>Ga0136846_1214421_pt1 | contig 11334 bp, 11 predicted proteins | sample HopSoiMetagenom2_FD_96841 | JGI IMG/M metagenome (GOLD analysis project Ga0136846, IMG submission 96841) | Grasslands soil microbial communities from Hopland, California, USA - 2 Assembly 2016 (version 4) | ecosystem: Environmental > Terrestrial > Soil > Grasslands | place: USA: Hopland... | reverse complement strand
GTGTTCACCGGCGTCTCCCAGGCGCACCGCATCGCCCGGGAGGAGATCTTCGGCCCGGTGCTGTCCGTCCTGACGTTCCGGACGCCCGCCGAGGCGCTGGAGAAGGCCAACAACACGCCGTACGGCCTGTCGGCCGGGGTCTGGACCGAGAAGGGGTCGCTGATCCTGCACATGGCGTCCCGGCTGCGGGCCGGCGTGGTGTGGGCCAACACCTTCAACAAGTTCGATCCGGCGGCGCCGTTCGGAGGTTACAAGGAATCCGGCTACGGCCGGGAAGGCGGCCGGCAGGGACTGGAGGCCTACCTCGATGTCTGACCCCGCTGCGGCTCCCCGTATTGCCGTGCGCAAGACGTACAAGCTGTACATCGGCGGAGCGTTCCCCCGGTCCGAGAGCGGAAGGTCCTACCCGGTGACCGACCACCAGGGCAGGTTCGGTGCCAACGCGGCCCTGGCCTCGCGCAAAGACGCCCGGGACGCGGTCGGCGCGGCGCGCAAGGCGTTCCCGGGCTGGTCGGCGGCTACCGCGTACAACCGCGGCCAGGTCCTGTACCGGGTCGCCGAACTGCTCGAGGGCCGCCGCGCGCAGTTCGTCGCCGAGGTCCGGGCCGCCGAAGGGCTGAGCGCCCGGCTGGCCGAGGCGTCGGTGGACGAGGCGATCGACCGCTGGGTCTGGTACGCCGGCTGGTCCGACAAGATCTCCCAGGTCTGCGGCTCGTCGAACCCGGTCGCCGGGCCCTACTTCAACTTCTCCCTGCCCGAGCCGACCGGCGTGGTCGCGGTGATCGCGCCGCAGGCGCCGAGCCTGCTCGGGTTCGTATCGGTGGTCGCGCCCGCCGTGGTCAGCGGCAACACCGTGGTGGCCCTGGCCAGCGAGCAGTTCCCGCTGCCCGCCGTCTCGCTCACCGAGGTGCTGGCGACCTCCGACGTGCCCGGCGGCGTGATCAACGTGCTGACCGGCCGCACCGCCGAGATCGCGCCCTGGCTGGCCTCGCACATGGACGTCAACGCCATCGACCTGACCGGCGCGCCCGGCGACCTCGCCGATGACCTGGCCGTGGCCGCGGCCGAGAACCTCAAGCGGGTCGTCCGGCCCCGGGCTGACGACGGCGCCGGGGAAGACTGGTCCGCCGTACCCAGCCTGAACCGCATGCTCGCCTACCTGGAAACCAAGACCGTCTGGCATCCGGCCAGCACCTGACCTGGCCCGAGCTGGCTCACCGCCGTAATGACACTGACGGCCGTTACCCTCCAAGGTGAATTAAAGTTCGATTCAACTGAACGGAGTGGCTTCATGCTCGAACCTAATGATCCCGAGTGGGGCCTGTGCGACCACGGCCCCCTTCTCTCCGCCGATTACCGTGACGACGACGAGGAAGATTACGAGGAAGAACGGGACGAGTACGACGAGCCGGACGCGAGCCCTGCGACCTCCGCAGCAAGGCCATGCTCCTGCGTCATCGGCGGGAACTGATGTCCCAGATGACCCAGGAAACCGCCTAGCGCACATGATGTCCGGCCGATGGGGTAATGCTCCGGCGGGAGGAAGCATGCCCGCTACCGTTCAGCCGGTTATCGTGACTCCGACGCTGCCCTTGCTACTGGCCTTCTACAAGGCACTGCTCGGCGCGGTAGAGATCTCGCGCGTCCCGGAAGACGGGCCGGCCTTCTACGTCGGCCTGCAGATTGGCAACGCCGAGCTCGGCATCGTCACCGACGGTGAGGCTGACATCGCCGCCCCCCAGCGGATCCTGCTCAACGTGAACGTCGGCGATCTGAGCGTCGGCGGCGTTGAGGCATTGCTGGAACATGTCGAGGCCCTGGGCGGGCGCGTTCTCGGCCCGCCGAACGATATGCCCTGGGGTCAGCGCGTAGCTCACATCCAGGACCCGGATGGCAACACGGTCAACCTCACCGAGCCCATCTGACCAGCCTGAATGCCTTCAGTCAGGTTGCGGCTGCTGACATCCGTCATGCCGATGTCAGGATCTGGCGCACTAGGAGCAGATACGGCCGTCTCCTTAGCGTGGAGACATGACGAACCAGACCCGGCGCAACCGCTTCCAGTCCCTGGCGATGATCGCGGTGTTCGACATCGCGGGGCCGTACGTGGCCTACTCGCTGCTCCGCTCGGCCGGGCAGAGCGCCGTCTCCGCGCTCGTCCTGAGCGGCGTCCTCCCGGCCGTGGGCGTGATCGCCGGGGCGATCCGTCACCGGCGAGTGGACACCGTCGGGATCCTGGTGCTGGCCGGCATCGCGGTCGGCACCGTCCTCGGGATGCTGAGCGGCGACCCCCGGCTGGTCCTGATAGAGGGCTCGGTGCCCACCGCCGTGTTCGGGCTAGTCTGCCTCGCTTCTCTGCGGGCGCAGCGGCCGCTGATCTACCGGTTCGCCCTCGAGTTCATCGGCCCGGACACCCCGAAGGGACGTGACTTCGCGTCCCTGTGGCGTCACCAGGGATTCCGCCACGTCTTCCGGCTCTACACCGTGGTCTGGGGTGTGGTGTACCTGGCCGAGGCGGCGGCCAGGGTCATCATCGCCGAGACGACCTCGACTTCGACCGCGCTGGCCGTCTCCAGGGTGATGCCCTACGCCGTCGCCGCCGCCCTGGTGGGCTGGATGGTCGCCTACGGCCGCCGGGCCAAGCGCGAGGGCGAGCGCCTCGCCGCAGCGCAGGCCGCCGCGGATGCCTCCGCCGCGGATGCCCTAGCTGTGGATGCCCCGGCCGTGAGCGGGCTCCCCGCCACCACCTCCGTCTAGCTCCGGTCCGGCCCGAGCGTGTGCGCTCGGCAGCATGCCGCCAGGTCCAGGTGCGCCCGGACCTGGCGGCGTGCTGTCAGCGGTGGCAGCATCGGGGCATGCGCGTAATGAGGTGGTGCGGCGGCGTAGTGTGGGCCGGCTCCTGGTATCTCATGTACCTGGAGGTCACGCGCTGGCGCCACGTGAAGCCGTCGCTGGCGTTTAACTCGGCTCCTGATCCGGTCACCGGCATCCGGCCGCGTCCCGGGGAGCCGCTGAAGCTGCTCTACGTCGCGTGCGTGGCGGCTCCGCTGGTAGTCATGGCCGGACCCGTCGCCCGGCTCCTCGCCCGTCGGCCCGGCCGCCGGATCGCCTGACTCGCGGGCCAGTCGGCCGCCGGATCGCCTGACTCGTCGGCTAGGCCGCCTGACGATGCGAGGCTGCCAGCCGCCGCGGAGCTGTACCCCTGCGGCACCACGAACCTCTTTGCGCCCACGCCTAACTATCTCGCGACACGGCAGTTTCCCGGGAAAATGTCATGGTCATCCGATAGAGTCGAATTCAGTACCGAGAGGTCCCGGAGCGGTAGGGCTCGCAATTACCAGCGACGACCGCCGGAGGGAGGTGACCCGTTATGGGTGCTGCCCCAGTTTTCGCCAGTGCGAGTGAGGCGCTGGATGTGGCCCGCGCGGCGCTGGGCTACCTGGCGGCCGCGGATGCGACCGGGCTGACGCCTGACGAGCAGGCGGGCTGCCTGCGGCGGCTGGAACGGCTCACGTCGGTGACGACTGCCGCCCGGGCATCGGTACTGGGGGCGTTCACTTTCGGCAAGGGCCATTCCGCGGACGCGGATTACAGCCCGCGGGCGTGGCTGATTCATAAGACCGGGATCACCCGGGGTGCGGCGGTGTCATACACGGCGTGGGCCAAGCGGGCGGTGGCGCATCCGCGGGTGTTCGCCGTGCTGGCCGGAGACGGCGATGTCTCGGAATCGTTCGCCCGCACGATCTGCCTGTGGACCGACAAGCTGCCTGCGGCGTCGCGGGATGCGGCGGACGGGATCTTGATCGGCGGAGCGGTCAGCGGCCTGGCGCTGCCGGACCTGGCGGTGCTGGCCTCGGAAATGCTAGCCCGCTCATGGCAACCGGATCGGCCGGGTCCGGCAGGCGGGAAGGACCAGGAAAGGCAACCGGAGGAGCCGCGAGACGAGTCAGGCGGGGACGATCGCGGATCGGACGCCGGCGGAAGGGAAGACGCCGGTGACGCCGGGGACGGCTCGGGCGGCGGGGATGGCCAGCCGGATGCCGACGGGTCATCGGCTGGGGTATTCGAGGACCGGGCGCTGAAACTGCTGGTCACGTTCCAGGGTGCCGGGGTGCTGCACGGCGACCTGACCCCCGAGTGCGCCGAGATCGTGAACACCGTCCTGGACGCGCTAGCCGTCCCGGCGGGGCCGGAGGACACCCGGGACAAGGGACAGCGGTACCACGACGCACTGCAGGAGGCGATGACCCGGCTGATCGCCTCCGGGCTGCTCCCGGAGCGAGGCGGGCAGCCGGTGAAGGCCTGGGTCAATGTCTCGCTGGCCGACCTGATGCTGCTCGACGGCAGCTCCGCGCTGCTGGACGAGTGGACGGACCAGATGCGGACCCGGTTCGCCGCGCACCGGGCCGCGTCAGCGGGCGGCGGCGGGGACACCGGTGGTGCATGGCTGGACGGGGACGCCGCGCAGGCGCTCACCTGTGATGCGGTGCTGGCGCCGGTCGTAACCGGAGACGTGGACCCGGCCGCGTTCGATGACCTCATCCGGCTGTGCGTCGAGCTGGACAGGCTCCGCCATGACCACGACCACGACCACGACCGGATCGGCGGCGAGGACGACCGGATCGGCGGCGAGGACGGCAGGGTCCGGGGCTGCGTGCGACCGGAGTCGGCCCAGTCTGGCCCGGCCTGGCCCGGCACCGCCCGATCTGGCAACGCCCGGTCCCGGGAAGCCCTCGAGCAGGCAATCGTCGGCAAGGCCGCCGCGCTGCTGTCCGGGCCCGGCGGGCTGGCGTCGTTCCTGCGCCGCCGCCTGCTCGGGACCCGGCTGGGCGGGCCGAGCCTGCCGCTGGACATCGGCTACAGCGACACCATCCCGGCCTCGATCCGCAACGCGGTCAGGCTTCGTGACCTGCACTGCCAGTGGGCCGGCGGCTGCCACCAGCCCGCGAGCGCCTGCGAGGTCCACCACACCAGGCACAAGGCCGACGGCGGCAAGACCAGCCTCCAAGGCTGCGTGCTCCTTTGCCGGTTCCACCACCAAATCGCCATCCACCACTAGGGCTGGTCCCTGGTCGTCAACCCCGACGGAACCACGACCGCGTGGAACAAGGACAAGACCAAAGTCCTCCACAGCCATAGCCCGCCAGCCCGAGCCGGGTAACCTGCCCGGGGACGGGCGAATTGCCAGTCTCACACCCTCAGGCTCAGCGCCAGGCTACGGCTGAACCAGCGCAACTGGTTGACCGAACCATCCTCGCCCGGCGTCCCGGCGAACGCCACGACGAGATCCCGGCCTTGGTCACCGGCATCAGCAGGTGGCGGTCACCAGGCTGCCCAGGTCCCAGTTAGTCAGCGTCAGCCCGGCGGGCCCGCCGTCCGCCATCGGCCTGCCGCCCGGTCCGTCCAGCGCCACCCGCGCGTACCGCTACGCGTGGTGCTCGCGGTAGTGCGCCGCCAGCACGTCGTCGCCGAAATCATCCACCGGGTTCCGCCACGCCGAATGAATATGGTTACCGTTTCCCTGGGTGTTGTCGTGTTCGATAAGCAAAGTCGGCCCCTGGACGCGGTAGTAGTGCCGCTCCCCGGGCGACGTGCCGCCCGCCCAGGCGAACGTCAGGTTGTCCATGCCCATGCGTTCGAGCTCGTGCAGCTGCACCCCGGCCACCTCGTCGGGCAGCCGCCGCGCGAACCCCCCGACCAGTTCGGTCAGCGAGTCGAACTGCACCCGGCTCAGAGACGACCCGGGGATGCCCTTGGGGCTGGAGCGGACGTAGCTGAGGATGTCCCGCTCGTCGTCGCTGAGCACGTAGTCCGGCTCGGGCGCGAACACCGGGTCCGGACGTTCGGTACCGCCGAGGCGGGGGACCATCCGGGCGGCCAGGTCGGGTGGCGACCGGTGGTGGATGATCGCGGCCCGCCGCTGCGTCGCGTCCAGCGAGTTCACCAGCCGGAAGCCCAGTTCCTCGTCGTCGGCCAGCGGCGCCAGCAGCCCGAACGACGCCGGCTGGGAGCCCAGCAGGCAGGGGGTGGGGGAGACGTGCCGGCCGTCGGCCACGGTGAAGTTGAGGGAGACGTGATGCCCGGCGAACTGCCAGCCCCACGCCCGCTCGCCCGGCGTGCCGAAGACTTTGAAGCAATACCGTTCGGGATTAAAAAGGTCTTTCGCCGTCCCCGGGGACAGGGCCCGGAGCACGTGCTCCATGGCCATCACCGACACCACCTTGGTGTAGGCGGGCATGCTCGTGCCGGTCACGATCAGCTCGTGCCCCAGCCGGCGCTGGCCCTCGTCGAGCGCGCCGATCGGCAGCCCGTCCCGGTCCCGGGCGGGCAGGAAAGACCAGCTGCGCCGCTCCTCGCCGAACGGGTAGCAGGCCTGTTTCCGCTGTTCCGCGGTCAGCGCCCCGACGAACGCCGAGGCCGCCGCCGTCATCCGTCCGGCCGTCTCCGGTACTTCCAGCCTTTCCCCGTTGTTGCCCATGATCCGATTATCCGCCCCGGGCCGCAGCTGCGAGTAGTTCGCAGCCGCGCACGGCTGGCTGCTGTCGAGATGCTGCAACGGGTTTTCCGGGTCATGCTGGGATGATGACCAGCCAGCAGCACCCGGCCGCCGCCCGCCACGAGCACGGCGGCGACCACGACCACGGCGACCACGACCACGGCCACTACGAGCACGGTCACCAGGACCACGGCCACCATGATCACGGCCACCACGACGAGCACGAGCACCACCGTGAGCATGATCACGGTCATCAAGGTCTCTGGGCGCGCGTCCGCCACACCGTCGGCCCGCACTCGCACGACCACGACCGCGCCGTCGACCCGGTCCTGGAATCCTCCGCCGAAGGCCTCCGGACGCTGTGGATCTCGCTCGCCGGACTGGCCGCGACCGCGCTCGCCCAGGCGGTGGTGGTGGCGCTGTCCGGCTCGGTCGCGCTGCTCGGGGACGCGCTGCACAACGGAGCCGACGCGCTGACCGCGGTGCCGCTCGGCATCGCGTTCCTGCTCAGCAGGCGGCGCCCCACCCGGCGTTACACCTACGGCTACGGCAGGGCCGAGGACCTGGCCGGCATCGTCATCGTCGCCGTGATCCTGCTCTCCTCCGCCGCGGCCGCCTACGCCGCCGTCACCCGGCTGCTGCACCCGCACCCCGTCACCCACCTGGCCGCGGTCGCGATCGCCGCCGCGATCGGCTTCGCCGGCAACGAGCTGGTCGCCCGCTACCGGATCAGCACCGGCCGCCGGATCGGGTCAGCCGCCCTGGTCGCCGACGGCCTGCACGCCAGGACCGACGGTTTCACGAGCCTGGCCGTGCTCGTCGGCGCGGGCGGGGTGGCGATCGGCTGGCACTGGGCCGATCCGGTGGTGGGCCTGCTCATCACGGCGGCCATCTTGATGGTCGGCTGGCAGGCCGCCCGCGAGGTCGGCCGGCGCCTGCTGGACAGCGTCGACCCCGCGCTCACCGAACAGGCCGAGGCCACCCTGCTCGCCACCCCCGGCGTGCTGGCCGCCGGGCGGGTCCGGCTCCGCTGGGTCGGCCGCACCCTGCGCGCCGAATGCGAGATCTCGGTCGACCCGGCGTGCACCGTCGTCCAGGCCCATGACATCGCGGTCAGCGCCGAGCACGCGCTCATCCACGCGATCCCGCGGCTCGCCGCGGCCATCGTGCACGCCGATCCGCTGGACCAGGCCGGCACCGACCACCACGCGGTCCTGGCCCACCACTCGGGGACCTAGAAGCGGGAACCAGGAGCGGGGCCTAGACGCGGGGGAGGATCCCGGCCAGCAAGGTGCCCATCCGGCTGGCGGCGGCCCGGCCCGCCTCGACCACCTCGGCATGGCTGAGGCCCTGCCCGGCCAGTCCCGCCGCCAGGTTGGTGACCAGCGAGATGCCCAGCACCTCGGCGCCCAGGTGACGGGCCGCGATCGCCTCCAGCACGGTCGACATCCCGACCAGGTCGGCGCCGAGCCGGCCCAGCATGGTGATCTCCGCCGGGGTCTCGTAATGCGGTCCCGGCATCATGGCGTAGACGCCCTCGGCCAGGCTCGGGTCGGCCTCGCGGGCCAGCGCCCGCAGCCGCGGGGAGTACAGATCGGTCAGGTCCACGAAGCGCTGCCCGGGCGGGGGCGGCCCGGCCAGCGGGGACCGGCCGGTCAGGTTGAGGTGGTCGCTGATCAGCACCGGCTCGCCCACGCTGAGCCCCGGCCTGATCCCGCCCGCCGCGTTGGTCAGCACCACCGCCCGGCAGCCCGCCGCCACCGCCGTCCGCACCCCATGCACCACGGTGGCGGGCGACAGCCCCTCGTAGAGATGCACCCGGCCGAGGAACACCAGCACCCGGACTGAACCCATAGGCACCGAACGGGCTGCCAGCGTGTGGCCGGGCACCGTCGAGCCCGGGAAACCTCCCAGCTCGGCTAGGGGTATCGCGGTTTCTGTCGCGCCGATCGCATCGGCGGCCGGCGCCCAGCCCGAGCCGAGCACCACGGCGACGTCATGCGGCCCGGCCAGCGCCGTCAGGCGCCCGGCGCTGGCTCTCGCGGCGGTGTACGGATCATCAGTAACCATGGCCTCCGGAGAATACATCGTCTTCCAGGACGAATTCGGGCGCCTCGCCGCCTCGCGAGCCGGGGGCAGAATGTCATAGCTGCGTCATACCGTGGCCGTGTGTCTCGTTACCGTCTTAGACCCTCGTCCACGCAGGAGGCAGTGCTGCTCGGGCACTGCGCGCATGCCCGGTACGTGTGGAACCTCTGCGTGGAGCAGGAAGCGCACTGGCGGCCGGGCCGCGGCCTGATGCCGAGGTTCGCGGAACGGTGCCGTCAGCTTTCCCAAGCCAGGGCAGAAAACCCGTGGCTGGCTGCGGGCAGTGTGATCGTGCAACAGCAGGCGATCCGCGACCATGCCCAAGCGATGGCAGGCTTCTTCGCCCGGACACACCGCCGCCCATCCTGGCGTAAGGCGGGCCGGGACGAGGGATTCCGTATTGTCCATGTACGTCCAGGTGACGTGCGTCGGCTGAACCGCAGCACGGCCCAGGTATGGATACCGAAGGCCGGGTGGGTGCGGTTCCGCTGGTCCCGGCAGGCCCCGCAGGATGTGAAGTCTTACCGGGTGACGCTGGATCGGGCCGGGCGCTGGCATGTCGCCTTCGCCGCGATTCCCTCGCCGGTGCCCGCCCCCGGGAACGGCAGGACTGTGGGCATCGACCGGGGTGTGACGGTCAGTGCGGCCCTGTCCACCGGGGAACGGCTCCACGTTCCCGGCCTGGCCTGGCGGGAGCAGGCCAGGCTCCGGCGGCTGGAACGCAAGCTCGCCCGCGCCGAACGCGGCTCGGCCCGCCGAGGGAAGGTGCGGCTGGGCATCGCGCGCATCAAGGCGCGGGAGACCGACCGGCGTAAGGACTGGGACCGAGAAGAAGACCACAGACATCGCACGGCGGTTCGGCCTGATCAAGGTCGAAAACCTGCGGGTCAAGAACATGACCCGGTCCGCGAAGGGCATCCGGGAGGCTCCGGGCCGTAACGTGCGGCAGAAGGCCGGGCTGAACCGGGGGATCTTGCGGTCGGGGTGGGGTCTGCTGGTGCGGCGGCTGGAGGAGAAGGCGCCGGGCCGGGTGGTGAAGGTTCATGCCGCGTTCACGAGCCAGCGGTGCTCGGCGTGCGGGCACGTGGATGCAAGGTCGCGCAAGAGCCAAGCGCGGTTTGTGTGCACGGCCTGCGGATTCGCCTGCCATGCTGACGTGAACGCGGCCAGGAACATCGCGGCGGGGCACGCCGTGACTGCGCGGGGAGGCTTCCGGGGTGCCGGGCCGGTGAACCGCGAACCTCAACCCTTGCTCCTTCCAGCAACGTAGGACTGGGTTGGAATCCCCGCCTTTCCGGGGGGAGGATGCCAAGAACGTCATCATGGCGCAGGCCGGGGCGGAAAAGCCCGTGATTGGTTGTAGCGTGTTTTGATGGACGAAGCGTCAGGGCTGGAAGCGGCGAAGATAGTCGCGGACGAGGCACGGCAGCGTCCAGCCTTCAACGACCCGCGGACACCGTGGGCCGGCAAGCCCCGGCGCGCCGACATCTTGTGCTGGGCCGGCATCATGCTCAGCGGCATTTTCTACTGGGTGACGCTGCCGCTGCGCACCCACCTGGTCGGCACCCACCCGCTGTGGTCCACGCTGATCGGCGGGGGTACCGAGTCCATCATCTCCGCCGCCGCCTTCGCCCGGGTCGGGCACGGGTCGCTGATCCTGGTGCTGCTCGCGGCCATTCCCGGGCTGATGAAGTTCGACCCGCTGTACTGGTGGGCAGGCCGGCTCTGGGGCGAGCGCATCATCGTGCTCCTGGGCGGCAAGCGCAACCGCGGGGAAAGGTACATGGCCCGCGTGCAGCGCTGGGGCCGCAAGTTCACCTGGCCCGCCGTGATCGTCTCCCCGTTCCTGCCCATCCCCAACGCGATCATCTACGTCATCGCTGGCTGGGCCGGCATGCGGCTGCTCACGTTCGTCATCCTGGACATCATCGGGACGCTGCTGTGGGCGGGCCTACTGTCCGGCCTCGGCTACGCGCTCGGCCACCACGCGGTCGTGGTGGCGCAGGCCATCTCGCACTACGGGCTCTGGGTCTCAATCGGCCTGGTCGTAGTGATCGTGTTCTTCCAGATCCGCTCGCAGCGCCATATGATGAGCGACTACAACGCGGCCCGCGCGGCCCAGGCCGCCGAGGGCGAGCAGGCCCCTGAAAGTGACAAGGCGCCCGAAGGCGATCAGGCTGCCACCCCCTGATCCCGGCCAGCTAGCCGACGTTCACCTGGCCCCGCTGGTCAGCAGCGGCGCCGTCCCCTCGCTGGCCTGGGCGGTCGTCCAGGACGGGGACGCCCATCTCGGCGGGTTCGGCGGCGCCGGGCCGCAGACCATCTTCCAGGCCGGCTCGGTCACCAAGGTCTTCACCGCGCTGCTGCTGGCCGACATGGTCGAACGCGGCGAGGTGCGCCTGGCCGATCCGGCGGCGCGCTACCTGCCTGGCGGCCAGGACGCGGCCGGCCCGCCGACCCTGGCGGACCTCGCCACCCACACCGCGGGGCTGCCCCGCCTGCCGCCCGGTCTGTTCTGGCCGGCCTTGCTGAGCCCACGTGACCCGTACGCCCGGTACCCGGCGTCGTGGTTCCGGCGTGCCGCCCGCCGGGCGCTGCGGCCCGCGCCGGGCAGGAGCCCTTACCTCTACTCGAACTTCGGCTACGGCGCACTCGGCTACCTGCTCGGCCGGGCCGCCGAGAGCCCCTACGAGGCCCTGGTCACCACGCGCGTCTGCGCGCCGCTCGGGCTGACCGACACGACATTCGCG
>Ga0136846_1217833_pt1 | contig 11336 bp, 22 predicted proteins | sample HopSoiMetagenom2_FD_96841 | JGI IMG/M metagenome (GOLD analysis project Ga0136846, IMG submission 96841) | Grasslands soil microbial communities from Hopland, California, USA - 2 Assembly 2016 (version 4) | ecosystem: Environmental > Terrestrial > Soil > Grasslands | place: USA: Hopland... | reverse complement strand
TCATGGGTTCCGTTCCTTCGTGTTGGTGGTGCTGGGTTTTGGTGGCCGCCGTCCGGTCCCACAACCGGACGGCGGCCAGTGCCGGGCCACTCCTTGCGCGCCGCCCGCGCGCACCCGGCGGTTCAGGTGGTCCTTGGGCCAGGCACCCTGCCCGGGGGGATCGGCGAGGTGCCTGGCGGTGCCGGAGCGGCAGACGGGGGACTGTCCGCTTCGGCGGCCGTGCGCGCGGGTCCGCACCCGGGAGGGCGATAGTCGCGCGCACGGGGCTCTACGGGCCGGCCAAAGCGGCGCGGCGCATCAGGATCCGCATCGCCTCAGCGCCCTGCTGGCGTACGACGCCGTTGCCGATGGCGTGCAGCTGCGCGTTGCGCGGGACTCCGGGCACTCCGGTGACCCAGCCGGGCGGGGCACCCATCATCCACTCAGGCAGCGCGGGCGCCAGGCGCGGACCGTTCTTCCCGGTTTCGGTCGGCGCCGGTGCGGGGCCCATCACGGCCTCCCAGCGTCGGACGGCTGCGGTGTACGGTCCCCAGTCGACGTCAGGGTTCTGATCGTGGTGCGCAGGTCCGGGCCACCCGAGCCGTGATTCCCGGCCCCGTTCGCGTCCGTCGTGCGGGGGGTCGGCAGCAGCCTGATCACGCCGCCGTCCTCTCTCTCTCTCTCTCTCTCGATCAGGCAGGCTTCGGCCGCCAAGTTCAGGCCGTGCTTCCCGGCTTCCTGCGACGGGGTTCTCGTCGTCTGCCGGTTCTCGTTCGGCGATGCCCGTGGCGGCGGGAGCAGCTGCACGGCCGCCGAGGGCGACGGACGGGACCCCAGTTCCTCGGCCACGCCCGGCAGCAGAACCGAAGTCCGAGTGGTCTTGCGGCCATGGGTCGCATCCGGCGTCGGAAGCAGGCCACGCGAGGACGAAGCACCGTTCGCGCTTGTGGGGGGCTCCGACGTCGGAGGCGGGAAGGCACAGCCATTCCGCATCGAACCGGATCGCGGCCAGGTCCCCGAGTACGTCGGATAGTCCTCGAACAACGAGGGCTGAGACGTTCTCCAGGACGACGAGCCGGGGTCGTAGCGTGCGAACGGCTCTGGCGACGGCGGGCCAGATCCAGCGGGCATCGTCTTGCGCCTTTCGGAGGCCGGCGTGGGATATGGGTTGGCAGGGGAATCCGGCGGTGAGTACGTCCACGGGCTCGACCGTGGTCCAGTCGACGGCGGTGATGTCACCGTGGTTCGGTACGCCGGGGAAGCGGTGTTCGAGGATGCGGGCGGCGTACTGATGCTTGTCGTCGGGGTCGTATTGGGCGTGCCAGGCGACGGTGCCGCCGAGGACGTCCATGACGGCCAGGTCGAGGCCGCCGTATCCGGAGCACAGGGACCCGATGCGGAGCACGCTCACCTCCCACCCCCGACCGGCTCGGCCACCGGCGCCGTCCACGGCAGCCCCGTCGGCCCGGTAACGACACCGCTCCACGCGGCCCGGGTGACGGTCGGCAGCGGCTGCGTCAGCCCGTCGCGGACCGGGGCGTCCGTCGCGGCCATCTGCCGGGCGTAGGCGAGCGTGTCGTCCTGTGCGGCCTGTCGCATCCGCGTCAGCTCCCGCAGGGTGTACGCGGACCGCTGCGACGGCGGCAACACGGGCCGGTCGACGCGGCGGTGCGGCCGTCCGGCGTGCCAGGCCAGCGAGCAGCCGTAGGCCAGCGCCTGCCCGAGCGCCAGCACCGACAGGTACGCCAGCGCGACAACGGCCATCAGCGCGGCGGTGGAGTCGTGGGCGGCGGGGACTGCGAGTGCCGCGGTGTCGGCGGCCAGCGCCACGGCACCGACGGACCAGGCGGCGGCAACGGCCGGGGTATGGCGGGGGCGGCGGCGGCGGTTCATGCTGCCTCCATCCGGGCACGGTCGGCCGGGGTCGGCAGGAACACCGGGTCCGCGCCGCCGAAGGTCTTGTCGTCCTCGGGACTGAAGCCGCGCTCCCCGACGGCGGGGGACCGCCGCAGCATCCCCGTCGTCAGGTGGTAGTCGTGGCCCACCGACCAGTCGATGTCCGGGCGCACCGACCGCATCAGCGAGGTGATCGCGTCCTGGGCGTCGACGTTCAGGTGCAGCTGGGCGGGGCGCCAGTCGTAGGCGTCGACGCTGCCGTCGGCGTGGATGCGGACATGGTTGACAATGTTGCGGCGGTTGCTGCCGGCGGCGATGCGGATCGCCGCCGCGAGAGCAGCGGTCCGCGCGCGACCGGACTTCAAAGTGGCGATGCGGCTCACGACCCCGTACCCGCCTCTGCGACCTCGGTGGCGGGCGCGACGTCCAGACCGGCGTCGTACTCGCCGTTGTGGTCCGGGCCAGTCCCCCAGTAGCTGACGATGTAGACGCCAGCCTCCATGGGCAGCCCGGAACCTTCGGCGCCGTTGCTGTGTACGAACTCATCCAGCGCGCACGACTGGTTGTACTTGAGGGCGTCGCAGGCAGTCGGGTGCTTGATGTCGTGGTCAACGTCCACGACGTCAGTCCATGTTTTGCTGTCCGTGTTGTAGTGCCTGTAGGGGTAGGTGGTGACGGTCACGGTGTGGTCGGGTCCCCGGTAGTCGCTCATGCCGACGCACCGGCCTTCGCCCGCTCGGCGTGCCCGGCCAGCCGTTCCCGCAGCAGCTCGGCGTCCGATTCGGTGATGGTGCCGCGGTTGAGCTCGGCGCCGATCGCGTCCTCGGTGTCCATCTGGGACTGCTGGTCGTGGACGTCCAGGATCATCTGGTCCAGGACGTCGAACTCGCTGATGCCCTCGCCGTTGGCGTTCGGCCCGGCCGGGGCCGGGATTTCGCCGGTGCGCATGGCGTCCAGGAGCTGCGACGCCTGCCCCTGCGACAGGCCACCGACCGACTTGACCGGCCCGTCCAGGCCGAGCATGCGCCCGGCGTAGTCGCGCTTCTCCTGCGCGCCGGTGATGCCCTTCTCAGTGAAGACGGCCTGGATTCTCTTCATCTGCGGGTCGGTGATGCCCGGGCTGTCGGGCGTGCCGTCCGTCACCGGCGCGGGTGGCGGCGGGTCCGGTTCGGCGGTCAGCGTCTCGATGATGCTGCGGGCCTCGGACTGCGACAGGGTGCGCGGGTTGTCGATGCGGCGCCGCACCAGCTGCGACACCACGCCGGCGCACTGCCCGTTGTAGACGCGGCGTTTGGCGCCGAGCAGCCGCACGATCTCGTTGATCTCGTCGAGGGTGGCGGACGGCATGCCGGGCGCCGGCGGTGGTAGCTGCTGACCCGTCGCGGTGTTCCACTCGTTATCGGCGCTGGCCGTCCGGCGCTGGCTCTTGCGCTCGGCGCCGTCCGCCTGGTCGTCCTTGCGGGCGTCCGCCTGCTGCATCTCGTCGTCGATGTAGACGCCGGACAACTGGTCCGGGTAGGCCTTGCGAATCGCCAGCGCCTCAGCAACCTTCGCGATCATGTGGGCGGCCATCTTGCCCCACATGAACCCGGCGCTGCCGTTGGGTTTGTACTCGTTGAAGCGGGCAATGCCCCACATCGGCTCGCGATAGCCGCGAACGTAGATGCCGATCCGGGCGGCGACCGGCGCGGACTCCACCCACCAAGCGTCGGTCCAGTTGCCGTTCTTGTCGCACCACTGCGGTGCAGTCTGGCCCTCGTAGGTGGTCTGGCGGGCGGCGGCAATGCGGAATCCGTCGATGGTGGAGGCGACCGCGTACACGTTCCGCTCGGCCTTGCTGTTCCAGTCCTCGCGCAGGTACAGGTGCTTGGCGAACGGGTCCAGGCCGGTGCGCTGCATTTCACGGAACAGCAGCGCACGGCCCTGGCGGTTGGTCGGGACGTTCATCGCGTCGAGCATCGAGTGCTCGGCGGCGGAGAACTCGGTCGGCTTCGGCACGGCAGTCTCCACCGGCCGGGCGGTGGCTTGGGTGGGCTCGGTCATCGCCGCGCTCCCTTCGTGGTTCCGTTCGCGATGTAGTCCAGGGCAAACCGCTGGTCGAGGCTCAGCGGCCAGTCGTTCTCGGTCAACTGCTTCAGGTCCCGCCAGAACTCGGCGGCGTGGTCGAACAGCGGCGCGTAGATGCGCAGCACGGGGTCTATGCGGAGCAGGTCGGCTTTGTTCGCGGCGTGGTGCGCCTGGTGGTCGAGCTCGGTCAGCAGGCGGTCGCCGGTCAGGGTGGCGGGCATCAGGAGGCCCCGTTCCTGCGTGCCTTGGCGGCCCGGCGCCGGAGGGTGGCCGCCTGCCTGTCCATGGCGTTTGCGTCCATCTCCCGCGTGGGGCTGCTGTCGGGGCCCTGGCGCATCTCGCGGGCGGCGATCTCGTCGGCGTCGGCGAGGGAGTCGAGCAGCTTCGGTGACTCCGGCTCAGCCTTGCGCTTGAAGAAAGGCATCAGACCGTCACCGCCAGCAGCCGGGCCGCGCGCTGCACGCAGCAGGACATGCGCGTCGAGGTGTAGCCGGGGTCGTCGCAGTAGCGCTGCGACAGGTCGCTGAGGCACTCCTTCAGGCTGCTGTGGTGCGCGGCCAGGACCTGGCTGATCGCCGACAGGGCGTCGTCGTCGGACATGGTCAGCGGCTCGCCGTCGTGCAGCGCGAGCAGCTCGGCGGCGACGGTCTGCGTCAGCTCGACGCCGCCGATGGTCAGGGCGGTCATGCCGCGCTCACCTCGGCATCCGCGCCGTCGGCCTCCTCGATCTCCGCCAGCGCAGCCTCGCCGAGACGGTTCACCTCGTGGTAGCGGCGCATCCGCGCCGAGGGGACCGCGGTGACCTCGTACAGCGCGTGGCCGATGAACACGCGGGCCTCGTAGTGCCCCCCGTGGGGCGTGGTGATGGGCTCGACGCCCAGGAGCGCGGCGGCGGCGTCCACGAACTCGCGGTCGGTGTCGTCAGCGCCGGTGTTGGGGTAGGCGGGGATGCGGAAGGTGCCTACCGGTAGGCCGGGGTTGGCCTCGATGAGGTCGAGCAGGGCGCGGGCGTCGGCAAGCCACTGGGCGCGGGCGATGGCGGTCACTGTCCGGCCTCGCTCTCGGTGTCGTCGAGCTGGTCACCGTTCACGTACTCGTCGCGCTGGGCGTAGCGCTCGGCGTCGGCCACGTCGACGATGACCTCCGTCGCGGCCTCCTCGGCAGCGGCGTCCTGCGCGTCGAGGTCGTCGAACAGCAGCGCGCCGGTGATCTCCTCGATCAACTGCTCGCACCGGTACGCCAGGGCGTAGTGCAGTGCGGCGGCCTCGCGGTGGTCGGCGAAGGCAAGGAAGTCGGCCAGAGCGGCGGGCGACTTCTCGGCTTCCCTGTGCTGCTTGCACTGGCGGTCGGCTTCGGCTTCGATCTCGCGGAGTTTCTCCACGAGCAGCGCGATGGCGTCGGTCCGGATGTCGGCGGCGGTCTTCACAGCGCACCGTCCAGCAGCGCCACGACCGGCGCCAGCGCCATGGCCACCGTGTGCGCGTCGACCGCGAGAGCTGCGATCGAGTCGATGGCGGCCAGCGTGTCCAGCTGCATCGCGTAGTCGGCGTGCATCGCACACGACACGGCGGTTTGGTACTCGACCAGGTCCCGGGACGGCAGCTTCAGCGCGGCCAGCGGCGTGACGCGCAGCCCGACCGAGGCGGGCAGCCACGAGCCGTGATCGAGCGCGGCACGCAGCGCGGTCGGCGGGACCGGGACGTCCTGGGCACGCAGCCACGGCAGCACGTCGGCGGCCACACCGGTGTACGCGGCACGGAACGGCGCCTCGCGCTTCGGCGGGTGGACCGCCTCGAAGGTCTTGCGCGCGTCCGGGAACTCGTCCCGGTGATACTTCGTGAGTACCATGGTGGTGATCAGCCTTCCTGTGACTTCTCGTTGTCGGATCTGCTGGTCCAAGCCCCGGTCCGCCGTCACGCGGATGCGGGGCCTTGTGCTACGAGCGCGGGGCTTTGCCTGCAGCTCGCGCGGCGCGGGTCTTGGCCGACTTGAGCTGGATCCCGGCGTAGAACGCCGAGCGGAGGTTCAAGGCGCGCTTGATGACCTCGTCGTCCGGCAGGTGCGGAAACTGCTCCCGGACCTGCTTCTCGAACCGGGCATCGGCGGCGGCTCGCCCCGGGGCACTGACCGCGCTGCGGTCCTCGGTCTTGGCCCACAGGGCGTTGGCGCCCATCTGTGCGCGCAGTTTGCGTTGGGCGGGGGTCATGCAGCGGCCCGCTTGTCGGCGATGTCGGGCGCGAGCTTGCTCATGGGGATGTCGAGTCGGTCTGAGATCTTCTTGAGGTTTTCGAGCGACAATCCCCCAACGCCGCGCTCGGCCTTCGAGAGGTGGGACTTGTCGATGCCCAGCTCACGGCCAAGTGCGGAGATGCTGTAGCCGCCTTCCCTCCGCTTCCGCCTCAGGAGCGCTCCGTTGGGTTTCATGATGTGAACGCTAGTCCACGAAGCGCCACGAAGCAAGGGGAAGCACATCACGAGACATCATGAGACGTCCCCTAGGTGAGGTCACTGTAAAAGCTTCGTATCGCGCCGTGAGAGATCGTGGTGGATCGTGGTCGGTCGTGGCAGACTCTTACCTTGAACGTGGAAAGGTACGAACCGGACCTATCCATAACCGCCAGCAGACGGGAGAGGCGCTATGGACACCGCCACCGGTGACCGTGACGTCTGGAGAGAGCTCGGCGACATCGCATTCCAGCGGCGCACACAGATGGGACTCACCCAGGAGGAGTTCGCCAAGGAGATCAAGGTGTCCGTGCCGACGATCCAGCGTCTTGAATCCGGGCGACCGCAGGTGCGACGCAGCCCCTCATGGCCACAGCTTGAGGCTGGCTACGGCTGGGGCCCGGGGTTCATCTCGAACTTCATCGCAGGCCGCGTAACGACCGCACCGCGCGTAGAAGGCGCCGGCCGGTTCATCCGTACGCCGCGCCCGGACGGCGACGAGGATATCCGTGACATCGTTCGGCAGATCCTGGGCCAGTACGCTCCCGACACCACTATCGGGGAGGTCCTGAAGGCCGAAGAGCAGGCTGTCGAGGAAGCGCGTCGCAGAGGGCTCATCGGCCCGGATACACAGGAAAAAACGATGCCGAACGAAAGACTGCCCATCCCCTAGCGCAAGGCGCCTACCAGTGGCAACGTAAGCCCCCAACCTTCATATGAAGGACATGGGGAGGTCACGTGCAGGTCACAGGAGAACCCGACCGAGTCATATCAGCACACTTAGGCGGCCCCTGCCGTGCGGTGAGCTGGCTCGAACCGGATGGGACATACGTCCGGGTCGTCAACGACTCGTTCAAGCCGGCCGGGCAGCCGACACGGGGCCGACTGCTCCATCTCGTTCGGGAGCTGGCAATGCCCGAGGAGCAGCGCACCTAGCCGCGTACCCCCCCCCGCATCAGGCGCCCCTCGGACTACTGCGACTGGTTCCCATACAGCCTGTCGTACGCCTCCAGCGCCCGGTCCGCCTTGCCCTCCTCGGTGTAGTGCTCGACCATCTCGTTCGACTCCCAGCCGCCGAGCACCTTCAGATCACCGCGGTCGCCGCCGTCCCGCAGGAACGTGCGCGCCCACAGATGCCGCCACATGTGCGCGTGGACAGGATCGACATCCGCGATTTCGGCCCTGCGCTTCAGCATCGAGTCCAGCCCCGAGTACGTGAACGGCTGGCCGCCCTGAGCCACCCACAGGCGACTCGTCTCGCCGGCGTGCTGTACGCCGCGGCGCGCGCGGACGTACCGGTCCAGGGCCAGGGCCGTCTCCGGATCGAACGCCGTCCACCGCTCCTTGGAGCCCTTGCCGTGCAGCAGAGCGCGCCGCGTCTTGACGTTGACGTCCGCGAGCTCCAGCCCGATCAGCTCCGAGGCGCGGGCGCCGGACGCCTTCAGGAACTTCAGGATCGCGTAGTCCCGCTTGCCCACCCAGCCGGCCCGGTCGCAGGTATCGAGCAGCGCCTGGTGGATGTCCAGCGAAACGGGACGCAGCACGGTCTTCCCGAGCGCCGGTGGCGTGATCTCGGAGATGTCCCGGACCTTGATCTCTCCCTCCTCGTATGCCCAGGAGACGAATGATCTGACGCCCTTCAGGTAGTCCTTCGCTGTCGAGGCGCCCCGGCCGTAGTCCTGACGGCAGGCCGCGAGATAGCGGATCACCTGTGCCTTGGTGAACGTCGGAGGCTCCCCCACATCGGCGCACCATTCGCGGTAGGCGGCCACGCCGCGCCTGTAGAGGGTCCGCGTGCTCTTGCTCTTGTTGGCGACCTGCATCGTCAGGTCCCAGGACTCAACAAGCTGATCAAGGTAGTCCGGATCGAAGTCGGCCATGCCCCGCACGGTAGCGGTAATCGCCTCTTGTGTCCCATGCTTCCGACAAGATTTAGCGATTCGCAAGGAACCTGGTCAGTGAGCTGCGTAAATGGGCTTGATGTGCGAGGTCAAAGACCCCCATTACCTGTCAGGTATCCCATGCGTAGCGCCATGCTAGCGACCTCTTGGCCAGGGCCTGCCCATCGGCCATGCTTTCAGGTAATCCACTCCTTCGGATCAGCCCACTGGCGACCCTTACACGCTACCCTCGGCCCCATGAGGAGCTACAACGTCACCGAGGGAACCCGCGAGGAGATCCTTGCCGAGCTCGACACCTACGGAGCCGACCGCGCCCAGGCCGGCAAGACCGAGAAGGCCGAAGTGATCGCCGACGCCCTGCGCGAGGTCCGCGACGGCGCCACCTGGGTCGAGATCAGCTCTCGCCAGGTGTACCGCGTCGTCGAGGACTGAGCCTCACCTGTCGGCGGCCGGTGCTATCGTCGGCTAATCGTCCCGTTGGTTCGGTGGTGTCTACGGATCCGTCATCCGCCACCCGCAAGGCCCTCGCCCGCCATTCCGTCAGGACTCGTGGGACATGGCCCCGGAGTCCGTTGACGGCCGGCGATGATAGCCAGGCCCCGGGTCCTAACCGGGGCCTTGGCGCTTTCGGGGGCGCGCATCCTCCCCGCACGCCAGGAACACTCCGCCAGATGCTTCCCTGAGCGGTCCCGCGGTCGTACGGTGAATGAGCACCCGCACACGTCGGGTGATCAACCGAAAACCCCGAAGGGACTGCCAGGATGATCAACATCCGGCAGAGAAGGCCCCTCGTAGCGCCGTGCAGCGGCGCCATCGAGGGGTTCGTCTCTGAAACCGCTCGACTCGCTCCACACCCCTACGGCGGCGACACGCCGTGACCCCACCCACAACCGCGCCGGCCCTGGTTCCCGGCGCCCTTACCGCATGCCCCACCGCATGCGCCCCCCGCCCCCGGAACCTGCCCGCCTACCGCGCCGCCTGCCACGCGGCCCAAGGCGAGGCAGTCCACGAATTCGACGCCAGCGAGATCGTGCCCGACATGCGCGTCTGGACCGGAGCCCGCTTCCTGACCGTCGCCGACGTCGAGCGCAAGTCCCTTGCGGACATCAAGGACGTCCTCGCCACCGAGGCCGCCCGCAGCCACTACTACGTGGAGATGCGCCTGGACGGCGCCGAGCGCACGGGCTGGCTGCTGACCGAGCTCGACACCCCCGTGTACGTCCTGGCCTGACCACGCATCGCGGGCCCGACGCCCCGAAAACGTCGGGCCCGCCGGCCGTGGCCCCATCCTACGGAATCGGACCCATGACTACAGACAACCTCAACGACCCCGGCAACCCCGACGACCTGGCGGAGGTGCCGGGCATGTCGCAGGCGATGGTCGACGTGCTGCGAGAGGGCGGCGTCACCAGCCTCACCGCGCTGAACGCGCTCGACCGGGAGCAGCTGGCCCGGCTCAAGGGCGTCGGGAAGGCTGGCGCCGAGCAGGTGCGCCGGGCGCTCGGACGGCTGATGGACGCCGGCTACAGCACCCGCTGAGCGCGATGGCGCCCGGCTGCGTGCGATGCGGCCGGGCGTCGGCGTGTCATGCGGGAGCGCGGCTGACCGCGCCAGCCTGTACCGCTTTGGAGTCCAACCCCCGAGCACGTTCGCCGTCGAGCTTTGGTAGGCGCTCCCTGACCGCGCCATGGTCGCGGCTACAGCCAGGCTACGCCACCCTCTACCGATCACGACGCGACGGCGATACCGTCAGCACTCTGACTCAGGCAAGGGGGGACCATGGACACTCGCGCGCTCGCCGGAGCCGCCGCCGCACTCGGCATCGCCGCCGGACTCGGCCTCGGGTACGTGCTGTTCCACAGCGACGGCACAAAAACCCCGGCCAGCACAGCACCGGCAGCAGCCACCAGCTCCGCCAGCACGGCCGCCGGCTTCACGCTCGACGGGAAAATGACGCTGAAATGGAGCCGCGGCGCGTTCGAACGCGACAACAGCGGCCTGTGCGCAGGCAGCGGCGGCTACTCGGACATCACCGGCGGCGCCGCAGTAACCATCACCGACCAGGCCGGTACCGTCATCGCTACCGGACAGCTCGGCAACGGCAGCGCCGACGTGGACTCAAGCACCGGAACCCCCGTCGATTGCGTATTCAGCTTTAGCGTGCCGCATGTCCCCGACGGCCGAACGTTCTACGGCGTCACCGTCTCCCACCGCGGCGCCGTCCAGTTCGACGCCGGCAACGCCAAGAGCGGCGACGTCGCGCTGAGCCTCGGCGGCAGCTGAAGACACGACGAAGCGGCCCCACCTCCCGTGTGACGGGGAGGCGGGGCCTTCGTTCTACGGGCTCAATGCCCGGATATCAGCTTCGTCATCAGCGCGGCAGCAGCAGGCGAAAGGATCGTCGCGGCGCCGACGCCAACCCAGAACCGGCGCTCCAGGCTCTGAATCCGCGGCGCGTGCTCCTTCTCCAGCGCCTCGACGTCGGCCGCTGTGGCGCCGGTCTGCTCGACGTGTCGCAGCCGTCCTTCGTGGTCGGCCATGTTCTTGTCCAGGCCGTCCAGGCGGCGGCCGTGGTCGGCCAGCGCGCCGTCGAGCTTCGTGGAGACGTCGCGTACCGCCTGATGGGTCGCGATCATCTCCTTGTACATCTCCGTGGGCGTGATCACCACGGAGCCCTCCGGAATGGTGGCGCCCGTCACGGGGCGGCGCCAGGCTGGCCGGTCGGGGCCGGCGGCCTCCCGGCCCGCAACCGGTCCCGGATCAGCGACCACGGCACCTTCGGCCACATCTGCGCGGCCGTCACCCACGCCGCGGTCCAGACCGCGGGCACCAGGTCGGTCCAGTCGGTGATCCCGGAGTGCAGGCTCCAGACCGCCGTGACCAGCACTCCGGTGGCGAAGCGCATCAGCTGCGCGGCGATGTGGTACCGGCGCCAGTCCGCGCCGAGCTCCGCCTCCAGCAGGCGAACGCGCTTGGTCAGCGCGCTCACTTCGCACCCACCGTCAGCGTCAGGTGGCCCGGGACCGCCGCGGCGATCTGCGCGGCGAT
>Ga0136846_1208996_pt1 | contig 11336 bp, 11 predicted proteins | sample HopSoiMetagenom2_FD_96841 | JGI IMG/M metagenome (GOLD analysis project Ga0136846, IMG submission 96841) | Grasslands soil microbial communities from Hopland, California, USA - 2 Assembly 2016 (version 4) | ecosystem: Environmental > Terrestrial > Soil > Grasslands | place: USA: Hopland... | reverse complement strand
TGCTTCCTCCGCGATCCCGATGGCTACCGCATTGAGCTGATCGGCGCCTGAAAGGCTGCCGCAATGGCTTCCTCGGCGGAGGTGGGCCTCAGGGCTTAGTGACCTCGAACTGAGTCATCAGGCCGTGGTCCTCGTGGTCGAGCATGTGGCAGTGGATGACGAACTTGCCGGTGTAGTCGGAAAAGCGGCCGGCGAGGAGGAGGCGTTCGCGGGGGTAGACGAAGAAGGTCTCCTTCAGGCAGTCTTCCCAGGCGGGCGGTGGCTTGCCGTTGCGGGACAGCAGGTACCAGTCGGTCGCATGGATATGCATCATGTGGGCGACGTCGGTGCGGTTGACGATCTCCCATGTCTCGGTGGTTCCCAACTTCGGATGGGCGTCGGCGCGGGCCGGGTTGAAGGTCTTGCCGTTGATCAGCCAGGTCGTCTTGAAGAGACCGCCGATCGAGATCTCCCAGCTCTGCTTCGGCTTGTCCGAGACGTGCTGAGTCCAGGCCGGTAGCGGCCGCAGCTGGCGCGGCAGCCGAGTGCGGTCCGGCAGGCGCCGGGCGCCAACCCGGAACTGCATCAGGGCGCCAATGTAGGGCCGGGTGCCGAGCGGGTTCCTGGCACCGTGGCGCGGACCGCTGCGCAGCTCCACCATCTCCCCCCCGGCGCCGGCGAAGTCGACCACGACTTCCGCCCGCTCCGCCGGCCCCAGCATCAACTCCCTCCGCCCCACCGGCCGCGGCATCAGGCCGCTCTCGGTACCGATCTGAACCATCGGCGCACCGTTGGAGAGATAGAGGTTGTAGGGACGGAACTGGGAGACGTTGAGGATGCGAAAGCGGTAGCGCTGGGCCGTCACCCTGTGGTAGGGCATGTAGGCCCCGTTGACGAGAACGTCGCGGGCGTTGATGCCGTCGTTCGGTGGGCGGCGATTGGTGAAGGGGTCGGTGAGCTGGTTATGACGATCGAAGGAGCGGTCGGCGATCATCAGCGGGATGTCGCGCTCGCCACGCGGCAGCGGCAGGCTCCCTTCGAGCTCATCCTCGACGATCCACATCCCCGCCAAGCCGTGCCAGACGTTGCGGGAGGTGTGGTCGAGGCGGTGGTCGTGGTACCACTGGAAAGCCGCCCGTTCGGGCCTACCGTCCTCCATCAGGTCGTAGACGTAGGTGCGTTTTCCACCTGGCTCGAGCAGGAGGTCGTTGCCAGACTGACGCGCCGAGAGGCCACGGGGGACGTCGCAGAAGAAGGAGCGCGCGTGCGCCGGGGTCAACCCTCCCGGCTGACCGTCGAACTGGCTGCGGTTGTGGCCGCCGTGGAGGTGGACGGTCAGCTCGCCGACCGAGCGCGGCAGCTCGTGGTGAAAGGTGACCTCGGTCCGGCGGCCGGCGGGGCGGCGCACCGTCGGCCCCGGGAAGGTGCCGCCGTAGGTCCACATCCGCGTTGGCGCGCCGGGCATGATCGGCACCTCGGCCTCGCGGACCGGGATGCTGAGGCGGGCGCCGGTCAGCTCCTCCGGAATCGGCAGACGAGCGCGAAACGGCTCGGCCACGGAGGGCCTCGGCGTTTGCTCACCGCGCGAGAGGAGAGCGGCGGGCCGCACTCCCAGGGGCAGCGCCGTGGCGAGAGCACCGCTGCCCAGGGCGCCGAGGAAAGCTCGGCGCCCCAGGCGCGACGAATCTGACGAAGGATCAGCCGTGCTTCTAGGCCCCTGGAACAACCGGGGTCGGAGGCACCACTTCGATCGACCCGTGCATGAACGGATGGATCGCGCACATGAAGTAGATCGTGGTCCCGGCGGCTGCCGACACCGGCTGCTCGATCGAGGTTCCCGATTTCTTTTCACCGGTGAACCAGGAATCGCCCTTCTTGGTGATGCTGCCAAGGGTGTCCCAGCCGTCGAGTCCGGCTTTGGCCGGATTCTGCGTGATCGGTCCATTGCCGTTAGTGCCGTGCCAATGAGCGATCGCCATGCAGATGTGTTTGGGGGTGAAGCAGGTCTGCCGCGCCTTCGGCGTCTTTGGAATCGAGCCCTTGGTGACCAGCGAGAAGGTGTGCGGGCCAACCTGATGCGGGTTGGTCGTGTTGAGCACCTCGAGCTCCGCGCCGGAGGCGATCGTCTTCGGCGCTTCGAAGCGAAGGCCGCCCTTGCCCGCCTTGATGTAGACGGTGTTGGCGGGGCCAAGTTCAGTGGCACCACTGGCCAGGGCCGGAACCAGAGCCATACAGGCGATTAGCCCAGTGGCGATTGCGATCGTGCCCTTTATGGAACCGAAACGGGAAAGTCGTTGCTTCAACGTGCCTCCTTTTCGGCGCCTGCCAATCCCGCAGGGCGCCTGGATGAATAGACCAGCAAGCTACATAGGAAACCGCGAGCGTTCAAGCCCCAAGTGAGACAGGCGGAGCCCGCCCGCCGTCTGGGAACATGCCGCGCGTGCCCGATGAGAAGCCGACCAGCGGCGATAGTGACCAGCCGGATCTCGCCGAGCTGCTCGAGCGCCAGGAGCTGACCCGCGACGAGGCGCGCGAGGAAGCCGTCGAGCGCCGCCACGCGGCTGGGGCGCGCACAGCACGCGAGAACATTGCCGACCTCGTCGATCCCGGCACGCTGGTCGAGTACGGGCGTTTCGCGATCGCCGCTCAGCGGGGGCGGCGCGAGATCGAGGATTTGATCGCGAAAACGCCTGCGGACGGGCTGGTGGCCGGGACGGCTCGCATCAACGGCGACCTCTTCGGCGAGCGCAGCGCCTGCGCCGTGCTCTCCTACGACTACACCGTCCTCGCCGGGACCCAGGGCGCCCTTGGCCACCGCAAGAAGGACCGCCTCTTCGAGCTGATCGAGCGCATGCGCCTGCCCACCGTCTTCTTCGCCGAGGGCGGCGGCGGCCGTCCGGGCGACACCGATTACCCCGTCGTCTCGGCCCTCGACACCCGCGCCTTCGCCCTCTGGGCGCGGCTCTCCGGACTGGTGCCGCGGATCGCCGTCGTCGCCGGGCGCTGCTTCGCCGGCAACGCCGTGATCGCCGGCTGCTCGGACCTGATCGTCGCCACCGAGAACATCTCGCTGGGCATGGGCGGCCCGGCCATGATCGAGGGAGGCGGCCTCGGCAAGGTCGATCCCGACGAGGTGGGACCGATCGCGATGCAGGCCGGCAACGGCGTGGTCGACATGGTCGTCGCAGACGAGGCAGCCGCGACCGAGGCGACGAAGCGCCTGCTGGGCTACTTCCAGGGCTCAACGCCGGCCGGCACGGCGCCGGATCAGAGCCTCCTCCGCGAAGCGGTTCCGGAACGCCGGCGCCGCGCCTACGCGGTGCAGCCGATCATCGAGACGCTCGCCGACGCGGGCTCGGTCACCTTCCTGCGCGAGCGCTTCGCCCCGGAGATGGTCACCGCCCTCGCCCGCATCGAGGGACGCCCGCTCGGCTTGATTGCCAACGACACCCGCCACGTCGCCGGGGCGATCACTAGCGACGCCGCCGACAAGGCGGCGCGCTTCCTGCAGCTCTGCGACAGCTTCGGTCTACCGGTCATCTCGCTGATCGACACGCCGGGGATGATGGTCGGCCCCGAGGCCGAGGCGACCGGCCTGGTCCGCCACGCCTCACGCCTGCTGATCGCGGGGGCAGCACTGAGCGTTCCGTTGGTCGCCGTGATCCTGCGTCGCGGCTATGGCCTCGGCGCCCAGGCGATGGCCGGCGGCAGCCTGCACGAGCCGCTGCTCACCGTCGCCTGGCCCTCAGCGCACGTCGGCCCGATGGGCCTCGAAGGCGCGGTCAGGCTCGCCCTGCGCAAGGAGCTCGACGCGATCGAGGACGAAGGCGAGCGCGAGCAGCGCGTCCGAGACCTGACGGCCGCTGCCGAGGAGAACGCCAAGGCACTCAACGCGGCAGCTCTCTTCGAGATCGACGACGTGATCGACCCAGCCGAGACGCGGTCCCTGCTCGCCTCAACCCTCGCCGCCGCCGCGTCCCGTTATCGCGCCGGCGGCTGCGGCCGCTTCATCGACGCCTGGTAGCCCACCAAAGACCTCGAGGTGCAACGTTTTGTCCCCCTGCCGGGGTGACAACGCGTTGCACCCCGCTCGCTCGACCTGGTGCAACGTCTTGTCCCCCTGGCGGGGTGACAACGCGTTGCACCTTGCACCTCCACTCGCGTTGCACTTTCCACGCACTCGACTCAGCTCAAGTCACGCCGCTCCGCGCCAGCTGGGGGAGGACGCTGCGGCCGTAGACCTCGATCGCTGCGTGCGGATCGGCGCCCGAGTTGTTCATCAGGGCAACGGTCGTCGCGCCCATCTCCTCGACTTCGCGAATCCTGGCGACGTGGTCGTCGGGATCGGAGCTGATGATCATCGCTTCCTTCAGTGCCTCGTCGGAGACCTGCTCGGCGCCATGCTCGTACATCGCCTTCGGGTCGTGCCAATCGTCCGTGTAGAACTCCTTCGGCTGGGAGCCCTTCCAGACCCGGGCGCCCTCGAGGGCCGCGTCGTCGACCTTGGCCCAGGAGAACGCCGCCTGGAGCACGATCTCGCCCGCCTCGCGGCCGGCGTCCTCAGCGGCACCCCGGTAGGCGTCGAGGATCTCGGGCACCGATTCGGGATCGGCGAGTGTCCAAAGGCCGTCCCCAAGCCGCCCTGCCACCGCGGCCGCCTGTGGCCCGAAGGCAGAGACGTAGATCGGCGGTCGGCGCTCCGGCCGCGTGTGCAGGAAGGCCCTGTCGCTCGCAAAATGATCGCCCTGGCCGCTGATCCGCTGGCCTTCGAAGAGCGCGTGGATCAATTCCAGCGCCTCCGCCATCCGCTCGATCTGCTGGCCGACCGGCGGCCACTGGGCGCCGAGCGGCGTCTCATTCAGTGACTCGCCCGAACCGATGCCGAGGTAGGGACGGCCGGGGAACATCTCCTCGAGCGTCGCCCACGCCTGCGCGATCAGGACCGGATGGTAGCGCGGCCCGGCCGGCGTGACGCCTGTCCCGAGCTGGAGTCCTTCGGTCGCCTGGCCCGCCGCCCCTAGCCAGATCCAGGCCTGGCCCGACTCGCCCGGCTCCCACCAGGGCTGCAGGTGGTCGCTGCAGCCGAGGCCATCGAAGCCGGCCCGCTCGGCCTCGACCGCCTGTCGCAGGAGGTCCGATGGCGGAAACTGCTCATGGGCGCAAAAGTGGAAGTAGCGCATCGAGGGGCCCTCAGCTCGCGCCGGCGACCGCGCGCTGCAGCTGGCTCTTGCTCATTTTCGAGCGGCCTTCGATGTTGAGCTTGCGGGCGTCGTTGTAGAGCTGGTCGCGGGTGCGTCCCCCGGGCCCTTTGCCGGATTGCTTGCCACCGCGAGAGCTGGCCGAGCTGCCCCGGGTCGAGCTGCGCGAGCTGCTCTTCGATTCGCCCGAGCGCGCCTTTTCCTTGTTGACCGTACGGGCGGCGATCTGCTCGGCCCGACTCTCCGAGCGACCGGCTTTCTTCTCGCTCTTCTTTACCTCCTCGTACTGGCGTGCTCGCTTACTGCCTTTCCTGACTCCTCGTGGTGGCATCGGCGCTCCGCTCCTGTCTCGCTTGCAGTGCATTTGCGAGATACCCGGACGACCGTGCTTCAATCGGGACTGTCGTAGGCTGACGGAGTCAAAATTTCCGCTAGAGAGGCATTGGAATGTCAAGCGAGCAACGCGATATTGCCGACGGCACCCTCGTCGTGCGAACGTCGAAGGATGGTGCGACCCACATGATTTCCCTCTGCGGAGAGCTCGACCTCGCCAACGCAAGCACCGCGGAGACCGCGTTGGAAGCCTCGCTCGCGGAGAACCCGTCGCAGGTCGTGATCGATATGCGCGAGTTGGAGTTCATCGACTCGACCGGGATCGCACTGCTCGTCGCCGCGCTCGGCAACAACGGCAACGAAGAGAAGGTCCGCTTCATCCCCAGCGACGCGCCCGCGGTGGCACGGGTCCTCGACCTGACCGGGCTCTCCGAGCGGCTGCCGCTCGCCGACGCTTAACGAGCCTACGCGCGCAGCTTGTAGCCGCGCGAGAAGAGGCGCAGGTTGACCGCGAAAAGTCCCGCGGTGGCGGCGGTGAGCGCGAGCAGGGAGAGGGGAATGCTGACTTCGCTGAAGCCGACGAAGCCGTAGCGGACCAGATTGATCATGTAGTAGATCGGGTTGAAGTGGGTCAGGGTCTCGAAGGGCTGCGGAAGCAGCGTCGCCGAGTAGAAGACCCCGCCGAGGAAGATCAGCGGGGTCAGGACGAAAGTCTGGACGAAGGCGACGTCGTCGAACTGCTCGGCCCGCACTCCGGTCAGCACGCCGAGCTGGGAGAAGAAGAAGCCGACGAGGAAGAGCGACGGGACGAGGACGAGGATGTGGTCGACCGGCAGGTCGACGAGCAGCGAGGCGGCGATGAAGGTCAACCCGGCGACGATCAGGCCGCGCATGAATCCGCCGAAGCTAAAGGCGAGCAGAAGCTCCAGCGGCGAAGCGGGCGAGGAGAGCTGGTCCTGGATCGCGCCTTGGAACTTCTGCTGCAGGATCGATGAGGAATTGTTGGCGAAGGAGTTGATCGCGAACGACATCATGATCAGGCCGGGGATCACGAAGACGACGTATTCGATCCCGTGCAGCTCCTTGATTCGCGAGCCGAGCGCGGCCCCGAAGACGGAGATGTAGAGGAAGGTTTCCAGCAGCGGCGCGCCCAGGGTCTGCTTCTTGATCTTCATGAAGCGGTTGACCTCGCGGCGCCAGAGGGTGGCGAAGCGGATCTGCGCGGCGGTCATGAGACCACCTCGATCTTCGAGCGCGAGAGCTCGTTGCGGCCGACCAGGGCCAGGTAGGCATCCTCGAGGTTGGCGACGCCGTAGCGGCCGGCGAGCTCTGAGCTGGTCCCCTCGCCGACGATCTGGCCGTCGTTGATGAAGGCGATCCGATCGCAGAGCTGCTCGGCCTCCTCGAGGTAGTGCGTGGTGAGCAGGATCGTCGTCCCCTCCTGGTTGATCCGCTGCACGTAGTGCCAGAGCTCGAGCCGCAGCTCGACGTCGACGCCAGCGGTCGGCTCGTCGAGGATCAAGAGCCGCGGCCGGTGCATCACCGCCCGAGCGAGGATCAACCGCCGCTTCATCCCGCCGGAGAGGGTGCGGGTGCGCTCGTCGCGCTTCTCGGTCAGCGAGAAGGTCTCGAGCAGCTCCTTCGTCCGCTCTCGCCGTTCGCGCTTGGGCATGCCGAAGTAGCCGGCGTGGTAGTCGAGCGTCTCCTCGACGGTGAGGAACCAGTCGAGGTTGAGCTCCTGCGGCGCGAGGCCAACGGCCTGGCGAGCCTTGCCGTAGTCGTCGATCGCATCGTGGCCAAAGACCCGGATCGAACCCGCGGTCGGCTGTGCAAGGCCCGTCGTGCAGTGGATCAGGGTCGACTTGCCGGCGCCGTTGGGGCCCAGCAGGGCGAACAGTTCGCCCGGCGCGATGTCGAGCGAGACGCCGCGCAGCGCTTCCACCCCAGTCGGGTAGCGCTTGACCAGATCCTCGATGCGAAGGGCGTCCTCGGGCACGGCGACAAAACCTAGAGGACCAGCGGTCTGGCTATCGGACCGTCTGTTCGAATTGCGCTGTCTGGCTATCGGACCGTCTGGTCGAGTTGCGCGGTCTGGCCATCGGACCGTCTGGTCGAGTTGCGCCCCCTCGACAAGTTCGTGGCGGCTGGGACGGCGTAGGCTGCGCCGGTGCCCGGCCCGCTGCTCGCAGTCGACACTCCCTCGCTGCTCTTCCGCGCCTTCTACGCGCTTCCCGACTCGATCGTCGGTCCGGACGGCAAGCCCGTCAACGCGCTGCTCGGTACGGCCAACCTGATTCTGCGGGAGATCGAGAACCACAAGCCTCGGGCGGTCGTGCTTTGTTTCGGTCCCGACGCCGCCTCCTACCGCACCGACCTCTACCCGGCCTACCACGCCGAGCGCAAGGCGGCGATGCCGGATGACCTCGCACCGCAGTTCACCGCCTGCCCAGAATTCTTCGAGGCGTTTGGCTGGACGGTGGCGACAAGCGACTCTCTCGAGGCCGACGACCTGCTTGGCACCTATGCCGAAAAGGAGGCTGAAGCCGGCGGACAGGCGCTGCTGATGACAGGCGACCGTGACATGTACCAGTGCGCCGCTCAGCGGGTCACGGTTCTCTATGTAAAGACAGGCGCAAAAGGCAAAGGCGCCGAAGAGGTCGGCCCCGAGGAGGTGGAGCGCCGCTACGGCATCGGCCCGGAGCTGGTGCCCGACTTCATCGCCCTACGCGGCGATCCCTCCGACGGCCTTCCCGGCGCCAAGGGCGTCGGTCCGAAGACGGCGGCCGAGCTGCTGCGCCGCCACGGCTCGTTGGAGGCAGTCCTCGACAACGCGATCCGCGAGCGCCGCCCGGCGCTGCGCGGCGCCCTGCTCGAAGCGGCCGATGACCTGCGTGCCTTCAAGGACATCGCCACCCTTCGCGATGCCGGCGTCGAGCCGCCACCCGACCGCGAGACCGACTGGGTCGGTGCCGCCAAGGCGGCCCATGAACGCGGCATGACGCGGCTCGCCGAACGCCTGCTCGCCGAAGCCTGATCGCGGCGCCGTGGTACTACTTCGATCTCCGTGATCGAAGCTGACCCAGACAAGATCGTCGACCTCTCGATGACCCTCTCCGAGCACCTGCCGGCGACCTGGCCCGAGCACATGCCCTTCGCCCACAAGAACTGGAGCTGGCACGAGGAAACAGAGTTGCCAAGCGGCGCGAGCAGTTGCTCCCTCGGCCCTTACGTCACCCACTTCATCATCCTCGACGAGCATGCCGGCACCCACGTCGACGCGCCTTCCCACTACGTCCCGCCGCCCGGCTCCGGCCTGGAGGGCGAGGGACCGCTGGGCAAGGCCAGCGCCGAGACGCTCGACATCTCGAAGCTGATCGGCCCAGCCGCGGTCATCGACGTCCGCCACCTCGACGGTCAAGCTGACGCCGGCGCCAGCCCGCCGATCACCGTCGCCCACCTCGAATCCTGGGAGGCCGAGCACGGTCGCTTCCAGCCCGGCGAGATCGCGCTGCTGCTGACCGGCTGGTCCAAGCACTACGTAAGAGGCGAGCCCGGCAAGGCCTTCCTACACGAACCGGTGGTGCTGCAATCGCGTCCCGCCTGGCCTGCCCCGGAGGCGGCCGTCGCCGTCTTCCTGCACGAGCGCGGCGTCGGCACGATCGGCATCGACGCCCCAAGCATGGGCTCCGCCGAGGAGGGCAACGAAGTGCACCGAGCCGGCCTCAGTCGCGAAATGGCCTTCATCGAGGGACTTACCAACCTCGACCGCCTGCCGCCGCGCGGCGCTTCCTTCGTCTTCCTGCCAGTCAAGATCGCCATCGCCAGCGGAGCCCCCGGCCGCGCGATCGGGGTGCTTCCATAACGCACCCGACATTGACCACGCCAGAGGGGGGTCAATGTCGGATGCGCCGCTAGGCGCGGTGCTCTGGATTCGGGAAATCGGTGCGACAGCCCGCGTCCCACTCGGTCCGCTGGTTGCCGTGAGCGGGGATTCCGCCGGCGTCCTTGAGCATGCGGGCCAGGTGCAGCATGTTCCAGGCGGCGAAGGTCGTGTTGCGGTTGGTGAAGTCGTTCTCGGGACCGCCCGAGCCCTCGTCCAGATAAGACGGCCCGGGGCCCGCCTCGCCGATCCATCCCGAGTCGGCCTGGGGCGGAATCGTGTAGCCGAGGTGCTGCAGCGAGTAGAGCGTGTTCATCGCGCAGTGCTTGACGCCGTCCTCGTTGCCGGTGACTAGGCAGCCCCCGACCCGGCCGTAGTAGGCGTACTGGCCGGCCTCGTTGAGCAGGTGCGAATTGCCGTAGAGCCGCTCGACGACTTGCGTCGCGACCGAGGACTTCTCCCCCAGCCAAATCGACATGCCGAGGACGAGGATGTCGGCCGCCATCACCTTCTCGAAGATCGCCGGCCACTCGTCTCGCTCCCAACCGTGCTCGGTCATGTCTGGCCAGACGCCGGTGGCGATCTCGTGATCGACGGCGCGGATCGACTCGACCTCGACGCCGTTGCGTCGCATGATCTCCATCGAGATGTCGATCAATCCCTGTGTGTTTGATACCTCAGGGCTGCGCTTCAGGGTGCAGTTGACGAAGAAGGCACGCAGATCCGAATAGTCCGTCGTGCTCTGCTCGCATAGATCGGCCTGCTTCTCGGTCAGCTCGGTCACTCGTCTCTCCACTTCGGTCGGGTAGGCAACCGGGGCAGCTTATGGCCAAGGATCCGCCTAGCCGGCGACGGGCTCGAGCGGCGGCTGGTGCTGCCGCGCCGCACTGGCGAAACGCATCGTGCCGTCATCGATCGCGCCGCGCCGAATCTCCCTGCTGTCGAGCACGTAGTTCTGGCGCAGCTTCCACGGCTCCTTCGAGCCCTGTTTGGGCAGCTTTTCCAGGGCACGCAGGACGTAACCGGAGTTGAAGTCGAGGATCGGTTCCTCGGTTACCGACGGATCGGTGATTTCCGGCGCGCACTGCGTGTATCCGCGCGCATCCATGTGATCGAGAAGCCGGCAGACATACTCCGAAGTGAGGTCCGCCTTGAGGGTCCAGGAGGCGTTGGTATAGCCGAGGGTGAAGACGAAGTTTGGGACGCCGTTGAGCATCATTCCCTTGTAGGCCATGCGCTTCGAGAAGTCGATCGGCTCGCCGTCGATGGCCAGCTCCATGCCGCCGAGGAAGAGAACGTTCAGCCCGGTGGCGGTGATGATCACGTCAGCCTCCAGCTCCCGGCCTGACTCGAGCGTGATCCCGGCCTCGGCGAAGGTCTCGATCCGGTCGGTGACGATCTCGGCGCTGCCCGAGCGAATCGCCTCGAAGAGGTCCCCGTCGGGCACCAGGCACATCCGCTGGTCCCATGGGTTATAGGAAGGCTTGAAGTGGGTCTCGACGTCGTAGCCGGGCGGCAGGGCGCGTTCGTTGCCCCTTCGAATCAGCTTCTTGACGAAGGTCGGGCGGCTCTTGCTGAGCTTGTAAGTGCCCATCTGCAGAAGGACGTTCTTCCAGCGGACCAGTGCATAGGCGACCTTGATCGGCAGCGCTCTCCGTAGGCGCGTGGCGATCGGATCCTCACCGGGCACCGAGACGATGTAGGTCGGCGAGCGCTGCAGCATCGTCACCTTCGCCGCCTTCTCGGCCATCGCCGGAACCAGTGTCACCGCGGTCGCCCCACTGCCGATCACCACGACCCGCTTGCCGGCGTAGTCGAGATCCTCGGGCCAATGCTGCGGGTGGACGATCTGGCCGCCGAAGCGCTCCGTGCCCTCGAACTTGGGCGAGAAGCCCTCGTCGTAGCGGAAGTAGCCGGTGCAGCCGTAGAGCCAGTCGCAGGTCAGC
>Ga0136846_1239707_pt1 | contig 11337 bp, 11 predicted proteins | sample HopSoiMetagenom2_FD_96841 | JGI IMG/M metagenome (GOLD analysis project Ga0136846, IMG submission 96841) | Grasslands soil microbial communities from Hopland, California, USA - 2 Assembly 2016 (version 4) | ecosystem: Environmental > Terrestrial > Soil > Grasslands | place: USA: Hopland... | reverse complement strand
CGGGATCGCCGAGGTGATGAACCGGTACAACGGCGGCGATCCAGCGACAACTGAATAAGCCCTGCGCGTGTTTGCAGGGCGCAACCTTGCCACCAAAGGGTGGCCGCGTCACGGTGGACTTCAAGTCCGCACTACCTCAGCGTAGTGCAGACCTTCAGGCCTGCCGGATGTGTCCATGAGGAGCACGACATGTCAGACCGTCAGTACGAGCTCGTCTACATCCTTCCTCCCGACACCACCGAACAGCAGGTGGCCGACCTCCACACCCAGATCGAACAGGTCGTCGTCCGGATGAACGGGCAAATCGAAAAGACAGATAACTGGGGACGCCGGCGTCTGGCGTACGAGATCGGGCACCAGAAAGAAGGGGTGTACGTGCTCGAAGTCATCAACGGATCCGGCGAGTTGATGAAAGAGCTGGATCGCCGCCTCAAGGTCATGGATCTGGTCATCAGGCACCTCGTCGTCCGGGTGGACGAGGAGAAAAGCGTCGTCGAGCGCACGCGGACCAAGCGTCAGAGCGAGTCGGAACGGCGCCGCGTCAAGCGCGGACTCCCGCCGCAGCGCCAGCCCGGCGAAGGTCGCGCCGCGATGGAGAGCGACGACATGGACGACGATCGGTTTGACGGGGCGGAGGTTTAGGTCATGCCACCATTTGGACAGCGATCGGGACCGCGCGGGAAGCGCGGCGACAAGAAGCCGGGCGACAAGGAAAAGGGCCAGCGCCGCCCGATGTTCCGCCGCCGCAAGGTCTGCAAGTTCTGCGCGGACAAGATCGACGACATCAACTACAAGGACGTCAAGCTGCTGGGACCCTTCGTGCCCGAGCGGGGCAAGATTCTGCCGCGGCGGATTTCCGGCACGTGCGCGCTGCACCAGCGGAAGCTGCAGGTCGCGATCAAACGTGCCCGGCAGATCGCGCTCATTCCCTACGTTACGGACTAAGAAGATTAGTTATCTGGTCATCTGATCACTTCGCCATCGGTGAACAATTGCTCCATTGCCAATGGATCAACGATGACCAGATGACGAAGTGACCGGATGACGAAGTGGCCGGATGACGAAGTGGCCGGATGACCAGATGTGCTGAGGGCATTTTATGGAAGTTATTTTGAGGGAACACGTCGACAATCTCGGCCGCCGCGGCGAGATCGTGAAGGTCGCCGACGGCTACGCGCGCAACTATCTCCTTCCGCGGAAGCTGGCGTTGCTCGTCACCGACGGCAGCCGGAAGCAGATCGAGCGCGAACGCGGTAAGTTCGAGGCCAAGGAGGCGGAGGAGAAGAAAGCCGCCGAAGCCGTCGTCGAGCGGATGAGCAACCTCGAGATCGAGATCGCGCGCAAGGTGGGCGACACGCAGGCGTTGTTCGGGTCGGTGACGGCCTCGGATATCGCCGCGGCACTGCTCGCCAAGGGCTTCGAGATCGACCGTCGTAAGCTGCAGCTGCGCGATCCGATCAAGAAGCTGGGCGAGTACGCGGTCCCGTTGAAGCTCCATCTTGACGTGACCGCCACGGTCAAGGTGAAGGTGGTCGCGGAAGGCGCCTCCCCGAGCAAGTAACCATGCCCGACGCGCCGGTCTCCGAACGCACGCTTCCGCATAACCTTGAAGCGGAGCGCTCGGTGCTCGGCGCGATTCTCCTGCACAACGACGCCTTCAACCTCGCGGCCGAGGTCATCGATTCGGCCGATTTCTTCCGCGACGCACACCGCCGGATTTTCGACAAGATGGTGAAGCTCTCCGAGCGGAGCGGCGCCATCGATCTCGTCACGTTGAAGGACGAGCTCGGCCGCTCGGGCGAGCTCGAGGAAGTCGGCGGCCCCGCCTACATCGCGGCGCTCGTCGACGGCGTCCCGCGCTCGATGAACGTCGAGCACTACGCCCGCATCATCAAAGAGAAGGCGACCCTTCGCAACCTGATCTTCTCGGCAAACAAGATCCTTTCCACGGCGTACGACGGTGAGGAAGAAGCCGACGTCATCCTGGACCAGGCCGAAAACGCAATCTTCGCGATCGCCGACGACAAGGTGCGTGACGGGTTCGTGTCCCTGCGGGAGCTGGCCCAGTCGAGCCTCGATACCATCGAAAAGCTGCACGCCCGCAAGGAGCTCATCACGGGCGTGCCGACCGGTTTCACCGACCTCGACGAGATGACGTCGGGGCTGCAGCCGGCCGATCTCGTCATCATCGCCGCCAGGCCGTCGATGGGGAAAACGAGCCTGGTGCTGAACATGGCGCAGCATGTCGGCACCAAGACCGACATGACGGTCGGTGTGTTCAGCCTCGAGATGTCGAAAGAGCAGCTGTTCCTGCGCCTGCTGACCTCCGAGGCGCGAATCGACGCGCACCGGCTGCGCGGCGGGTTCCTGGGAGAGCGGGACTGGGGACGGCTGTCCCAGGCCATCGGCGTGCTTAGCGAGGCGAAGATCTTCATCGACGACACGGCGTCGATCGGAGTCCTCGAGATGCGCGCCAAGTGCCGGCGTCTGGCGTCCGAGCACGGCCTGCACCTCGTCGTCGTGGACTACATTCAGCTGATGCAGGGACGAGGACGGTTCGAAAACCGGACGCTCGAACTGGCGTCGATTTCCCGATCCCTGAAGGGGCTGGCGAAGGAATTGAGCGTGCCGGTCGTCGTGCTGTCGCAGTTGAGCCGCGCGCCGGAATCGCGCGCCGACCATCGTCCCCAGCTCTCCGACCTGCGCGAATCAGGCGCCCTCGAGCAGGACGCGGACGTCGTCATGTTCATCTACCGCGAGGACCTCTACGCCGACAAGAGCCAGCCCCCCGCCGACAATCAGGGCGTGGCGGAGCTGATCATCGGCAAGCAGCGCAACGGCCCGACGGGCGTGGTCAAGCTGGCGTTCATCCGCGAGTTCACGCGGTTCGAGAATCTCGCGGCCGGCGGGAACTGATCTTCCATGATTCGCCCGACCGTGGCGCGCGTCGATCTCGGCGCGATCAAATCGAACTTCCGCGCGATCACGGAGTATCTGGCGCGGGAGCGGCCGGACAACGTGCCCAGGGTGATCGCCGTCGTCAAGGCGAATGCGTACGGACATGGCGCGGCGCCTGTGGCGCGGGCGCTGGAATCGGTCGGGGCGGATCTTCTCGCGTGCGCGGACATTGAAGAGGGCGCGGCCTTGCGCGCCGCCGGCGTCGACGCCGAGATCCTGGTATTCGGCGCGCTCAGCGTCAGCGATCTCGACGGGCTGTTCGACTGCCGGCTGACGCCGACGATTTCCACACCCGGCGCCGCGAGCGCCGTTCAGGCCGCTGCCGTCCGCTACAAGCAGCGCCTCCGGTATCACCTCAAGATCGACACGGGCATGAACCGCCTGGGTTTCCGGCACGACAACCTCCGGCGCTCCCTTCCCGCGCTGCTGGCGAGCTCCAACCTCGAGCTCGCCGCCGTGTACACGCATTTTGCGACCGCGGACGACCCTGAATCCCCGCATTTTGCGGAGCAGCGAACGCGCTTCGATCGGGCGCTCGCCGACGTGGCGGCGGTAGGAGGCCGCCCCGCGTATCGTCACGCGTGCAACAGCGCCGCGTTGCTGCGCGATTCGCGCGTCTGGTACGACGGGGTCAGGCCGGGTCTGCTGCTGTACGGCGTGGTGCCGCCGCCGCTGGCGTCAACGCTGCCGCTGGTGCCCGCCATGACGCTGCATAGCCGCGTCGTGGCCGTGAAAGGCATGAGGCCCGGCGAAATCAGTGGATACGGGGGCCGGTTCGTGGCGGATCGCCCGACGACGATCGCGATCGTGCCTGCGGGATATGCCGACGGCCTCGACCTCCGCCTCGCCGGCCGGGGGTCGGTGCTGATCCGCGGCCGGCGTGCGCCGGTGGTCGGCTCGGTATGCATGGACATGCTCACGGTCGACGTGACCGGCCAGGACGTATTTCCCGGCGACGAGGTCGTCATCCTCGGATCCCAGCGGGACGATCGCCTCGATGTTCGCGAGATGGCCGCGACCATCGGTACGATTCCCTGGGAAATCGTCTGCCGCATCGGCGCGCGGATTGAACGCATCTACGAAGGCTGATTCGGCGCCATAATCACCGCGATGGCTAAGCGTCCGTCCACGGTCTTCGTCTGCCAGGAATGCGGGGCGCAGTCGCCGAAGTGGCTGGGGCGGTGCGCCGACTGCGGCGCATGGAACTCGCTGGTGGAAGAGCGGCCCGAAGCCATCGCTGCGGCGGCGTCCGCGGCCGGACATCGATACGCGCTTGCCGCCTCGAGTGGTGCCCGTCTCTACAGCGAGATCCAGATTGAGCAGCATGCCCGGATCTCGACGGGTATCGGCGAGTTCGACCGGGTGCTCGGCGGCGGCGTGGTGCCCGGATCGCTCGTGCTCCTGGGCGGCGAACCCGGAATCGGCAAATCCACGCTCCTCCTGCAGGCGGCTGCCAACATGGCTCGCACCGTGGGGCCCGTCCTCTACAGCTCGGGTGAGGAATCCGAACATCAAATCAAGTCCCGCGGTGAACGCCTCGAGGTCGGGGATGCGCCGCTGTTCCTCCTGGCGGAAACGTGTCTGGAACGCATTCTCGAGGAGATTGCGCGCATCAAACCGGCGCTCGTCATTGTCGATTCGATCCAGACGGTCTATTCGCTCAGGTTCCAGTCGGCTCCCGGCAGCATCGGCCAGGTCCGCGAATCCGCCACGCAGCTGCTGTTCACGGCAAAGGGTCAGAACACCCCGACCTTCCTCGTCGGCCACGTCACGAAGGACGGCAGCCTCGCAGGCCCCAAGGCGCTCGAACACGTTGTGGACTCGGTCCTCTACTTCGAGGGCGAGCGGCATCATTCACATCGCGTCGTACGCGCGGTGAAGAACCGGTTCGGCGCCGTCAGCGAGCTTGGCGTGTTCGAGATGACCTCGACCGGTCTGCGTCCCGTGCCGAACCCGTCCAAGCTGTTCCTGTCCGAACGGCCATCGAACGCGCCGGGATCGGCGGTGTTGTGCTCGGTCGAGGGATCGCGTCCGATCCTCGTCGAAGTCCAGGCGCTCGTCAGCACGAGCAGCTACGGCAACGCGCGTCGCATGGCGAGCGGCCTCGACCAGCAGCGCCTCTCACTGTTGCTGGCGGTACTCGAGAAGCGGGCAGGCCTGAACCTCGCCGGGGACGATGTGTTCGTGAATATCGCCGGGGGAATGACGGTGGACGAGCCCGCGTCCGACCTGGGCGTGCTCGCAGCGATCGCTTCGTCTGTTCGCAACCGCGTGATCGCGCCCACGACGGCGATGTTCGGCGAGGTGGGCCTTGCGGGGGAGATCCGCGGGATCAGCCAGGCGCCGCTGCGCGTCCGGGAAGCCGCGCAAATGGGCTTCCGCCGCTGCATCATGCCCGAGGCGAACATCGATCCCTCAGACCGCAAGGCGGCGGCCGATTGCGAACTCGTCGGCGTACGCTCGGTCGGCGAAGCGCTCGACGAGTTACTCAACTGAACAGGTTCAAGGCCTTCGAACCTTGAACGCCTTGAACCCTCGGAACGTTGTCGCTCGAAAGCCATGATATCGTCAGGAAATGGCGTGGTTCGGCCTCGCGCGCGCGGTGTTCGCGGCGATTCTGGTTTCTGCGGCGGCGATGATTCGTCCACTGCCGTTCGGGCTCGCGGCCAACGTGGCGCTGGCGATCGTACTCGCCGGACTGGTCGCGGTTTGCGAGGCCCGGCTCCGCAACGCGGCGATCACGCGAGTCCTCGGCGCGCTGCTCGGCTGCGGGATCGGCATCCTCGTCGCGCGCGCGGCCGCGGCCGGCCTGTTCGGCGCGAGCGTGTCCGACAGCCGGATCGTCTTTCTCGATACTGTCCTCCTCATCACGCTGGCCTATCTCGGCCTGGTGCTCGGGGCGAAGCAGGGCGAGTGGCTCGAGCCGGCGCGCCTCGCTGGCCTGTTTTCAGCCGGCGGCCCCGAGCGGAGTTACAAGATTCTCGACACCAGCGTCATCATCGACGGCCGCATCGCCGATGTCTGCGACACGGGCTTCATCGACGGCACCATCGTCATCCCGCAGTTCGTGCTGAAAGAGCTCCAGCTCGTCGCCGATTCGTCTGACTCTCTCAAGCGCAACCGGGGCCGGCGCGGGCTCGACATCCTGCAGAAGATCAAGAAAATGTCCGGCGTCGACGTGACCATCTCGGATGTCGATTTCCCGGGCGTGCACGAAGTCGACCTGAAGCTGATCGAGCTGGCGAGAAGCCTCCGCGGGAAGATCGTCACCAACGACTTGAACCTGAACAAGGTGGCCCAGTTGCGGGGCGTCGACGTCCTCAACGTCAACGACCTCGCCAACTCGCTGAAGCCGGTCGTCCTGCCGGGTGAGATCATGAAGGTGTTCATCCTCAAGGAAGGCAAGGAATACAATCAAGGCGTCGCGTATCTCGATGACGGCACGATGGTCGTGGTCGATAACGCGCGGAGGATGATCAGCAGGACCATCGACATCGTCGTCACGAGCGTGCTGCAGACGACCGCCGGCAAGATGATCTTCGGCCGGTACATCGAAGCGGGCGTCGCCGTCCAGGCCCCGCCCGTCGTGGCGTCAGAGACGCGCGAGGACAACGGACGCCGCGCCCGTCCGTCGACGACCCCGCAGCCCCAGACCTGAGCAGCCGCGACGCGTGCGCATCCCTCCTTTTCACTGGTGGCGGACGGTCTTCTATCTGATTCCGGCCATCACCGTCTACACGATCGTGCTCGGGGCGGCCTCGATTGTCTCGAGCCTGTTCGACCGCCGTGGACGCTTCGCACACGGCTGCGCGCGTGCGTGGTCGTGGTTGATTCTCAAGACGACCGGTGTCGTCGTCACCGTCGAAGGATTGGACAGGCTGACGCCCGGCACGACGTACATCTTCGTGTCGAATCACCAGAGCCACTACGACACGCCTGTCGTCTTCACGTCGCTGCCGTACCAGCTGCGCATCATCGCGAAGGAGTCTCTTGCCCGGTTTCCGGTGCTCGGCTGGCACCTGAAGCGCGGAGGGCATCTGTTCGTCGATCGCCGCGATCCCGATCGCGCCGGCATCCTGAAACGCTGGCGCGCACTCGTGTCCGACGGCCTGTCGCTCATCGTGTACGCCGAGGGCACGCGCAGCACCGACGGCCGCGTCGCGCGCTTCAAGGCGGGCAGCTTTCTGCTCGCCATCCAGGCGGGACTGCCGATCGTTCCCGTCGCGATTGTCGGGACCGCGGCCGTGATGCCGAAGGGGCGCCTGCGGACGGAGCCAGGCAGCGTGAGGCTGGTGATTCACGATCCGATTCAGCCTCCGGTACTTCCCGATCCGTCCGTGCATGATGCGAAAGCCCTCGCGGCGCGCGTGCACGAGGTCGTCGCTGCCGCGATAGGAGCCCCGCCCAGGTAGGTGGCCACCGGCCGTCTTGCAGTGCAGGCCGTCGGGCGTCTTGTGGTGAGGACCTTCAGGTCTGCCTGATCCAGGTGCGGACAGCATCACGGCGCGCCCTGCAGGCCCACACGACAGGGTATATTTGTCAGATGTATGTGACCGCGATCATCGCCGCGGGGGGCCGCGGCGAGCGCTTCGGCGCGGGGCAGCCGAAGCAGCTGCTGCCGATCGGCGGTCGAACGATCCTCGAACGCAGTGTCGATGCGTTCCTCAGCCACGCCGCGGTGGACGAGGTGATCGTGGCGCTGCCGGCCGAACTGGCGGCACGGCCGCCCGCGTACCTGACGCAGGCCGCCAAGCCGCTGCAGGTGATCGCTGGCGGCGCGAGGCGCCAGGATTCGGTTGCCGCCGCCTTTCGCGTCGTGGCGGCGCGCAGCGATGTGGTCGTCGTGCATGACGCGGCGCGGCCTTTTGCGAGCGCCGATTTGATTTCGAGGACCATTGCCGCCGCGGCGGAATCAGGCGCGGCGCTGGCGGCGATCGCCGCTCGTGACACGGTCAAACACGTCGACGCCTCGATGGTTCGGGCGACGCTCGACCGGCGGACGATTTATCTCGCCCAGACACCGCAGGCCTTCCGGCGCGACATTCTGCGTGACGCGCTCGCCGTCGGCAGCGACGCGACGGATGAGGCGTCGCTGGCCGAGCGGGCCGGCCACGCCGTCCGCATCGTCGAGGGGGAGACGACGAACATCAAGATCACGACGCCGGAAGATCTGTGGATGGCGGACGCCATCGTGCGCGGCGGGCGGCCGGCTCGAACGGGCCGCGCCGGAATCGGCTACGACCTGCACCGCCTGGTCGAGGGCCGCCCGCTCATTCTCGGCGGCGTCACGATCCCATTCGAGCGGGGTCCGGCCGGCCACTCGGACGGCGACGCGGTGTGCCATGCCGTGACAGACGCCATCCTCGGCGCCGCGGGCGCCGGCGACATCGGCGGGCATTTTCCCGACACCGACCGGCAGTGGAAGGGTGCATCGAGCATCGAGCTGCTGCGGCGAGCGGTGGCCGTCTTGAACGGGCTGGGTTTCGCTGTCGGAAACGTCGATGCCACGGTCATCCTGGAGCGGCCGAAGCTGGCCCCGCACATCGACGCCATGCGAGCCAGTCTGGCCCCGGTACTTGGTGTGGCCGTAGACCGCGTGAGCGTCAAGGGCAAGACGAACGAAGGCGTCGGCGCGCTGGGACGCGGCGAAGCCATCGCGGTGCACGCCATCGCGCTCGTGAGATCCGTCTGATGCGAGTGCGCTTCGCCCCGAGCCCCACCGGCTATCTGCACGTCGGCAACGCACGCACCGCGTTGTTCAACTGGCTGCTGGCACGCGGGTCCGGCGGTACGTTCGTGCTGAGGATCGAGGATACGGACACCGAGCGTTCGACGCGCGAATCGGAAGTCGCGATCCTGCGCGACCTGCACTGGCTCGGCCTCGACTGGGACGAGGGCCCGGACAGCGGCGGACCGTCGGGACCGTATCGCCAATCCGAGCGGCTGCATTTGTACGGATCGTATGCACACGAGCTGCTGACCGCCGGTGCCGCTTACTACTGCTTCTGCTCGGTGGCCCAGCTCGAGAGCGACCGTCAGGCGGCTGTGACTGCCGGCCGGCCGTCGGTCTATGCGGGCACGTGCCGCGGTCTGTCCTCGGAGCAGGCGCAAGCCCGTATCGCCGCAGGCGAGCATCCGGCGATTCGCTTCCGCGTTCCAGACCGCCGTGATGTCGTGTTCACCGACGTCGTGCGCGGCGACGTCCGGTTTGCCGGCGACGTCATCGGCGATCCCGTGATCGTTCGCGCCGACGGCCATCCGGCCTATAACTTTGCCGTGGTCGTCGACGATGCGTTGATGGAGATTACGCACGTGATCCGCGGAGAGGATCACATTTCGAATACGCCGCGGCAGCTGCTCCTGTACGAGGCCATGGGATTCACGCCGCCGACGTTTGCACACCTGGCGCTCGTGCTCGGGCCGGATCACAGCCCGTTGTCCAAGCGTCACGGCGCGACCTCGGTGGCGGAGTTCCGGGGCAAAGGTTATCTGCCTGAGGCCCTGGTGAATTACCTGGCGCTGATCGGCTGGTCGCCTCGCCACGGGGCCCCGGCGGGTGACGGCGACGAGCTGATGTCAATCGACGAGATGGCGCGCCGATTCTCCCTCGATGCCGTCGGTCACAGCGCCGGCGTGTTCGACGAGGAGAAGCTGGCGTGGGTCAACCGCCATTACCTGAAAGCCGCCGACCCTGCGCATATCGCGCGCCTTGCAGTGCCATATTTCGTCGAGGCGGGGGTAGCGATGTCGCCGACTGCCGGCGGCCTCGAATTTCTCGCAAGCGCGATGAGCATGGCCACGGCATCGGTCGATCGGCTCAACCAGATCCCCGGACGACTCGCGCTGCTGTTCGAGTACGACGTCTCGAAAGCAATGGACGACGCCGGCATCAGGCAGGAGATCAGCGCCCCCGCCGCGCGGGCCGTGGTGTCGGCGCTGGCCGAGGAGCTGGCGGCGGCGCCGCGGCTGGACCGGGACAGGTTCCGCGCGGTGGCGAACCAGGTGAAGACGCGAACCGGCCAGAAGGCCAAGGCGTTGTTTCATCCCATTCGCATCGCTCTGACGGGGCGCGCGGACGGCCCGGAACTGGATCTGGCGGTACCCGCCATCGATCGCGGCGCGGATCTGGCGCCTGGTGACGGCATCCCGTCCATTCTCGGCTGCCGCGAACGCGCGGCGGCGTTCGCGCAGGCGTTGGAGACGTCCGGCTGAAGCGGAGGCTGTCAGCCACGATCCACGAGCCATGATCATCTACGGCATCAACCCGGTGCTCGAGGCGCTGCGCGCGCGGCGTGTGGCGGGTCTGCGCGTGTCATCGCGTGCGGACAATCGTGTCCGGCAGATCGAACAACTGGCCGCCGATCAGGGCGTACCGTTGAGGCGTGTGAGCGGTGAGGAGATCGAGCGAGCGGCAGGCCGACCCGGCAGCCGGCATCAGGGTGTCGTCGCGGATGTCACCGACACTCCGGCGTCGGCGGGCAGCCACGGCCTGGACGATCTGATCGCTGTCGCTCCGGCCATCCCGCTGCTCGTTGTGCTGGACGGCATCGAGGACCCCCAGAACGTGGGTGCGATTTTCCGCACGGTCGACGCGGCGGGTGGTCACGGCGTGGTGCGGCAGTCGCGCCATGCCGCTCCGCTCGGCGGAGCCGCGGCCAAGGCCTCGGCGGGCGCAGTCGCACATGTCAAGGTGGCGGATGTCGTGAACATCGCGCGATCGCTCGAGGCGCTCAAAGAAGCCGGCGTGTGGACGGTGGGGCTGGCCGGCGACTCCCCGACACGTTACGATGAGATCGATTACACACTGCCGACGGCGCTGGTCGTGGGGAGCGAGGGGACGGGTTTGAGGCGGCTGGTGCGCGAGCGGTGCGACTGGGTGGTGTCGATCCCGATGCGCGGCCACGTCGAGAGCCTGAACGTGTCGGTCGCGACCGGGATCGTCCTGTTCGAGGCGGTCAGGCAGCGCCAAAAGGCGTCCGGTTCGGCCCCAGGGCGGTCCGCAAGCACGGCCGGGGCCGGCCGCAGGACAAGAGATTGACGTTATGGATATTGCACCGCTGGCACGGGACGTGCTATAGTTCCCCTTTTGTTTGGCTGGCGTAGCTCAGTCTGGTAGAGCAGCTGATTTGTAATCAGCAGGTCGGGGGTTCAAATCCGTCCGCCAGCTCCATTGGAGAGCTTCTCCGCAGGGTACGCGTCGAGACGACATTCAACACAACAATTGGCGAGGTAGCGAAGCGGTCAAACGCAGCAGACTGTAAATCTGTCGCCCTAGCGGCTTCGAAGGTTCGAGTCCTTCCCTCGCCACCAATGGAGCGACTGGAAATCTGATCATCGAATCACCTGGTCATCTGATCGTTTCCATCGATCAATCAAATG
>Ga0136846_1226497_pt1 | contig 11337 bp, 9 predicted proteins | sample HopSoiMetagenom2_FD_96841 | JGI IMG/M metagenome (GOLD analysis project Ga0136846, IMG submission 96841) | Grasslands soil microbial communities from Hopland, California, USA - 2 Assembly 2016 (version 4) | ecosystem: Environmental > Terrestrial > Soil > Grasslands | place: USA: Hopland... | reverse complement strand
GCCCTTCGTCCCGAGGTCGTGTCGCGCGGAGGTGCGATCGCGGTCGCCGCGCTCGTCACCGTCCCGCTCGCGGTCTTCGCCGCGCGGCAGCGCTGGGCGGCGTTCGTGCTCGGCTCGACCGTGCTGATTCTCGGGATCGAGCTGCTCGTGTGGGTCTTTCCGCACTTCGCGGACGCGGTGTCGCTCTCGCAGGCGCGCCGCGCGGTCGGATTCATTCCGTTTGCCTTCGCGTTGGCGGGCGGGGCCGCGGTCGTGGCGCGCTTCGCCGGCCCGTTCGTGCTGCCGATCGCGCTCGGCGCGGGCATTGGCCTGCAGCTCGCGTTCCCGGGGGACTTCGGTCCCGGCCTGACCGAAGGCGGGCCCGCAGCGGCGACGTGGATAGCGGCCGTCGGCGGCCTGCTGGCGCTGGGAGTCGGACTCGTGCTGCGGCGACGCCTCGACGACCGGAGCTGGCTTGCGGGCGCCGCGGTGGTGCTCTTCTGCCTTCCGGTTGGCGTGCACGGCTTGCGTCACTGGTCCCCGGCTGCGAAGTTCGACACGTACGCACTCACGCCCGGGCTGCTCGCGGCGCTGCGACACGAGGTGCCGAAGCGCTCGATCGTCTTCTCCGACCTCGAGACGAGCTACCGCATCTCGGCTTTCGCACCGGTGTACGTCGCCGCCGCGCCGCCGGCGCATGTCGCCGACACTGCGGCCAACGCGCCGTACCGGCGCCGGCTCTCCGTCAACCGCTTCTTCGGGACGGGGAACCTCGCGATCCTCGATCGCTACCGCGCGAACTGGCTCGTCGTCGACCGGCGCCGTTTCGACCGGAAGCCGGACTATTGGAGGCTCGCCTACGAGTATTCGCGCTACGCGCTCTACCATCGCTCGTGACCGCATGAAAGTCCTGCTCGTGACGATGTATTTCCCCCCGGCCGGCGGTGGAGGCGTACAAAGGCCGCTGAAGTTCGCGACCCATCTACCTGCGCTCGGGATCGAGACGCACGTGCTCGCACCCGACGACCCGAAGTGGCTCTACTCGGACCCGGGGCTCGCTCCGCCGACCCAGGCGTGGATCCACCGCGCACGCTATGTCGGTCCGCGCGCGCGTCGTCTTGCCGACGAACTGCACGGCCGACGCGGCCTCGACCGCCTCTCGCGCCAGGCGAGGTCGCTCTCCAGCCGCGTCCTCGTTCCCGACGAGAACGTCGCCTGGAACTTGACTGCGATTCCCGCCGCGCTCCGCATCGTGCGTGCGCAGAAGATCGACGTCGTGCTGACCACGTCGCCGCCCAACTCGGTGCATCTGGTCGGCGCAGCCGTGAAACGCGCGACGGGTGTCCGCTGGGTCGCCGACCTGCGCGACTCCGTCGGTGCGCATCCGCACCGCAACGTCGAGCGCACAGCCGTGCGGGTGAAAGAAAAGGTGAGCGAGTCGGTGGCGCGCCTTGTCGCACGCCAGGCAGACGCGATCGTCGCGGCCTCGGACGCGATCGCCGACGAGGCGCGCGCTCTCGATCCCGCCGGCGTCGTCACGACGATCCTGAACGGCGCCGACTTCGACGACTTTGCCGGCCTCGAGTACGAGCGCGGCCCCGTCTTCCGAATCACGCACACCGGCAGCTTCTTCGGCAAGCGCGATCCGCGCCCGTTTCTCTCGGCGCTGGCGCGGTCGGGATTGCAGGACGTCACCGTGCGGTTTGTCGGCGACTTCCGCCCCTCGGACCGCGAATGGGCGGAGGGCCTCGGGCTCGGCGAGCGCCTCGAGGTCCAGCCGCACGTCTCTCGGCGCGACGCACTCAGGCTCCAGCGCGAGTCGGACGCACTGTTGCTGCTGATCCCGGATGCAGCCGGTCGCGGCCAGGGCGTCCTCTCCGGCAAGGTCTTCGAATATCTCGCGGCAGAGCGGCCGATCCTCGCTGCGGTTCCGCCGGGCGGCGCGGCCGCGCAACTGATCGAGGAGACCGGCGCAGGGGTTGTCGCGGCGCCCGACGACGTCGAGGCGCTGCGCGCGGCGCTGGTGGAGCTGCACGGGCGCTGGCGCGCGGGAACGCTCGACGGCACAGCCCTTTCGGACGAGGACCGGGAGCGTCTCGGACGGGGCGCGCGCGTCGAGGAGCTGGCCGACGTCCTGCGAGCACTCGCATGAGGCGTCGCTTGCGACGCCGACTTCAGGACGCGCGGGCTCGCTCGCGCGTCCGTCGGCACCTCCGACCTCGACCGCCGGAATTGAGGAGTCCCGCATGAAGCTGACCGGCGCTCTCTTCCTCGCGACGCTCTTCTGCATCACCTGGGAGAAGGTGCACTGGAACGTCGCCGGCGCAGTGGGCATCGCCGACGTCCTGACGATCCTCTTCCTGGTCGCGTTCGCGTTCGAATGGGGCGGCACGCGCTTCCCGCGCACCACCGGCATCGTGCTCGCGATCTTCGCGGGTCTGCTCGTGATCTACCTCGTCGGGTTCTTCAACATCGAGACGAAGCAGTCGCTTGACCAGTGGGGCAAGGGGATGGTGAAGTTCGTCCTGCACTTCCTCTTCCTCGCGGCGGGAGTCGCCTACCTGACGCGTCGCTCCGTCGCCTTCTACTGGCGCGCCGTCACGGCGTTGACGCTCGGACTCGTCGCGAACAGCGCGTACGGCGTCCTGCAGTTGCTCGCGCCACTGACGGGCGGCGCCAGCTCGATCAACATCTACGGCGCGATCGGCGGGACGACCGTGTATCGGCCCAACGCTCTCACCGGCGACCCGAATCATCTCGCGGTGATGCTGTGCGTGCCGTTGCTGATGCTCCTGCCGCTCTATCTGCGGCTCGAGCGGGGTCATCGTCTCCGCGTCCCGCTGGCGCTGACGCTCGCCTTCCTCTTCCTCGTGCAACTGGCGACGCTCTCCCGCAGCGGATTGCTCGGAATCTTCGTCGGCCTGCTCGTGCTCGCCGTGCCCTACCGCTACGCGATCACCTCGCGCGCGCTGCTCCTGCCGCTGGCGGGCATCGGCGTGCTCCTCGCGGCACTCGTCTGGGAGCGGCGCCACTACTTCGAGGTGCTCGTGCGCTCGCGATTGCAGACAAGCGGGAGCTCCGAGAACGCGCACTTCGCCGTGTACGACTTCGTCCCGCAGATCCTGCACTCGCACCCGCTCTTCGGGCTCGGTCTGAACACCTTCTCCGTTTACTACGAATTCGTCACCGGCAAGTCGAACTGGGGACCGCATTCGTTCTACGTCGCGCTGATCGTCGAGACGGGGCTCGTCGGTGCCGCCGCGTTCTTCCTCTTCCTGCGCTACCTCTTCGCCCGTCTGCACGCGGCGCGCGCGCTCGGGCGGCGCCTGGCGGCGGAAGGCGTCGCGGTGGCCGCGCGCGTGAGGCCACTGGCCTGGGGGATGACGGCCGCACTCGCGGGGACAATGGCGGCCAACCTCTTCTACCTGACGATGCAGTTCTATTACTTCTACGCCTTCGCAGTGCTCGTGCTCGCGTTACCGATCGTCTTCGGTCGACAGCAACGCGTGTGAAGGTCGCAGTCCTGACGACGTCGTATCCGCGCTTTCCCGGTGACGCGGCCGGCCGCTTCGTAGCGGACGCGGTCGAACGAGTGCGAGGTCGCGGCGTCGAGGTCGAGGTGGTCGGCCCGGAGCAGTTCAGGCACTTCGGCATCGCCTATGGCCACGGAGTGGTCGGCAATCTGCGGCAGCGCCCGTGGCTCGCGCTGTTGATCCCGGCGCTGCTCGCGAGCTTCGTTCGAGCCGCGAGGCGGGCCGACGCGGATCTGCTGCACGCACACTGGATTCCGGCAGGCTGGGTCGCTGCGCGCGCGGGGCGACCGTACGTGCTGCAGGTGTGGGGGACGGACGTCGAGCTGGCGCGCCGTGCGCCACGGCTCGCGCGTGCGGTCTTGCGCCGAGCTCGACTGGTGATCGCGGCTTCGACGGCTCTTGCCGACGACGCGCGCCGGCTGGGCGCCCGGGAGGTGCGCGTGATCCCCGGCGGGGTCGACCTCCCCGAAGCCGTCGGCGAAGAGGCCGAGCCGCCGGAGGTTCTGTACGCGGGCCGCCTGTCGAAGGAGAAGGGCGTCCTCGAGCTCGTCGAGGCGTCCCCGGGGCTGAACCTCGTCGTCGTCGGCGACGGGCCTCTACGCGCGCAAGTGCCGCAGGCTCGCGGTTTCGTCCCGAACGACGAGCTGCAGCGCCTCTACGCGCGCGCAGCCGTCGTCGTCTGCCCCTCGCGACGCGAGGGCTTCGGGATGTCGTGCCTCGAGGCGATGGCACAGGGCCGCCCTGTCGTCGCGTCCGACGTGGGCGGGCTGAAGGACCTCGTCGTCCACGGCGAGACGGGGTTGCTCGTCCCGCCGGGCGATCCAGTTGCGCTCAGGGCGGCAATCGTGCAGCTCCTCGGTGACCGCGACCTTCGCGGCCGGTTGGGGACTGCGGCCCGGGAACGCGTGCGGGAACGCTTCTCGTGGAAGACCGTGACAGATGCGACCGTCGCTGCCTACCACGACGCCTGAACGCATCAGCCGGGGGCTCGTCGTCGTCTCCCTGGCGGTTGCCGTCGCACTCGTGTGCGTCTACCTGCCGCGCGCCGTCCGGGATCTCGGTGACCTGGCCTCGAACAACGCGCAGCTGTCGTACTCGGACCGCGAGGTGGCCGCAGGCAATGCGATCGTGGTCGATCAAGAAGCCGCCTACCAGGCGCGCGCGAACATTCCGCCGGATGCGACGTACCGCGTCGCGACCGGTTCGCCCGTTCGCGGTGCGACCGATCTGACTACACCCTTCGTCGGCGCGTGGTTTCGCTCTTTCCTGATGCCCCGGCGTCCCGCAGCGGACGCGCACTGGATCGTTTGCTACGGGTGCGACGTGTCGCGACTCGGCGGAACCTACGTCCCCGTCTGGCACGACGATGCGGGGATCTCACTGGGGCGGCTGCGGTGAGCATCCACGCACTCCTCGGGCTCCTGGCCCTGAACCTGCTGTTCGCCGCGGTCGGCTCAGCGGTGCTGTTCGCAGTTCGTGGCTGGGGATCGTGGAGCGAACTCCTCCGCCTCGGTGGGCTTGCGTACATGCTCGGCGTCGCTTCGCTCGCGACCGTCTTGATCGCCGAGGTGGTCGTCGGGATCCCGCTCGGGTTTGCGTCGATCCTGGGCACGAGCGCCGTGCTCGTCGTGCTGGCAGGGGTTGTGGGGCGACGCGGCGGTCACGGGCTGCCCCCGTTGCGCTCCCCGCTCTCGCTTCCCAGGATCACGTGGGTCGCTGCAGTCGGTGCGGTGCTCGCAGTCGTCTACCTCGAGGCCGCCTTTCGGGCTGCCCGGTTGGCCGGGCTCTACGAATTCGACGCGTGGGACTTCTGGGTGCCCAAGGCGAAGGCGATCTACTTCTTCGGCGGTTTCGACGAGCAATTCTTCCGCGAGCTGATCAACCAGTCGTATCCGCCGGCGGTGCCGGTGCTGGAAGCTGCGGCGTTCCACTTCATGGGCGCGGCCGACGTCGTCACGCTGCACGTCCAGTTCTGGTTTTTCTTCGCAGGCTTTCTCGCCGCGCTCGTAGGTCTGCTGAGTCGGCGTGTTCCTGCGGTGTTCCTCTGGGTGCCGCTGACGCTGCTCCTCGCCACGCCGTACCTTGGGCCGCACTTCATCCAGCCGACCGCCGATTTCCTCGTGGACGAGCTGTTCGTGCTGGCGGCGCTCTTGCTCGCTCTGTGGCTGCTGGATCGAGAGGACTGGAAGCTCGGCGCCGTCGCCGTGTTGCTCGCGGGTGTCGCGTTGACCAAGCGCGAGGGTTACGTGTTCGCCGCCTCGGCTCTGCTCGCTGCCGGGGTCGTGACCTTTCCGGAACGCCGCGCGGCCTGGCCCCGGCTCGCGGCCGTCGGTGTCGCCGCCGTCGTCGCGACGATTCCGTGGCGCGTGTTGCTGTCTGTGCGAGACCTGAGCGGCGGTGGCCCCGAGGCGGGAGGGACGGGGCTCTTCGCAAACGCGGATCGCGCGTGGCCCTCGCTCCGCCTCGCACTGACGACGCTGTTCGATTTCGATACGTGGCTCCTCGTCGCGCCGTTGCTCCTCCTGGCGGTCGCGGCCGCATTTGTCGCCGGCGAGCGCGTGCTCGCCGGGTATGCGGCGCTCCTGCTCGTCTTCGCCCTGGCGGCGTTCACGTACGCCACCTGGGCCTTCCCGAGCCTCGGGATCTCCACGAACCCGGCGCTGAATCCGATCATCCGGTTGACGGGCGAGGTCGTGCTGCTCGCAGCCGCGCTCACTCCCCTGCTGCTGGCGCGCGCCTGGCGGCGGAGCGCATGACGCGCAGCCTTCCGCTCTTGCTCGTCGTCATCGCCGCTTTGGCCTACCCGCTCGCCGTCGTCGGTGGTGGCGCGCCTCGCTTTCCGTCGCGGTCGGAGTGCAGCGACACGGCCAGCAGGGATGCCGACATCGAGGCGGTCTTCGGCCGTGTGGATCGGCAGTCCGACGCGGCCGCTTTACAACGTCGGGTGCTCCACCTCGGCTTCAAGGGTGCTGAGATCGAGCGCGACGGTTGCGGTCATCTCAAAGTCCTCGTCCACGGGATCACGACACTTGCAGTCGGTCGCGAGCTCGCGGCGGAAGCGCAGCGCGTCGGGCTTCATGTTTCGCTCGAGTACGCCGGCTAGGCGCAGCGCGTCGACGTTTGTCGGCGCAGGATGAGCCAGCCGTCGGGTGTGCGCACGACGGTCTTCCAGGCCGGGCAGAGCGAGGTGTCCAGGCCCGGTCGCACGAACACCCAGCGCGCGCCGGGCGCGTCGCGGTCTTCAGGACGTACGAAGGAGACGCGCCGGTCGAGCTCTCGCCCGAAGAACGGATAGACGGGATCGCTGGTCGTGATTGCGAGGCCCACATTCGCGTTGTGAGGGATCCGGTGGTCGAGGAAGCGAATCGGCGTGTCGTAGTCGTCACGAAGCGCAACGCCGGTCCAGCGTGGGGTGTGCCAGACGCTGCGCGGTTTGGCGCGTTCCAGCAACGGCAGGCCCGAAGGACGCTTCGCGTCGTTCGCGGAGGCGAGTAGGAGCGTCGTTGCGGCGATTGCCGTGACGCCCCACGCGACCGGGCGCCAACGCAGCAGGATCCCCCACGTCGCCGCCGCGAGGCCGAGCGGAAAGACGAAGAACCGGCCGAGCCAGTCCTGATACGAGAGGAGAAGGGCGACGGCGGCGACCCAGTACGCCGGCGCGACGATGCACAGGAGGGCCGTACCGCGCAGGCGTCCACGCCGGTACGCAATCACTGTGAGCACGGCGGCCGCGGCGAAGAGAAGGGAGCCGAGCGGTCCGAACCACGAGAAGTTCGAAGCAGACTTCGTGATGTCACGACCCGAGTCGAGCGCGGCCAGGTCGCGGCGGCCGGCGAGGTCCCAGAACTTGAAGTACGCGCGGATGGCACCGCGTTCGACGGGGACGACCAGCAGCGGCACTGCGGCGACCACCGCGGCCACAGCGCCCGTCAGCAGCAGTGTCCGGCGGCGCGCACGCACGAAGAAGACCCCCGCGATCGCGAGGACGACCAGCGAAGCGACGAGGTAGAGCCAGCGATCGCGCCCATTCGCGCCCGACATGTCGAAGAAGAGGATTGCGGTGCGCACCGCGCGCGCGACCACCGACACGGGGCTTCGGTCGACGTGGAATTCCTCGCTGACATGCCCGTCCAGCGTCCCGGTCTCGACGAGGTTCACGACGTACCAGTACGCGCCGAGCACGGCCCCGCCGAGCACGCAGCCGATGCGAAGAAGGCGCCGGGACGGCGGCCGCGCAAAGACCGCTCCGAGGATCAGTATCGGCACGCCGATCGGTGCGGACTGCTTGACGTCGATCGCGAGCCCAGTGGCGACGCCGGCCAGCCAGGGAGCAGCACGCGCACCGTCGAGAACGAGCAGCATCGCGCAGATCAGAAAGGCGCCGACGAGCAGGTCGCTCATCGCTGCTCCCGCCTGCAGTTCCACGATCGGAAGCGTGAGCATGAGGGCGCCGCCGAAGAACGCCTCGCGTCTGCCGAAGCCGATCCGGCGCGCGATGCCGCAGGTCGCAACCGCGACGGCCAGCATTGCGAGCCACTGGTCGAGCGCGACGAACGAGTCGTTGCCGGCGAGCGTCATGGTCGCGAACGGTCCGAGCTCGCCCCCGGGCGGATAGGCGTTGTTGCGCAGGTCGAGAATGCCGCTGAGGTAGGTGATGCCGTGGTGCTGCCGCCAGAGACCGGCGCGGACGAGGTGGTAGGTCAACGCGTCGTCCTCCACCTGAGGCACCCAGAGCCCCATTGCCAGGGAGTACGCGGCGCCGAGAGCTGCGACGACGGCGAGCACCACCAGGACGCGGTCCGTCGTCAGTGCCCGGACGAGGGAGCGCCAGTCGATGCCGCTCCGGCGGCCGCGTGTCAGAGCGGACACGACTACGGCCACCACGGCGATGAACGCAAATGCCGATGTCGCCGTGAACGCGCGGAAGAGCGACAGCACCAGCGCGATCAGGAGCAGCTCCGCGTGCGCGATCACGAACGCGCCGACGAGGAATGTCGTCGGCGAGCGCAGGCGGACCGCCGCGGCGAGGCGCGCGGCGGTGGCGCCGAGCAGGACGAGGGCCACGACCAGCGTCAGGCTCGAGGCCACGGCGGCGGAGCCTACTCTCCGGTGCTGCTGGACGATGCGCCAGACTTCGGACGTGAGGCCCCGCGCGCTCATCACCGGCATCGGCGGACAGGACGGCTCCCTGCTCGCCGAGCTCCTCCTGGCTGAGGGGTACGAGGTGCACGGCGCCGTGCGACCCGGGGCGGACGGCTACGACAATCTCGCCGACGTCGCGGACAGCATCGAGCTGCACGAGGCGGAGCTCCTGGACGAGGCTTCCCTCGTCGCGACGCTGCGGCGAACCTCGCCGAGAGAGGTGTACAACCTCGCCGCGCCGTCGTTCGTGCCCGCCTCGTGGGATCGGCCCGTCGAGACGGCCGAGTTTGCGGCGGTCGGCGCGACGTCGCTGTTCGAGGCCATCCGCGTCGTCGACCCCGGGATCCGCTTCTACCAGGCGTCGTCCTCCGAGATCTTCGGAGATCCCCGCGAGACCCCGCAGAACGAGGAGACGCCGCTCGCGCCCATCACGCCGTACGGGGTCGCGAAGGCCTATGCGCACTTCAGTGCGAGGTCGTACCGGCACCGGTACGGGCTGTTCGCGTGCTCGGGGATCCTCTACAACCACGAGTCGCCCCGGCGGCCGCTCGAGTTCGTTCCGCGCAAGGTCGCGCACGCTGCCGCCGCGATCTCGCTCGGCCGCGAGTCGCAGCTCGTGCTGGGGGACCTCGACGCACGGCGCGACTGGGGTTACGCGGGCGACTACGTTCGCGCCATGTGGCTGATGCTGCAGCAGGACGAGCCGGGCGACTACGTCGTGGCGACCGGAGAGAGCCACTCCGTGCGTGAGCTCGTCGAGTGCGCGTTCGAGCACCTCGGTCTCGACTGGGAGCAGTACGTGTCCGTCGATCCCGGTTTGCAGCGCGGCCCTGCCGAGCTGCATCGGCTCGTCGGAGACCCGAGCAAGGCGCGCGAACAACTCGGCTGGGAGCCGCAGGTCGCGTTCGTCGAGCTCGTGCACCTGCTGGTCGACGCGGACGTCGAGCGCATGCGGATGCTCGCCGACGAGCCCGCGACTAGCATGGACTGACGATGAGTCGTCAGCTGACGATCGACGGCGTCGAGATCCGCGACGAAGGCGACTGCTATGTGATCGCGGAGATCGGCCACAACCACCAGGGCGAGCTCGAGAAGGCGAAGCAGCTGATCAGCGCGGCGAAGGAATGCGGCGTCGACGCGGTCAAGCTGCAGAAGCGGGCGAACCGCTCGCTGTACACGCGTGCGTTCTACGAGCAGCCGTACGACAACGAGTTCAGCTTCGGTCCCACGTACGGCCGCCACCGCGAGGCCCTCGAGCTCACGGAGGACGAGTATCGCGAGCTCCAGCTCTATTGCCGCGACCTCGGCGTGGGCTTCTTCGCAACGGCGTGGGACTTCGAGAGCGCGGACTTCCTCGCGGAGCTCGACGTGCCCGCGTTCAAGATCGCATCGGGCGACCTGCGCAACACACCGCTGCTGCGACACGTCGCGGCCTTCGGCAAGCCGATGCTCGTCTCCACCGGCGGAGCCACGATGGAGGACGTCGAGCGCGCGGTGGACACCGTCGTCCCGCTGAATGCGCAGCTGTGCCTGCTTCAGTGCACCGCCGCATACCCCGCTGAGACCGAGCATCTCAATCTGCGCGTGATCACAGTTCTGCGCGAGCGCTACCCCGACCTCGTCATCGGCCTCTCCGATCACCAGAGCGGCATCTCGATGGCCCTGGTCGCGTACATGCTCGGCGCTCGCGTGATCGAGAAGCACTTCACGCTCGACCACGCGTGGAAGGGGACAGACCACTCCTTCTCGCTGATGCCGGACGGAATGCGCCGGATGGTGCGCGATCTGCGCCGTGTCCCCGTCGCGCTCGGTGACGGCGTCAAACGGCAGCTGTCGGTGGAGCAGAAGCCGCTCGAGAAGATGGGGAAGAAGCTCGTCGCGGCCCGCGAGCTTCCCGCCGGGCACGTGTTGGGCGCCGACGACGTCTCGCTGAAGTCCCCGGCAGACGGTGGGCTGCCGCCCTACGAGCTCGACCGCGTCGTGGGTATGCGCCTGCGCCGGCCCCTTCGGGAGGACGACTCGTTCCAGCTGGACGATCTGGAGGTCGTCGACCCCGCCGCGTCACCGGCTGCCGTCTCGACTCTGTGAGAGTCACAGGGCGCGGCGGTCGGGAGATCGCCGTCGTTGCGACGGCTGAGAGCTTGGCGCGAGGCACGCAGCTCGCGACGCTCTTCTCCCGTACGGGCAAGTCTGTCGTGCTCGTGCTCCCGCCCGGTGTCCGTGCGCCCGCTGACGTGGCACACACGCTCGTCGTCGACGAGGGCGACACGGCCGTGACGCCCGCGTATCTCGGTTGGAGCTACGCGGTGTACCGCGCACTCCGCGACCGCTCTCCGGAAGCGGTCGTCTTCCCGCTCGGCGGCGGCCACGGATACTGCGCAGCCCGCGCGCGTCAGACCGGAACTGGCTTGGAGCGGACGACCGTCGTCATCGACTGCGACGAGCCGATGTTGCGCACGATCGAGCGCGACCGCCGTCCGTACCTCTCGAAGCGCGCCCTCGGCGTCGCGGCGGCGGAGCGGCTCTCGCTGGGTCTTGCCGATGCCCATGTCTGTGAGGACGAGCACCTGCAGCGCTGGCTTGCACGCTGGTCGCTCCCCGAGCGCGTGTCGCCGCAGGACATTCCCGCCGCCATTGCCCGCGACGGCGCAGACGCCGAGCTGCCGGCGGTGACGGTCGTGAT
>Ga0136846_1214382_pt1 | contig 11338 bp, 8 predicted proteins | sample HopSoiMetagenom2_FD_96841 | JGI IMG/M metagenome (GOLD analysis project Ga0136846, IMG submission 96841) | Grasslands soil microbial communities from Hopland, California, USA - 2 Assembly 2016 (version 4) | ecosystem: Environmental > Terrestrial > Soil > Grasslands | place: USA: Hopland... | reverse complement strand
CGGGCCTGAAGTCGTAGCCGCCGGCCTGGGCGCGCCCGCCGAGCACGAGGAACGCGAGGGTGATGGCGCCGAAGACGCTCACCGCCACCGCCGGGAAGAGCCCCGTTAGCGGCGGGCGCGGCGAGCGCCGCCGGGCCAGGCCGTAGCAGGCCAGCAAGACCGCGCCGGCCACCGCCAGCAGGACCGACGCGTGCCATCCGGGGAAAGGCTGGTCAAGCCAGGTGACGGTGCCGCCCGAGATATAGGCCGGGTGCTGGCCGGACCAGCCGGCCACCTGCGTCCAGACGCCGCTGACCGGGTTGAACGTGAGGTCGTAGAACGTGGTCTGGTGCGGTCCCTGACCGGCCAGGAACAGCGGCACGGGACCGCTGAGCCGCCGGGCGAACCCGGTGAGCACGACGATCGCCATGCCGCTGGCACCCGCGGCGAGCAGCAGGAGCGAGACCAGTTTCCAGGCCGTCATGACCACGGTGGCCAGGACGGTCCCGTCCCTGGCGGCCCGGGCCAGGTGGGCGCGGGTCACGGCCCGGACCGGGCCGAAGCTGGAGATCGCCGCTTCCTGCGCCTCGCGCTCGGTCATCCCGATGGCGGTGCCCGCCGCCGCCGTCTCCCGCAGGTGATCCTCGGCCTCGGCGAGGATCAGCTCAGCTTCTCCCCGGGGGACACGCAGGCCCCGGCGCAGCTGGCCCAGGTACTCCCCGATCAGGTCACGCGGTGCCTCGTCCCGGATCATGCCGACCACCCCGGCGCCGCCTGGAACCCGTGAACCCCGTGGGCCGCCGGGCCGAGCACGGACTGCACGCCCCGGGCGAACCGGCGCCACTCGGTCCGCTGGGCCGCCAGGGCGGCCGCGCCCTCGTCGGTGACGCCGTAGACGCGGCGGCGGCGCCCGTCGGCCTCCGCCCAGGAACTGGCCAGCAGGCCGGCCGCCTCCAGCCGGTGCAGGGCGGGGTAGACGGTCCCCTCAGGCAAGTCGAACGTGCCCTCGCTGCGTTCGCGTAGTGCCGAGATGATCGCGTACCCGTGTGCCGGGCCGGCCGCCAGGACCGACAGGAGCAGCAGATCCAGATGGCCCTTGAGCCGCTCACGGTTCATACTACGGAAACTTATGCCTAGCGTTACTAGGCGTCAAGGACACGTAGCCTGGCTCCGTGCGTAACGCGTCAGGGGAGCATGTCGACGGTGAGGCAGGCCTCGGTGCTGGGGAGGCCCTGCTCCATGGCCCGGCGGTCGGCCATGGCCAGCAGGCGGCGGATGCGGCCGGCGATGGCGTCCTTGGTCAGCGGCGGGTCGGCCAGCTGGCCGAGTTCCTCCAGGCTGGCCTGCCGGTGCGCCATCCGCAGCTGGCCCGCCATGGTCAGGTGCTGCGGCGCGTCCGGGCCGAGGATCTCCAGGGCCCGTTCCACCCGCGCGCCCGCCGCCACCGCGGCGCGTGCGCTGCGGCGCAGGTTGGCGTCGTCGAAGTTGGCCCGCCGGTTGGCGGTGGCCCGGACCTCGCGCCGCATCCGGCGCTCCTCCCAGGCCATCACGGCCTGGTGCGCGCCCAGCCGGGTCAGCATGGCGGCGATCGCCTCGCCGTCCCTGATCACCACCCGGTCCACGCCCCGCACATCGCGGGCCTTGGCGTGGATCTTCAGCCGCCGCGCGGCGCCGACCAGGGCGAGCGCCGCCTCGGACCCGGGGCAGGTGATCTCGAGCGCCATCGAGCGGCCGGGCTCGGTCAGCGAGCCGTGGGCCAGGAACGCGCCCCGCCAGGCGGCCTCGCAGTCGCACGCCGAACCGGACACCACCTGCCGGGGCAGCCCCCGGACCGGACGGCCGTGGGCGTCGATGAGCCCGGCCTGCCGGGCCAGGCTCTCGCCCGCGTTGCCCTTGCTCACCCGGACCAGGTAGCGGTTGCCCTTGCGCAGGCCGCCCGGCGACAGCACCAGGAACTCGGCCGGGTGACCGAAGACCTCGGTGATGCTGGCGCGCAGCCGCCGGGCCGCCGCGCCGGTGTCGAGCTCCGCCTCGATGATCACTCGCCCCTCGGACAAGTGCAGGCCGCCGGCGAACCTGAGCAACGTGGAAACCTCGGCCTTACGGCAGCAGGGCTTGATCACCTGAACCCGGCTGAGCTCGTCCTTCACCACCCCGGTCATCGCCATGCGGCGTCACTCCCCCCTTGGGCCCCTCGCCGGAAAATCTGCGCGTACGTCCCCGCCAGCAGCCTCGGGTCGTGCCTGGGCGTGCCGTCGGCGGCGGCCACATCCGCCGTCATCAGCCGGGCCCCGAGCACCGCGGCCGCCTTCTCCAAGTCGGCCAGGTTACCGGTTCCGGCGGTCTTGGTGTCGGCAAGGACTACATCCACAGTAAGCGCAGGCGCATGCCCGGCGAGGACCTCCAGGTGCTTATGGGGCGAAAAACCCTCCGTCTCCCCCGGCTGCGGCGCCAGGTTGAGGACGAGCACGCGCCGGGCCGCGGTGGCGTGCAGCGCGGCCGAAAGCTCGGGTACCAGCAGGTGCGGCAGCACGCTGGTGAACCACGAGCCCGGGCCGAAGAAGATCCAGTCGGCGTCGAGCACCGCCCGCACCGCCTCGGGTACCGCGGGCGGATCGGGCGGCAGCAGCGTGATCGACCGGACCTGGCCCGGGGTGCTGGCCACCGCCGCCTGGCCGCGGACCGTGCTGACCTCGTCCGGCCAGGCCGGGTCGAGGCCGACCACCTCGGCCACGATGTCCAGCGGCACCGCGGCCATCGGCAGCACCCGGCCGCCGGTGCCGAGCAGCCTGCCCACCCAGTCCAGGCCCGCGACCGTATCGCCGAGCAGGTCCCACAGCGCCACGATGAGCAGGTTGCCGACCGCGTGGCCGGCCAGTTCCCGGTCGCCGGCGAACCGGTGCTGCACCACCTTGCTCCAGGTAGTCCCCCACTCGTCGTCGTCGCACAGCGCGGCCAGCGCCATCCGCAGGTCGCCGGGCGGCAGCACGCCGAAGTCGCGGCGCAGCCGGCCGCTCGACCCGCCGTTGTCCGCGACCGTGACGATCGCGGTGAGGCTCTCCGTCACCTGGCGCAGCGCCGCCAGGGACGCCGCCAGACCGTGCCCGCCACCGAGCGCTACCGCTCTTGGGCCAGTCACCAGATGCTCACTCCCGCCCTAGATCCCGGTGCACCACCTGCACGTCAGCCCCCGTGCCGAGGGCTCCGGCGACGCGCGCCGCCAGCTCGTCGGCGATCGCCACGCTGCGGTGCTTGCCGCCGGTGCAGCCGACCGCGAGGGTGACGAACCGCTTGCCCTCCCGTTCATAGCCGGGAATCACTACGTGCAGCAGCTCAGCGTAGTGGCGGAGGAACTCCCTGGCGCCCGGCTGGGCGAGAACGTAGTCGCGGACCGGCGCGTCCTGCCCGGTCATCGGGGCCAGCTCGGGGATCCAGTGCGGGTTGGGCAGGAACCGGCAGTCGGCCACCAGGTCGGCGTCCACCGGAAGGCCGTATTTATAGCCGAACGAGACGACGCTGAGCCTCAGCCCGGCCGCCGTGCCGCCGCCGAAGAAGTCGCGCATCCGGGCCCGCAGCTCGTGCACGTTGAGCCGGGTCGTGTCGAGCACCAGGTCGGCGTCGCCGCGCGCCTCGCGGAGCAGCTCGCGCTCGGCCGCGATCCCGTCGGTGACGCGGCCGCTGCCCTGCAGCGGATGCGGTCGCCGCTCGCTGTCGAACCGGCGTACCAGGGTGTCCTCGCCCGCCTCGAGGTACACCACCCGGGCGGTCGCGCCGCGCGCGCCGAGGTCGCTGATGGCCGACTTGAGGTCGGTGCTGAACGCGCGGCTGCGCACGTCGACCACCGCGGCCATCCGGCTGACCGCGCCGTTGGACCGGGCCGCGAGGTCCACCATCGTGGGCAGCAGGCCGGGCGGCAGGTTATCCACCACGAACCAGCCGAGGTCCTCGAGCGACTTGGCCGCGGTCGACCGGCCCGCGCCGGACAGGCCGGTGATGATGACGATGTCCGCGATATCGTCAGCTGCCTTCATGAGGCTCCCCCGCTTGATTGGTACCCGGCGCCTGATGAGAGCCGAGGGCGGCCGAGACGGTGGCGGCGAGCCGGGGGCCGATGCCCGGCACGGCCGCGATCTCCTCCACGGTCGCCGCGGTGAGCTTGCGGACCGAGCCGAAGTGCTTGAGCAGGGCCTGGCGCCGGGCCGGGCCGAGCCCGGGCACGTCGTCGAGCGCGCTGCTGGTGGCGGCCTTGCCGCGCTTTTGCCGGTGGTAGGTGATCGCGAACCGGTGCGCCTCGTCCCGTACCCGCTGCAGCAGGTAGAGTCCCTCGCTGCTGCGGGGCAAGATGATGGGGTACTCCTCGCCCGGGCGCCAGACTTCCTCCAGGCGCTTGGCCAGCCCGCAGACGGCGACGTCGTCGATGCCGAGCTCGGCCAGGGCCCGGGCGGCCGCATCGGCCTGCAGCGGGCCGCCGTCGACGACGACCAGGTTCGGCGGGTAGGCGAATTTCTTCGTGGCGTCGAGCCCATCTCGTTCGGCCGGAAGACCTTGATCTTGCTCTTCGTCCGGGTCGGGGTCGCCCAGGGTGTCGAGCTCGCCCGTCTTCTCCCGCTCGGCCAGGTAGCGGCGGAACCGCCGGGTGATCACCTCGTGGATGGAGGAGATGTCGTCGGTGCCGCCGGTGCCCTTGATCGCGAACCGGCGGTACTCGCTCTTGCGCACCAGGCCGTCCTCGAACACGACCATCGACGCGACCACGTGCGTGCCCTGCAGGTTCGACACGTCGTAGCACTCGATCCGCAGCGGCGCGTCGTCCAGCTCCAGGGCCTCCTGGATCTCGCTGAGCGCCTTGCTCCGGGTGGTCAGGTCGCTGGCCCGCCGGGTTTTGTGCAGCGCCAGCGACTGCCCGGCGTTCCTGGCCACGGTCTCCAGCAGGGCCTTCTTGTCCCCGCGGCGCGGCACCCGCAGGCTGACCGGGCCGCCGCGGCGTCCGGCCAGCCACTCGGTCATGGTGGCCGGGTCCGGCGGCAGCTCGGGGACCAGGATCTCCCGCGGGATGCCGGCGTTGACCGCCTCGGCCCCGGCTGGGCTGTCCGCGTAGACCTGGCCGAGGAACTGCTCCACCAGGCCCGCCGCGGTGACCTCCTCGATCTTGTCCAGCACCCAGCCGCGCTGCCCGCGGACCCGGCCGCCGCGCACGTAGAAGACCTGGACGGCCGCCTCGAGCTGATCCTCGGCCAGCGCGATGACGTCGCAGTCGGTGCCGTCGCCGAGCACCACCGCCTGCTTCTCGATCGCGCGCTCCAGGGCCCGCAGGTCGTCGCGGAGCCGGGCGGCCCGCTCGAACTCCTCCTCCCGCGCGGCCTGCTTCATCTCGGCCTCGAGCCGGCCGGCGAACCGGCTGGTCTGCCCGGCCATGAAGTCGCAGAAGTCCTCGGCCAGGCGCCGGTGCTCCTCGGCGCTGACCCGCTTGACGCACGGCGCGGAGCACTTGCCGATGTAGCCGAGCAGGCACGGGCGGCCGATCTGGCCGGACCGCTTGAACACCCCCGCCGAGCAGGTGCGCACCGGGAAGACGCGGAGCAGCGTGTCCACCGTGTCGCGGATGGCCCAGGCGTGGCTGTAGGGGCCGAAGTACCTGGTGCCCTTGCGCTTGGCGCCGCGCATGACCATGACCCGGGGGTACTCGTCGCTCATCGTCACGGCCAGGTAGGGGTAGCTCTTGTCGTCCCGGTACTTGATGTTGAACCGGGGGTCGTACTCCTTGATCCAGGAGTACTCGAGCTGCAGCGCCTCGACCTCGGTGCCGACCACGGTCCACTCGACGCCGGCCGCCGTGGTGAGCATCATCTGGGTGCGCGGGTGCAGGCTCGCGAAGTCGGCGAAGTACTGGTTGAGCCGCTGCCGGAGCGACTTCGCCTTGCCGACGTAGATGACCCGGCCACGCTGGTCACGGAACTTGTAGACCCCGGGAGACTCGGGAATCTCGCCCGGCGCCGGCCGGAAACCAAGCGGATCTGCCACGGAGCCAATCTTAGGCTCCCGCGCGCGGCCTCCGGCCGGCCACGATGGCTTCGTGGGCAGGTTCTTCACGGCGGCCGGGCGGCTGTCCGTCCGCTTCCGCTGGGTCATCGTGCTGGCCTGGGCGGCCGGCACGGCCGCCGCCATGGTGCTGCTGCCGCCGCTGTCGAGCGTGACGCAAAGCGATAACAACTCGTTCCTGCCGGCCAGCGCGCCCAGCGAGCAGGCGGCCGAGCTGGCTTCCCCGCTGCAGCAGGCTTCGCTGACCGCGGTCACGGTGGTCGCGGCGCGCCCCGGCGGGCCGGTCTCCGCGGCGGACGGGACGTTCGTCGCGCGGCTGGCGGGCTCGCTGTCCCGGGTCGCCCGGGTCACGGCGGTGCGAGACGCCGGCCAGTCGGCCGACGGGCAGGCCGACGAGCTCACCGTGCTGGCAGCGCTGGCCCGGTCCGGCGGGCTGGCCACCACCCAGCAGGCCACCCTGGTGTCCGGGATACGCGAGGTCATCCGCGCGGCGGGACCGCCGGGCGGCCTGACGGTGCGCACGGCGGGCACCGTGGCCACCCGGGTGGATACCAACGCCACCTCGGGCAAGACCGGCGGCCAGGTCCAGTGGTTCTCCATCATCTTCGTCATCGCGCTGCTCGTCGCGGTGTTCCGGTCCGCGCTGGCGCCGCTGATCGCGGTGCTGCCCGCCGTCGTGGTGGTGCTGGCGGCCGAGCGGCTCACGGCCGAGGCCGCGGTGCACGGCCTGGGCGTATCGCAGATCGCCGCGCTGCTCCTGATCGTGCTCGTGCTCGGGGCGGGCACCGACTACGCCCTGTTCCTGATGTTCCGGGTCCGGGAGGAGATGCGCGCGGGACAGGGCTGCCACGAGGCCATCGTGTTCTCGGTGGGGCGGGTCGGCGAGACGATCACGTTCTCGGCCGGCGTCCTCATCGTCGCGCTGCTCTCGCTCGCCACCGCGTCCTTCAGCCTGTACTCCGGGCTGGCGGCGCCGCTGGCCATCGCCATCGGGCTGATGCTGGCGGCCGGGCTCACCCTGCTGCCCGCGCTGCTCGCGATCTGCGGGCCGGCCGCGTTCTGGCCGTCCTCGGTGCGGCCCGGCGCCGGGCGGGCCGGGTGGTGGGGGCCGGCCTGCTCGCGGATCGTGCGGCGGCCGCTGGCCACGCTGGTCATCGGCCTGGTCGTGTTCGGCGCGCTCGCGGTGGCCTCGGCCGGCTACCTGGCGGCGGGGCTCGGCGGCCCGGCGACCGGGCCGGCCGGGAGCGATTCGGCGGCCGGCGACGCGCTGCTGAGCCGGCACTTCCCGCAGACGGCGGCCAACCCGACGGTCGTCGTGCTGCGCCTGCGGCAGCCCGCCTGGGCCGCCGCGGGCGCCGTGGCCGCGGCGGAGCGGCAGCTCGCCGCGGACCCCGTCTTCACCTCGGTGTCCGGGCCGCTGAACGCGAACGGCACGGCGCTGACCGCCGCCCAGTACGCCGCGCTGTACGCCGCCTACGGCCCGCCGCGGGCCATCGCGGCCTCGGTCCGGGTTCCGCCCGCGCGGCTGGCCGCGTTCGAGTCTTACCGGGCGAGCGGCTCCTACGTGAGCACGGACGGACGCACGATCTCGTTCGCCACCGCGCTGTCGGCGGGCAGCGCGACCACCACCGCGGCGGCGCAGGCGGTGCCCGCGGTCCGGGTCGCGGCCGCCCGCGCGGCGCGGACCGCCGGGGCCCTCGCCGCCGGGGTCACCGGCCAGGCGGCGTTCACCAGCGACGTCGCCCAGCTGTCGGACGGCGACCTGCGGACCGTCATCCCGATCGCCATCGCGGTGATCGCGGTGCTGCTCGCGCTGGTGATGCGCTCGCTGATCGCGCCGCTGTACCTGATCGCGTCGGTGGTGCTCTCGTACTTCGCGGCGCTGGGGCTGACCGTCCTGGTGTTCATGAAGGCCGCCGGGCAGCCCGGGCTGACCTTCATCCTGCCGTTCCTGCTCTTCGTCTTCCTGCTGGCGCTCGGCGAGGATTACAACATCCTGGTCATGACGCGCATCAGGGAGGAGGCCGAGCGGCTTCCGCTGCGCGCGGCGGTCGGCCGGGCGCTGAGCGTGACCGGGACGACGGTGACCTCGGCCGGGCTGGTGCTGGCGGGGACGTTCGGGGTGCTGGCGATCGTCGGTTCCGGCAGCGCCGGGGCGCAGAACGTCCGGACGATCGTGAACGTCGGCGTGGGCCTCGCGCTGGGCGTGCTGATGGACACGTTCCTGGTCCGGACGTTGCTGGTGCCGGCCGCGGTGGTGCTGATCGGCCGGTGGAACTGGTGGCCGTCCGCGCTGAGCCGGGCGCGGCCCGCCGGCGGGCCGGCGGACGGCCGGGATATTCCGTTGCCAGACCTCAAGTTATTACTTAAGCTGGCCGCGAGGGCAACGGGCTTGCGGGGGCACCGGGCTTACGGGGGACACCGGGGTCCCGCTCAACTGACGAGGGGCCGCATGACCACGCGGGAACTGGCCGCCGAGTACCTCGGCGCCGACTACTTCGCCGATCCTTACTCCGTGCACGCCCGGCTGCGGGCGCGGCACCCGGTCACGCCGGTGGTCCTGCCGGGCGGCGACACGCGGGTATGGCTGGTTACCGGGTACGCCGAGGCGCGGGCCGCGCTGGCCGACCCGCGGCTGCGCAAGAGCATGCCGGGCTGGGCACCCGGACCCGACTCGGTCTTCGCCGTCCTCGAGCGTCACATGCTCAACAGCGACCCGCCGGACCACGGGCGGCTGCGCCGCCTGGTCAACAAGGCCTTCACCGCCCGCCACGTCGAGCGGCTCCGGCCCCGGATCGCCGCCATCACCGCCGCGCTGCTCGACGAGATCCCGGCGCGGTCCGAGGTCGACTTGCTCGCCTCGTTCGCGTTCCCGCTGCCGATCACGGTGATCTGCGAGCTACTCGGCGTGCCCACCGACGAGCGCGACGACTTCCGCGACTGGTCGACCACCGTGGTGTCGGATACGGCGGCCCCCGAGGTGATGATCGCCCATGCCACCGCGATGGTCAGCTACTTCCGGGCGCTGCTGGCGGCCAAGCGGCGCGAGCCGGCCGACGACCTGCTGTCCGCGCTGATCGCGGCGCGGGACCAGGCCGACAGCCTGAGCGAGGACGAGCTCGTATCGATGGCGTTCCTGCTGCTGGTGGCCGGGCACGAGACCACGGTCAACCTGATCGCCAGCGGTGTGCTGGCGCTGCTCCTCAACCCGGCCGAGCTGGCCCGGCTCGCCGCCGACCCCGGGCTGACCGGCCGCGCGGTGGAGGAACTGCTGCGGTACGTGGCGCCGGTCAGCCACACGACGTTCCGGTGCGCCGCCGAGCCGGTCGACCTCGGCGGCGTGCGCATCGGCCGGGGCGACCCGGTGTTCGTCGCGCTGAGCGGCGCGAACCGGGACCCGGCCCGGTTCGGCGGCCCGGAAGGACTGGACCTGGGACGGGACAGCTCCGGGCACCTGGCGTTCGGGCACGGCATCCACTACTGCGTGGGCGCGCCGCTGGCCCGGCTCGAGGCCCAGATCGCCTTCACCGGCCTGCTGGGCCGGTTCCCCCGCCTGGAGCTGGCCGTGCCGCCGGAGGCGCTGCGCTGGCGGCCGAGCACGCTCATCCACGGCCTGGAATCCCTCCCGGTGCGGCTGGACCCCGGCGGGGGCGGCACCAGCGGCCAGTGAGGTGGTGGTATACCGGTCCGATGGGACGCTTGACCGAAATCGCGCCCGGCGTGCTCGTCGCGACCAGCACCTACGCCATGACCACCAGCACCGTGGTCGTCGGCTCGTCGGGCGGCTGCCTGCTGGTCGACCCGGCGGTCACCGTGGCCGACCTGGCCGCGCTGGCCGGTGAGCTGGCGGACCGGGGACTGCGGCCCGCGGCGGCCTGGTCGACCCACCCGCACTGGGACCACGTGCTGTGGAGCGCCGCGCTGGGGGGCGCACCCCGGTACGCGGCGCCCGCCGCGGTGACCCTCCTGGCGACCGAGCGGGGGGCCATGCTGGAGCAGCTCGGCCAATCCGCCCCCGGTCACGACCTGGAACTGGTCGGGAGAATGCAGGCCCTGGAGGGCACGGCCATCCCGTGGGACGGGCCAGACGCGAGGCTGATCGTGCATGACGGCCACGCTCCCGGTCACGGCGCGGTCTTCCTGCCGGACAGCGGCGTCCTGCTCGCCGGGGACATGTGCTCGGATATAGAGATCCCGCTGCTCGATACCGAGGAGAAGGACCCGCTCGGCGACTACCGCACCGGCGTCGAGCGGCTGGCGTCGGTGCCCGGCGTGCGCCAGGTCGTGCCGGGGCACGGCCATATCGGGGATTCCGGCGAACTGCGCAGGCGGCTCGGCCTCGACACCGCCTACCTGGACGCGATGTCGGCCGGGCGGCCGTACCAGGACCCGCGGCTGACGGCGGACAGCCCGGAGTGGATGCGGGACATGCACGAGAGCCAGGTGCGCTACTTCCAGGCTTAGCGGCTGGCAGGCTTAGCGGCGGGCGGCAGGCCCGGCGGGCGCCGCGGACCGGCCGGCTGCGACGGGCGCTACGGGCAGGAGCAGGGCCGAGGGGTGCGCCGCGTCCAGGCCGATCTCGTACCGCGTCGGCAGCAGGCGGCCGGCGGGCGCGTCGACCTGGCCGTTTCCCGGGTTGCGGGCGAACCGGGGGTACGCCCCGCCGGCCACCTGGAGCCGGATCCGGTGGCCGCGGCCGAACCGGTGCGCCGCGCCGAGCAGGCTGACCCGGACGGTCCCGGTCAGCGGGTCGGCCGCGGTGAGCCGCACGATGCCGTCGCAGACGTTCCGGGACCGGCCGCGCGGGTCCACGTCGCAGAGCCGGGCGAACAGGTCCGCGTACGGGTTATCGCGGGTGACGGAGAGCTCGGCGGCCACCTCGCCGATTACCTCGGCCGGCTCGGCTAGCGGGCCGCTGCTGAACACCAGCACGTCCGGCCGGCGCTCGACGGCCCGGTTGTCACGGCTCCCGGCGTGGACGGACAGGGTCGCGCCGCCGGGCGACGGCGTGGGGTCGGCCGGGTCGTACCCGAACCTGGCGGCCGGCCCGAGCTGCGAGCCGGGCGCCGCACGGCCGAGCGAGCCGTTCGCGCCGAGGTACCAGCGCTGCGGGGCAGCACCGGGCGGCGGCCAGGTGCCGGCCTGCCGCCACTCCCCCGCGCCCTCGCCGCCGACCCAGATGCGCACCGGGTCCTGCGCTTGGGAGCCCGGGGCCCGACGACCAGCCGGGCGGGCACGCCCCGGCCGGACAGCGCCCGGTACTGCTCGAGGGTCTGCACGGCCAGGTCGCGCTCGACCGCGACCCGGTTCCGCCGCGGCG
>Ga0136846_1207749_pt1 | contig 11338 bp, 8 predicted proteins | sample HopSoiMetagenom2_FD_96841 | JGI IMG/M metagenome (GOLD analysis project Ga0136846, IMG submission 96841) | Grasslands soil microbial communities from Hopland, California, USA - 2 Assembly 2016 (version 4) | ecosystem: Environmental > Terrestrial > Soil > Grasslands | place: USA: Hopland... | reverse complement strand
TTTCAAGGCGAGACATAGGCCGCCCGCAGGCAAATTTTTTTGGCTAGCCAGGGAGCAACAACAGCGGCGATGAGCGGAGCACTGGAACCGCAGTCGGTGATCTGCTCCGACGCCGTCCAGGGGTACCAGAAACTGGCTGAGGCGACAGGCAGCGCCCACCACGTCTTCATTCCGAAAAAACCGACTCCAGAGGAGAAGGCAGTAGGCCTACCAATCGGTCGCGAAGGAGCTTTGGGACTCGGCCGGATCAACTCCTGGCACGAGTTGATGGAGACACGCTTCAATCGAACGCATCGAGGCGTGTCGACCGCTCGCCTCCCCAGCTACCTCACTATGTTAGTCAGCATTCACGGGGAACGACTTCAACCAGAAGGCGCGATGAAACGCGTTATGGAGCGCCTTGTCGCTCCAAAGCAAAGATCGTCACCAACACCTATATGGAATTGAGCCTAAAGTCTTGCCGCGACCATCAGCAACTCCTGAGGCATTTGGGCGACCAGGCCGGTGCATCGGTCGGGCGCCAAGCTCGTCACCGCTCTCCAACCTCATCGTCCGCGATTTTGCGAAGAAGATACAGCAGCGCAATTCTCTCCGCCGGATTGAGGGGAGAGACGGTTTTTTCGCTGATGAGATATGCACGCGGGTACATGTCCTGAAGGAGCGCCTCTCCCTTGGGCAGGAGAGAAATCACGACCTTGCGGGCGTCGGCTTTGTCTTTGGACAAATCGATCAATCCACGTGCTTTCAGACGCTCGACGATGCCGCGGATGGTCGCCTGATCGACCGAGGTGGCCTTCACCAATTCGACCTGCGAGCTCGGGCCGAGATCGTGTAGCGCGCAGAGCGTGACGAACTGGATGGATGTCAGGTCTGGGTCACTGGCGTTGGCCTGGAAGATCGAGAGATGCCGCTGATAGGCTTTGCGCAGCAAGTGGCCCACTTGCTCGGTAACATCATAGACGGTTTCAGACACCGCGGCTTCGCGTGGGCGTTCGGTGTCTTTGACAGTCATGTTAGCGGGTCCATCGGTTGCGGCGTCGAGTGCGTCCATGCAGGAAACACCACAGCATGTTTCACCGGTCAAGGCATACGAGGCTCGAGCTGCTTGGCGTGTTTTCACGCCAAGCAGGTGGGTTGTGATCAGGATTTGACGGTGTGTTTCATTTCCTTGACGGCGATATCGCCGTTCAGGACCATCGGCTCATCGTCGAGAAAGAGCGAGCAATTACGCATCGGGATATCGAGATGGCAGGCCGTGTCGTTCGGGCCGCCCAGTTCATTGTTCGGGCCGGTCGAGAACATGACATTGCCGTAGAACGAGCGGGCTTCCATGCCCATGCCACCCGGAAATTCGCCGGGCACCATGCGATGCCACTTGGCGTTCTGATTAAGACCCCAGCCGACATGGCTCATGCCCATGCCACGCGGATCGTTGAAACCGTCCATGTAGGATTTGACCAGTTCGGCGTCGAGGCCGCCGCGAATGTCGGTGATCCAACCGTTTTCAATGGTGTAGTAGATCGGATCGCGCACGTAAATGTTCTGCGGCAGCAGAATATCGCCCGGAGCAACGACGATCGTACCGTCGACGCCGTCATCGTCACCACCGGTGAAGACAAAACCGGATGGCCAATGATCCCAGCGGCCCGGCTCGTCGGTGCACGCATATTCCGTGACGGCCGGATAGGTGTTGAGTTTGTAGGTGACATCCGTGCCATGGTCCGAGGTGATCCGCATCACCTTCGCCTTGGAGAGCAGGTCTCCGGCAAATTCCACGCGCTCGCGCAGTTCCTTTGTCGGCAACATGCGGGCAAGAATTTCCGGCGGTTCGACGGCGGTCAGGATGCGCGTTCCGGCCGCCTGGATGGCCATCTGTTCCGGGCTGAACAGCAGGAAGATGCAATCGATCAGCATGTCGGCGGCCTTCAGGGCCTCGACCGCGTCAGGCATGGCCGCAAGGCCCGTCTGGCCGACGGACCATGCACCCGCCGGTGGCACCGGCGGCAAACGCATGTGATACATCTTGGCCCCAAGACGCATGCCCGCCGCCATGAAGGCGTCGGCATAATCGAGGCGCTCGTTGCCCTGGGTCAGGACGATGAGTTTTTCGCCCTCGTGGACGCCCGACATCTTCAACTGATGCAGGCAGATTTCGGTGAAGCTGAATTGATCCATGCTCGTTCCCCTATCTTACGTGAAGGCTTGGCTGTTTTTGCAAAGTTACGGACAGTCGGACTTGATCTTGGCGATTTCGGCGATGGCATCCTCCCTCGAAACGACATCGCCATACTTGCTGTCGATATCGAAGAGGTTGGCATTGTGCGGATCGGGGTGCCGGTCGCCGACGCAATCGCGCACGACGATGGTCCGGAACCCGTGCTGGACGGCATCCACCGCACTTGCGCGAATGCAGCCGCTTGTCGAGCATCCGGCAAGAATGACGGTATCGATACCCTGGGTGTGAAGCAGAGAGGCAAGGCTGGTGCCGAAAAAGGCGCTGGCATATTGCTTGACGATGACCAGCTCGCCCTTTTCCGGCTCGACACCATCGCAGAATTCGGCCAGCACGTTGCCCTCGACCATGGCCTTCATGACCGGAGCCTTCTTCACCCACATGCCGCCATCGGCGCAGTTCTCGGCGAGATAGAGAATGCGGGTGTGGATGACGGGAATGCCTGCGGCGCGCGCCACAGCCAGAAGTGCTGGTGTTTGTGCGACGGCATCGACGACACCCGGCGCATAGAGCGGCGCACCTTCCACCGTGTAGGCCTTCAGGAAGTCGATCACCAGAAGGGCCGGCCGCCGGCCGAAACCGATGCGGTTGCCCCAAACGCCCTGATAGTTGGTTTCAGCACTCTGCATGGGGCACTCCTTGTTTTCCTCCGCCGCAATGCGGCCGGAAACGACAAATTCAGGTTCAATAAGCGCCGGACAGGAGCGCGCCGGCACCCGGCACGACGGCTTCCAGTCCCAGTGATTTCAGCATGCAATAGGTGGTCGCCACGGCGGCGGTGAGCACCGGTTTGCCGGTCATGGCCTCGACCTTGGCGATGACGGGCAGCGACGGCATCTGCACGCAGGCCGAAAGCACGATGACATCGACATCGGAAAGATCGAGCGTCTGGACGATGGCCGGCAGGTTTTCCGGATCGTGGCGGGCAACATCCAGATTGTCGGGAATTTCAAGCGCCCGCCAATCCATCACTTCGAAGCCTTCCTCGCGAATATAGTTCACGACGAGTTCGGTCAGCGGCTTCATATAGGGCGCGACGACGGCGATCTTCTTCGCCTTCATCACCTTCAGGCCCTCGATCAGGGCGCCGGCGCTGGTGACGACCGGGATGTTCGTGTCGTTTTCCTGCGTGCGGCCGGTCAGTCGCTTTTCCGACTGGCGATGGTAGCCGAGGCCCATCGCCATGATGGCGACGAGGCAGGCATATCCCAACACGTCGACGCGGGCATCGGACAGTTCGATGGCGCACCGATCGGATTCGGCGTCCATGGCGGCCAGTTCTTCCTTGACCACCTTCTTCATGCGCATGCGGCTGGAATGGAAGGTGAAGCGCTCCGGGCGGATTAGCTGGCGAGCCATCAGCATCGCCGGAATTTCCGTCTCCATCGTCGTGTTGGAACTTGGCACGATCTGGCCGATAAGATAGGGTTTCTGCACGGACGGCTCCTTTGATGAGTGAGCAGGCGCACGTTGGGCGCTCTCGCTGCGGCAATAAAAAATGGCGGGCCAAAGACCCGCCATTGGCGTTTATCGAGAGAGGAAATCTCCAAGCGCCTCGAAGAAGCCGTCGAGATCGTCCCAAGGGATCATGTGGCCGGCATTCGGGACGCGGCTGATCTCGATAGCGGGATTGAGCCCACGGATTTCCGCTTCATCTTCCGGCGCAATCACCCCGCCACGTCCCGCGACCATCAACATCGACGGCTGCTTCAGTGTGGCGAAATCCGGGAAGATGTCGTCCTTGTGGAAGTCCTCGAAGGCGGTGACGATGGCAGGCTCGAAGCAGGTGTGCAGCCATTCGGCGCGCAACTGCAGCTGGCTTTCCGTCCATGTCGGGCAAAACGCCTTCATGCCCTCGGCATCGATGCCTGCCAGCGCGAGGCGAATGCTATCGACATACCAGGGCAGCTTGCTCGGATAAGGCCGGCGGCCCGGCCCGGAGACTGGGGGATCGATAAGGGCGAGGCGGGAGAACTCGCCGCCGGTATTTGCCGCCCGCATGGCGATGCGCGCACCCATCGAATGGCCAAGCAGCGCAGGAGCGCCAACACCGAGCGCCTGGGCAAGGCCGATGACGTCGGCGGCCATGGCATCGAGACCGTAGTCGAGATCCGGACCGGTCGAGGAGAGGCCGCGGCCCCTGACATCGAGAACGTAGACGTCATGGCGTTCGGCAAGGCGTTCGGCAACGAAGCCCCAGGTGATCGCCGGGCTGGTGATGCCGGGAGTGAGGATGACCGGCCGACCCTTGCCGCCATAGCGGAGGTAATGCTGGCGAATGCCGTTGGCAGAGACATTCGCGCCGTAGAGAAGGGCCGCGCTCATGCGACGCTCTTGTCGAGGATAGGCTCGGCATAGACGTCGTAGCCGTAGACCCATGAAGGATCTTCCTGCGTCTGCAGGAACGTATTGGCGTTGGATACCGTCTGAACCTGCGTCGCGCGATCGCGTCGGCTGGCCTCATAGAGGCGGAAGGCGGTCGCGTAATCCTGCGATCCGGTTTCCTCCAGGCATCGCGCCAGCATGGCCGCATCCTCGATCGCCATGGCGGCACCCTGAGCCATATGCGGCTTCATCGGGTGGCAGGCATCGCCGAGCAGGACCATGCGGCCCTGGCTCCAGAGCGGTAGCGGGTTACGGTTGAACAGCGGCCACTTGGTGACGTCGTCGGTGGCTTCGATCAGCGCCTGGATGACCGGATGGTATCCGGCAAAGGCTTCCGACATTTCTTCGCGGCTGCTCTGCACGAAAGCGCCGTCGAATTCCCAGGCGGGGTGCGGGACGCCGGTCACGTAGTAATATTCGTCGCGGCGGCTGGTGGTGTAATAGACCATCATGTGGCGATCCGGCCCCCACCACTTGACGCAATCCTCGAAGGTCAGGTCGAACTTCTTCAGCTTTTCCGCCGAGATCATCGCGCGATGACCGACCCAGCCGCTATAGTGCGGCTTTTCGGCGCCCAGCAATGTCTCGCGGACGCGCGAATTGATGCCGTCGGCACCGATCACGATCGTGGCACGCGCCGAGGTGCCGTCCTGGAATTCGAGGTAGACATTCGAGCCATTGTCTTCGAGACGGGTCAATCGCTTGTTGAACTGGACGGTGCCGGGAGTCATGGTGTCCATCTGCAAGGCAGAGAGATCGCCGCGATGGACGGTACAATAGGTCGCTCCATAACCTTCGAGCGGAATGCGGGAGAGATAGTCTCCCGTCAGGCCATCCCGGCTGAACCAATAGGCCGGCGTGCTGCTGATATCGATCAGCTTCTGGTCCATGCCGATGCGCTGGAAGATCTTCAGGACATTCGGTCCCATGTGGATGCCGGCGCCGAGGCGGGAAAAGCTCGGGGCCTGTTCAAAGATCTGGACGTTGAAGCCGGCATGCTGGAGCAGCGCCCCCGCTGCCGCGCCGCCGAGACCGGCACCGATGATCGCGATTTTCTCATTTCCCGTGGACATGGCGACCCCTTTTTTCCGTTTTTCAACGTATCGCTCTGGCGATAGGCGAATTGGCTTACTTATAGCGTATACGCTTTAAAATGTAACAGCGAGACAAGCATTCGTGGCCGGCTGGCTTAGATGGATACCCCAGCGTAACGCGTTTTTCGACGTTTGCAACAACGAAATTCGACTTGCCAGCTCTCCATATGAAGCGTATACACTATTTATATAAAAATGAGGGGCAGTAGATGCGTGATGTCGGTGACAGTCGCATCGTTATGATGCGCACGCGCCGCCAAGGCGCCCGCCGTATAGCGATCCGTCCAGTAGCAAAAGGCTTGGCTATTTGCGCGATGCTGGAGGAGTTCCCGTGAAGCCTCCCGTTTCCGTTTCACTGAATGTCAACGACGCTCTTTGGCGCGTTAGCGCGAAACCGGAAACACCGCTTCTTTACATCTTGCGTAACGACCTGTGCCTGAATGGACCGAAATATGGCTGTGGCCTGGGCGAATGCGGCGCCTGCGCGGTTCTGGTTGACGGCCGTCCGGTGCGGTCTTGTACTGTGCCGCTTGGCGCGATCGGCAAACGACGCGTGATCACGCTCGAGGGGCTGGCGGTGGATGGGCTTCTGCACCCGGTACAGCAGGCTTTCATCGAAGAGGCGGCGGCGCAATGCGGGTATTGCCTCAACGGCATGATCATCGCCACGGTTGGACTGCTTCAGCGAAATACGGATCCCGACGAGAGCGATATTCGCGATGCTCTGCGGCACCATCTCTGCCGGTGCGGAACGCATGTTGAGATACTGGCCGCTGTGCGGCGCGCCGTAACCCTTACCAAAGCCGGCCGGCCAGTCGACTCGATGAGCAACGACATGACGGAGGTTTCGCGATGAACCACCGCGAAGCACCCAAGTCCGCCTACATGGCAGCCGCGAGCACGCTTCTGATTGTCAATGACGCGTCGATGGGCGACGCCGCCGAGCTTTATATCGCTGTCGGGGCTGATAGCCGGGTGACAGCGTTCAACGGCCACGTCGATCTCGGGACAGGCATCCGCACGTCGCTGGCGCAAATCGTCGCCGAAGAGCTCAGCGTGCCGTTCGAACAGGTGGACATGGTGCTCGGCACGACGACCGCCGCGCCCAACCAGGGGGCGACCATTGCCAGCGAAACCATCCAGATCACCGCGATACCGCTGCGCCAGGCCGCCGCCACCGCCCGCCACCATCTGCTCGTCAAGGCCGCCGAGAAGGTCGGCGTGCCGATTGAGCGGCTGCGGCTGGAGGACGGCATCATCCGTGCCGACGGCGGCGAGAACTGGCAGCTGAACTTCGGCGATGTTGTCGTCGGCAGCCATGTCAGGCTGTCGATCGAAAGCAATGCGGCGCTGAAGCCGGCGTCGGACTATAAACTGGTTGGCTCGTCGCGCCCGCGCGTCGATATTCCCGAGAAGGCAACCGGGCGCTGGACCTATGTCCACGATGTGCGCGTGCCTGGCATGCTGCATGGCCGCGTTATTCGCCCGCCATATGCCGGATTCGATCACGGTGAGCATGTCGGAAACAGCCTGATCTCGATCGACGAGACCTCGGTCGCGCATATCGACGGGCTGGTCGGCGTCGTCGCCATCGGTGATTTCGTCGGTGTTGTCGCGACCCGCGAGGAAATCGCCATCGAGGCGTCCGGGAGCCTGACGGTCGTGTGGCGCGCGCCGCCCGAGTGGCCGGATCTGAACATGCCGGAGAAGGCGCTGCGTGCCAATCCGTCGACGCCACGCAAGCTTGCCGATCGCGGCAATGTCGACATGGCATTGGCCGGCAGCGCCCAGCCGATGAACCGCACCTATGTCTGGCCTTACCAGATGCACGGCTCGATCGGGCCGTCCTGCGCGGTGGCCGATTACAATGACGCCGGGCTGACCGTCTGGTCGGGAACCCAGAACCCTTATCCCATGCGCCGCGATCTGGCGCTGCTGCTCGACATGCCGGAAGAGCAGATTAGAGTCGAGCGGCTGGAGGCGGCCGGCTGTTACGGCCGCAACTGCGCCGATGACGTAACAGCCGATGCGGCGCTGCTGTCGCGGGCCGTTAAGGCACCCGTCCGGGTCCAGCTGACGCGCGACCAGGAACATGCCTGGGAGCCGAAGGGCGCCGCCCAGATCATGGATGTGCGCGGCGGTCTCGACCTGGAGGGCGGTCCGTCCGCCTATGATTTCGAAACGCGCTATCCCTCCAATCTGGCGCCAACCCTTCCCCTGATCCTCACCGGCAAGCTGCCGCCCGTTTCCGACGTCGTGCAGATGGGCGATCGTACCGCCATCCCACCCTATGCCTACGGCAACCTGCGCGTAACCGTGCACGACATGCCGCCGATCGCGCGCGCCTCCTGGTTCCGTGGCGTGTCGGCGATGCCGAATACATTCGCCCACGAATGCTACGTCGACGAGCTGGCCGCCGCCGCCGGCGTCGATCCGGTCGAGTACCGGCTCCGTTATCTCCACGACCCACGCGCCGTCGACCTGGTGCACGCGCTTGCCGAACGGGCGAAGTGGGTGCCGCATACGACGTGGGGCACGCTCGGCGGCGAAGGCGATCTGCTCTACGGCCGTGGATTTGCCTATGCCGTCTACGTCCACGGGCCGTTTCCGGGCAAGGCCGCCGCCTGGGCTGCATGGGTTGCCGATGTCGCCGTCAACAAGAAGACCGGCGAGATCGCGGTTACCAAGGTGACATGCGCGCAGGACTCGGGAATGATGATCAATCCCGACGGTGTGCGCCACCAGATCCACGGCAACATCATTCAGTCCACCAGCCGGGTGCTGAAGGAAAAGGTCGAATTTTCCTCGACTGCGGTGCAGTCGAAGGAATGGGGCGGCTATCCGCTGATTACCTTCCCCGAGGTACCTGATATCGACGTGCTGATGGTGCCGCGCCAGGACGAGCCGCCGCTCGGCGTCGGAGAGTCCGCCTCCGTTCCCAGCGCCTCGGCCATCGCCAATGCCGTCTACGATGCCACCGGCATTCGTTTCCGCGAACTGCCGCTGACGCCGGAACTGGTCCTTGCCGCGCTGAACGGCAAGACGGACGAAACGCCGGCCACCCCGGTCGCAAAAAAGCAGAGGTGGTGGAACGTCGGCCTGTCGGCGATCGGTGCCGTCGCCGCTCTGTCCGGTATCGTGACCATGGCATCGCCATGGCGCCCGGCGATCGGCACCATCCAGAAGCCGGACGCCAATGTCTACAGCGCCGCCACCATCGAGCGCGGCCGGCTGGCGGCGGCGGCCGGCGCCTGCAATGTCTGCCATGTCGGAAACGACGGAACACCCTTTGCCGGTGGCCGGCGCTTCGACACGCCATTTGGCGCAGTTTATGCCACCAACATCACGCCCGATGTCCAAAGCGGCATCGGCGCCTGGTCCTACCCGGCCTTCGAACGTGCCATGCGCGAGGGCATCAGCCGCGACGGCCATCACCTCTATCCCGCGCACCCCTACACCTCATTCGCCGGCGCCGAGGATGCCGATCTTCAGGCGCTCTACGCCTACATGATGACGCAGGCGCCGGGCGCCGAAAAGGCGCCTGAGACGAAGCTCAAATTCCCCTACAGCATCCGCGCGATGATGGCGGGCTGGAACGCGCTGTTCCTGAAGGCGCAGCCGTTCAAATATGTCGAGACCCGCGATGCGCAGTGGAACAGGGGGGCCTATCTCGTCGAGACCTTGGGCCACTGCTCGGCCTGCCACACGGACCGAAATGCGCTCGGCGCGGAAAAGAGCGGCAGCGCCCGGCTTTCCGGCGGCTTTGCCGATGGCTGGGAGGCGCCGGCCCTGAATGCGTTCGCCAACGGCCCGGTCGGCTGGACGGCAGACGCCTTCTATGACTACCTGCGCACCGGACATTCGCGCGATCACGGCAGTGCCGCTGGCCCGATGGCGCATGTCGTCGAGGTCATGCAGCCGCTGCCGGACAGCGATATCCGCGCCATGGCCACATATCTCGCAAGCCTCAACGGGGGCCTGGCCGATAGCAAGGCGCAGAGCGAGGCGGCCATTGCCGCGAGTGAAGCGGCCAAGGCTTCCGCCGCGCGCATATCGCCGAAGGGCGAGCGGCTGTTTAGTGGCGCCTGCGCCACATGCCACACTGGAAACACGATCCTGTCGTCGCTGGCGCTCAACAGCAACCTTCATGCGGCGACCCCTGACAATCTTATCCAGGCAATACTGAACGGTGTCGAGGCGCCGGCAATCCTGGCGCAGACGACCGGCCGCCAAGCCCCGGAGGTGATGTCGATGCCGGCTTTCCGCCAGACGCTGAACGACGGCCAGATCAAGGATCTCGCTGATTATCTGAGAGCGCGCTTCGCCCCCGACAAGCCGGCCTGGACGGAAACGACCAAAGCCATGCAACGCGTGACGGCAGCAAGCCACTAGGGAGAGACGAGTTGGAGCAGATCCGAACCGGACGGGATATCGGCGGCCGCGACTTGTTCGAGAACCCGACAGCCGCGTTTCGCCCGTCGGCCTATTGGTTCTGGCATTTGATTCCGACAGAGGATGTTTGCCACGCGCAGCTCGCCGATTTCAAACAGAAGGGGATCGGCACGATCCTGATCCAGGCCCGTCTCGCAATGTCGCGCGATGACTACCTGTCGCCGGCCTATCTGGACGCCTATCGTGTTGCGGCTGAGATTGCCGGCAAGCTGGGCCTGAAGCTCGGAATCTACGACGATTACAACTGGATCAGCGGTCACGCCGGCGGCCGGACGGTCGTGGACCGCGACGACCTGCGCGAGCGCCACCTGTTCTGGTCGTCCTCGGGAGGGGCGCAGGGCGAGATCAGCGGCGTCCATCCGCCGTTCACCCGCAAGATGGGCGCCGATATCGTCGCGTGGCAGTATGAGGGCAGCATCGTCGAGTGGTGCCAGTGGACCGTCGAGGCAGCGCTGCTGCATCCGTCGGTCGGCATCGACAGCCTCGACCAGGTGGTCGACGTCACGGCGCGGACATTCGTCGTCGAAAGCGACCGAACGTCGTGCACCTACCTGGTCGACGGTGTACCCGCCGAGGGGCAGATGCTCACGGTGTTCGTCAGCGCCCGGTCGACGACCTCGCGGCTGATTAATTATCTCCTGCCAGAGGCAGCGAAGCGGTTCATCGAGGTCGGGCTCGACCCGTTGGTCGAGGTGCTTGGTGATCTCGTGCCAGACCCCGTCGGCTTCGTGTTCTACGACCAGCCGGCGGCGGGTTTCTACAAATGGGGCCAATTATCAGGTCACCTCGGCAACAGCCTGCTCTATGCGCCAACCCTGCCGAACGCCGTGTCGCGCGGCACAGGCGAGACCTTCGCCAGGGGCCTGCTGGCTCTGGTGCGTGACGTCGGGCCTGAAACCCTGCGGCTGCGTGCGCAATTCTACGCCGCATATTCGGCGCTGATGAACGAGGCCTTTTCCGGCACGTTGCGCCGATGGGCCGAGGGCAGGGGGATTGTCCTCACCGGGCACGAGATCCTGCCGCATATCAGTTCGTGGTCGCTGAACGGCGGTTTTACCAGCATCGACCCCAGGGTGGCGCTTGCCGTGGATTTCTTCGGCATCGATGCCTACCGGCACGAGACGGTGGTCGATTCCAACAATTTCGTGGCGCAGCTGGCGCCGAAGCTCGGCGA
>Ga0136846_1235293_pt1 | contig 11339 bp, 11 predicted proteins | sample HopSoiMetagenom2_FD_96841 | JGI IMG/M metagenome (GOLD analysis project Ga0136846, IMG submission 96841) | Grasslands soil microbial communities from Hopland, California, USA - 2 Assembly 2016 (version 4) | ecosystem: Environmental > Terrestrial > Soil > Grasslands | place: USA: Hopland... | reverse complement strand
GGCTTCGTCGGCGGAATGATCGCCTCCAACATCGCCGCGGGCTTCCTGGGCGGCCTGGTCGCCGGTCTGCTGGCGGGTGGTGTGGTCCTCGCGATCCAGTGGATCAGGATCCCACCGGTGCTGCGCGGCATCATGCCGGTGGTGGTGATCCCGCTGATCTCCTCGCTGATCGTCGGCTTCCTGATGTTCGTCGTCGTCGGCAAGCCCATCGCCGAGGCCCAGAAGGGCATGACGGACTGGCTGTCCGGGCTCTCCGGCACCAACGCCGTCCTGCTGGGCATCCTGCTCGGCCTGATGATGTGCTTCGACCTCGGCGGGCCCGTCAACAAGGTCGCGTACGCCTTCGCCACCGCCGGAATCGCCGTCCAGGACCCGAGCGACTCCGCGATGAAGGTCATGGCCGCCGTGATGGCCGCGGGCATGGTCCCGCCGCTGGGCATGGCGCTGGCCACCGTCGTCCGCAAAAAGCTCTTCACCCCGGCCGAGCGCGAGAACGGCAAGGCCGCCTGGGTACTGGGCGCCTCCTTCATCTCCGAGGGCGCGATCCCGTTCGCGGCGGCGGACCCGCTGCGTGTCATCCCGGCCTCGATGGCGGGCGGCGCGGTCACCGGCGCACTGTCGATGGCCTTCGGCGCCACGCTGCGCGCCCCGCACGGCGGCATCTTCGTGGTCCCGCTGATCGGCAGCCCGTTCCTCTACCTGATCGCCATCGCGGCCGGCACCTGTGTCACGGCGGCCCTGGTGATCACCCTCAAGAGCATGCGCAAGCCGGCGCCGGGCACCCCGGCGGCGGAGTCGACCGAGGGCGCGACGGCCACCTCGGTGAAGAAGAAGGAGCCGGTGGCCGCGTAAACGGAGCGACGGACACGCCAACACCCCGGTGGACCGGTCCACCGGGGTGTTGGCGTGTCCGGCCGGGCTACGACGTCCGCGCCGCCCGGCGCTCCATCGCCTCCCGCGCCCCGTCCTCCGTCGGATACACCTCGCACATGTGCCGGCCGTCGGGCGTGGCCGTGTGCTCGACCTCCCACAGGGAGATCTCCTTGCCTCCCGGCAGCAGGAAGGCGTGCTCGTAGAGCGAGAACCCGAGACCGGCCCGGCCCGCGCGGCACGGCCGACCGAACGCCTGGATGATCTGGTGCGCGAACGCCGTACCCAGCAGCTCGGCGACGTCCACCCCCGGCCGGTCCGCGTTCTCCGCCCGCCGGAGTAACCTGCGCGCGTGGTCCGCCGACTCGTCGGGAACGTAACTGTGGCCCGGCTCGAGGACCGGCGCGAGCTGCACCGTCACCGGCAGCTCGAAGTCCGGTGCGTCGGCGGGCAGCGGGAGCCGGGCCGTGGCGGCGCGCAGCTCCTCCTCGTCGACGTACACCTCGGCCTGCGGACCCGCGCCGGGCGCCGTGTTGTGCACCAGCTCCCACAGGGTGAGCGCCGAACCGTCGGCGAGCAGCCAGGTGTGACGGTACGTCTCACGGTGCAGCCCCGCGCTGTGGTGCGCGGAGTGCAGCGAACTGTCGTGCGCCAGCGCGCAGTCGAGCCGTCGTATCGCCTCGTCGGGCAGTTCGAAGGAGTTCAGCGCACGGCCCAGGAGCCGCTCGAGATGCTCCTCCGGAGACTCGGGCGACTCGGGTGGTTCGTACGCTGCCGTCTCGTACGGAACGCTCAAGGCTTCTCCCGGCGTTGCTGCATGTCACCTTGTGGGTGCATACCGTAGCCCCTCGGTCGGACATCATGCCCGGGAACCGAGAAAACCTACGTCCGGAAGACGCCCGGACCGTGCGAAAAGTTCCCGCACGGCCCCGAAAACCGTCATTAATTCCGTCAACGCGCCCTGATCAGAAGGTACTTCAGCCTAGTCGAGCGGTGTCGGAAGGCGCCAGGCGGAGCCAGGCAGAGCCGGACCGCTTCAGGAAGCCGCCCCCGCAGTCCACTCGCTCCACGACATGTTCCAGCCGTTGAGACCGTTGTCCGGCGCGACCTGCTTGTCGGGGGAGTTCTTGACGATGACGACGTCCCCGATCACCGAGCTGTCGAAGAACCACTTGGCGGGCGTGTCCCCCTGCGCCCCCTGCACGTCCCGCAGCCCCACACACCCGTGGCTGGTGCCCGTGTTCCCGAACGGCGGGCTGCCCTTCTTGTACCAGTAGTTGCCGTGGACGAAGGTCCCCGACGTGGTCAGCCGCATCGCGTTCGGGACGTCCTTGATGTCGTACGCGTTGGCCAGATCGACCGTACGGCTGTCCATCCGCGTCTCCTTCAGCTTCTCGGAGATCACCATCTGGCCGTTGTACGTGCTGAACTCCGGGCTGCCGGCCGAGATCGGGACGCTCTTGACGGTCTGCCCGTCCCGTACGACCGTCATGGTCTGCGTGTTGACGTCGACCGTCGACACCTGCGAGCGCCCGATCGTGAAGCTCACGGTCTTCTTCTGCACCCCGACCGCGCCGTTGGCGCCCTTCACCCCGTCCAGGTCGATCTTCATCGTGACCTTGGAACCGGCCTTCCAGTACTCCTCGGGCCGGAAGTCGAGCCGCTGCGCGCCGAACCAGTGCCCGACCACCTGCTGCCCGCTGCTCGACGTGACCGTGATGTGCGACCGCACGGCGGCCTGGTCGCTGATCGCCTTGTCGAACGTGAACGACACCGGCATCCCCACCCCGACCGTCGTCCCGTCGTCCGGCGTGTACGACCCGATGAAGCTGTTCGCCTTGGTGACCGTGGTGAACGTCGAGTCGGCGGAACCGGCCCGCCCGTCGGAGCCCTTCGCGGACGCCGCTATTCGGTACCGCGTCCCACGCTCCAGCTGCTCCGCCGGCTGCCAGCTGCGCCCGTCGGCGGATATCGCCCCCGCCACGGCCGCGCCCGTCTCCGCGACGGTCATCTTCACGTCGGTCAGCGTGCCATCGCTGACCTTCACACCGGTCGTGTTGATCGACGCGCCCGTCGAACCGTTCTTCGCGGAGATGTCGATCCGCGCGCCCGGCTTGGTGTCGGAGCCGCTGCCGCCCTTGCCGTCGTCGCCTCCGCTGGTACCGCCACTGCACGCGGTGAGGGCCAGGGTGCCGACCATCAGGGCGGCACAGGCCCCCAGCACGCGCCGAGCTGTTGTGTTCGGCGTTGTCACGAGCTGCTCCAGGTTTGTGTGATCCGGTGTGTCCGGGCTGTACGGGCTGTACGGGCTGTTCGGGCTGTTTGGGTGATCCGCTCCCCTTGCGTGAAGAAAGAGGGGGACACCGGCAGCGCGGGTTCCCGCCGACCGGGCTCGCACCCATCGCGTGACAGAACCGCGACAATCACGGCTCAACCGAGAAGGAGACGTGCCGAATCACCGGCGCCACCGCCCCCCGTCCGGTTCCCCTATCGCTTCCCGTACAGCTCCTCGTACGACGGCCACCGCCCGCCCGGCCCCGCCACCGGCTCCGCCGCCCGTACCGCCCGGACGATCGCCCGCGTCACCAGGTCCGCGCCCGCCGCGAGGATCTCGTTCAGCGCGAGAGGGTTGTCCTCGTCCAGCGGACGCGCCCCTGTCGCCAACGCGAACACCGTGTCCCCGTCGTTGAGCAGATGCACCGGCCGTACGGCACGCGCGATGCCGTCGTGCGCCGTGCCGGCCACCTTCTGGGCCTGCGCCTTCGACAGCACCGCGTCCGTCGCGACCACCGCGAGCGTCGTGTTCAGCGGCGGCAGGGGAGCCTCGGCGGCGACCTCCGCCAGCCGCCGCCGCGCCGCCTCGTGCACACCGGCCGCCGGATGGTTGACCCGCCGCCCCTCGAACAACTCCCCGTACAGCACCCCCGTCTCCGGATCCACCGAGGACCCCGCCGCGTTGGCCACCACCAGCGCCGCCACCGTGATCCCCGACGCCAGCACGCGGCTCGCGGTGCCGACACCACCCTTGAGGTGCCCGATCACGGCACCCGTACCCGCGCCCACACACCCCTGAGGCACGGGCGCGCCCGGCTCGCTCGCCGCCGCCGCCTCGACGGCCGCCCGACCGGTGGCCGCGTCCGGCCTGGCCCGGAAGTCGCCACCCCGGCCCAGGTCGAAGACACAGGCGGCGGGCACCACCGGCACAACGTGCCCGGGACCGGGCCCCACCCGTACCCCGCGCCCCCGCTCCTCCAGCCAGGCCATCACCCCCGACGCCGAGTCCAGCCCGTACGCGCTGCCACCCGTCAGCACCACCGCCTCGACACCTCGCACGACGTTGCGCGGATCAAGGGCGTCGGTCTCCTTGGTGCCAGGTCCGCCGCCCCGCACGTCCACGGCGGCCACGGCTCCGCCCTCCGGTGCGAGCACGACCGTCGTCCCGGTGAGCCACCCGTCGCCGGTACGCGTCGCGTGCCCCACCCGCAGGCCGGCGACATCTGTCAGAGCATCAACTGTCATGCCCCCCAGTGTTGTCCAGAGCCGCCACCACCCTGCACGCCCTCAGGCTTCCTCTGCCGTCTCTGCCGTCTCTGTCGCCTCCGCATCTTTCGCCCGGTGCTCCCCGGCGGCCGTCCGGGCGGTCAGTGTCACCCCGGCCGCCACCGCGAGCGCCGACACGAGGCCCGCCGCGAGCACCGCCCAGTCGCCCAGGAACGTGCACACGATCACCAGCAACGCCGCGCACGGCAGGACGAGTTGCTCGGCGACGCCGACTTTGAAGTAACGCGAGTGCAGGGCCCAGACGGTGACCAGGTAGAGCGCTGCCGGCACGGTCACGGCGGCCGACGCGGCCGGCGTGGAGATGTGCGCCTCGCCGATCGCCTGCTCGACCGCGACCTCCAGGCCCACCCCGATCGCCGCGGCCGACGCGAAGATCAGATAGTGCCCGTAGCCCCACAGGAACGCCTGCCCGCTGGAACGCAGCCGCCCGTGGATCGGGACGGCGAAGTAGATCCACCAGGCGGAGAACACGATCAGCAGTCCGCCCGCCGCGATCGGCAGCAGATCGGCCAGCGCGTCACTCTCCCGCACTCCCGACTTCACGGCGACCGTCGCAGCCGCGATGGCCTCGCCCAGGACGATGATGGTGAACAGCCCGTACCGCTCGGAGATGTGGTGCGGGTGCCAGGACGTGGTGAAGCTCCGCTCCGCGTAGACGGGGACGGCCAGTTCGACGAGCACCATCACCAGGAACACCCAGAGGCGTCCGGACTCCGGCAGGACCACCAGCCCCGACCAGCCGACCATGCACAGGACCACACCGGCGGCGTACCGCAGCGCCGTCGTCCGCTCGGCGCCCTCGGCCGTGCGGGCGGCCCGCAGCCACTGGGCGGCCATCGCCAGCCGCATGATCAGGTAGCCGAGCCAGATGATCAGGAAGTCGTGGTCCTCGAAGGCCCGCGAGACCCCGGCCGCCAGCACCAGAACGCCGGCGATCTGGACCAGCGTGACGACCCGGTAGAGCACGTCGTCGTTGTCGTACGCCGAGGCGAACCAGGAGAAGTTCATCCAGGCCCACCAAATGGCGAAGAACACCATCGCGTAGTTGACGACGCCCTCGCCCGCGTGCCCCTCGGCGACCGCGTGCACCAACTGGACGCCCGCCTGGGCGACCGCCACGACGAAGCAGAGGTCGAAGAAGAGCTCGAGCGGCGAGGCGACCCGGTGCGACTCGTCGCGTCCGCGCGCGGTCAGCCTGCGCAGGGGCGCACCGGGGCCGCCACCGGCTCCGGCGTCCGGTGCGTCGGGTACGTCGGCCACGGGTGAGGAACTGGACATCATACGCCCCAGCACAGCAGATGGGCACCCCGTGCGCAGGAGGAAGGGCGGCCCCGGAGCATGATCGTGATCCGGCGGGCGCCCCACGACCCGACGGGCCCCGGCGGTCGGGACGGGCCCCGGCGGTCGGGACGTACTCTGGGGTCATGAGCAGCCCCGCCGCCCCCGAACCGCACGCCCCGAAGCCCGCGCTGATCTTCGACGACCCGCTGGACCAGCAGTCGTCGGACGACACGGACCGGGGATGGGGCGAACGCCCGGGTGACGGCGGCGGCGACAGCGCGGCCGACCTGAAGCGCTTCCTCGACGAGAAGCCGCCCCACCACCTCTGACACCTCTGGATCAGGCCGGACCGCCTCGCTACGAGGCCGACGCGGCCCTATCCCTCTACCTCCCTAACTCGCTACCGCTGCTCGTTGTGCCCCGAGCCCCGCTGAGCCACCAGGGCGTCGCGGATCTCCTTGAGGACCTCCAGCTCGCTCACCTCGATGACCTCGTGCGCGCCTTCCTTCGCCTTCTGGCGTGCGGCCACCCGGGCCAGGTACTTCGACATCGGCAGGACCATCAGGAAGTACACGACGGCCGCGGTGATCAGGAAGGAGAGGCCGGCGCCGAGGACGGAGCCCCACAGGATCTGGATACCGTCCGTGCCCGTGCATTTCGGGCTCAGGCAGGAGCTGTAACTGTCGAGGTTCTTCGTGCCGATCGCTCCGACCAGCGGATTGATGATCCCCTTCACCACCGAGTTGACGATGTTGGTGAAGGCGGTGCCGATCACCACCGCTACTGCCAGGTCGACGACGTTCCCGCGCATCAGGAAGGTCTTGAAGCCCTGCCAGACGCTTGGTTCTTCCTTCTTGCTCAACTCGGGGACTCTCCTCGCTCACATGACCCAGGGAACGAAACGTTCCGCAACCCAGGTTAGGGCGTGCGAGCCATGGCCAATTCCCTGGCGTGGGTGGGGGACTTGCCAGGGCCGACCGAGGGCGGACCGAGAGCGGACCGTCAGAGCTTGATGTGCTTCAGGGGGCCGCACTTCTTGAAGTCCTCGTAGGTGTGGCAGGCGCGGTAGTAGACGTAGTCGTCCAGGAGCCCCATGTCGATCTTCTTGTAGAGGTCGCTCTTGCCCTTGCTGCCGCACTTCTTCTTCAGGACTATCTTGCTGTCGACGGAGCCGGCCTCAAGGTAGTCGCAGCCGGTCGACGTCTTCTTGTTCAGCGTCCCGATGAACCAGACGCGCTGGTCGCCCGCGCGGTTGTTCACCTCGTACTTGCCCGACACCGTCACATAGCTCGCGGAGCTGGTGGTGAACGTGCCGTGGGAGTCGGCGACGGCCGGGGATGCCGCGATACCGACCAGAGCGACGGAGACGGCGAGCGGCTTCAGGAAACTACGGAGCAACACTGATTGTCCTTCTTCTACGTGCCAGGGGCTTGTATATGCCAGGGGCATGATCATGCCCGGAATGATCATGCTATTACAGGCGTCAGGAGGGGCGGGGCTCAGTACAACGTCACCGCCAGCCGCGCTGTCGCGCCCGCGCCGGCCAGCCGGGACGCCGTGGTGCGCGGCACCGACAGCACGACCAGCGCCCCGCCCTCGGCCACGCTGTCCTGGGACCCCGGGGGCCGCGGCACCTGAGTCACCCGGACCCGGTGGGCGACCACCCGGGCGTCGGTGCCTGTCGGCGAATCCTCGGCGGCGATGACGTCGACCCGGTCGCCGGGGCGCAGCAGCCGGACGGTGGCCGCGTCGGCGATCCGTACCGGCGCGCTCACCATCTCGACCGTGGGCCGCGCCCGTACGGGATCCGCCACGGGGTGCCCCCGGACCCGTCCGACGTCGGGCGGTGGACCCGCCGTCTGGCGTGGGCCGGCCGCGACGATCGCCGCCGCGGTGACGGCGAGGCCGACGGCCAGCGCCCGCCTCCGGTGCCGTACCAGGCAACGGAGGCGGTACCGCCCGCCGCGCACCCGCACGGGGGCGAAGTGGGGCACCGGGCAGGGCGCGGGGACGAGCGGGACGGAACGCACGGAACCGACGGAACCCACGGAATGCATTGGCTGCGCGGGACGTACAGAGGACACGGGGACCACCACCTGTGACGAGGGAGCTGCTTGCGTGGCTCCCACAGTGAGGCTTCTCGGCGAATCCCGCTGAGGCCTGTGTGTTACTCGCCGGTTGTGGACAACTCGCTCACCCGAACGGGAAGTTCCGCCCCGCCGATCCCTGAGACTTGGGCCCTCCTAGACCTTCCTGGACCCTCGTCAGGGCATGTCGAACCCCGGATCCATCCCGCCCAGCGCCCTCGTGCACAGGCAGTCCCGTGTCGCGTTCGCCGGCAGGGCGGCCACCGCGTCGGTCAGCACGCCCCGCATCCGGTCCACGTTCGCCGCGAACACCTGGAGCACCTCGTCGTGCGAGACGCCCTCACCGGTCTCCGCGCCCGCGTCGAGGTCGGTGACCAGCGCCAACGACGTGTAGCAGAGCTCCAGTTCACGGGCGAGGGCCGCCTCCGGATGGCCCGTCATGCCCACCACCGACCAGCCCTGCGCCCGGTGCCAGAGGGATTCGGCGCGGGTGGAGAAGCGCGGCCCCTCGACCACGGTCAGCGTGCCGCCGTCCACCGGCTCCCAGTCGCGCCCGCGCGCCGCAGCCAGGGCGGCCTCGCGGCCGACGGGACAGTACGGGTCGGCGAGAGACACGTGCACGACGTTGGGAACGGCGCCGCCGGGCAGCGGCAGCCCGTCGAAGAACGTCCCCACGCGGGACTTCGTACGGTCGACCTGCTGGTCCGGTACGAGCAGGGTGCCCGGACCGTACTCGGGTCGCAGGCCGCCCACCGCGCACGGGGCGAGTACCTGGCGCACGCCGACCGAGCGCAGCGCCCACAGGTTGGCGCGGTAGTTGATGCGGTGCGGCGGAAGATGGTGGCCGCGTCCGTGCCGGGGCAGGAAGGCGACCCGGCGACCCGCGAGCTCACCGAGGAACAGGGAGTCACTGGGGGAGCCGTACGGCGTGTCCACCTGTATCTCGGTCACGTCGTCGAGGAAGGAGTAGAAGCCGGAGCCACCGATCACGCCGATCTCGGCGTTCACCTGATTCACCATGCCCGCACCCTAGGACCTGTCCGGCGGCGCGCGAAAACACCGAAGACCCCGTCGTCGTACGACGACAGGGTCCCGTGGGACGAGAAGGCGGCGGCTACGCGGCCGAGCTGGTGCTCGACGAGCTGCTTGAGCCCGAGGAGGAGCTGGACGACGAGGACGAACCGGACGACGAGGAGCTCGACGTCGTCGTCCTCGGACTCGTCGACGAAGAAGCCGTCGACGGCTTCGACGCGGGCGCGCTGCTCGACGAGGAGCTGCGGCTGTCGTTCCGGTAGAAGCCGGAGCCCTTGAAGACGATGCCGACCGCGGAGAACACCTTCTTCAGGCGGCCGTTGCAGGCGGGGCACTCGGTCAGGGCGTCGTCCGTGAACTTCTGGACCGCTTCAAGGCCCTCGCCGCACTCGGTGCACTGGTACTGGTAGGTCGGCACTTTGTCTTCCTCCTGGCACTCTCACTCGATGAGTGCTAACGACGGTCCAGTGTGACGTATTCCGGAGGATCAGTCCACTGTCACCGGCACGCGGTGACCGACGCCACGTGTCACGGTCCTGCTCGCGGGGCGGCTCGTCGCCCCCGGTGCGAGCCGTGAACGCAGGGCCAGCAGAGTCGCGAGGGCGAGCAGCGTGCCCCCCATGGGCACCAGGAATCCGGCGCCGTCCCAGAGGCTGTCCTCCAGCTTGCCGGCGACGGTGACGGCCGCTGCCTGGCCGAGGGCGACCGAGCCGGTCAGCCAGGTGAACGTCTCGGTGCGGGCGCCGGCCGGGACCAGACCGTCGACCAGGGTGTAGCCGGTGATCAGCGCGGGCGCGACGCACATGCCGACCAGGAGGCCGAGCCCGGCCAGCGTCAGCACGGACTGAGCCGTCCACAGGCCGGAGGCGGTGACCGCGAGGGCCGCGTACCCGACGACCAGGCGCCGCTGCGGGGCCATGCGCCAGGCGACGGCGCCGCAGACCAGGCCGGAGAGCATGTTGCCGGCGGCGAAGACCCCGTACAGGACGCCGTTGAGGCCGGGGTTGCCGCTGTACTCGCTGAACGCGGCGAGCGAGACCTGCATACCGCCGAAGACGGCCCCGATGCCCAGGAAGGCGACGATGAGGACGCGGACCCCGGGGACGCGCAGTGCGGAAACGCGCTCCACGCGCGCGTGCGGTCCGGCGGTGACGACGGGCGGCTGGGTGCTCCTCCGCGCCGCGAACAGGAGGCCGCCGAGGAGAGTCAGCGCGGCCTCGGTGACCAGGCCGGCGGCCGGGTCGAAGGCGGTGCACAGGGCGGTGGCGAGCAGAGGCCCGAAGACGAAGGTCAGCTCGTCCGTGACGGACTCGAAGGCCGCCGCCGTCGGCATCAGGGGCGAGTCCTGGAGTTTCGCGGCCCAGCGGGCGCGGACCATGGGCCCGACCTGGGGTGTGGTGGCGCCGGTCAGTACCGCGGCGGCGAAGAGGGTCCACAGGGGAGCGCCGGTCAGCGCGAGCGCCGTCAGGGCGAGGCCGGCCAGGGAGTGCAGGATGACGCCGGGGACGAGGACCGCGCGCTGTCCGTGACGGTCGGCGAGACGGCCCCCGTAGGGCGCGCACAGGGCCAGGGCGACGCCGGTGACGGCGGCCACGGCGCCGGCGGTCCCGTACGAGCCGGTGGTGTGCTGGACGAGCAGCACGATGGAGATGGTGAGCATCGCGAACGGCTGTCGCGCGGCGAAACCGGGGAGCAGGAACGTCCAGGCGCCGGGGGTGCGGAGCAGCTGTCCGTAGGTGACCGTGGATGCCACGGCCGTGCCTTTCTGCCGCCTGGTGGCGCGGCCCCCTCGCGTGGGGCGGCGCCGAGAGCTGTCCTCTTGCGCGGACTGCGGTAGATGCCGTCTTTCCCGCAGAGGATGTCCCGGCCGCCATACGGTCGCGCCAGCTCTGCTTCAGGCAGAGGTGGTTCGATCAGGGTGCGCCTTCACTGTACAGGGCATACGGGCCAGCAGGCCTGTGAAAGGAAGAAGCGGGTTACGTCACGCCTCTGCTCCGTTGCCGCCCGTCCCGAGCCACTGTGCCAGCTTGCCGCCCTGGCCGACGGCCCGCAGCCGTCGTTCCGTCGCGTCGCGGACCGGGTCGGTGGTCACCACGAGGAGTTCGTCGCCGCGGCGCAGGATGGTCGTCGGCAGCGGAACGAACGATTTTTCATCGCGGACGACGAGGGTGACCGCGGCGCCCGGCGGCAGCCTCAGCTCGCCCACCTCGACGCCGTGCATCTTCGAGCCGTCGGGTATCGCGACGGACAGCAGATGCCCGCGCAGGCGCTCCAGAGGGGCCGCCTCGATGCCGAGGTCGGCGGCCTCCGCGCCCTTGCCGAGGTGCAGTTGGCGGGCCAGCCAGGGGAGCGTCGGGCCCTGGACGAGGGTGTAGGCGACGACCAGGACGAAGACGATGTTGAAGATGCGACGGCTCTCCTCGATGCCGCTCACCATGGGGATCGTCGCCAGGATGATGGGCACCGCGCCGCGCAGCCCGGCCCAGGACATCAGGGTCTGCTCCTGCC
>Ga0136846_1236458_pt1 | contig 11340 bp, 14 predicted proteins | sample HopSoiMetagenom2_FD_96841 | JGI IMG/M metagenome (GOLD analysis project Ga0136846, IMG submission 96841) | Grasslands soil microbial communities from Hopland, California, USA - 2 Assembly 2016 (version 4) | ecosystem: Environmental > Terrestrial > Soil > Grasslands | place: USA: Hopland... | reverse complement strand
TCCTCCCCTTTGTCATTAACGAGCTGAAAAACAATATCAGAGCCGGTAAGCGTATGCCAGCTATTAACATTTAACAGGTTTAGCCTCGCATTTTGAAATAGCTGCTTTGCCAGCTGTTCATTCTTTGTCCGTACAGAATATTGTGTATCAGAACGTGAACCCTGCTTTTGCTTTGGAGTTGTTTGCATTTACCATCACTTGGAATTAATAAATTAGGTGACCTTCCATTCTATTATAGAAAAATCGATGCCAGTTTAAATTAACAGTTTTGAAATACTTCAGGCATCTGCTTTGCGTTAAAAAATTTAGAATTCCCAATATGAAAAGACGCTCACCCTCACTGGTTTTTTGCGTAATCATGGACCTTATCGGTTACGCCAGTTATGCCTTGCCATTTTTTGGTGAAGTGGCCGATATTTTCTGGGCTCCTCTGTCCGGTATGATCTTTTTAGTCAGCTTTGGCGGCTGGAAAGGTGCATTGGGTGGTATCGGAAATTTTATTGAGGAATTATTGCCCGGCACAGATTTCATACCCAGTTTTACCATTATGTGGTTTATCCAGAATGCAGGCGCGCGAAAGAAAAAACTGGGACACTCCTATTGAACCTCCGAAGACAAATCCACTTTCCGGCATGTTATTTTCAGTCTTTCAGGAAACCTGAGATATGAAAAAGCAAAAACCTGAGAATAAAGAAACAACTATCGATATGCCCGAAGTAAAAGATATTCCCGGGCAGGAGCATGTACGTCCTCCACGTATGCGGGAAATGGAAGATACTACTCCCTCTTCCGCCGATGAAGAAGGAGAAGGTATCCTGGATGATCTGAATAATGATGACGTTGATATCGATGAAACACGGACCAATGTTACAGACCTCGAAAAGCAACTATTGAAAGAGTCAGATCGGCCCATATCTGCTGAAACAAAAGATGTAAGGAATGCAGTAGTAGATAAAACTGATGGAGAAGAAAAATTGAACGAAGCCGGAAATGCATTTGATATGGGCGAAGACCTGGATGTGCCTGGAAGCGAACTGGATGATGAGGAGGAAGACCTGGGTGAAGAAGATGAGGAGAATAACCCTTATAGCGGAACAGATAACTGATCAAATAGCTAACCATCAGGATTGGTATAGTAAAGAAGCATGATTGAGATTCAATCGTGCTTCTTTATTTTATGTCAATGGAGAATATAAATGATGAATGCGCCAACAATCATCAGGAAAGCCTGTTTATTTGTCGGGTTCCCATCCGGATAGATTATTTTTACACTTCTTTATGCGACAACTTGCGGCTATATTATTTGCAGACATGACGGGGTATACAGCCCTGATGCAGGAGGATGAGCATCTGGCCCGCCAGAAACGGAAGCGGCTGAAAGAAGTGCTGGAGCCAACCATTGCCTTTCATAACGGGAGGATCCTTCAGTATTACGGAGATGGGTCGCTGAGCATTTTCAGCAGTGCCATCGACAGCGTGACCTGTGCAATTTCCATCCAGCAGCTCCTGAAACAGGAGCCGGTGGTAGACCTTCGGATGGGCATCCATACCGGGGATATTACGATTGAAGATGAAGCTATTTATGGCGACGGAGTTAACCTCGCCTCCCGTATTGAAAGCCTGGCCGTTCCTGGAGGCATCTTTGTTTCAGAAAAAGTATACGACGAAATAAAGAACCAGTCTGGTATCAGCACCCGTGAGATGGGATATTTTGAGCTAAAGAATGTAAAACAGCCCATTCGGGTATTTGCCATCTCCAACAAAGGCCTGACAGTACCTACACGGGAAGAAGTAAAGGGGAAAACAAAACAGCCCGGTAACCGCCTTGCCGTGCTGCCATTTGTGAATATGAGCGCCGACCCGGAAAATGAATATTTCAGTGATGGGATTACCGAGGAATTATTGAATGCGCTAACACGTGTTGATGGATTACAGGTGACTTCCCGCACTTCAGCTTTCGCTTTCAAGGGAAAGAATACTGATATCCGGGATATTGCCATTCAGCTGAATGTGGATAAGGTACTGGAAGGAAGTGTGCGCAAGGCAGGTAATAAAGTCAGAATAACCGCCCAGCTAATCAATGCAGCAGATGGTTACCATATCTGGAGCGAGAACTATGATCGCAATCTCACCGATATATTCCAGGTACAGGATGAGATAAGTGGGATTATTGCCAACAAGCTGAGGGAGAACCTTACGCCGGTTCAAAAAGCTACCCAACTGGTTAAACCTTCTACTAATAATGTAACGGCGTATACACATTACCTCAAAGGACTTCATTTCTGGAATAAGCTAACACCAGCCGATTGCCATAAAGCAATTGAATGTTTTGAACAGGCGATTGCATTGGAACCTGACTATGCTCAGGCCTATGCCATGACGGCTGCAGCTTACAGCTATTTAGGCGCCACCGGCCAGGTATTGCCGGACCGCGCATTCCAGATAGTAAATCAGTTTGCTGATAAAGCGCTTAGTCTGAATGATTCAATTTCCGAAGGTCATGCTGCCAAGGCAAGTGTTTATCTTTTTTATGACTGGAAATGGGCCGATGCTTATCAATCCCTGAAAAAAGCAATAGAATTAAATCCCGGTAATGTTGAGGCCTATGAGCTCCTTGGATTTTATTATGTTACGATGGGACAAAAAGCGCTGGCAGTAAAAATAATGGAATATGCAGAGGAAAAAGATCCTCTCTCTCCTATCGTGTCTCAGACGCTGGGTAACATGTATGTGTTTGCCGAACGCTATGATGATGCTATTCTGCAGGCCGATAAATTGCTGGAAGTAAATCCGCAAATGCGAAGAGCAATTGAATTAAAGGCCTGGTCTATTGGCATGAAAGGCGATTGGGATATAGCCCTTGAATTATTTAAAGAATATCAACAGCTCACCAATCACCCATTGAAAGGATTGATGGGGATGGGGGTCGCTTATGGGAAGCTGGGCCAGCGTGATAAAGCGCTTGACATTATCAGCAAAATGGAATTGCGCCAGCAACAGGAACCTGATTCTGTGATCGATGCTGATCTTGCAGCAGTATGGTATGGATTGGGTGATACTGACAAGGCATTTCACTATCTCAACCAGTGTATTGATAAAAGAATGGGGCCGGTTAGCTATTACCTGGAGTATCCTGTTTATAAAGGCGTCAAGACTGATCCGCGTTACGAATTATTACGAAAAAGAATCGGCGTATAAACACGATTCTTATACCTGTCTGGTTCTCAGACGGCTATTTTTCTACAATAAAATAAGGCACTAAAAGGGCCTGTTTTCCGTTTTTTAGGGAGAAAATAATACCTTATGATGACTCCTATCGTATCTGTAGAAAATATAATCAGAGAATATATTGAACACCGGGAAAGATCCAGGTTCTACGGCAGGAAAAAGATGGATGCCGAAAAGGAGTACAATAAGCTCCTCGCAAAATTTAATGGAGAAGAAAATCATTATAATCTTGACCAGGCAAATACCATTTATAAAGCCTACCAGGATATGATCATCAATGGTGAACAATCAACGATTGCACAGGCAAAGTTTGTAGAAGCTGAAGAAAAACTGGTTGAGGTGGGCAAAATATTATTCGAAGCCACTATCAATGCAGAAATCGAAGTTGATTCCATGCGAGGAGAACCTGTTCGTATAGCAGTTCGCGTTGATTATCGTAATGGGAATGTGATCGTCAGTTAATAGGGATTATTGTTTCAGGCTTGCTGGATAGCATATGCTTTGTGGCATATGCGTCGTTATACTTTTCTTTTCGTCTTCAATTAATATTTATTGCCCACCCTCCAGATGCAGTGTTATAAACTACTGTACGATAAACCTTGCAAAGCAAATTGTAAATGTAAAATTCAGACTATAATTGTTTGTGTTTTATAAATACCGTTCAACATTCTGCAATCATTACTGGCCTTTTGACCTCTATAATTACCGCTTCAGTAGAATTCCTTTTTAGTCAATGAGCGTTGATCGTAATTTAACTAACAAATGTTTCCTTACCAAAACTTCTAAAATGAAAAAACTATATGTAATGCGCTCACTGCAGATATTCTGTCTTGGACTGATAGCGTTCAATGTGAGCAGCCAGGGAATAACCACACCAAGAATACCAAGTCCAGCTGCAGAAGTTGCCCAAACAATAGGGATCTCTAAAGTCACCGTGAATTATTCAAGACCTTCTGTGAAAGGCCGTGAAGTATGGGGCAAACTGGTACCCTATGGCTGGAATGTGCAGGCCTTTGGAGCGGGTAATTCAGCTCCCTGGCGTGCAGGGGCAAATGAAAATACAACCATAACGCTCACTCATTCCGCTAAAGTAGAGGGAACCACTGTGCCTGCGGGCCAGTACGGTTTATTCTTTGTGATCAACCAGGATAATACTGGTGAAGTGATCCTGTCAAAAGACAGCCGCTCCTGGGGAAGCTTCTTCTATGATCAGAAGAATGACCTCATGCGTGCAAAGATCAAACTGAATTCCATACCCAACACTGAAATGTTGACCTATGAATTCGATAATATCACCAAGAATAGCACTGACCTTATGTTGAACTGGGAAAAGAAACAGTTTCCGGTGAAAATCGAATTTGCTACTGATGATATTGTGATGGCAAACGCAGAAGAAGAATTAAAAGGGCCTGTGGGTTTCAACTGGCAGGGATTTAACAGTGCTGCAACCTATGCTGTTAATAATAAGGTCAATTATGATGAAGCATTGGTATGGGCTGACAAAGCCATTGCCCAGAATAAATCATTTGCTACACTGAACACGAAGGCAAACATCCTGAAAGCTATGGGTAAAAATGATGAGTCAGACAAAACGATGAGTGAGGCTATGGCTCTTTCAACTGAAGTGGAATTAAACTTATATGGCTACCAGTTAATGAACAACGGACAGCAGGATAAAGCCATTGAAGTGTTCATCCTGAATACCAAACGTTTCCCCAGGAGCCCAAATACCTTTGACAGTCTGGGTGAGGGTTATGTGACCAAGGGCGACAGCAAGAACGCCATAATCAATTTCAAAAAATCATTAAGCATGAATCCTCCTGATCCAGTCAGGCAGAATTCTGAGAAGTTTTTGAAGCAGTTAGGAGCATTATAATCGAGCATTTAAAAATGCAGGACCGATTCACTAAGTAGCCAGGGCCATCTACATGGGCCCTGGTTTTTAGAACCTGAGCACTCATTATTTTGCATTAATAATTACCTGAAATGAACCCCTCCTTTTACCGCATTAGTTTAATGTGTCTGTTATCATTAAGCCTGTATAATTGCAATAATCAAACTGCTGATAGTTCCGAAACCAGATCCGGCTCTACTGTCACAGAAACAACATCCTCTCCTGCCGTCTTTGAAAAATTGTTAGGTACCTGGCAATTGGAAGATGGCAAAACATATGAACGATGGAAAAGGAATGACGATGGCAGTTACCGCTCGAATGTTTATGTTCTGAAGGATGCAGATACTTCCTGGAATGAGCAGGCACATATCTATCCGGAGAACGGCCGGTGGGTATTTGAGAACAGGATAAATGGGCAGAATGATGACAAATCAGTGAAATTTACATCAAGTAAATTAACAGATAACAGTGTCCAGTTCAGTAATCCTGCACATGATTTCCCTACCGATGTAAATTATACCATTTCCAATCAAAATTCGGTAAATGCGTTTATCGTTGGGCCCAATAGCAAGGGTGGAAAAGACACCATACCCTTTAAATACAAGCGATTTCTTTGATAACCTGACCTGTAAGCGTTCGTACAATCCCCTAAACCCCCTGTGTCAACAAATTACTCCTTCTCATATATGACCCGGTTTCGTGGCGGGTTCCGAAATTCCATTCTCCCATATTCAAAAACTTGTTTTAATTTGCAACGTCACTTAACCTTAAGTTCAGTACTTTTACAAAAAGCAATACATGAAAATTTTTGTCGCCGGCCTCCCTTATGATCTCGATGATGCCGAGCTAACCGAAATCTTTGAAAAATTCGGAACTATTACTTCTGCCAAAGTAGCCATAGACAAGGAGACTGGGAAAAGTAAAGGATTTGGATTTGTGGAAATGCCTGTAGAGGCAGAAGCCAAGGATGCAATTGAAAGTCTCAATGATATATCGCTGGGTAAAAAGCCATTGGTTGTAAAAGCTGCTGAAGAAAGACAAGGTGGTGGAGGCGGTGGCGGTTTCCGTGGTGGAAGTGGCGGCGGTGGAGGCTACAATAAAGGTGGCGGCGGAGGCGGTGGTTACCGTGGCGGTAGCGGAGGTTATGGTGGTGGCGGAGGCGGCGGTTACAATAAGAAATATGGTAATGACCGGGACCGCGATCGCAAGTTCTAAGACGATCTCGAAATCTTATTATAAAAAAGGGCCTAAAAGCATTCTGGGTAACCCCGGTCTTTCAGGCCCTTTTTCTATTCAATGATTTACAATAGTGCAATGCCCATTCTCTCTTCGGCTCTTTTGGTTAGATATTCGTGAAGCTCCTTTTCAACACGTTTAAATTCGATATACAATTTTTTTGTCTCACTGAATTCCAGGTTTTGCTTAATAGCTTCCCTATAGGCTGATTCAGCTTTACGCGTCTTACTGCGCCATCGGCTGGATGCGGACATGAATAATAAGTTCATATCAGTGTTTTTGATAAAAAAAGCGGGAGTCTATTCAGGTTTCGGGCTGGGGCGGATCCAGAACCCAGTAAATAAGCAGGAGAAGGTTTCCTGCTTTAAAAGCGTCTAGTAAGGTAGAAATAAAAAAAATTAAAAACCAATTTTGTTTTCCCCATCACTGTTTAAGAATTACATTTCCATGACAATATGGATTTCATCGTAACAATTATTTAATTTCCCTGTTCTAAAAATTGAATATGAATTTATTCCGGCTTCGCCATTTTTTAGTGATTGCAATCACAATCGTATTTTCCCTACCCGTATCAGCTACTACAGATCCCAAACCTTCCGCAGAATATTACCAGATCAGAATATATCATTTTGCCAATGCAGAACAGGAAAAAATGCTGGATGAATATATTTCACAAGCCTATATTCCTTATTTGCATAAAGCTGGAATCAGGAATGTAGACGCTTTTAAAGCAATGGCAAACGATACTGTGGCCGACAAGCGCCTGTTCGTTTTCTTTTCAGCATCTTCTCTTGATAAACTGGCCGGTTTACCTGCTCAATTGCAGAAAGACTCTGGATATGCAAAAGCTGCACGTAATTATATGATGGCCCCCTGGAATCTGCCACCTTTTGTGCGCATGGAAAATATTGTATTGAAAGCATTTCCCATGCATCTTAAAATGGAATTACCCAAATTGAAAGGACCTGTAAAAGAACGCGTGTATGAGCTCAGGAGCTATGAAGGACCAACAGAATTACTTTACAATTCCAAAGTGCATATGTTCAATGAAGGTGGTGAGATATCATTGTTTGACCGGCTTCAATTCAATCCTGTTTTTTATGCTGAAGTGTTAAGTGGCAGCCGCATGCCCAATCTGATGTACATGACCAGCTTTGAGAATATGACTGAAAGAGATGCACACTGGAAAACATTTTTTGCTGATCCGTTATGGAAAAATATCTCTGCGCTGCCAGAATACCAGCACACAGTTTCCAAAGCAGAGGTAATGTTCCTGAAAGCTACAGATTATTCTGATTTTTAACAGCTATCATACTTCAGCCACGTCAAACCAGTAAGAGAAAAAAGTTGCTATCTTTTTCCTGGTTTCGGCAATTGTGGAAGGCTTGATGATAAAAGTATTCGCCCCTGCCCTGTAACATTCCTGGATATATTCTGAAGTAGTTACTTCCCCCAGCAGAACAACAGGAATATGACTATAAAGAGAATTTAATTTCAGTTTCTTCACTATTACAGGTCCCTGTTGTGCTGACCCCTGGTCATTAACAAGGATGACCACCGGTTGTCCAAATTCGATAATCGCATTATCCATCTCATCAAGGGAAGAAATAAACTGTACAGGTATATTATTGGATATTTCATCCATGGTTGATTCAGTGATATACCTGTCATCAGGATCAGTTTGCAGCATTAACACATATGGTTGCATACCGGAAATATTTGTTCTGCAAATGTACAACATGATTGAAAGCAGGACTTATTTGTCCCTATAATAAAACCCTTCGGGCCTTAATGAAAATGTTAGCTCATGCTAAAATTGGAATATTGCTTATTTTCAGCCTCACAAAAAAACTTCCATTATGAAAGGCTTCAGATTATTGCTTGTTATCCTTGTTTGTCAGTGCATCGCTTCTTCAACCGTTTCAGCCCAGCAAAAACAATTCAAAGCATTGGTAGTTACAACCACCAAAGGCTGGCATCATGAATCATTGCACGCAGGCTGGATTGCTTTGAAAGAAATGGGTGTAAGGAATTTCTTTGATGTAGTGCTCTGGGAAAACCCGGGTGGCTTCACTGATGATTACCTGAAGCAATTCCAGGTGGTAATTTTTCTGAATACTACCGGAGATATTTTCAACGACGATCAGCAGAAGGTAATGGAAAGATTCATCCAGTCAGGTAAAGGTTATGTAGGCATCCACAGCGCTTCTGATACAGAATATGATTGGCCCTGGTACACCAAACTGGTTGGAAGAATGTTCAAGATCCATCCTGCCGTTCAATCAGCCAAAATGAAAATACTGGACAATAGTTTCCCGGGTCTGCAGGGATTTGCTGATGGAAGAATCTGGACAGAAGAGTGGTATGCTTTTCAACCGGAAACAACCACTGGCCTCAATTATATACTCGGCGTAGATGAAACAACTTATAATCCAAAAGTGCAATGGGGAGATAATAAAAGCGATGGTATGGGTGCTGTGCATCCTCTGGCCTGGTATCATAATTATGATGGTGGCCGTGCATTCTATACTGCATTAGGTCATCTTCCTACCAATTTCAGTGAGCCCGCCTTTCTTAATCACTTGTATGCAGGCATTTTGTGGGCTGCAACAGGCAGGAAATAAATAAAGGTCAATTATACACTTTTTAGGGGTATTCCTGTAGGCCTAATTCTACAAGAGATAGGATGGTTATTCTATTGTTTACGGTCCCGGATATGGCTTTCTTTGTGGTGTTAATAGCAAAGCAATCCAAGAAATACTTTTAGAAAATCCAATACCTGACATCCTGATTTCTATCAGGATCCAATCCTGACAAACCATCCCGAATCCTCGGGAATTCCATGCACCAATTAGTAGTTAGTAATTAATTGTATTAACCGTCCAATGCATTTACCGGCTAAACCGGCCGGTAAATGTTCTTAAGGCTCTGATTAAAATTTTTACCGCAGCTAGAAACTGCATAAACTTGATGAGGAGGGTTAACCGATTCGCCCTTCTTGTTTGGGGACTGATAAAGTCCCCATTTTTTATTTATAGCTATCCCCTGCTGCCATCATTTTATTCCTGTTTTAATCGGCACATTCAATCAAGTCTCAAGGTTTTGTTAACGACATTTTTACGTCATGTTAAGGGCATGCATAAAGATTGTTAACGCAGGTAGTGATGCCAGAAATATTCATATTAAGCCAGTTCTTTTTTGTTAAAAGATTTCGCCCATAATTGCCTGATCAATAGCCTCTTTTTTACTGGAAATAGCAGCTATTAACAATCGCAAATTCTATGGCATTTTTTCTGATTTAGGGGTAATAAGTTTTTAATTATTCAACTTAAAAAATCAGTTATGAAAAGAATTTTTACAATTTGCTCCCTCATTACCCTGGCAGCTGTTCTATTGGTTGCGTGTAACAGGAACCCTGGATCAACTGCCGACACAAAGGGATTGTCTTATGAAGATACCGTTGGACTTGCACAGTTCCAGAACTGGAAATTCCAGAATGAAAGAATGGATCCCAGCAAGTACCAGTATGCAAGTCAACCTGTAGCAGCAGCTCCTGCCCCTGTCCATAGAACAACAACAGCAAGAAGAACTACCTCCAGCAATTCTGGTAGTGGTTCAATGAGCTCGGGTTCTAATAACTATGCGAAAACAACGCAAAAGAAAGGCTGGAGTAAAGCAGCAAAGGGTGCGGCTATAGGTGGTGGAGCTGGCGCTGTAGCGGGTGCGGTCATTAATAAAAAGAATCGTGTTGCGGGTGGTGTAATTGGCGGTGTAGCTGGGGCAGCCCTCGGATATATCATTGGTCGTGGCCAGGATAAAAAAGACGGTCGTTACTAAATTTTCACTGAACCAATATCAAAAAATAAAGCGGGGCCAATTGGCCCCGCTCTTAATTTCTTTCTGACTACAATTATTACTCTTTATCATACACCGCCTTCATGGCATATTCTCCCTGTGGAGATGTGTTATGCGTTTCAGCAGTGAGGCTTTTGCCATCAGGAGAAAGCGTCCACGTTTCAGTACCACTGATCTCCAGAGGGCCGTTCTGTCCTTCAAAGCTGGTATTCTGAGTGATCACAAATGATTTTTCATCTGCTGACCATTTAATGGATGCTTTTCTTTTAGAAGTACCGAAACCGCCCTGGTTGGTTGATTCAACTGTTTTGCCATCAAAGGTCAACGTTTCAGTACGTACCACATCGGGACCGTCATTAAAACCGGGAGTTGTTTTAGCAATAGTAATGGCATCATTTTTCTGCTCTACTTTCATTTTGCGCGCAGCAAATCGTCCACCGAAATCGCCGAGCTCGCTTTTGCTCTCATTAAGTTTCCAGGACCCTTCGAATTTTGATTTTTCAGGCATTAAAACAAAGGATAACAATAAGGCAGGAGTAACCAGCAAGGCCAGCATACTTTTAGAAATGTATCGTTTCATATTTGATGTTTTTGGTCGATAAATTTAGGGAGAAATTACCGGGCATTAAAATTATATAAATGGTAATCCTTCCCTGGCAGGCCTGCTTATATTTGAACAACTTCAATCTAAATTCAGGATATGCCCCGGATCACTGATGAATACATGCAGGATATGCTTGCCAAAACAAAGGAATACAGTTTTGTTATGCTAAAACCCGGACCGAATGCTGCTTCGGAAAATGTGCGCAGTATCATTTGGGAACATGCGAGGAGAAATTTCTCCCTGCGGGAAGATGGCATATTATCCATGGTTGCCCCCATCACGGTAGAAGCACCAGTGAGCGGTATTTATATTTTTAATGCAAATCCTGAAGAGATCCCAGCCATTATGAATGAGGATCCTGCCGTGAAAGCCGGTATTATCCTTTACGAAATATATCCCTGCCGAAGCTTTCCCGGAGATCAACTGCATTGACAGCAATCAACATATAGTAATTTATACTTATCCGGTAAAAAATAGTTCAACACAAGTTTTACACAATCGGTGGTTCAAACAGGCATTAAGT
>Ga0136846_1221296_pt1 | contig 11340 bp, 11 predicted proteins | sample HopSoiMetagenom2_FD_96841 | JGI IMG/M metagenome (GOLD analysis project Ga0136846, IMG submission 96841) | Grasslands soil microbial communities from Hopland, California, USA - 2 Assembly 2016 (version 4) | ecosystem: Environmental > Terrestrial > Soil > Grasslands | place: USA: Hopland... | reverse complement strand
GCGCCTGCCAAGGGGCTCGGTATTGCCGCGGGCGCCAAGCGACCCGGCGCGAAAAAGGCCGCACCCGCCGCGGAGACGACTGCTGCACCCGAGGCCGCGCCCAAGCCCGAACCCGAAGTCAAGGGACTCGGCATCGCCGCGGGAGCACGGCGTCCTGGCGCCAAGAAGACCCCTCCGGCACCCGCCGAGCCCGCGTCAACCGCGACGGAGCCGTCGTCCACTGCGGCCGAACCAGAGGTCAAGGGACTCGGTATCGCACCGGGTGCCCGGCGGCCCGGCGCGAAGAAGGCGCCGACGGCACCGAAACCCGCTGCGCCACAACCGGAGCCGGCAACTGGCGGCGAATCCGACGCTGCGCCTGAGCCTTCCGCCGAGGGCAATGGTGAGACACCTGCACCGCCGGTGAAAGGTCTTGGCATCGCCAAGGGTGCGCGCCCGCCCGGCAAGCGGTAGCTATTTTTGCTCCTCGCGTGCGCGGCGACCTGCGTTTTTACAAAATCGCTGGACTTCGATGAGACCATGGAGGACGTGACTACCCACCAGTTGCCGTGGCACAGCACCGGGCACCACCCGAAGCACCGTACGTTCACGCAGTCGTCCAAGCTGCAGGACGTCCTGTACGAGATCCGCGGGCCGGTTCACGAACACGCGTCGCGACTGGAGGCCGAGGGTCACCGCATCCTCAAGCTGAACATCGGAAACCCCGCGCCGTTCGGCTTCGAGGCGCCCGACGTCATCATGCGCGACATCATTCAGGCGCTGCCCTACGCACAGGGGTACTCGGATTCCAAGGGCATCATGCCGGCCCGACGCGCGGTGTTCACCCGCTACGAACTCGTCGATGGCTTCCCCCGATTCGACGTCGACGACGTCTATCTCGGCAACGGCGCCTCCGAGCTCATCCAGATGACACTGCAAGCCCTGTTGGACAACGGCGACCAGGTGTTGATCCCCGCACCGGACTATCCGCTGTGGACGGCCTGCACCTCGCTGGCAGGCGGCACGCCGGTGCACTACCTGTGCGACGAGACGCAGGGCTGGATGCCCGACATCGCCGACCTGGAGTCGAAGATCACCGACCGCACCAAGGCGATCGTCGTGATCAACCCGAACAACCCGACCGGCGCGGTTTATACCCGCGAAATGCTCACCCAGATGGCCGATCTCGCGCGCAAGCACCAATTGCTGCTGCTGGCAGACGAAATCTACGACAAGATCCTCTACGACGACGCCAAGCACATCGCGATGGCGTCGGTGGCACCCGACGTCCTGACGCTGACCTTCAATGGTTTGTCGAAGGCCTACCGGGTTGCCGGATACCGGTCAGGCTGGCTCGTGATCACCGGTCCCAAGGAACACGCCGAGAGTTTCATCGAGGGCATCAGCCTGCTGGCCAACATGCGGCTGTGTCCGAATGTGCCTGCGCAGCATGCGATTCAGGTCGCACTCGGTGGGCATCAGAGCATTGAGGACCTGGTACTGCCCGGCGGGCGACTGCTCGAGCAGCGCGACGTGGCATGGACCAAGCTCAACGACATCCCGGGTGTGTCGTGTGTGAAGCCCGAGGGAGCCCTCTACACGTTCCCGCGGCTCGACCCCGAGGTTTATGACATCCAGGATGACGAGCAACTCGTGCTAGACCTGCTGCTGCAGGAGAAGATCCTCGTCACCCAGGGCACCGGCTTCAACTGGCCCACGCCTGATCACCTGCGCATCGTGACGCTGCCCTGGTCGCGTGATCTGGCCAACGCGATCGAGCGGCTGGGCAACTTCCTGTCGTCTTATCGCCAGTGAGGCGCCGGGCAGTTGACGCGCTGCATCAAATCGCGAATCCGATCGCTAGGCGACTGTCGAGCCAGGTGGTGTTAGAGACGACGGGCCGGGTCAGCGGCCGGCCACGTCACACGCCCATCGGAGGTCTCCTCGACGGGGAGACCTTCTGGTTTGTCTCCATGCACGGCGACTCATCGAACTACACGCGAAACATCAAGGCCGACAACAACGTCCGGGTACGAATCGGCGGGCGATGGCGGACAGGCCGGGCTCACCTGCTGCCCGACGACGACGCACGCGCCCGCAACGCGCAACTCTCCTGGGTCAACAGAACAGCCAACAGTGGGCTCGGCACGGAGTTGCTCACCATCCGCATCGACCTCGACCGCCAGTAGCGTTACCCCGCCGGGCCGGTCAAGAAGTCTTCAGCTCCGACTCGATCTAAGCCACCCCCAGTTGGCCCGTCTACCCTGGCCGCGTGACGCACTCGCACGCCCACTCGCTGACCGGTCCGGCACCACTCGGCCCAATGGCGGCCAAGGTCGTCGTTGGCGCATTGATCGCCATCGGCGTCGTCGTGCTGGCCTGCGCGGTGTGGCTGTGGCCGAGCCAGCAGAAGGTCAACATCCCGCTGCCGTTCCAGAACGCGGCGGGAGGCGCAGTCACCACCGAAGCCGGGCATGTGCTGTCCAGCAAGGCCGCACCCTGCGGAAGCCCCTCGGCGGGCGGCGTCCTGACCGCCGAGCCGAAGCAGGCCCCGGACACCGGTGCCCAATGCGTGCAGACCCTGGTCGGCATCGACTCCGGCCCCAACAAGGGTGCCAATACGGCGCTCGAGTTCAGCGGCGGGCCCGGTCAACCCAACCTTGCCGTCGGAGACCACATCCGGCTCAGCCGTCAGGTCGACGCCGCGGGCACGACCAGCTACGCGTTCTACGACTACGAGCGGACGTGGCCGCTGATCGTCCTCGCCGCTGCGTTCGCCGTCGTGATCGTCGCGGTCGCCGGCTGGCGAGGGCTGCGGGCGATGATCGGCATCGTCGTCGCGTTCGGTGTGCTGGTGGTGTTCCTGCTGCCTGCCTTGCGCGACGGCGCATCCGCGATTCCGGTCGCATTGGTCGCATCTGCGGCGATCCTCTACGCGGTGATCTATTTGGCCCACGGGGTGAGCCTGCGCACCAGCGCGGCCCTGCTGGGCACCCTGACTGCGCTCTTGCTGGCGGCGCTGTTGTCCTGGGGCGCAATCGAATTGGCACACTTGACCGGCCTGTCCGAGGATCAGAACAACGAGGTGGCCGCCTATCTCGGCAATGTGTCGATCACCGGTCTACTGCTGGCCGGATTCATCATCGGCTCGCTCGGCGTACTCAACGACGTCACGGTCACGCAGGCCTCGACGGTGTTCGAGCTTGCCGAAACCGGCGCCAGCCGCAAAGCGATCTTCCTCGGCGCCATGCGGGTGGGCCGCGACCACATCGCGAGCACCGTGTACACGCTGGTGCTGGCCTATGCCGGTAGCGCGCTGCCACTGCTGCTGTTGTTCAGCGTGGCGAACCGGTCCCTCGGCGACGTGTTGACCAGCGAGAGCGTGGCGATCGAGATCGCTCGGTCCGCGGTCGGCGGTATCGCCCTTGCTCTCTCCGTGCCGCTGACGACGGCGATCGCCGCGGTGCTCGCAACGCCCACTAGCGGTCCAAAAGCTCCAGTAGATAGGCGCCGTATCCGGACTTGAGCAGGGTATGCGCGCGGGCGGCAAGCTGGTCGTCGTCGATGAAGCCGACCCGCCAAGCCACCTCCTCGGGCACGCTGATCTTGAGGCCTTGCCTGCGCTCGATGGTGCGGACGTAGTCGCCCGCGTCCAGCAGCGAGTCGAATGTTCCGGTGTCCAGCCATGCGGTGCCGCGGGCCAGCACGTCGACCGACAGCCGGCCCTGGTTCAGGTAGATCTGGTTGACGTCGGTGATCTCGTATTCGCCGCGTGTCGAGGGTTTCAGCGACCGCGCGATCTCGATGACGTCGTTGTCGTAGAAGTACAGCCCGGGCACCGCGTAATTCGACTTCGGTGTGGCCGGCTTCTCCTCGATCGAGAGCGCGGTGCCGTCGTCCGCGAACTCGACGACACCGTACGCCGACGGGTTCGCCACCCAGTATCCGAAAATAGCCCCGCAGCTGACCTTTTGGAATCGACTCAGGCTCGTGCCCAGGCCCGGCCCGTAGAAGATGTTGTCGCCCAGCACCAATGCCACTGATCCGTCGCCGATGTGCTCGGCACCGATCACGAACGCCTGCGCCAGTCCGTTGGGCTGGTCCTGCACGGCGTAGGTGAGGTTGATGCCCAAATCCGATCCATCGCCAAGCAATCGGTGGAATGCGGGAGCATCGTCGGGCGTGGTGATGACCAGAATGTCGCGGATGCCGGCCATCATCAGGGTTGACAGCGGGTAGTAGATCATCGGCTTGTCGAACACCGGCAGCAGCTGCTTTGACGCACCCCTGGTGATCGGATACAGCCGCGTCCCCGATCCGCCTGCCAGAATGATGCCCCGCATCAGCCCGCGAGGTCGTTCTCGGTCAGCTCGGTCGCGGCCAGCGCGGAGGCGAGGTCGGGGTGCCGGAATATCGACGTGATGTGGTCGTGCACGACACGGAACGCCGCCGCGGCGGTCGTGGCCCCGGCTGTGGACGTGACCTGTTGTTCGACGACGACAACCCCGTCATGCACATACATCCGGCCCGGTTCCGCCCTGACGTCAGCGGACTGCGCCCAATCGAGCAGCGCGTCGTGCCCCTGAGCGGCGCCCTTGGCGTCGCCAACCTCGATATCGTCGCTGGACAGCGACAGCAGTGTGTCGAAGTCCCGTTCGTTGAGCGCGTCATGCCAGGCCAAGACGGTCGCAATCTCCGAAGTGGTCATGGTCGTGAAGGTACGCCATTCAGAACGGCGTGCGTTCCAACCAGCTGTCCCACACGGCGGTGTCGCCGAATGCCTCGATGCCGCCCTCGGCGACGGTGCGCCTGCGCACGACGGCCAGCAGCAACTCCTTCGCGGGGCCGCGTAGCGCAACGTCTCCCTTGCCGTGGTCGTGCGACCAGGCAACGCCGTCCTCCTTGTCGCTCGTGATGGTCCACTCGCCTGTCGGACCGAGGCCGTCGTCGGTGGCATGTAGGTGCAGCGTCCGGCCTAGCGCCAACGGCAACGGCTGCGATCGGGCCTCGACGCTGACCCGCTCGATCCATTCGCTGATCCCGTCGGCGGCCAGCTCAGGCGACAGCTTGTAGTCCAGGCCGAGTGCGAGCGCGGCGTCGGCGCGGTGCACCGTGGCCTCGTGAAGGCGACGGCGGATCCACCAGCCGCACGGGCGCGCGCCGAGGAACGTCCACACCCTCGTCTCGGGGCCAACGCGGTCGACGGCGTCGATGATGAGCTGCGCGCCCTTGTTCAACCAGTCGATGGCGGCGTCGGGGTCGTCCGGCGGTTTGCCGTTGCGGACATCGCGTGGGTCCAGTGGGTCGCCCCGGCGGTCGGCGATGATCTGTGCGGCCCAACGGTTTCCGCGCCCGACATGGCGGAACAACTGTTTGAGCGTCCAGTCGGGGCAGGTCGGCACGGGCGTTGACGGGTCTGCACTGCGGATCAGGTCCCCGAAGTCCCGGGTCTGGTCGAGCAGCGCCGCTCGGAAATCCACGCTACGAACCTAACTCAATATCGGACGCGGAATCCCCCGATGAATCTGATCGTGTTGCCGTCGGGGTCGATGATCGTCGACAGTCGCACGCCCTTGTTGGCTTCGGCGATCTCGCCGGGATCAAGGCCGCGCCCCCTCACCTGCGCGAGATGAGCTTCGAGGTCATCGACGGCGAAGTTGAGCAGGCCCGAGCCCGCCCGCTGCGGATCGCTGAACACTTGCACCCAGGCACCGGGCACCACCTGCCATTCCACCAGGGTGGGCATCGGGTTGTTGTCGGCCGGCCGCCCGAACAGCGACGAATACCACCGCTGACTCTTCTCCAGGTCAGACACCGGCACAACGGCCAGCACATGCTCAATCGGCATGGGAAACCTCCTTGTATCGGTCCTCAGGGGTATTGACCCGGCTACGCGCGAGAAACCATCGCGGGATCAGGGGACTTGTTGCGGCGCAGTTCGACGGAACGGTCAAGCAGGCGTCGGCTGGCTAGTGCTTTTGCCCAAGCAGTACACCCGCCAGCCTGCGGTGGTCCACCGGTCGGTGTCGAGGCAATTGCGGCCGTCGACAACGACTTTCGCGCGCACGGTGTCGGCCAGGTCGGCGGGGTCGAGCTCGACGAACTCGCGCCATTCGGTGAGCACGAGCACGGCGTCGGCGCGGTCACAGGCCTCCAGCACCGACGTCGCATAGTTCAGCGTCGGGAACAGGCGCTGCGAGTTCTCGATCGCCTTCGGGTCGTAGACGTTGACGTTGGCTCCGTTGAGTTGCAGCATGCCTGCCACGTTGAGAGCGGGCGAGTCCCGGACGTCGTCGGACTCGGGTTTGAACGCGGCGCCGAGCACGGCCACATTGGCACCGAGCAGCGAGCCGCCGCACGCCTTGGTGGCCAGGTCGACCATGCGGGTGCGGCGCCGCATGTTGATGCTGTCGACCTCGCGCAGGAAAGTCAGCGCATGGTTGGCGCCGAGCTCACCGGCCCGTGCCATGAAGGCGCGGATGTCCTTGGGCAGGCACCCGCCGCCGAAGCCGAGGCCGGCGTTGAGGAAGCGACGGCCGATCCGCGGGTCATATCCCAGCGCGTCGGCCAGCAGGGTGACGTCGGCGTCGACGGCCTCGCACACCTCGGAGATCGCGTTGATGAACGAGATCTTGGTGGCCAGAAAGGCGTTCGCGGACACCTTGACCAGTTCGGCGGTCTGAAGGTCGGTGACAAGGAACGGCACATCCTCCTCCAGCAGTGGGGCGTATAGCTCGCGGATCGCGGCCTCGGCCCGGATCGAATCTCGTTGCACACCAAGCACAATGCGGTCGGGATGCAGTGTGTCGTGAACGGCGAAGCCCTCGCGCAGGAATTCCGGATTCCATGCCACCTCGACGTCGATGCCTTGTGGCGCAAGGCCGCTGGCCCGGTGCGACAGCTCGGCGGCCGTGCCGACCGGCACCGTAGACTTACCGACGATCACTGCGGGCCTGCTCAGCCGGGGCACAAGCGTGTCGATCACGGCGTTGACGTGGCGCAAATCGGCGCCGTATTCGCCCTTCTTCTGCGGGGTTCCGACGCCAAGGAAGTGCACATCGGCGAAGCCGGCTGCTTCGTCGTAGTCGGTGGTGAAGCGCAGTCGGCCGGCAGCAAGGTTGTCGCTCAACACCTTTCGCAAGCCGGGCTCGTAGAACGGGATGTCGCCCGACGCGAGCTTGGCGACCTTGCCCGCATCGATGTCGACGCCGATCACGTCGTGCCCGAGTTCGGCCATTCCGGCGGCATGGGTCGCGCCGAGATAGCCCGTGCCGAAAACGGTGCATCGCATACTGCCTCTATAGGCAGCCAGGATGAGCTAACTGCTAAGGGACACCAAGCGGCAGGCCAACGGAAGGTTACCGCTAGTGGCGGCCGCCGCCTCCGACGCAGACAAACAGGACGCAGCCTCCGCCGTTGCCGCCGGACGAGCCAGATCCGCCCGAGCCTCCTGAGCCTGGGTAGTCATGGGAGCCCGACCGGCCGGAGCCGGGGTATCCACCGGAGCCAGAACCGCCGGACCCCGAGCCGCCTCCGCCGGGATACGGCCACTGCGGGTAATCCGGCGGATCCTGCTGGGGCGGCTCCTGCGGTTCTGGTTGCTGCTGCCACGGCGGTGACCACGGAGGTGTCCATGGCTTTGGCCGCGGGTAGTAAACGGGCGGCGGCAAGTACGGGTTGTACACCGGCGGGTTGTACACGGGCGCCGGGATATAGGGAACCGGCGGCGGCGCCGCGGGAATCGGAGCGGGCGGGGGTGCCTCAGGAGCCGGCGGCGGTGCGGCCGGTGCGGGTGGCGGTGCCTGCGGAGCGGGCGCCTGCTCAACGAAGACCTGACGTGGCGCCTGTCGGGGCGCGGGGGCTTCCTGCACGGCGACTGGCACCGGCGGCTTGATGGTCTCCGGAGGCGGAGGCGGTGCGACAGGCTGCGCCTCCTGCTGCACCGGCGCCGGTGCGGGCGCCACAGTGCTGGGCACAATCGCGTTCGGGCCGGGGCTTGGCCGCTGGTCGACCGTCGGCCGGATGCTGACGGCAAGCGAAATGACGAGTGCCACAACACCAACCACGAAGATCGACGTCAGCGCGCTGCCGACGAGCAGGAACGGCTTGCGGCCCTCCTCGGCAGCGATGGGCTCCATATCGGTCTGCGCCGCGTAATCGTCGAGCCGTGCATCGGCTCCGACAGGAGCCAGCTGGGTCTCGGCGGCGGCAAGGCCCGCGTAGGCGTTACCGGCGGTCGTGCCGTCCGGGTCAAGGGAGTAGGCCAGACCAGCGGTGGTCGCCTCCAGAGCAGGCGCGTTGGCCGATGCCAGCGCCGCACCACGGGCCAGCGCGATTTCCGGTTCGTCGGGCGCGCTGACCGGCAAGCTGACGAGGTTCTCCAGATGCGCCTTCACCGATGTGACGTCGACGCCGGAGCCGACGACGAACATGCCCTGCGGCGGTGAGTCCTGGGCGTCCACGGCCGCGGCCATCTCGGTGAGAACCGCCATCGCGTCATCACTGTGCAGCGACCGGCTCAACACCTTCACGACGGAGCCGTCGGCGGTCCGCACCACGGACAGCGTCGCGGTGTCGCGGTCGATGAACAACAGCGCGGTGGTGGAGTAACCAACGGCCCGGCCCACGGCCTGCGCTAGTGCGCCGGCGGCATGGCCGTCCGACACGAGCATGACGTCGTCGATGCCCCGGGCGGCCAGCGCATCACGCAGCGTGGACGCCTCGGCATGATCGCTCCACGTGACGCCGATCGACTTCAGGTGGTGGCCGCCGGCGGCAGCGCTTTCCTTGGTGCCAAGCACCGCCTCGACGACCTGTTCAGCCGCGCTCAAAGACGTTGCTGTGCCATCGTTGGCGGTGATGTCGAACGCATCATGGTCAACGATCGACCCGTCGGCTTTCTCGCCTTCGACCAGCACCATGCGGACCGTCGTAGGTGTCATCGACACACCTAATACGATGTCCACTGACCCCTCCAAAGTGTTTGCTACGCTATCAAGATTACCGTTGCGCACTCATCCCGTACGGGCCGGCAACTAGATACTTCATCGGCACTACCAGCTTAGGCGTTACATCCCACCGCATTTGCTGGCGGTGCTGAAGTTCTGGCCGGACCGCGGCGGCACGAGTACTCGCCGGCGCCGGTACTAAAACCCTACTCGGCACAACGACAACCCGTGCTGCGCCGTTCAAATTCCCTTACGTCTCAGCTTCTTCGGCCTTCTCGGGTCGCCGACCCGGAATGCCGAGGTCGCCGAACAAGGTGGAACGGCGCGACGGCTGATACCCGTGCACGGCCTCCGCGTATGCGGTCTCGGCGTGCTGCGTGAAGTCAACACCGGTCGTCTCATCCTCGGCGCTGATCCGGAAGCCCATGAACCGGTCGATCACCTTGGCCAACACGTACGACACGGCGAACGCGTACACGCCGACGACCACTGCGCCCAGCGCCTGCTTGCCGAGCTGAGCGAAGCCGCCGCCATAGAAGAGACCTTGTGCGCCGCCCGTCATCACCTCGGTGGCCAGCAGTCCGATCAGCAGCACACCAACGACTCCACCGACGAAGTGCACACCGACCACGTCGAGTGAATCGTCGTAGCCGAACCGGAATTTCGCGCCGACCGCGAACGAGCAGACGATGCCCGCCGCCAGTCCCACGACGGCAGCGCCAAGGGTGTTCACGGTTCCGCACGATGGAGTGATCGCGACCAGCCCGGCGACCACACCGGAGGCGGCACCGAATGTGGTTGGCCTGCCGTCGCGGACCCGCTCGACGAAGATCCAGCCGAGCATGCCGAGGCAGCCGGCCACCACCGTGTTCAGGAAGACCGCAGAGGCCATCCCGTTGGCGGCCAGGGCGGAACCGGCGTTGAACCCGAACCAGCCGAACCACAGCAGGCCGACACCGAGCAGCACGAAGGGCAGGTTGTGCGGGCGCATGGCGTCCTTCTGGAAACCGATCCGGGGGCCGAGAACCAGAGCCAGCGCCAGCGCCGACATGCCGGAGACGATTTCGACGACCATGCCGCCCGCGTAGTCCAGCGCACCGAGATCGAGCAGCCAACCACCCGGCGCCCACACCCAGTGGGCCACCACTGCGTAAACGGCGATGGTCCACAGCGGGACAAAAACCATCCAGGCCGCGAACTTGGCTCGATCCGCGATCGCGCCGCTGACCAAGGCCGCGGTGACGATCGCGAAGCCCAGTTGGAAGGTGGCGAACAACAATTCCGGCACTGGACCGCGGGCGGTGTCCGGGTTGATGCCGAGCATCCCGATGTGCTTCAGGCCGCCGACGAATCCGCCGGCGCTGTCGTCGGAGAACGCGAGCGTGTAGCCGACGAGCAACCAGGCCACAGTCACCAGCGGGATCGAGATGAAGCTCATCATGATCATGTTGAGCACGCCCGTGGCGCGAACCATGCCGCCGTAGAAGATGGCGAGTCCGGGGGTCATCAGTAGGACGAGCGCGGTGCTGGCGAGCAGCCATGCGGTGGCGGCTGGATCGATCGTGTCCAATTCGGGCTCCCTCCAGGATCGGAGACGAGCATAGGGTCCGCGTTTCGGCCGCGTTACCAAACCCTCACGGTCGCGGCGCTGCCTCAGCTGGACTTGATGAAGTTCTGATACGAGCGCGACGGGGTCGGGCCGCGCTGGCCCTGATACTTGGAGCCGGCCTGCGCACTGCCGTAGGGGTGCTCGGCGGGGCTGGTGAGCCGGAGCAGGCAGAGCTGGCCGATCTTCATCCCGGGCCACAGCGTGATCGGCAGGTTGGCGACGTTGGACAGCTCCAGCGTGATGTGGCCGGAGAAACCGGGATCGATGAAGCCGGCGGTCGAGTGGGTCAACAGGCCGAGCCGGCCGAGCGAGGACTTGCCCTCGAGCCGGCCGGCGAGATCGTCGGGCAGCGTGCACAGCTCCAGCGTCGAGCCGAGCACGAATTCGCCGGGATGCAGCACGAACGGCTCGCGCGGGTCCGGCTGCACGAGGCTGGTGAGCTCGTCCTGCTGGATGGACGGGTCGATGTGGGTATAGCGCGTGTTGTTGAAGACACGGAACATGTTGTCGAGGCGGACGTCGACGCTCGACGGCTGCACCAGGTCCGGGTCGTATGGATCGATACCCAGCCGCTCGGCGGCGATTTCGGCTCGGATGTCGCGATCGGAGAGCAGCACGCGACGAGCGTAGCCGCTCGGATGTTAGCCTTCGTGGTCAAGCAGGCCAGTCCGACATGCCGATGTAGTTCAATGGCAGAACATCAGCTTCCCAAGCTGAATACGCGGGTTCGATTCCCGTCATCGGCTCCACTCTGAGCAGTGCAGATACGACTATTGGGTTCGCCCGGTACGGCGGGCGGTGCCG
>Ga0136846_1220466_pt1 | contig 11342 bp, 11 predicted proteins | sample HopSoiMetagenom2_FD_96841 | JGI IMG/M metagenome (GOLD analysis project Ga0136846, IMG submission 96841) | Grasslands soil microbial communities from Hopland, California, USA - 2 Assembly 2016 (version 4) | ecosystem: Environmental > Terrestrial > Soil > Grasslands | place: USA: Hopland... | reverse complement strand
GAGAGTGAAGATAGAAAACGTCACCTGGAAACGCCTCACGTCCTGGTGGACGACGAAGTAGCAGCGACATCTGGCGGTAGGCAACAGCGTGCTTCGTCAGGTCGTCGTAAATCATGAGCGCATGTTGCTTGTTGTCGCGGAAATATTCACCCATTGCTGTACCCGCATACGGAGCTAGGTAGAGCATTGAAGCTGGGTCGCTCGGACCAGTAGCAACGATAATTGTTTGATCCATCACGCCTTCTTGCTTCAAGCGGTCAACAAGTCGAGCAATTTTAGAAAGTTTCTGACCAATGGCAACGTACACGTTAACAACGCCAGTTTTTTGCTTCGCCTGGTTGATCATTGTGTCGATAGCAATAGCCGTTTTACCAGTTTGGCGGTCACCAATAATCAGCTCACGCTGCCCACGGCCGATAGGGAACATGGCGTCAATCGCCACGATACCGGTCATGAGTGGTTCGTGCACGTGCTTTCGGCCAATAACTCCAACAGCTTCACGTTCAACAAGGCCTGTTTGCTTGGTTTTAATTGCTGGACCGCCGTCAAGTGGACGTCCTAATGGGTCGACAACGCGACCAAGAAGTTCAGGTCCGACAGGCACTTCCAAAACAGTACCTTTCAGGCGTACAGTGTCGCCAGCCGATACCATTTCGTCACTTCCAAGAAGCACTGCACCAATTTCGTCTTCCATGAGGTTAAGCGCAAAAGCTTCAACAACCCCTTGTTTTGTTTCAATCTCAAGAACCTCTGAGTAGCCAGCGGTGCGTAGTCCGTGGACCCACGCCACACCATCACCAACACGCGTGACGATACCGACACTTTCGAGGCCTTCAGACGTCTCTAGTCCCGCAATCGCGTTGCGGAGTTCTTTCGACAATTCTGTTACTGCAATATCTGCCATGATTCCTCTTTTTCCTTATATTTTTTTCGCTCGAAGGGCGGTTAATTTATGACGAATAGTGCCATCAAAACGCTTGCCAGGAAGGTCGATTCGTACGCCACCGAGTACAGATTCGTCAATTGTTTCACGTATCTGAAGCTTCTTAGCACCAACCAGCGCGCCTATTTCGCTCTTTAGTTCTTTACCTAGAGCATGTGCCGTCGTTACATCGGCAACAACTACACCACGAGTAGCGAGCGCGTCTTCGATGTCGCGCACGAGCAGCTCAAGTTCGCGCGTTCGCTTTGTGTCGATAAGATACGCAGCTATTTCTCGCATCACTTCAGATGCAGATGCGCCGGCCTGTAGCTTATCAGCCACGTAAACAGCAAGTTTACGACGAGACAGACGCAGCGCCATCTTACTTCGCTTCCTTTACTGCAGCTGAAATAACCGCGTTATCTACTTTCGCATCCACAGTTTTGCCAATTACTTTTTCAGTTGCCAAAGTAACAAGCTCAAGTGTTTCGTTGTGAAGCACTGTACGGGCAGCGCTAACATCTTTTTCGATTTGGTCATGGGCATCGGCAACGATTTGCTCTGCACGTGCCTTTGCTTTCACACCAGCTGCTTCAATGGCCGCAGTTGCTTCTTCCTTTGCGGTCGAAACAATATCGCTAGCATCATGACGAGCTTCTTTGAGCAGCTTGTCCATTTCCGCTTTCGCTGCGTCTGCTTTTTGCTCGGCTTCCTGAGCAGCTTTTACCCCAGCTTCAATATCGGCTTCGCGCTTTTCAAGCATTTTGGTAAGTGGCGGGTAAACGAACTTCGCCAAAAACCAAAGCAGCACCAAAAAGGCGACCGTCTGAAGAACAAGTAGCTTCCAGTCGATACCAAGAGCTTCGAAAAAGTTTCCGCCCGCAGCTTCTGCCATGTTAGTTAGTATTGCGTTCATTCAGGGTGAATTCCTAGATAAATTTCGCAATAATAGCAACGATGATACCAATGATGGCGAGGGCGTCAACGAATGAGATACCCAAGATCATCATGGTTCGGATTTCGTTTACTTTTTCTGGGTTACGTCCAACAGCGCTTACTGCAGCACTACCAACAAGACCAGCACCAACAGCAGCGAGGGCAGCTGGAATTGCGTATGTCAAACCAAATGCAAGTTGTTCCATAATATTATTTTCTCCTTTATTTATTACCTAAAATTATATCATTCCCTGGCCACGACAGATGCGGATGCGTTATCGGAAGGTGAATGAACAGATGAATTATCATGCGACTCGTGTTTTAGAAGCCCTAGGGAAATAAACACGGTCGTAAGCATGAAGAAAATGTAGGCCTGAATGGCACCGATGAAAAGCTCGAATATATAGAAGGGTGGCAGAGCGGCAATAGCAAAGTACTGAGTAAGGAAAGCGACCATCACCAGAAGCACTTCGCCGGCAAAGACGTTACCGAACAAACGCAGACTCAGAGCGACCGTACGCGAAAACTCGGCAACAATTTCAAGAATACCCTCAAAGGCACCCGCCGGATCTTTAATAGGGTTGCGAAGATAGCGACCAACGTTTCCAAAGAAGCCGTGCACTTTAATAGCGTAAATCTGACCCGTGATAAGCGTGATGATCGCAAGACCAAAAGTAGTGTTGAGGTCGGCGGCAAATCCGCGGAATAGCGGGGTACCATTAATGGTAATTGGTCCAACAAAAGGAAGAATTCCCATATAGTACTGCGTGATAATAAATAGGAAGAGGGTAATAGGAAGTGGGGCAAGTGTGCGAGCAATTTTTTTATCGCCCACTACGTTCTCAACAGCGCTATAGAGCGCTTCGTAGCCCCATACAATCAGCTTTACGACGAAGCTACGTTTCTTATTCTTTGCAACAACATATGCAGTGCGGGCAAGTAGGCCAATAAGCAGACCGTAGCCAAGCGTTCCAAGAAGAATCGCATTGGTAATAGAGACACCAGCAATATTAAAAATTTCCTCTGCTGCAAGCGAGACGTGCGGTGTGTGTTCTGCGGCGAATTGAGTGAATTGAATCATAATTTCTTTACTTTCTTCATTTGCATTCGTACAAGTAAGATTGCGAGCGTGACTCCTACAACAATACCAGCAATCATTAACCACGGCTTTGTGTGCAGTTGCTTATCGAGTAGTAGTCCAACTAGCGTCAGCCCTACACTAGGTACAAACAGACGCCATGTCGTATCACCGATGGTAAGCATCAATAAAATAACCGTCGAAGAGCTCGGCGGCACAGACTTCTCATCGCCGTTATTTGGTGATGTACTCATGTACTTATATACTATACCAGTAGAGAGAACCTTTGTATAGATATGCCACGAAAAAATAATGCAGTTCCGCACACACCATTCCTTTTTGTTTCCCAATGTCAAAACAAACGACGTTTCAAAAACGAAAAAGAAGCGATTGAAGCAGCTGAATATCAGATGCTTATAAAACCGACTCTGGAATTATCGGTGTATAAGTGCGAATTTTGTAGCGGTTGGCATCTTACAAGACAGTCGCGCTAGAAGTTTGTCACTGGGAGAACGTTTGTATAGCGGTTAGCCTTAGGCACTGAGCTATTCGTCGTTGTACCGTCGCCCAGCTGACCGTTGCCATTGTTTCCAACGGTGTAGATTTTGTTACTTTCCGTAAGAACAACCGTTGTACCATAGCCGGATTGCACCTGCTTTGCTTTTACTGTTGTTCCATTGATAACCTGCATTGCAACGGGAGTTGCGCGGTTTGTAGTTGTTCCATCACCAAGCTGGCCGAAGGTGTTTGAACCCGCACCATACACCTTCCCGTCGCTTCCTACAACAAACACATTATCGTAATCGGGACTCGTTGTTGTTAGGTAGGCGGAAACAAATACGTCCGTAGCCGTCACCCCCGATGGTAAAATAAATTTCACTGGGTATGGTTGGTAAAGCGAAGCCGCCCCGTCACCAAGCTGACCGTTATTGTTCGCTCCAGCACTCCACACTTCACCCGTATCGGTAAGTACTGAAGTAAACCATTGGTCAGTGGCCATTTTTATTGGCGTTCCTGCAGAGGGAGGAAGGGCGAACTTAACCAAATGTGTACTGTCTTTTAGATTAAACTTCTGGGCGCTTGATGTTGTACAAGCGGCAAAGTTCATCGTGGCTGCACTAGGGTTATTCAAACAAACATTTTTCGCAGGAAGATATATCGTCGCATCGTCGCGCAGAACAAACTGCTGCGCCGCCGAGTTGTTACAAGTGTAGAGTTGTACAGTAACACCATCTTGGCTCTTGTTGTCCAAACACTTATCTTTATTTGGCAGATAGATTGAACCATCGCTTCTGAAGGTCCATTCCTGCGCCACCGAAGTATTACAAGTATATACTTGCACCGTCAAACCATCCTGTCCAGCATTATCCAAACATTTACCCGTGCTGTTATGCCCGATGTTAATTTTTTCAGCTCCCAGTTGACCATAGGTATTTGAACCAGATGCATTAATAGTTCCAGAATCATCGAGAATATAAGTTGAAACACCGTCGAAAACAACTTGGGACGCCTTTGGCTGGCTAGTATTTCCATAAAGGCCGATCTGCTTTGGAATAGCAGAGTCTGTCGTTGTGCCGTCTGCTAGCTCGCCGTCGGCATTGTATCCCCAGCCATACACACGGCCGCCTTGCATTCGCACAATAACACTTTTATAGTCGGTAACCATGTTCGTCGTTGGTATAGTGTTTGTATCAGAGGTAGGGGTAGGAAGCGCGACGGCGACTGGCGTAGAAATATCTGCACATCCGGCGATTGTGTAGTTATAGCCAAGCGCTCCACTTCCACAGGCTCCCGATGCGTATATTCTGTTATTGTCTGCAAGAACATAACTTGAAAAGCCGCCAAGTGCTGCAAATTTACCTTTTACTCCTCCAGGAAAAATAAACGGCGAAGCTATGTTGCGCGTCGATGTTGTTCCGTCACCAAGTTGGCCGTTTCCGTTGAATCCAGCACCATACATAGTTCCTTTATCGGTGAGAACCATTAGAGCATACCCCCCAGACACAAAGTTCGTGAAGACAGATATCGGGCGGTCGTCGTTATTCATTTTAAAGATAGTCGGCGTTAGCGTATCGGCATAGGAACCGTTTCCAAGTTGACCCCAGCCGTTGAATCCAACTCCGCGCAGGGTTCCATCGGCGGCGGTTGTTAAAAAGTAAGCGCCGTACCCACCAGCGTAGCCAAATGCCACCGTATTTAAGTTAAGGTCAATTCCCACACGAGCGCTCGTTGTTACTGTAAACGTACGCCAAACACCTCCGTTAGTACTACGAAGAAGCTCAACTTTCCCAACAGCGGTCACTAACTGTGAAACAGTCTGGTCTTGAGGCGGATCAACCGAGAAAGTGGTGCGGACATTTCCTTGACTATGGACAAAACAACTTGCCGTATTCGTACAAGCGTCGCCACCAGTACAAGAAGTATTAGGCCGAAGCGGTTTCACTGTCCACTGAGGAACATAGGCGTTATCACTAAGACAGCTGTTCGCCCTTGCAATTCCTGCATCTGCTGCCTCACGGGCAAGCTGACTATAGTATTGCTGGTCTAGGGAAGAATTAATACTCGCAACCGAGCTCACCGCCGAGATAAGCACCGTTAGCATAATAACTGATGCAATCAGAATGGTCGGTAGGGCAAATCCCTTCTGAGACTCGTGGGAATATATCACATCTCTAATTTATAAAGCATAACCACCACTTACACAATGCACTAGCAAGATAAATCTTTAAATTTCTTAAAAGCGTAGGGGATAGCGATTAAAAATCGTCGAGTTTACTTACTTTTTTATGTGCTATACTAGATATAGTAAATAATGAGGGAATAAAAAATGAGTGACGCGACTGCCGCAGACGACAACAAAGTAATTATCTACAGCACAACCTGGTGCGCATTCTGTAAAACTGAAGAGCAGTACCTAACTAAGCTAGGCGTAGGCTACATCAAAAAAGATATCGAAGAAGATAAGGAAGCTTACGAAGAGCTTATGAGTAAAAGTGGAGGCGCTTACCAAGGCGTTCCCGTCACTGATATTGCCGGTGATCTTGTTCTTGGATTCGACCGCGCGAAAATCGACACACTCCTCAAGGAAAAACAGCTCGTCGCCGCCTAAACCTTGTTTCATTAAAAATAACCTCCTAGTTTCAGGAGGTTATTTTATTTGGCACCGACTTGAATCACTTCGCCGCCTAGCGAGTCGCGGAAATATCCATCGTGACTCACGTACAGTACCGCGCCCGAGTACTTTCCAAGAGCCGTTTCAAGCTCCTCGATACTTGGCAGGTCAAGGTGGTTTGTTGGCTCATCAAGAATAAGTAGCTGAGGATCGTTTGCAAGCATTGCAATAAGTTGGAATCGTGCCTTTTGACCACCCGAGAGACGTGAGAGGGGGATTCTGCCGTCACCCTCATTAAACAAATAGTCACTCATAAGGCCTCGAATTTTTGGCGTACTAATAGCAAGACCTCTATCGAGATACATCTTTTCAATCGCTTGTTCTAGTTGTAAATCAAAATAGGTTGAAGATACTTCTTGTTCATATACACCAATGCGAATCTGCTTATCAAGCGTAATGTCGCCGGCAAACTTCACAATACCTTCGTTCATAGGCGCACCAAGAAGTGCTTTAATAAGCGTTGTCTTACCAGCACCGTTACGACCGCGAATTTCCATAGCCTCACCCTCACGAAGGTCGATATTCACCTTAGAAAAGAGCGGCGTATCACCGTAACCTAGGCTTAGCTCTTTAGCATTCACCAGTATGTGTTTACTGCGACTACCATCATCCTTCAAGTTCATACGAATGTTCTTGGCTTTGAATTTGTCGTACTGCGCGGCAACTTTGTAGTTCAAGTCGGCTGCTGAATCTTTATCGATCCAGAACGTTGGCCGTTCCTTTGCCTGCAGTTCGCCAAGCTCCTTACGACTCACTTCTTCAAGTCGCTTAAACTTCTGAATTGTTCCTGGGTTGCGTGATTTTTCCTTTAGCCGCTGGTAATCAAGCACCTTTACTTTAAGGTTGGCGATTCGCTTTTCAATCATCTCAAATTCATTCATCTGCGAGCCCGTACTTACTGCATTCTGCTTCAAGTAAGCGTCGTAGTTTCCTTTGTAGCTCACATTGTCGCCGTCTTTTAGCTCAATAATGCGGTCAACTTCCTTGAGCACATCACGGTCGTGGGTAATCACTAGCATAGCCTCGCGTGCGGTTCGCATCCAATCAATAAACTGAGCTTTAGCAACGTAGTCCATGTGGTTCGTCGGCTCGTCAACAAGTGCAAGATGAGCATCGGAATGCATAATTTTAATCACTTCAACGAGTCGCTTCTGGCCCCCTGAAAGGGAAGAGAACGTTCGGTGGGCAACCCCCGGAAGCTGGAAGTTATCAAGTTCACGCTCAATTTGTTCTTCAATCTGATAAAAGCCTTTATCATCGAAACGCTGCAAGGCTTGGGTGTATTCATCGATCTTTTTCATATCGTCGCCCATCGTTTCTGGGTAGGTTTCCATGATGTGGCTTAACTGCGAGTATTCAGGAAGGCCAGCAAGTACGTACTGTAGCACTGTTGTATCGCCCAGATCATGGTGTTCCTGAGAGGTAGCAACAACAACCGTGCCACGTTTGTAAATAACTTCACCCGTAAAGTCCTTGTCGGTACCCGCAAGAATGCCAAAGAGGGTCGATTTGCCCACGCCGTTACGTCCCACCACGCCAACTTTTTCACCGTCATCGATCGAAAACTTCACCCCATGCATTAGAAGCTTGGGGCCGAAACTTTTTTCGGTCACTGTAATATCGGCGATCATATCTGTAAGAGTATAGCACAACATTGTATTTTTAAGTTATATATGTTATAATTAACTTCTAATCCGCTGTTTGATTGAGAGGAATCTACGTCTATGCTGGGTTATGCTCTTTCGGGAATGCTGTTGATTGCGCTTGCCGTAGTCAACCACTACCGCGGCGTGAACAAGCAGAAGCTCGAAGCGATCGCGGGACAGGCTCTGTCACACAAACAGATCTGCCACGACCTCGATCTGCTGCTTCACCTCCGTGCCGTCGGCACTAGTCCGAAGGAGATCCTGTCGATCTTCCTCAAGGACTCGTCGCCCGACTACACCACCGTCGTTCAGAAGAACTACAAGTACCTGCGGGTCAGGGTAGAAGCGAGAGGAGCGAACTACGAGTTGATCGCCATCAAGCTGGAGCAGCAGCTCACTCAGCTCAAGGCGAGCGGGGCGAACGAGCTGGTCACCACCATCAGCCTGTACACGCCCGTCGGCTAAATCCGCCCCCAGTCACTGCACATCCCAAAGAACAACTAACGCCGAGTTCTCCTTCCGTCGAGTCACGAAACGACACCGGGTGAGAGCCCGGCGTCGTTTCGTTTTATGGCCTATTTTTAACTACTAAAAAATCACCTCGCTGGGTGATTCGTTTCATACCAGTGGTCAGTCCGAGTGGACCGGCCGCGCCTGGTGTGGCGCGGGCCGGTCCCCTCGGGAACTGACGCTCTGGTGCGGATGGATTCAGGGCCCTCCGTGGCCCCAGGGGTCGATCAGGACTTGGTCACCAGGGCGGCGGCCAGTCCGTTGTTGACGCCGTTGGGCGCCGCCAGCATGTCGAGCTCGTCGCTCAGGACGTGGCCGTTCGAGACGGACTTGGCGAGCAGCACCTGGCCGCGGAAGTCCCGGATGGACTTGAGCTCCGCGCGGGTCAGCTTGCCGTTCCGGCCGATGTCGACGCGGACCGAGTCCACGTTGTCGTCGGGGTCCGTGAGGGTCAGCGAACGGTCGGCCGGGTCGAGGGTGACCAGGGCGAGACCGTCGGCGGCCTTCAGGACGACGAGGACACGCGAGCCGTCGGAGACGGCGTCGTGGAACTGCATGTCGCCGAACGCCGGCTTCAGGCAGCCGATGGCGCTCTCCACCAGGAGGAGCACCTGGTCGCGCTCCTCACGGGTGAGCCGGAGCTCCTCGGTGAGGTTCTCGTTGGCGCGGGTGAGCCGCTCGATGGCGCCGTCCTTGCGGGCGGCCTCGCGGTTGAGGCTGGCGATGTCGGCGTCGCGGTCGGCGATGATGCCGTCGCGGTTCAGAACCTTCTCGTTCGCCTTCGCGAGGTCGTCCGTGAGACGGTTGACCTTGGCTTCGAGCTGGGCGCGGCTGAGACGTGCCATGGTGATTGACTCCTCGAGTCGTTGGGTGAATCCGAATTGTGCACTCACGCGTGGCCGGGTTGGCCAAGGAAACGTGAGCTCCACACTATACACTCAGTGCGAAGTTGACATGTCCGTTTTAAAAAACAGGCACAGCAACTCCACACCAAGGAAAGCGTCAGTAGGTGCGGCTACTCAACTACGCAGGATATGTGTAGGAGAAGCATCGTTATGTACTTTAACACATACCTAATATTATGTCAATATATTTACGACAAAAAGTGTACAAATTCTAAGAATCGTGCTGTTCTATCACATCTTCGTACATAGAAATGAGCTTGGCAACCTGACGTTTTTCCGTAAAACGACGGGCAAGTTTTTGACTTGCTTCACCAAATTCTTTGCGTTTTTTAGGGTGTGCAAACAGATCGACAAGTACTTTCGCCAAATCTTCAACATTATTGTTCGCATACATACCATTCACCCCCGGTTCAAGCACCTCAGAAAGATCGCGATCAACAAGTACTAAAGGCAAGCCAGCAAGCGCCGCTTCATGAATAACCCAGCCCTGAGTATCAGTAAGCGAAGGGAAGACAAAGACATCCATTGCCGCGTATGCTACCCCTAGATCAACCCGTGGCAAGGCACCGGTGAATATAATTCGGTCTGAAGAATCAGAGTTACGAGCAAGTTCCTCGAGTGTTTCCCGATATTCAAAGTCACCCACAAAAAGAAGTTTAGCGCGGGGTCGTTTCGCTGCCACCTTATCAAGTGTTGGAATAAGCATTGCGAGGTTCTTTTCAGCCCCAAGTCGCCCTACAAAGCCAAATACTTCATCTTTTGGACTAATATTCCACTCTTCGCGAAAAGCATCGAGCTGTTTTTTAGTTGGTGCTTTCAACTTATCGACACCGTTTGGCATAAGTGTTACATCGTAGCAGTAGTTTTCGTCGATTTGCCAGCTTTCAAGCTGTTCTTTACTTTTACGGCTAAGGGCAATAACCGCATCGCATTTACTGTAAATAAGCGTTACGACACGTTCGACAATTTCAATATTCCACTGCACGCTTCCACGGCGCGGGCGGTACATTTTCATAATTTCACGAATATCTTTGCCGTTCACTTTCACTGCAAATGGCACTAGGCCAATCAGCATAAGTAAGCCTGGAAGAAGCAGACCGTCGGTGTAGTGTTCGACGTACTGGCGAAGATCGGTACAATGCTGCGCAATAAGTGGCGTATTGGTTTTGTGCGCCGCGTACACACCCATCATTCCCACCTGGCCAGGAGTAAAGAAATGAATCACATCAAGGTCAAGCTCTTTTATTTTCGCAAGGACACGGGGCGGGAAGAAAAGGCTCGTATCGTAATCGTCGTAAAACGCGCCTTTAATACTTGGAAAACGAATGACATGCTCGTCCTCGTCGAACGTCGTTGCATGCTGGCTAGGGCGTATCGAGCGGGCGGGGCAGAAAATAAACACTTCGTGCCCCTCGGCCTCGAGATGTTTTTTTAATGATTCTACAACGTAGACAATACCGTTAATCGACGGCCTGTAGGTGTCGGTGAAGAGACCAATTCGCATATTGCTCCTATTATACCAGTTGTTCGTATAGTTTAACTAGACGTTCCGCGGCTTCGCTACTATCAAAGCGCTTCGCAATTGCCTGGGTTTTCTTCTGTTGACGTGCGTAAACAGCTTTGTCATTTCGTAGTTTTTTCACTGCTGCGGTAAATGTGTCATCGTTACATAACATGGCGTCTTTTCCGAACGTATCGGTGTATTCCGGAATATCCCGAAGGATAATGGGAAGACCCGCTCCGGCTGCTTCAAGCACGCACATTGGATGATTCTCCTGTTCAGCAGGCAAGCAGAACACATCAGCAACAGCCAAATAATCGTGCACTTGATCGTGCGGGATAATACCCACAGTTTTTAGGTTTGGAGGAACATTTTCCATAAGCGAGCGCATTGCCTGGTAGTCGGCACCTAGTTGCTTGAAAGGAATACCACCCACCCAAATAAATGTCACATCTGGTAATTCTTTCGCCATTTTTACAAAAATATCAAGACGTTTACGCGGCTGCACTTGGCCATTACCGAGAACAACAAACTCATCATCTTTAATATCAAGACGCCTGCGCGCGGCAAGTTTTTGCTTAGCCGTCGTTTCGTAACGCTTCATATTTATAGTGTTGTAAAATACTTCGATTTTTTCTTTTGGTACGTCAAGTTCGTCGTGAAGTACCTTTG
>Ga0136846_1219671_pt1 | contig 11342 bp, 8 predicted proteins | sample HopSoiMetagenom2_FD_96841 | JGI IMG/M metagenome (GOLD analysis project Ga0136846, IMG submission 96841) | Grasslands soil microbial communities from Hopland, California, USA - 2 Assembly 2016 (version 4) | ecosystem: Environmental > Terrestrial > Soil > Grasslands | place: USA: Hopland... | reverse complement strand
AGCGCGGCCTTGCTGGAGGCGTAGTTGGCGATGCCGAACCCCGGCCGGAAGGCCTGGTGGCTCGCGACGTTGACGACCTTGCCGAACCGTTGCGCACGCATCTGGGGCGCGACGCAATGAATGCAGTTGAAGGCGCCGCCGACATTGGTGTCCATCACCTCGTCCCATGCTTCGGGCGTGAGCCGCCACAGCGCGCCATCGTGGGTGACGCCCGCGTTGTGCACCAGGTAGTGGATACCGCCGAGCTTCTTGCGCACTTCGTCGATGAAGTGCTCGACTAAATCCATCTCGCGCACATCGCACAGCGCCGAGTAACAAGGGACACCGAGGGCCTTGATCGCGGTTTCGGTGAGCAACGCCTGCGGACCGACCTCGCGGCCGGGCATCTCGACGTAGTTGAAGGCGACACCGCAGCCCGCCTGGGCGAACTCGAGGGCGACGGCGCGGCCGAGTCCGGTGGCGCCGCCGGTGACAATGGCGACGCGGCCGCGGAGCGTTTCGCCGGTCAATTGGGGTTGGGGTCGCTCTTGAACCGCAGACGCAGCGGTGCCGCGCCCGCTCGACGACCAAGGAAACGAGGAGGAAGGGCTCAAGCGGTTCGAACCTATGTTCGAACTTGAACATCGGCAAGCGGCGCCACAACTTAGCGCACGTGCGACTGGCGTCGACAATCTTCTGGGGACTCATCGCGCTGCTGGGCGCCGCCGCGTTCGGTGTGCTCGCCCTGCTCCGCGGTGAGACCATCAATGCGGCGTGGCTGCTGACAGCGGCCGTCTGTACCTACGCCATCGGCTACCGGTTCTACTCCAGGTTCCTCGCCAACAAAGTCTTCGGGCTCGATGCCCGCCGCGCCACACCCGCCGAGCGGTTCAACAATGGGCATGATTTCGTGCCGACGAATCGGTGGGTCCTGTTCGGCCATCACTTTGCGGCCATCGCCGGCGCCGGACCGCTCGTCGGCCCCGTGCTCGCGGCGCAGTTCGGTTTTCTGCCCGGGACGCTCTGGCTCGTCATCGGCGTCGTGCTGGGCGGCGCAGTGCAAGACTTCACGATCCTCTTCTGCTCGTTGCGCCGCGACGGCAAGTCGCTCGGTCAAATGGCAAAGGAAGAAGTCAGCCGAGTCACCGGCGCGACCGCGATGGTCGCGGTGCTCGCGATCATGATTATTCTGCTCGCAGTGCTCGCGCTGATCGTGGTAAATGCGCTCCGCGCTTCGCCGTGGGGCTTGTTCACGATCGCGTGCACGATTCCGATCGCGCTGCTCATGGGTTGGTGGATGAAGCGCTGGCGGCCGGGGAGAGTCGGTGAGGCCTCGATCGTGGGCGCCCTCTTGCTGCTCGTCGCACTTGTCGCGGGCGGCCGGGTCGGCGCGCATCCCGGCCTCGCCGCCGCGTTCACCCAGAGCGGCATTTCGCTGACCTGGATGATGATCGCCTACGGTTTCATCGCGTCGGTCCTGCCAGTCTGGATGCTGCTCTGCCCGCGCGACTATCTCTCGACGTTCCTCAAGATCACCACGGTCGTGGTACTCGGCGTCGCTATTCTGGTGATCCTGCCGCCGCTCCGGATGCCGGCGCTGACGCCGTTCGCGACGGCCGGTGAAGGGCCGGTGTTTGCCGGTAAGCTGTTCCCGTTTGCGTTCATCACGATCGCGTGCGGCGCGATCTCCGGGTTCCATGCGCTCGTCGCTTCGGGCACGACGCCGAAGATGATCGCGCGCGAGAGCGATGCGCGGCTGATCGGCTACGGCGGGATGATCATGGAGTCGTTCGTCGGCGTGATGGCGATGATTGCCGCGTGCACGCTCGATCCCGGCGTCTACTTCGCGATGAACACGACGCCGGCGGCGCTCGCGGGCGCGTCACAGGTGCTGCAGCAGGCGGGCTTCGTCGTCACGCCGGAGTACATGCAGGCGCTGGCGCAGCAGATGGGCGAAGCGTCGCTGATCGCGCGCACCGGCGGCGCACCGTCACTCGCCGTCGGAATGGCCCACATCTTCTCGAGTTTTACCACCGCACTCGGCGGCAAGACGCTGTCGGCGCTGTGGTATCACTTCGCCATCATGTTCGAGGCGCTGTTCATTCTCACCACGATCGACACCGGCACGCGCGTCGGCCGGTTCATGCTGCAGGAGATCGTGGGCCATGTGTGGCCGCGGTTCGGGCAGACGTCCTGGCTGCCGAGTGTAGTCATGGCGAGCGGCGCGGTGTGCGGGGCGTGGGGCTACTTCCTGTATCAGGGCGTCGTGGATCCGCTCGGGGGCATCAACTCACTGTGGCCGCTATTCGGAATCTCGAACCAGCTGCTCGCGGCGGTCGCGCTCTGCGTTGCGACGACGATCCTCATCAAGATGGGCCGGCAGCGCTACATCTGGGTCACGCTAGTGCCACTGGCCTGGTTGATCACCGTGACGATGACGGCGGGATGGCAGAAGGTCTTCTCGACAGATCCGAAGCTCGGCTTCTTGTCACACGCCGCGACACTGGCGGGGTCAGCTGCGCCCGAGGCGGCGCGGCTGATCTTCAACGATCGGCTCAATGCGATCGTCGCGCTGTTCTTCATGGCCGTCGTGACGATGCTCGTGGCTACGTCGGTGCGAGAGTGGTGGCTCGTGCTGTCGCGCAGGAAGCCGGCGATGGTGCACGAGGCTCCATTCCTGCCAAGCGTCGTCAGCTAGTCTTTGCGGGTCCGAAAGAAGGCAAGGACATACCCGTCGGCATCAGTGACCTCAAAGCCCCACAGACCATCATCGATGAACGACAGTTCTTTCACGAATGACGCACCACGCTGCTTGAACTCTTCGAACAGCGGGTCGGGGTTCAGGGTGTAGATGTAGGCATCCCAGCGAGCCCATTCGTGCCGGGTGTGGTTGGGACAGGGCAGCACGTCCGGCAGAACCGCCTTAAGCATGATCCCGATCCCGTCGCGGCTCACATGGCCGTAATACACGTCGTCGCGTGGCCCCTGGAAATCCAGCTGGAAACCGAAGCGCTCGACGTAGTGCGAGATCGAGGCCTGCAGGTCCTTCACGATGAAGAACGGGCTGATGGAAGCGAGGTTTGCGCTCACTGAGCGGTTTAGAAGATGTAGGACAGCGCCATTCCGATCGTCAGCTGCGTGTTGCTCGCATCTCCCGGAGTACCGAAATCATCCTGGCTGGAGTGCTCGTAGCGCAGCTCCGGACGCACGAGCGCGTGTGGCCACGTCCGGACGTTCAGCGTAGCCGTCACGCTCCCGAGCGTGCGGCTCGGCGCCGCGGGAAAGCCGAGCACGCCCGATGTCCTGACGCCGTCCTGGTCGTCGATGTAGTCACCGCGCAGCGCGAGACTGAATTTCTTGTCGAGATCGAATACGCCCCAGAGTCCTGCGCCCAGCCATTTCGCGTCGTCACCACCGGCAGCGATTCCCTGCTCGCCGCCCGCGTCGAGCTGCGCGTAGATCGTCGTTGTAGACGCCGGCTTGAACGTCCCGACAAACTCTCCGCCGTAGCGCTTGTTCGTCGTGCTGCCGGCCTGTTCCGGCCCGTAGTGGACGAGGAAGGAGAGCGCCGCTTTGTCGGAGGGGGTGATTCCCACCCGGCCCATAAAGGACTTCCCCGTGTTGTTGTCCTGGACGACGTCCCACCCGTTGATCAACCGCAGCTGCGCGTCGACTTTCGCCGACAGCTTCGCGTCCACACCGAAGCCCGTGTTCGTGAAGTTCGTCAGGTAGGCAAACTGGTAGCCAAGGGAAAAGTTGGGGTTGAGCACTTCGTCGATGAGTTCGACGTCGAGCAGTGTCCACATCTTCCCGGCCTTGAACTGCACGTAGTTGCCGCCGCCGGTCGGGAGGTTCAGCGTGACGAAGGCCTGGGGAAGATCGCCCTGGTCGCCGAGATTGAAACCAGCGGACTGCAGCACCGTCGCGTTCTGGCCGAATACGGCGTCGACGCGAAATCCCGCGTCGACCTTGTCCGCCGCTACGGGACGCTCCAACGTGATGCGGGCAGCGTTGGCGACGAATGTGTCATGAAAGCGGTCGTACAGCCGTCCGACGATCGTGCCGTCGGTCGGCTGGCTTGCATACACGTAGGATGTCGTGACATACCCAGAGAGCTTCACCCCGCTACCCGAATCCGCCTGAGCGGCCAGTGCGAGTGGGGTGAGCGCGCTCGCGCCACTTATCAATAGCATTCGAACGTTCACTGACGGCTCCCGTTAGTGCTGAAAGTATACGGCAAGAGGAGTTGCTTTGCCCTATCTGCTCGCCATCCTGTCCGCCGTCTGTTACGGCGCCGCCGACTTCACCGGCGGCATCGTCAGCCGGCGCGTCGCCACCATCCCGGTCGTGGTAATCTCGCAGGCGAGCGGCTTGCTGCTGGTCGCCGTGGCCCTGTTGATCCTCCCCGAGGATGCGCCGCGGGCGGCCGATCTGTGGTGGGGCGCCGCCGCGGGCGTCGCCGGAGGTGTTGGTGTCGCGCTGCTGTATCGTGCGCTCGCGATCGGAACGATGTCCGTCGTCGCGCCCACCACCGCGGTGCTCGCGGTGATCATTCCCGTCGTCACGTCGATCGCGCTGGGGGAGCGACCGGGTGGACTTGCGCTCGCCGGCATCGTAATGGGAGTCGCGGCGATCGCGCTCGTCAGCCGGCAAACGGGGAGCGCGACCGACCCTGCTCGACCGTCGGGGATCGGCACGGCGCTCGTTTCTGGTGTCGCGATCGGGCTATTCCTGCTTATCCTGGCGCAGACCCACCGGGCCAGCGGCCTCTGGCCCTTACTCACGGCCCGCGGCTCATCCGTGACATTGTTCGCCATGGTGGCGCTGGCGGGACGGCGCTCGCTACGGATGCCTCTGCGCCTCGGGGCAATCGCCTTCGGTGGCGGCATGCTCGACATGCTTGCCAACGGTCTCTACCTGGTCGCCTCGCAGCTCGGCCCGCTGAGCCTCATGGTAACACTCTGTTCGCTGTACCCGGCCAGCACGGTGTTGCTCGCCCGCGGCGTCCTCGGCGAGCGCTTGAATGCCTGGCAAACGGCGGGCGTCGTCGCGGCGCTCATAGCGGTGCTGCTGATTGTGGGCGGGGGCAGGTAGCTCGACGGCTATAGCTCGACGTACGCGCCGACCTCGAACACCTGATTCGGCGGAATCTTAAAAAACGCGGTCGCGCGCAACGCGTTGCGCGACATGAACGCGAACAGCCGCTCCCGCCAGATCGCCATCCCTGGCCGATCCGACGCGATCAGCGTTTCGCGGCCAAGGAAAAACGTCGTTCCTTCGAGCGGAATGTCGAGGTGATTCTGCTTGCACGCCGCCAACACCTCGTTGATGTCGGGATCCTGCATGAAACCGTAGCGCGCCGTGACGTTGTGAAATCCCTTGCCGCTGCGCTTGACCGTGACGCGCCGTTCCGCACCGACGTGCGGAACATCCTCGGTCGTGATGGTCAAAAACACGATCTTTTCGTGCAGGACTTTGTTGTGCGTCAGGTTCAGCACCAGCGCGGGCGGCGTGCCGTCGGAACTCCCGTACATGAATACGGCGGTTCCCGGAACGCGCGTCGGCGGCTCCGCGGCGAGATCGGCGAGCAGCAGCTTGAGCGGCACCGTTTTTTCCATCATCCGCCGGGACAGAATCTCGCGCCCGCGCTTCCACGTGATCATCACAAAGTACAGCACGATCGCGATCGCGAGTGGCACCCAGCCGCCATGCCAGATCTTGAGCGCGTTGGCGGCGAGGAATGTGAGGTCGACGATCAGGAACGTGCCCGACACCGCGGCCGCCTTGAGGATGCTCCAGCCCCAGACTTCGCGGCTCATCACGTAAAACATGACCGTCGTGAGCGCCATCAGGGTCGAGAGCGCCACGCCGTACGCGCCGGCGAGATTGCTCGACGTCTGGAAGCCCAGCACCAGGGCGATCGTCAAGAACATCAGCATCTTGTTCACCGTCGGGACGTAGATCTGGCCGATCTCGCGCGACGACGTGTGCTCGATCTCCATGCGCGGGATGTAGCCGAGCTGCACGGCCTGGCGCGTGAGGGAGAAGGCGCCGGAAATCACTGCCTGCGACGCGATGATCGCAGCCGCGGTCGCGAGGGGAATGAGGAAATAGAGGGTCTGCGCCGGCGCCAGCAGATAAAAGGGGTTGGCGGCCGCGGCCGGATTGGTCAGGAGCAGCGCGCCCTGGCCGAAGTAGTTCAGCAGTAACGCGGGCAGAGGGATCGTGAACCAGGCGAGCTGAATAGCGGAGTGTCCGAAGTGCCCAAGGTCCGCGTACAGGGCTTCACCGCCCGTCACGGCCAGGAATACCGCGCCGAGTACCAGCAACCCGCGGCCGGGGTCGGCGGCAAAGAAGCGGATCGCGTGCGTCGGGAGCACCGCCCCGAGAACACTGGGATATCGCAGAATCCAGTTGAACCCGAGCACCGCGAGTGTGGCGAACCAAATCAGCATCACGGGTCCGAACACAGCGCCAACGCTGGCCGTCCCGCGACTCTGGAAAAGAAATAAGAAAACGAGAATCGCCAGCGTAATCGCGAGAATGACGGTGTGTTGGAGATTAGGTGCGGCAATCGAGAGTCCCTCTACCGCAGACAAGACCGAGATCGCCGGTGTCAACGCGCCATCGGCATAGAGCAGCGCCGCGCCGAAAATGCCCAGCACGATCATGATCCGCCGTGGCGACAACCCACGCGCCACCCGGCTGCCGTTCACGAGTGCCATCAACGCCAGGACGCCGCCTTCGCCTTTATTGTCGGCGCGAATGATCACGACGTGATACTTGACCGTGACGATCAGGACCAGCGACCAGAAAATCAGCGACAGCACGCCGAACACATTGCCCGGCGTGACGGGAATCCCGTGCTGGCCGTGAAACGCCTCGCGCATCGCGTAGAGCGGGCTGGTCCCGATGTCGCCGTAGACAACACCCAGCGCGAGCAGCGATAGGCGGGCCAGGTAGCGCCCGTGGGGTTTGGTGTGCGCGGTCGTCGATTGGGGATTCTGGGGGGCTACTGGAGCGCTCATCGCGGCGGAACGCTATGCGAACGAGCCCAGAATGGCCAGATAATCACCAAACTCACTGTCCCAACAGCACTTACGATGAACGCCGTGGCGCCATCGACGCGCTGAAACACGATTCCGAGGGTGACTCCTCCGATGAGCGCCGCAACGCCGGTGAGCGCGTGATAGACGCCGAAGCCGCTGCCTCGATGTCCGCCGCTCGCAGCGCTCACGAGGGCACGCTCGGGACTCTCGGTCATTCCGGCCACGATGCCGATCGCGAGGAACAGGATCCACCCACCCAGCGCAGTTCGCACCAATGCCATGCCGGCGGCGAGCGCCACGTAGATGAGCCACCCGATCCACATCGTGCGCGCCGGGCCGATCCGATCCGACAGCCCGCCACCCACGAACGAGGTCGACGACCGCACGACATGCAGCGCCGCCCAGAGCAGTGGCACGAGCGCGATCGCGATGCCGAGCTGCTGGGTCCGCAGGATCAACAAGGTCTCGGGCATACGCAGGAGATAGAACAGGGCGATGGCGATGACTGCGGGCGGTAGGGGCCGGTAGAGGGCGGTAGCGGGCGGAACGAGATCTGAGTTCGCGGGCGCCGCGACTGCCTCCTTCCGCCTCCTACCGCCCCGTACAGCCCACAGAGCCAGCAGCACCACGATCACCCCAGGCACGAAGCTGACCAGGATCACGCGCCGCACATCCGCGCCATGCTCCAATAGCCACCACGCGAGCAGCGGGCCGATGATCGCACCCATATGATCGAGGCCGCGCTGCAATCCAAAAGCGCGACCGACGAGCGGAGCGGGCGTCACGTCGGCAATCAGGGCGTCGCGCGGCGGAGTGCGCATCCCTTTGCCAATGCGGTCGACGACGCGCAGCCCGATCACCTGCCACGCCGCCGCGGTAAAGGCGATGATCGGCCGAACCGCGGCCGCGATGAAGTAGCCCATCACGATCAACGGACCACGGCGCGCGGGACGGTCGGCCAGCCGGCCGGCGGCGAGCTTTACGAGCGCAGCGGCGGCATCGGCGGCACCGTCCAGCGCTCCCAGCGCCGCCGCCCCGCCGCCGAGCACGCCGGTGACGAACGCCGGCAGCAGCGGGTACACCATCTCGCTCGCGAAGTCATTGAGAAGGGAAACAGCACCGAACAGCTTGACCTGCGTAGGGAGGCGAGAAGAATCACTCACCCAGGCCAAGTCCCCAACGAATCAGTGAGACCGGCAAGCCGCCGTATGGCAGCACGGCATCGTGGAAGCCACGCAGGGTGAAGTCCTTGCCCTTTGCCTGCCGGAAGTCATCGCGCAACCGCAGCAGCTCGCGCCGGCCGACGGCGTAGCACAACTGGTACGCAGGCCACGCGCAGTAGCGGCGCACTTCGGCTTCGGCGTTGCTCCGCTCGACGTGCAGCTCGCTGACCATCTGATTGACCGCTTCGTCCCGCGTCATGCCGCGCGTGTGCAGGCCGACGTCGAGCAGGATACGCATCGCGCGCCAGAGCAGATGGACGCGCTGGAAGAACAGCTCCTGATCCGACGCGTAGAATCCTTCTTCACCCATCATGTCTTCGCAGTAGAGCGCCCAGCCCTCGACCGTGAGCGGCGTCCAGAGATTCTTTCGTACGTGCGACGCCTGTTCCTTGGCGATTACGAGCTGCAGGTGATGGCCCGGATATCCCTCATGCAGCGCCGTCGCGGCCAGCTCGTAGCGACAATGGTCGCGCAGAATGCGCTCCTGCTGCGCCTGCGGCAAGCGCGGATCGGGCACTGTCACGTAGAACCATCCGGTGCGGTCTCGGCTGTAGGCTCCCGGACTGTCGTAGGCGGCGTACGGAATCACCGGACGCATGAAGTCAGGCGTCGGGATCACGTCCAATGGGGCCTCGGGGATGGGGGCCAGGGCCTTGTGTGCTACGAAGTCGCGAGCTCGAGCCATTTCTTTCGCGTACGCATCGACGAGATCGGCGGGGCTGGGATGATCGCCGCGCAGTGTGTCGACGAGCTCCGGCCACGGCCGGCCGTCGAGCCGCGTCGCCAGCCGGACGAGGTCCTGCTCGACTTCATGCTTGAGGTGCAGTCCGTAGCGCCACAGCTCCGGCGCCGTGTCGCGCAGCGCGTGCTGGTAGTGAAGCAGGAAGTTGAAGTCGTCCTCGCCGATTGCGAAATGCTCCGAGCCCATTTCGAGCCAGCGCGCGAGATTCGTATCGAACTTCTGCAACGCCTGCCGCGCTGCCTCGGCGGCCGCTGAAAGGCGCGCGGCGTGCATCGGTGCCTGCGACCCGAGCTCCGTCGCGAGATCCTTGATGAGAACCCGGCCGCCTTCGGTCATCCGCACCGCCGTCTCGACGAATACGCGCACCGGCTCCTCGAGCGTGGCGCGGATGTCGTCGAGGAATGGGGGGATATCCTCGAGCCGCCCGATGGCCGCCAGCGCTTTTTCGGCAGGCGTACGGTCGGCCGAGAGCAACAGATGATGCAGTCCGCCCAGGAGGTGCGAAAGCCAAAATTCCGGGTTAGTCGCCTGCGGCCGGATCTTCTCGAAGCGCCGCAGCATGACGCGGATCTCGTTCAGGAGCGCGGTGCGATTGATTTCTTCTTCCAGTTCGTCGACGGCGGTCTCTTCCAGCGCGGATGCGAGTGACTTAAGCGCCGAGAGGTGCGGGGCGAGCGCGGCCTTGCTGTAGCGGCCGTAGCGGTCGTCATGGCCGGAGATGCCGGCCTGGGTCGCGGCGACCGGGTCCAGGTGCCAATAGAGATCGAAAAACGACCGCTCGATGTCGCGGAAGCTCATGCGTTGAGCAGCCGGTGGCACTCCTCGTCGGACAACACGCGATCGGTGCGCTTTGCGGCATCGAACAGCCGCTGGCAGGCGACATCGTCGTTTGGATCGTAGCCGTGCTGCTCCAGCCAGTACTTCACGTTGGATAGCCCCGACACCGGTGAGATCTCGATTCGCTGCTCGAACCCGAATTCCTGCGCCGGCACGGAGCTGTACACACGGTCGGCGAGCCAATCGTGGCCCTTCTTTTTGGCCTTGATGATCGCCGCCGCGTGGACCCCCGTCCCGGTGCGAAAGGCGTCCGTTCCCACAACCGGATAGTTCACCGGAATGGGCACGCCCACCGCCTCGGCCACGATGCCGCAGTACTGGGGGAGTTTGCGGATGTCGTGGCGATGCGCGCCCAGCAGTTTGAGGTTCACGATCAGCAAGTCCATCTCCGCGTTGCCCACGCGCTCGCCGACGCCGAGTGCCGTCGCGTGCACGCGATCGACGCCCGCCTCGATGGCCGCAAGACAGTTAATCAGTCCCATACCACGATCACGATGGCCATGCCAGTCGATTTTCACATTGGTCTTTTGGACGATTTCCTTCTTGACGAAGCCAACCAGCGCCTTGACCCCTTCTGGGGTCGCGTGGCCCACCGTATCGGCCAGGCAGATCCGTTGCGCGCCACAATTGATCGCCGCGCCGTAGAGCGCTTTGAGCGTCTCCGGTCGCGCGCGCGTCGTGTCTTCGGTGACGTACATGACCGGGAGCCCGTGCTTCACCGCGTACGTGACGGCTTCTTCGCTCACCTTGAGAATGCGATCGAGCGTCCAATCCTCCGCGTACTGACGGATCGGCGACGACCCGATGAACGTCGCCGCTTCGATTTTGATGCCCACCTCGTCAGCCACCCGCACGATCGGCTCGATGTCGGCTACCACCGTGCGGGCGGCGCAATTCGGGGCGATGGGCAGCTTCTGGTCGCGAATCTCGATCGCCAGCGCCCGCACCTGATCTACCACGCGGGGTCCCGCACCCGGTAACCCAATATCCGCGGCGACGATACCAAGATCCGCCATCAGGTGCAGCAGCTGCTTTTTTACTGCCAGGGAGGGGTCGGTGACGGAGGGCGACTGCAGGCCGTCGCGCAGTGTCTCGTCGTTGAGGTCGACGCGGGCCCTGGTCCAATCGAACGCGCCATTGGTGCCGGCGCCGTTCCAATCATAAATGAGCTCGCGCTCGTCCATGCGCGTAGTGTCGCCCTGTCGCTAAGTCAGGTCAAGGGAATGCGGGCGGCTTGTGGCACCCTCTGTCTTGCTCCGTCATATCCACAATCGTGGATATGTCGCCGCCACGGCGGGACGCCGCATGCGCGCCGACGTTGCAGAATCCGCCCCAAGAGTCATAGTTTGCCATCGTGATCGATGCGCTTCTCACTCACGATCGCGTCCGCGCCGCGCGGGCCCATATCGAACGTTCCGACGAAGTCACATTGGCGCGGCAGGCAGAGTTGTCCGCGATTCCAGCACCGACCGGCGCCGAAACCGCGCGCGGCGCACGCGTCGCGACGCTGCT
>Ga0136846_1239049_pt1 | contig 11344 bp, 10 predicted proteins | sample HopSoiMetagenom2_FD_96841 | JGI IMG/M metagenome (GOLD analysis project Ga0136846, IMG submission 96841) | Grasslands soil microbial communities from Hopland, California, USA - 2 Assembly 2016 (version 4) | ecosystem: Environmental > Terrestrial > Soil > Grasslands | place: USA: Hopland... | reverse complement strand
GAAAGTGTCGTTGCTCTTCAGCGTGCCGGAGATTTCGTTGCCGGAGATCGTGGCGCTCGAGACCTGGTTGGATTCCACCTGCGTCATGAACTGGCTGAAGCTGATGGTCTGGTCGCGGGTGTTGAAGCGCGTCGAGAAATTCCAGACGAGCACGCCCACCACGACGAGCACCATCCAGAACAACAGACTCTTCAGGGTTGAGTTCACTTAGGGGCCTCCAAAAACGGCTCGAAACTCAAGATTACCACGGACTTCGTGGCCTCGGTCACGCGAAACGGCTCGCCGAGCGCATGCCCCGCGACCCACACAATCCGGCCATCCGGATGGGTCACCACGGGCACCATGTGACGTCGATCGCGCGGCACCTTTCGATCGACGAACAGGTCCTGTACCTTCTTTCGGCCGGAGAGGCCCAGGACATGCAGGGCGTCACCAGGACGCCATGCGCGCACCACCAGCGGACCGTCCAGCGCGGCAGCCACCGCTTGGCGCTGCGGCAGGCGCTTGATGTTCGCAAGTCCTCCGAGGGCCGCAAGCGTCGTCCGGCTGGCTGTCAGCCGGCCTGCGGCCTCCGAAAGGTCGATCTGTCCCGGAATTTCCAGCGAATACGCCCACGAGTCGAGGGACTGCGCGTCCTGCGGATGAGCGCCCCTGATAGATAAGACCCTTCCGCCGCCAGAAAGTTCCAAGTGCCGCGATCCAAGCCGCAGCCGGATGGGCTGGCCCGACTGCGCCATTCGAAGGACAGCGGCCACGTGCAGCGCGGACGGGCCATGACCGCCGAGGCGCTTCAGCGCGCCGCGCACGACCCGCTGCCGAATCGCAAGGGGCTGCACGCAGAGCGCCGGCACGTTGAGCTCGATCGCATCGCCGACACTTTGTTGGATGCCGGGCGCGACCTCGCGTGCGATTTCGCTGAGGACGCTGTCGTCGGCGCGCGCCAGGTCGGCGCCACGCGCGAGCACGTCGACGACGCCGTCGCCGAATCGCGCCGTGATCTGCGGCAGGAGCGCGTGGCGGACCCAGTTGCGGGTCAGCGCGTGATCCGCATTGGTCGAGTCCTCGACCCAGCGCCGCCCGTGCCCCTCGAGCCAGGTGACCAGCTCGGAGCGGCGTAGATCGATGAGCGGGCGTGCGATCGCACCGCGACGTGGCGGGATGCCGCCCAGACCTTTTGTGCCTGCGCCACGAAAGATGCGCATCAGAACGGTTTCGGCCTGGTCATCGCGCGTGTGCCCCGTCGAAACCGCGCCGGCAGATGTCCGGGCGCGCACGCGCTCGAAGAAGGCATATCGCGCCTCGCGCCCTGCCTCCTCGATCGACTGCCGGTGTTCCCTGGCCAGGCGTGCGACGTCGACGGCTTCCACCTCGAAGGCCACGGCGAGCTCGGCGGCGAGATCCCGGCAGAACGCCGCGTCGCGAGCGGACTCGGCGCCGCGGAGGCTGTGGTCCAGATGGGCGATCGCGACCAGTCGGAGCGCCCCGGCCTCAGACAGCTCGCGCAGCAACCACGCGAGCGCGACGGAGTCGGCGCCTCCGGATACGGCCGCCACGACCCGCGTGCCCGGTTCGAACAGCTGACGCCGCCGAATGCCGGCAAGGACGCGCGCGGCCAGGGAGGTCATAAGTGCGGGCCGCGCTCACGCGGGGTTGGCCGGCGCCTGGCGCCGGCGGCGTCCATCGTGACGCCCGGAGGAGGCCACGCGGGGCGCGGCGAAGATTGGTGCCGGTGCAGGGACTTGAACCCCGGACTCCGCGGATATGAGCCGCGTGCTCTAACCAACTGAGCTACACCGGCGGGAAACGGTGATCGTACCACAGGTAGGTCGGTGGGTCGTCGGTGGGTCGGTGGCTCAAACCTACGGACCCACAGACCCACAGACCTACAGACCCTCAATGAGCGCCGCGGCAAGCAGCGGAATCAGCAGCTCGTGATGTCCCGTCAGCGAATAGCCAGTGCCGATGCCTTTTGTCGGACGGCTGACGACGTTGGTCTGCGGGCGGTACAGGCGAACGAAGTCGAGATTGACGGTCGTGAGATCGGTCAGCGGGCATCCCTGGTTACGGGCGAGCGCCACCGCCTTGAGAAAGACTTCCGGCAGCACGACCGCCGATCCGCAATTCAGGTAGACGCCGCGTTCGAGCCGCGCGACGTTCGAGACGAAGTAGCGGAAATCTCGAAGGCTGCCCTCGCCGAGGGCGGCGCCCGACGCGGCGGGATGCATGTGAACGACGTCGGTGCCGATCGCGACGTGCACGGTGAGCGGGATGCCGAGCTCCGCGGCTACGGCGGTGACGCTGTCCGCGCGATGCGGGGGCGCTGCGCCGCGCATCCATTCGCCGACGGCTTGCCCGATCCCAAGCCCGCGCCCGACACCCGTCGCGATCGCCTCGTTCAGCAGGCGACCGGTTTCCTCCGCCATGCCGAAGCGGCCGGGGCCGAGCGCTTCGTCCACGTCCTCTGAGGTGGCGCCCGAGAGCGCGATCTCGAAGTCGTGAATCAATCCGGCGCCGTTGGTCGCGAGGGCGGAGACATATCCACGCCGCATCAAGTCCACGAGCACGGGCGAGAGCCCTGTCTTGATGACATGCGCCCCGAAGCCCCAGATGATGCCGCCATCCTCGCGCTTTGCGCGCTGCAGCCGCGCGACGATGGCCTTGAAGTCCGCGGCCGCGAGGATGTTCGGCAGCCGATCGATCCATCCGCCCAGGCCGCTGCCCTTCTCGTACGGCCGCGCGAAATCCTCCAGGCGCGCCTTGCTCTGGCGCGACGCCAGCGGATACGTCCGCACTCCGGAGAGATCGAATTCCTGGTAGGGGAAGGGCACGGGAAGATATTACTGCGCAAGGTGCAGGGTGCAAGGGGCAGGGTGCAAGGTGCAGGGTGCAAGGGGAAGGGGCACGCGGCAGGGTGCAGGCACCAAGGATCAGGCATCGGCAAATCATGTGCTTTTGCACCCCTGCACCCTGCACCCTCCACCCTGCACTCCTGCACCCTGCATTCCTGCCGTTCAGAGAACCAGCATCGCGTCGCCATAGCTGTAGAAGCGATAGCCCTCTTTCACCGCATCGCGGTACGCGTCGAGCACCAGTTCACGGCCGGCGAAGGCGCAGACCAGCACGAGCAGCGACGACTGCGGCAGGTGAAAATTCGTGAGAAGCCCGCCAAGGACCTGGAAGTGGAACCCGGGGTAAATGAAGAGCGCCGTTTCCCCTGCGTCAGGCTGCACGTGGCCCCCATGCTGCTTCGCCACCGATTCAAGCGTCCGCGTCGTCGTCGTGCCGACGGCGATGACGCGCCGGCCTTCTGCCTGAGCGCGGTTGATCGCAGACGCGGCGGCCGCAGTCACTTCGAAGATTTCGGAGTCGACACGGTGCGCTTCGATCTCATCGACACGAATCGGCGAGAACGTCCCATAGCCGACGTGCAGCGTGATGTCGGCGCGCTCGATACCACGCACACCCAACTCGGCAAGGAGGCCGGGCGTGAGGTGCAGCCCCGCCGTTGGGGCGGCCACCGATCCGCGAGCACGCGCGTACACGGTCTGGTAACGCTCGCGATCGGCATCGACGTCAGGTCGCTTGATGTATGGCGGCAGCGGCATGTGACCCAGTGCGTCGATGGCCTCGTCGATGTCGCCGCCGCCCGGGCGGCACAGGCGTACCGTCCGCCGGCCGAAGGTGTGCTGAGCCAGGACCTCGAGCTCAATCGCGCAGGAGCCCTCGCCAAACCTGGCGCGCGTGCCGGGCTTCATCTTCTGACCGGGATGCAGCAGGACGTCCCATGTGTCTCGGTCGCGGTGCCGCAGAAGGAGGCACTCGACCTGGCCACCGCTTGGATCGCGACGGCCGAGCAACCGCGCGGGCACCACGCGGGAATCGTTGACCACCAGCAGATCTCCGGTGTTCAGCAGGGCCGGCAGATCCGCAATGCGCCGATGACTCCAGGTTCCCGCAGCCCGGTTGAGCACCAACAGCCGCGATGTGCCTCGTTCAGCAGGAGGGGCCTGCGCAATCTGCGACTCGGGCAGATCGAAGTCGAAATCGGAAAGATGCACCAGGGGGATGGTAGTGCACGAGGGGTGCGAGGGGTGCGTAAGGTGCGTAGGGTGCGAGGGGTGCGTAAGGTGCGGGGTGTGTTCAGGTGCCGGTGCGCACCTTACGCACCCTCCGCACCTCACGCACCCTTCGCACCTGTCTTAAAGGTGCAGCGCGGTCTGTATGCCGACGCCGGCCGATGACGAGGGCTCGTCGACGGTGCTGCCCCACACGATGTTCGAGCCCCAGACAATGTTGGAGCCCCAGACGATATTCGAGCCCCACACGATGTTGCTGCCCCAGACGATGTTGGAACCCCACACGATGTTCGAACCCCAGACGATATTGGAGCCCCACACGATATTCGAGCCCCAGACGATGTTGCTGCCGCTCACGCAGTCGGCGCCGCCGCAGGCGCTGCCCCACACGATGTTCTGGGCAAAGTCGGTGTTCGATCCCCAGACGATATTGGAGCCCCACACGATGTTGGAGCCCCACACGATGTTGCTGCCCCAGACAATGTTGCTGCCCGAGACGATGTTCGCCGGCTGAACTCCCCAGCTGTTGTTGTCTGCGCGTGCGCCCCAGACGACGTTGTCGCCGCTCGAGCCCCAGACGATGTTCTGCGCCTGCGAGCCCCATACGATGTTGCTGCCCCACGCCGACGCGGTCGGCGTGATCGTCCCGCCGCCGATCAGGAAGTTGCCCCACAGGATCTGCGCCGACCAGTCGGGGTTCGTCGGATAGGCATCGCCGCTGCGTGCGGTCTGATAGAAGCTCGCCAGCGTGATCGCGCCATTGGCGTTCAGGAAGCCGGCGCCCTGGGACATGTAATCGACGTCGGCGTGGAGCGCCGCCGTGTACTCGAGAATCGCCTTCACCGCATTCGGCGTCAGTGACGGATTCGCCTGAAGCATCCGCGCGACGACCCCGGTCACCGCCGGCGTCGCCATGCTGGTGCCGCTCAGGGAGATGTAGGGAAACGCCATCCCTCGTGTCCCGGCGACGAGGCTGTCGGGCCTGAGACCCGCCAGGTAGCTGTTCGCGTCGTTCAGCGAGACGACGTGGAGCCCGGGCGCGACAAGGTCAGGCTTCGCGGTCGCGTCAATCGCCGTCGGCCCGCGCGAGCTGAATGTCGCGACGGTGTCATCGGCCGGGTCGGGCGTACCTTGATCGTTGTAGGCACCCACGGTGATCACCCAGGGCGCGTTGCCGGGGGCGGTGATGCCGCCGTACTGCAGGTTCCCGTTGTCGCGTCTGCCGAGATTGCCGGCCGCAGTGACGACGACCAGGCCCGCATCCACCGCACGCCTGGCCGCGAGCGTCAGCGGATCGGTCTCGAACGATTCGAGCACGGCGGCGCCAATGGAGAGGTTGATCACACGGAGGTGGAATCGCGCGCGATTGGCCACCGCAAAGTCGATGGCGCGGATGACGTCGCTGACCGACCCCTGCCCTTGCCCGTTCAGGACGCGCAGGACCAGCAGATCGGCACCGGGCGCCACGCCCGCGTACTCGCCGTCGGCATCCCAGCCGCTACCGGCGATGATCCCCGCCACGTGCGTTCCGTGGCCGAAGTCGTCGTGGGCCGTTGCCGCGCCGTCGACGAAATCGACGAACGCCATGACGCGCTGCCCCAGCGGGCCGCGTCCGCTGCTGACGGTGCGTGCGAGGTCGTCGTGCCATGGCGAGACACCGGAGTCGATGATCGCGACGCCGATTCCGGAACCGTCGTACTGACTGTCGATGGCAGAACGGGCGGCCTGCCTGCTGCCTGTCCCGCCATCGGCCGGAGCGAGCATCGGCGTGACCAGGCGATCGAGGTGCACACCAGCCACCGAGGGATCGGCGGCGAGCGCTTCGAGTGCCGCGTTCGGGACCTCGGCGACGAAGCCGTTCACGGTATCGAGGTGCGCCCCCACGTGCACCCCGAACTGTCGCAGCGTTGCCGCGATGTCGGCGCCGTTCTGGGCGCGGACGATCACCCGTGACGTGCCGCCGCTGCCGACACGCGCGGCCAGCGCGCGATCCATCCGCGGTCCGCGGCCTTCAGCAAACGCCGGGAACGACATCAGCGCGAGAATCGCAATCGTCGCGGCGATGCCGACGACGCGCCGCCAGGTCAGTGGACCCATGTCGACGCCTCCGTCTCGGCCGCACGCGCGCGCCGCCAGTCTTCTTTCAGCCACGACCAGAGCACCTGGTCGTGCCGCGATCCGTCGGCCACCACCAATGACCCGCGCAATAGCCCTTCTGCGACGGCTCCGAGCTTCTCGACCGCGCGGTTACCTCGCGCGTTGCGTGCGGCGACCCGCGCTTCGACGCGGAACGTGCCCAGGTCGGTGAACGCGAAATCGAGCAGCAGCTGCCCGGCGTCCACGAAGAAGCCCCGGCCCCACCACTCGGCTCCGAGCGCGACACCCCACTCCGCGGTGCCGAAGCTCGGATCGAGCTGCCGAATCTGGACGAGACCCACCGGCCTTCGCGTCTCGTGCGGTACGATCGCGAAACCGGCGTAGCGGCCTCCGCGGCGCTCGTTGAGCGTGGCCTCGATGAAGCCGGTGAACCGCTCCAGCGACTGCGGCGGCGGCGACAGGAATCGCGCGACCTCCGGTGCCCCGAGCAGCGGCAGCAGGGTGGCGGCGTCCGACGGCGCGAGCTCCCGCAACGACACGCGGCGCCCCTCGAGCAGGGGCAGCTGATCGCGCCAGCTCCGGCCAATGGATCGCTCGTCGCGATCGCGGGACGGGAGGGGCGACGAGGACGTGAGCGGCAGGGCGGTCTCGTGCATACGCAATCCTGGGAAGCCGTGTGTGACCGTGGCTGGAACCGGGATGGCCGCCAGGTGACACGTCGGGCGTTTCACCAGGAGAGCAAGGGCGTGGCCATACTCATCCGTAGGCGAGTGATCGTCCTAAGTGATTGTTGAATCTAGGTTTGGCCGTTTATTGCAGTGCTGTGCAGCTCGGCGGTGAGCTGAACCGTGGCAGATTTTGGAACGCGGACCGTGGCGCAAGCAGCAACGACAGACCATAAGTCGCTGATTACGCAATGACTTATTCGCTGTGATCAGTTCTGTAACACCGTGTGCCGTTCCGGAACATACCGAGAATTCCGGCCGAAATTTCTGGGGAAGGCCGCAGCTTGCGAGAGGAATCAGATCGGCAGAAATTGCCACGCGAACGACGCGCCAAGCCGGCCGACCGCCCAGTCGTCAGCGGGCGAACCGCAGGCGCCGGGAGCGCGGCGAGCGGCCTGCAGGCGCCTGGACTCGAGCCGCTACCGGTTCTATATCGCCCAGCGGACGAGCAACGCCCCCACGGTGAACCCGGCGCCCACAGACGTCACGAGCACCAGACTGCCCTTCTTCAGCCGTCCATCCTTCACGGCATCGTCGAGCGCCAGCGGAATCGTCGCTGCCGTGGTGTTGCCGTAGTTCTCGATGTTGATGACGACTTTCTCCGAAGGGAACCCGATCCGCTCGGCGGCCGACTGGATGATCCGCCGATTGGCCTGATGCGACACGAACAGATCGATGTCGCTGGCGGTGATGCTGTTTCGCGACAGGAGCCGCCCGCACATCTCCTCGGTCTTGCGCACGGCGAAGCGGAAGACCGCCTGGCCGTCCTGTTTGACGTAGTGCAGGCGCCCTTCGACGGTTTCCTTCGACGCGGGACGCAGGCTGCCGCCGGCCGGCATGCAGAGCGCCGGGCCGCCGCTGCCGTCGATCTCGGCCTCGAAGTCGAGGATGCCGAACTCGCGATCCGTCGCGGGCGAGATGACGGCGGCGCCCGCGCCGTCGCCGAACAGCACGCACGTCGTGCGATCCGTGTAGTCGAGGATGCTCGACATGACGTCGGCGCCCACGACGAGCGCATGCTCAATCGTGCCGGAGGCCACCATGTGCGCCGCCGTCGTCAGCGCGTAGGTGAAGCCGGAACACGCGGCGCCGAGATCGAATCCCCAGGCGCGCGTCGCGCCGATCTTGTGCTGCAGCAGGCAGGCGGTGCTCGGGAACATCATGTCGGGCGTCGTCGTGCCGACGACGATGAAGTCGATGTCGCCGGGCTGGAGGCCAGCCTGCGCGATCGCCTTCAGCGCCGCTTCCTTCGCGAGGTCCGAGGTCGCCACACCGGGATCGACGATGTGCCGCTCGCGGATGCCGGTGCGCTGCTGGATCCACTCGTCGCTCGTGTCGACCATCTTCTCGAGATCGAAATTGGAGAGCACGCGCGGCGGCACGTAGGTCGCCAGGCCGGCGATCGCCACCCGCCTCAGGCCTGGCCGTGACAGCCGGCCCGAGTCGGCCAGCGGCTTGACTCCCACGTGTCCCGACTCGTTCACCACAATCTCCCGTCCCTTCCCGGCGCCTCGAGGCCGAAGAACTCGTATGCCCGCGCCGTGGCGACCCGCCCCCGCGGCGTGCGATCGAGAAAGCCGATCTGAATCAGATACGGCTCGTAGATGTCTTCGATGGCGTCGGCTTCCTCGTTGATCGCCGCCGACAGGCTGTTGATGCCCACCGGTCCGCCATTGAACTTGTCGATGATGGTCCGCAGCAGGCGCCGATCGATGTCGTCGAAGCCGTGGGCATCCACTTCGAGCAGCACGAGGGCTGCGCCGGCGACGTCCATGGTGATGCGGCCATCGGCGCGCACCTCCGCGTAGTCGCGTACGCGCCGCAGCAGGCGGTTCGCGATTCGCGGCGTGCCGCGCGAACGGCGCGCGAGCTCGCGCGCCGCGTCGGCGTCGAGCGCGACGCCGAGAATCCGCGCCGACCGCCGCACGATCTCCTCGATGTCGGCATCGGTGTAAAAGTCGAGCCGATGGACGATGCCGAACCGCGCTCGCAGCGGCGCCGTGAGGAGCCCGGCGCGCGTCGTCGCGCCGATCAGCGTGAAGGGCTTCAGCGGCACCTTGACGGAGCGCGCCGCCGGGCCGCTGCCGATCATGATGTCGAGCTCGAAGTCCTCCATCGCCGGATAGAGAATCTCCTCGATGACCGGCGGCAGCCGGTGAATCTCGTCGATGAAGATCACCTCGCGCTCGCCGAGGGCGGTGAGCATGGCCGCCAGATCGCCGGCGCGCTCGATGACGGGGCCCGCCGTCGATCGAATGGATGTGCCCAGCTCGTTGGCGATGACCGTCGCAAGCGTCGTCTTGCCGAGTCCCGGCGGCCCATACAGCAGGACGTGGTCGAGCGCCTCGCCGCGGTTGCGGGCCGCCGCGATCGACACCTGCAGGTTCTCGCGGACGCGGTCCTGGCCGATGTAGTCGTCGAGCGTCTTCGGCCGCAGCCCGACTTCGTACTGCGCATCTTCGTCGATGCGCGAGGCCGCGACGATGCGGGGATCAGACATTCAAGAATGAAGAATGAAGAATGAAGCGGCCCGCTACGCTCTCCCGCCTCGTGTCAACGAATCCAGCGCGCGACGAAGAGAAGGCTCGAACGCTCCGCCAGTGGCCGCGAGCGCCGCGTCCACCGCCTTTTCCGCCGCGGGCCGATGGTAGCCCAGATTCACCAGCGCCGATACCAGATCGGTGCGCGTGCCGTCGCCGGGCGCTCCGCCGCCGGCCGCGCCTTCGAGCGCGCTCACCTTGTCGCGCAACTCCAGGATGATGCGTTCCGCCGTCTTGCGGCCAATGCCGGGGATCGAGACCAGGCGGGCGATGTCTCCGCTGCCAATCGCGCCGACCAGATCGGGGGGCGCAATGCCTGACAGAACGGCCAGCGCAAGCTTCGGACCGATGCCCGACACCGCCACGAGCCGATCGAACAGCGCGAGCTCCAGCGGCGTTGCGAACCCGAAGAGTTGCAGCGCGTCCTCGCGGACGTGCGTGTGGATGCGCAGCGCGACGTCCGTGCCGGGCTCTCCGACCGCCGAGTACGAGGAGAGGGGCACGTGGACCTCGTAGCCTACGCCGCCGGTCTCGACAATCACCCGTGTGGGATGTTTCTCGAGAACCCGGCCGCGCAGAAACGCGATCATGACGGGCGGGTGCCTGCCGGCGGCCGCCAGTGACGCCAGCTGCGAGGGGCGCGGCCGGCCTCGTTGGCCGGCGCGACGGCGCCGCTGGCGGCGTGCAGATGACAGATCGCCACGGCGAGCGCGTCCGAGGCGTCGTGCGGCGTGGGCACGGTGTCGAGGTGCAGCAGCAGCCGGATCATCTCGGCCACCTGGTGTTTCTCCGCGCGGCCGTAGCCGACGAGGGCCCGCTTGATCTCGGCGGGACTGTATTCCGCGATCGTGAGACCGGACTCGACGGCGGCCAGCATCGCCACGCCGCGCGCGTGCCCGAGTTTCAGCGCGCTCCGGACGTTGGCCGCGTGGAACAGACTTTCGATGGCGACCATGTCCGGCCGGCACTCGCGAATGAGCGCGACCAGGCCTTCGTGAATCAGCCGCAGGCGTTCGGGGAACGTCGCGCGCGCGGGCACGATGATCGCGCCGCACGTGATCAGCTGATGCCGCTGACCGTCGCTGTCGACGCAGCCGTAGCCCGTGCGCTCCGATCCGGGATCGATGCCGAAGACCCTCACGCCAGCGACGCCTCGATCTCCTTCTCGGCGATGTCGAAATTCGACCAGACCTGCTTCACGTCGTCGTGGTCGTCGAGCGCATCCATCAGCTTGACCATCGCCGACGCGTCCTTGCCTTCGAGCTTCACGTAGTTCTGCGGAAGCATGGCGACCTGTGCGGTCGCCGGCTCGATGCCGAGCGCCTTGATCGCGTCGCGCACCTTCTCGAACGCGGCCGGCTCGGTGATCACTTCCCACGAGTCGCCGTCGTCCCGCAGATCGTCGCCGCCGTTATCGAGGACGGTGTTGAGCAGCCGCTCTTCGTCGACCGCGGCCTTCTCGATGACGATGTAGCCCTTCTTCGAGAACATCCAGGCCACCGAGTTGCTCTCGCCCAGGTTGCCGTTGTGCTTCGTGAGCATGTGCCGCAACTCGCCGACCGTGCGGTTGCGATTGTCGGTGAGCGTCTCGATGATCACCGCGGCGCCGCCGGGCCCGTAGCCCTCGTAGGTGACCTCTTCGTAGCTGACGCCCGGAAGCTCTCCCGTGCCGCGCTGGATCGCCTTCTTGATGTTGTCGGCCGGCATGTTGACGGCCTTGGCATCGGCGATGACCGTGCGCAAACGTGGGTTGCTGTCGGCGTCTCCGCCGCCGTTACGTGCGGCGACCGTGAGTTCCTTGATGATGCGCGTGAACATCTTGCCGCGCTTGGCGTCGAGGGCACCCTTCTTGTGCTTGATGGTGTGCCACTTGGAATGGCCGGACATTCTGAAGACTCCAGAAAAT
>Ga0136846_1229776_pt1 | contig 11346 bp, 12 predicted proteins | sample HopSoiMetagenom2_FD_96841 | JGI IMG/M metagenome (GOLD analysis project Ga0136846, IMG submission 96841) | Grasslands soil microbial communities from Hopland, California, USA - 2 Assembly 2016 (version 4) | ecosystem: Environmental > Terrestrial > Soil > Grasslands | place: USA: Hopland... | reverse complement strand
GTGACTGCACCTCTACGTTGCTGCCGCAGCTTTCACGAAAGTTTCGGAGCAGTCCCCATGAAAGTCAGTTTGTTCGCAGTCGCGGCCCTGTGGGTCGGCACGGCGCTCGCGCAGGCGCCGGCCTCGTTTCAGGTGGAGAGCCCGCACGGCCGGCGCAGCAAGGTGAAGGCAGGCAACGTGCTGCTCAGTTTCGAGCAGCCCGCGGCTGGTGAACTGCTGCCGCAAGCGGAGCGCTTTGCCGAAACATTGGACGTGCAGTTCCTCTGGGAATGCTCGAGCGGGCGGGAGTTCGACTTCCGCAGCCTCGCGCGCGACTACGTCGGCCGCGAGCCGAGCGCCGTAGAGGCCACCGGCATCCTGCTGAAGCTGCATGGCGCGCCAATCTACTTTTACCGGCGGGGAAAGGGCAGCTTCCAGGCCGCGCCGAAGGAGACCCTCGAGCTGGCGCTGGCCGGTCTGGAGAAGAAGCGCCGCATCCAAGCGCAGATTGCGCGCTGGGCCGAGGAGCTCGCGCAGTTCAAGTGTCCGCCGGAGCTTGCCGCGCTGAAGAGTGAGCTCTTATACGCGCCGGAGGGCAATAAGCCCGAGACGCGCGCCTTCGAGCAGGCGTGCCGTGAAACCGGGCTAAGTGGCGCACGACTGTTCGAGCGCTGCGGCCTGCTTGCCGATACGCACGATTACCATCTGAAGCGCTTCTTGCACGAGTTCTTTCCCAGAGGTATTGCGTTCAGCCCGCACCCGTTGCCGGCGGCCCGGGAGGATCTGCCGCTCGCGCCGGGCGCGGCCTTCAGCCTGGATGAGCTTGGCACGACGGAAATCGATGACGCCTTTTCGGTGAGCCACCTGCCGGAGGGCGAAGTGCGTGTTGGCGTGCATATCGCGGCTCCGGGATTGGGCATCGCGCCCGGCTCGCCGCTCGATGCGCTCGCGCGCGAGCGTTTGTCGACGGCTTATATGCCGGGCCACAAATACACCATGCTGCCCGAGGACGTCATCGCGCGCTTCTCGCTCGATCACCGGGCTGCGCAGCCGGCGGTGTCACTCTACTTTGACGTCTCGGCCGAGGGCCTGCCCAAGGCCGTGCACAGCCGGCTCGAGCGCGTCCCGATCGCCGCCAACCTGCGTCATGCACAGTACGACGGCCTCAACGAGGCGTTCGAGCAAGGGCGCACGACCGGTCTCGCACATGAAGAAGAGCTGCGGACGCTCTGGCGCGTGGCCGTTGCGCTGGAGAAGCAGCGAGGGCGCCCAAGCGCAGGGCTCGCGCCGCTCGACTTCAGTTTCTTCATCGAGCAGGCTCGCGTGCGCATCGTGCCGCGCAAGCGAGGGGCGCCGCTCGACAAGCTGGTCTCCGAACTCATGATCCTCGTGAACTCGAGCTGGGGCGAGCTGCTTGCAGAGCGCGACATCGCCGCCATCTACCGCGTGCAGTCGACCGGCAAGGTGCGCTTGTCGGTTCATCCGGAGCCGCACGAGGGCCTGGGCCTGCGCTGCTATGCGTGGATGAGCTCGCCGCTGCGCCGCTATGTCGATTTGGTGAACCAGTGGCAGCTGATTGCCGCGCTGCAGGGACGAAGGCCGCCGTACACGCGCACTTCGGAAGCGCTGCTCTCGGCGATGCGCGCCTTCGAGCTTACATCGGCACGCTACGATGAGCACCAGCGGGCCATGGAGACGTACTGGAGCCTGCGCTGGCTGCTGCAGGAAAACGTGAACCAGATCGACGCGACGGTGGTGCGCGAAAATCTGGTCAGGCTCGAGGGCTTGCCGCTCTTCGTGAGAGTGCCCTCACTACCGGAAGCTGTTGCTGCCGGGGCGCGCGTGCGACTCGCCGTGCGCGAGATCGATCTCCTCGAGCGCTCGGTCGATTGCGCTTATCGTGAAACACTGCCAGGCGCCGCAGCGCTTGCCGAAGCAGCTGCGCAGCCAGGCGAAAAAGCCTAAACTATGAAAGGCTTGTCCAACTGAAATAACAAGGTACATGAGTTTGTCGTGGATCCCGGCCGGCAACGATCGGGTGCTCGCCGTGGCGCTCGGCACCTCGCTCGTGCTGCATGCCGTGGTACTCACGGTGCACTTCAAATTGCCTGACCCGCGCGTGCAGCCGGCCGACCAGCGGCTGGACGTCGTCCTGGTCAACGCAAAGACGCGCGAGCGGCCCGTGCAGGCCGAAGTGCTCGCGCAAGCGAACCTGGATCGGGGCGGTACGGTGGACGAGCCGCATCGCGCGCGCTCGCCGCTCCCGGTGACCAATCCGCAGGAGCCGGGGCGCGATCTTGCGGCCGCCGAGCGCCGCGTGCGCGATCTGGAGGCACGCCAGCAGGAGCTCCTGGCGCTCGCCCGCGCTCGGGAGAGCGCGGTTGTGCAGGCGCCGCCGCACGCCGCGCCGGCCCAGGAGGTGGCCTCGCAGCCGAGCGGGCGGGACCTCGCGGACCTCGCGCTCGCCGCCATGCGCTTGCAGGCGCAGATCGACAAGCAGATCGACGAGTATCAAAGGCGCCCGCGGAAGAAGTTTATCGGCGCGAATGCGGCGGAATACCGCCTGGCGCAGTACGAGGAGGACTGGCGCGCCAAAGTCGAGCGGGTAGGGACGCTCAACTATCCGGCGCAGGCGCGCGGCAAGCTCTATGGCAACCTGCGGCTCACTGTCACGATCCGCGCGGACGGCAGCGTCGAGTCGGTCGAGCTCGACCGCTCCTCCGGGCTGAAGGTGCTCGACGCCGCGGCGTTCAAGATCGTGCGCATGGCCGGCCCCTATGCGGCTTTTCCGCCCGCCATCCGGCGAGACACCGATCTCCTGGTCATCACGCGCACCTGGTTTTTCGGCCAAGGCGACAAGCTCTGGACCGAGTGACTGACGCGCCATGACCGAGCGTGGCGGGTAGGCGCCGAGGCGCGCTCGGCGCGCTCCTCATCGTTTGGAAGGCCTTCAGCTATACGCTGAGCGGCCTGGTCCTCGCTTTCGTGGTCGCGCAGCTCTGGTTCTACGGCCACATCGTTTACTGGAGGCGCCATCCGCCGGCGGCCACGGCGTTCATGGAGCGAAACCTGGAGGCGCTGCAGGCGAAGGACCCGCACGCGCACCTCAGGCACCAATGGGCGCCGTATGAGCGCATTTCCATACACTTGAAGCGCGCCGTGGTCGCGGCCGAGGATGCGCGCTTCCTCGACCACGAAGGCTTCGACTGGGAAATGATCCAGAAGGCGATTGCGCGCAACGAGGAAAGCCGCCGCATCGTCGCCGGCGCCTCCACCATCAGCCAGCAACTCGCCAAGAACCTGTTCCTTTCGGCTGAGCGCTCGTGGCTGCGCAAAGGCGAGGAGGCGCTCATCACGTGGATGCTGGAGGACGCGCTGACCAAGCGGCGCATCCTCGAGCTTTATCTCAACTACGCAGAATGGGGCGAGGGCATCTTCGGTGCGGATGCGGCGGCCCGCTACCACTTCGGCGTGCCGGCGTCCGCGTTGAGTCCCGAGCAGGCGGCGTGGCTCGCGGTGATCCTGCCGACCCCGCGCCGCTATGAGCATGGCCGACTGACGCCTTACCTCGCCGGCCGCGTCTCCACCGTGCTTGCGCGCATGGGGGACGTCCAGATCCCCTGATACGCTTCGCGCATGGCCGAAGCGCTCGCGCGGCTCGAAGTCGACGACTTGCAGCAAAGCCTGCGTGAAATCCAGGCGCTGCTCGCAAGCCCCGAGCGCAACGCGGAGCTGCGTGCGCGGCTCGATGCGCTGCATCCGGCCGACATCGCCTACGTCCTCGAGGCGCTGCCGCTCGAGGAGCGGCTCGGCGTATGGAACCTCGTCAAGGCGGACCGCGATGGCGAGATCCTGCTCGAGGTGTCGGAAGCGGTGCGCGAGTCGCTCATCGCCAGCATGGACTCCGCCGAGCTGGTCGCGGCGGCCGAAACCCTGCAGGCCGATCAGCTCGCCGATATTGCCGCCGACCTGCCGCCGGCGGTCATGGAGGATGTGGTCCAGGCGCTCCCCGCCGAGGAGCGCGAGCGGTTGCGCTCCGCGCTTTCCTATCCCGAGGGCTCGGTCGGCGCACTCATGGATTTCGACCATGTGGCGGTGCGCGAGGACGTGACGCTCGAAGCGGCGACGCGCTTCCTGCGGCGCCTCGACGAGTTGCCGGACCACACCGACCAGCTGTTCGTCGTCGACCGGGCGCAGCGCCTGAAGGGCACGCTGCCGCTCGCGCGCCTCATCGTTTCGGATCTGCACCTCGGCGTCAGGGCTGTGATGGTTCCGGACGGCATGAAGTTCTATGCGCAGGACCCCGCCGAGGATGCGGCGAGTGCCTTCGAGCGCTACGACCTGGTGTCGGCGCCGGTGGTCGATTCGAGCGACGCGCTGATCGGCCGGCTGACGGTGAACACGGTGGTCGACTACATCCGCCAGCGCAACGCCGAATCGCGTCTCGCCGAAGCGGGCCTGCGCGAGGAAGAGGATGTCTTCGCTCCGGTGCTCGAGAGCTTCAAGAACCGCTGGGCCTGGCTCGCCATCAACCTGGTCACCGCGTTCATCGCTTCGCGCGTGATCGGGCTCTTCGAGGGCTCGATCGAGCGCCTGGTCGCGCTGGCGACGCTGATGCCGATCGTCGCCGGGGTCGGCGGCAATTCCGGCAACCAGACCATCACCATGATCGTGCGCGCTCTAGCACTCGGCCAGGTGCAGCCGGCCTATTGGACGGCGCTGCTGCGCAAGGAAATCGGCGTCGCGCTGCTGAATGGCGTCATTTGGGGCTCGCTGCTCGGCGCAGTCGCCTATTTGCTCTATGGCAATGTCGCGCTCGGCGGCGTCATGGCGCTCGCCATGGTGCTTACGTTGGTGCTCGCCGCGATCATGGGGGTCGCGATTCCCTGGTTGCGCTCGGGCTTCGGCGGCGACCCGGCCGTGGGATCGTCGGTGCTGATCACTGCCTGCACCGATTCGGGCGGCTTTTTTATCTTCCTCGGTCTGGCGACCCTGATCCTTGTGTGAACGCGCGGCGCGCCGCCGCGAGCGTCGCGTCGATTTCCGCCTCACCGTGCGCGGCGGAGACGAACCCCGCTTCGTAGGCCGAAGGCGCCAGGTAAACGCCCGCATCGAGCATCGCATGGAAAAACCGATTGAAGCGCTCGCGGTCGGATTCCATGACCTGGGCGTAGCTCTGCGGCGGCGCGGCGCGGAAATACAGGCCGAACATGCTGCCGATGGATTGGGCGCAGAAAGCGACGCCGGCTTTGCGCGCTTCCGCGTTCAGGCCCTCGACCAGGGCGCGCGTCGTCGCTTCGATGCGTTCCAAGAGCCGCGGCTCGGCGACGAGCTGCAGCGTGGCAAGGCCTGCCGCGACGGCGAGCGGGTTGCCCGACAGCGTCCCCGCCTGGTACACCGGCCCGAGCGGCGCCAGCTTTTCCATGATGTCGCGCCGGCCGCCGACCGCGGCGAGCGGCAGGCCGCCGCCGATGACCTTGCCGAGCGTCGTGAGCTCCGGACGGATGCTATAGCGCGCCTGCGCGCCGCCGAGGGCGACGCGAAAACCGGTCATCACTTCATCGAAGATCAGCAGCGCGCCACGGTTTGTGCATTCGGTGCGCAGTGCCTCGAGGAACCCCGCCGCGGGCAGTACCAGGTTCATGTTGCCGGCGACTGGCTCGACGATGACCCCCGCGATTTCGGCACCGCGCTGCCGGAACGCGTCGCGCACAGCATCGATGTCGTTGTAGGCAAGGACCAGTGTATGTGCCGCGGTCTCGGCGGGCACGCCCGCCGAGCTGGGATGGCCGAACGTCAGCGCGCCGGAGCCCGCCTTCACGAGCAGCGCATCGGCGTGCCCGTGATAGCAGCCTTCGAATTTCACGATCAGATTGCGTCCGGTGAATCCGCGCGCCAGGCGAATCGCCGTCATGGTCGCCTCCGTGCCCGAGGAGACGAGCCGCACGCGCTCGATCGACGGCAGCAGCTCGCAAAGGCGCTCGGCCAGCACCGTCTCCTGCGCCGTTGGCGCGCCATAGGAGAGGCCGCGCGCTGCGGCTGCCTCTACCGCCGCCACCACCGTCGGATGCGTGTGCCCTAGGAGCATTGCGCCCCATGAGCCGACGTAGTCGATGTAGCGCCGGCCTTCGGCATCCCAGAGGTGCGCGCCGGCCGCGCGCTCGAAGAAGCGCGGCGTGCCACCGACGGCGCGGAACGCACGCACCGGCGAATTCACGCCGCCGGGGATCACGCGCTGCGCGCGCTGGTAGAGCGTTTCATTGTTCATGCGAAGAGCTTGCCATAGGCGCGCGCCCGCGCCCGGATATCGGGCGCGTCGAAGAGGTCGGTGATGACCGCGAGGAGATCGGCGCCAGCGGCGATGAGCTGTGGCGCGTTCTCGAGCGTGATGCCGCCGATGGCGGCGATTGGTACGCCGAGCGCTTTCGCTTCGCCAAACAGGCGAAGCGGCGCGCGGACAGCCTCGGGCTTGGTGGGGGAGGCGAACACGCTGCCGAAAGCGATGTAATCGGCTCCGGCCTGCACGGCAATACGCGCGCGCTCGAGCTCGTCGTAGCACGACCCGCCAAGGATGCGAGGGCCAAGGCGCTTGCGCGCCGCCCGCAGGTCGCCGTCGTCGCCGCCGAGGTGCGCGCCGGCAGCGTCCAGGTCGAGGGCGAGCTCCACATCGTCATTGATGATCACCGGCACGCCGTAGTCCCGCGCCATGCGCACGATCGCCGCAGCATGGGTGCGCTCGCGTGCCTTGCTGCGGTATTGGAGGAGCGCGATGCCGCCCTCGAGCGCAAGCCGCACTTTGCGCTCGAGATCGGCCGCCTCAGGCGTGATTGCGTAGAGGCCGCGCAGCTTCACCGGCGGTAGAAGCGGTTCGGCAGCAACTGGCCTCTGCCTGCCGCAAAGCCGGCGGCGAGCGCCTGCCACGTGAAGCGTTGGCCTTCGCCGACGGCTTGGGCGGGCTTGAGGCCGTGCGCGAGATAGGCGGCAATCGCCGAGGCGAGCGTGCAGCCCGAGCCGTGGTACTCGCACGGCAGTCGCGGCCAACGGTCTTCGCGCACCATGCCGCTCTCATCATAGAGCGTGTTCACCACCTCGGCGCCGGCTTCGTGCGTGCCGGTGATGAGGACGTATTCGCAGCCACGATCGGTCAGCGCGCGGGCGCACGCCGCGAGATCGCCCTCGCCGGCGAGGCGGCGCGCCTCGATGCTGTTGGGCGTTAGCACGGTCGTGCGCGGCAGGATGGCTTCGCGCAGCGCTGCGATCGCATCGTCGTCGGCGAGCCGCTCGCCGCGTCCGCTCGCAAGTACCGGGTCGACCACGAACGGCGTCTCGGCATGCGCCGCCACGATCTCGCTTACCGCGCGCACGTTCGCCGCCGAGCCGAGCACGCCTGCCTTGAATGCTGCCACCGAGATGTCGCCAAGCAGGCGGCTCGCCTGCTCGGCGATCCAGGCCGCGTCGATTGCCAGCACGCGTGCGACGCCGCTCGTGTCCTGCGCGGTGAGCGCCGTCACGACCGAGAGCGGATGGCAGCCGAGCGCCGCGAGCGTAAGCAGGTCCGCCTGCAAGCCGGCGCCCGACGTCGGATCGGTTGCGGCGAAGCTCAGAACCATCGGCGGCGCCGGCGGCGCGGTCATCGACATGAGTTAATATCCGACCCCTTCTATGACTGAAAATCAAGTCGCATATAAGACATGGATGTGTCTCATCTGCGGCTTCGTCTACGATGAAGCGGCGGGGCTGCCGGACGAAGGCCTCGCGCCCGGCACGCGCTGGGAAGACGTGCCGATGAACTGGACCTGCCCGGAGTGCGGCGCGCGCAAGGAAGACTTCGAAATGGTGGAGATCTGATGCGCTAAAATGCGCTGCACGGCGCATGTCCTCGATCAACCTGACGCATCACTTCTTGATCGCCATGCCGAACATGGCCGATCCGTACTTCGCGAGGACCCTGACGTACATCTGCGAGCACAACGAGCAGGGCGCACTCGGCCTGGTCGTGAATCGGCCGATCGACATGACGCTCTCGTCGCTCTTCGAGCGGCTCTCCTTGCAGCTCGCCGATCGCGCGGTATCCGACGCGCCGATCTATTACGGCGGTCCGGTGCAAACCGATCGCGGTTTCGTGCTGCACGCACCGGTCGGCAACTGGCAAGCGACTCTGTCGGTGCGCGAAGCGATCGGCCTCACCACCTCGAAGGACATCCTCGAAGCGGTGGGTCGCGGCGAGGGCCCCAAGCGCATGCTGGTGACGCTCGGCTACGCCGGCTGGTCGCCGGGGCAGCTCGAGCAGGAGCTGTCGCAGAACGCCTGGCTCACGGTCGAAGCGAAGGACGCGATTCTCTTCGACATTCCGGCGGAGGAACGGCTGGCGCAGGCGATGCAGCTTCTCGGCCTCGACTACGCGAGGCTGCAGGACGAAGCGGGACATGCCTGAGGGGCGCCGCGCCACCGTCCTCGCCTTCGATTTCGGACTTAAGCGTATTGGCGTAGCCGTCGGCGAAGCGGAGCTCGGCACCGCGCACCCGCTGGCGGCGATTGCCGCTCCCGGCTTTGAGTCGATCTCCAGACTGATCAGCGAATGGCGCCCATCGCGCCTTGTGGTCGGCTTGCCGGTCGCGGCCAACGGCGAGCATCCGCTGGCGAGGCGCGTCGAGCGCTTCGCCCGAGCGCTCGAAGGCCGCTTTCACCTTCCGGTGGCCCGCGTCGACGAGCGCTACAGCTCGGTGGAGGCGGAGAGTCGCTTGCGCGGCGTGAAGCGAAAGCGCGTCGACTCGGTCGCCGCGCAGCTCCTGCTCGAACAATACTTCCATGAAGCTGCCTGACGCGGAAAAGCTCTGCGAGCAACTGGCCGCGGAGCTGCGCCCGCGCCTTACGCCGAAGAGCGCGATGATCGGGCTCTATACCGGCGGCGCCTGGCTCGCCGAGCGGCTGCATGCGCTGCTCGCGCTGAAGGAGCCGCTTGGCCTGATGGACATCGCGTTCTATCGCGATGACTACCACGCCCAGGGCCTGCACCACGATCCGAAGCGCACCAAGATCCCGTTCGACGTCAACGGCCGCGAGCTGCTGCTGGTCGACGACGTGCTCTATACCGGCCGCACGGTGCGCGCAGCGATGAACGAGCTGTTCGATTACGGGCGCCCGGCAAGCATCACGCTGGTCGTGCTCGCCGATCGCGGCGGCCGCGAGCTGCCGATCTGCGCCCAGTATTGCGGCGCGCGCGTCGAAGTGCCCTCCGGCATGCGCCTGCGCTTGACGCGCGAGGCGAACGGCAAGCTCGCGCTCGTGCTGGAGCCAAGCCGTGCCGCATAACCCGCAGCTGAACAGCAAGGGCGAGCTTCAGCATCTGCTTTCGGTGGAGGGCCTGCCGCGCCAGATCCTGGTCCAGATCCTCGATACCGCCGAATCGTTCGTCGGCGTCACCGAGCGCGAAGTGAAGAAGGTGCCGCTCCTGCGCGGCAAGAGCGTCTTCAACCTGTTCTTCGAGCCCTCCACGCGCACGCGCACCACCTTCGAGATCGCCGCGAAGCGGCTTTCCGCCGACGTCATCAACCTCAACATCGCGCTCTCCTCGCAGACCAAAGGGGAATCGCTTCTCGACACCGTTGCGAACCTGTCGGCCATGCAGGCGGACATCTTCGTCGTGCGCCACGCGTCCTCCGGTGCACCGTTTCTCATCGCGCGCCACGTCAAGCCGCATGAACACGTGGTAAACGCTGGCGACGGTCGCCACGCCCATCCCACGCAGGGCTTGCTCGACCTCTACACCATCCGCCACTACAAGAAGGACTTCTCAAGCCTGACGGTCGCCATCGTCGGCGACGTGCTGCATTCGCGCGTCGCGAGATCGCTGATTCACGGGCTCACCAGCCTCGGCGCGCCGGAAGTGCGCGTCATCGGTCCGCAGACGCTGCTGCCGACCGGCGTCGAGGCGCTCGGCGTAAAAGTGTTCCACGACATGAAAGCCGGGCTGCGCGACTGCGACGTGGTGGTGATGCTGAGACTCCAGAACGAGCGCATGAACGGTTCGCTGCTGCCCTCGGCGCAGGAATACTTCAAGAACTATGGCCTGACGGCGGAGAAGCTCGCGCTCGCGCGCAAGGACGCCATCGTCATGCATCCCGGGCCGATGAACCGTGGCGTCGAAATCGATTCCTCGGTGGCCGACGGGCCGCATTCGGTGATCCTGCCGCAGGTCACCTTCGGCATCGCCGTGCGCATGGCCGTGATGAGCATCGTGGCCGGGTAGGGCATGCGCCTCGCCATCAGGAACGCGCGCATCATCGACCCGGCGAGCGGGCGCGATGGCGTGGGCGATCTGCATATCGCCGACGGAAAAATCAGCGAAGAGTTTTCCAAGCCCGATCGCGTGATCGACGCCAAGGGGCTGATCGCGTCTCCCGGCTTCATCGACCTTTCCGCGAGGCTGCGTGAGCCGGGATTCGAATACAAGGCGACGCTGGAATCCGAGCTGGAGGCGGCGCTGGCGGGCGGCGTGACGAGCCTTGCCTGTCCGCCGGATACCGATCCGCCGCTCGATGAGCCGGGGCTGGTCGACATGCTGCGCCGGCGCGCCAAGGCGCTCTCGCGCGCTCGCGTCTATCCGATCGGCGCGCTCACCGTGAAGCTGGAAGGCGAGCGCCTGACTGAAATGGCGCAGCTCGCCGAAGCTGGCTGCGTCGCGTTCTCCCAGGCGAACGCCCCGCTTGCCAATACGCAGGTGCTCTGGCACGCGCTGCAATACGCCGCGACCTTCGGTTTCCCGGTGTGGCTGCGACCAGAGGACGCCTGGCTGGCGAAGGACGGCGTCGCGCACGACGGCGAGCTCGCCACGCGACTCGGGCTGCCGGGAATTCCGCCCTTTGCCGAGACCATCGCGCTCGCGACAATGCTCGAGCTGGTGCGCGCCACCGGCGCGCGCGTGCACTTTTGCAGGCTCTCCACCGCGGGCGCGGTCGACATGATGCGCACCGCCAAGCGCGAGGGCCTGCCCGTGACTTGCGACGTTGCCATACACCACCTGCACCTCAGCGACATGGATCTTGGCTACTTCGACTCGAACTGCCGCCTCGAGCCGCCGCTACGCAATGCGCGCGATCGCGATGCGCTGGCGCGCGGCTTGGAAGACGCGACCATCGACTGCGTGTGCTCGGATCACACGCCGGTCGACGACGATGGCAAGCACCTGCCGTTCGCCGAGGCGGAACCTGGCGCGACTGGACTCGAGCTGCTGCTGCCGCTGACGCTCAAATGGGGCGAGGCGCGCAAGCTGCCGCTCGCCAAGTCGCTCGCGCGCATCACCTGCAACGCTGCCCAGGTGCTCGGTGTGAGCTCCGGGCGCATTGCGCTAGGCGCGGTGGCGGACCT
>Ga0136846_1214076_pt1 | contig 11348 bp, 7 predicted proteins | sample HopSoiMetagenom2_FD_96841 | JGI IMG/M metagenome (GOLD analysis project Ga0136846, IMG submission 96841) | Grasslands soil microbial communities from Hopland, California, USA - 2 Assembly 2016 (version 4) | ecosystem: Environmental > Terrestrial > Soil > Grasslands | place: USA: Hopland... | reverse complement strand
GGACCCGCGGATCAGCCGCCGGGCGACGGGGAACGCGATCAGCAGGCTGAGCGCCACCGAGATGACCGCGGCCAGCACCGAGTACAGGATCGTGTTGAGCACCTGCGGGCCGAGGTCGCCCTGGGTCCAGGCGGCGCTGTAGTTGGAGAACGTCGGCGCGGCCGGCGGGCTCAGCGGGCTCCGGATGAAGTGCCCCTGCGACTCGAAGGAGATCATCACCACGTACGCGATCGGGATCGCGAACAGCAGCGCGATCAGGATCCCGGTAGTGATCCGCCAGGTCCGGCGCGGATTGCGCAGCTGGAAGCCGGGGCGGGGCGGGGCGCTGCGCGGCTGGGCCGGACGGGTCGCGTAGCCGGTGCTGCTCACGCCAGGAGCCTCCGCTCTCGGTGCTGGAGGAAGGCCACCAGCGGCAGCGCCACCAGGATGGCCAGGAGCAGCAGGATCACGCTCATCGAAGCGCCCAGGCCCAGGTCGGCCGTGTTGCCGAAGGCGGTGTTGAAGGCCAGGATGCCCAGGGTGTTGGTGCCGAACTGCCCGTCGGTCAGGATGTAGATCAGGTTGTACGTGGTCAGCGACCCGATCACCGCGAACGTGACGTTGACGGTGACCACCGCGGCCATCAGCGGCCAGGTCAGCCGCCGGAACCGCTGCCAGCCGGTGACCCCGTCTATCGCGGCCGCCTCGAAGATCTCCGGCGGGATCGCCTTCAGCCCGCCGATGAACACGACCATGGTGAAGCCCAGGTTCTGCCACACCTGGGCCAGGATCGTCAGCGGCATGGCCCAGGTATCGGAGCCGAAGAAGGCCGAATGGATGCCGGCGTGGCCGAGGATGGCCTGGACCGGCCCGGACTGCGGGTCGAACATCAGCAGCCAGACGATGCCGACCACGGTGACGCCGAGGACGATGGGCAGGAAGGCCAGGATGCGCAGCAGTGTCGCGGTCCGGCCGGTGCCCTGGAGCCGGTGGGCCAGCGCCAGGGCGACGGCGTTCTGCACCACGGTGACGCCGACCACGAAGTACAGCGTGTCACCCAGGCTGGCGACGAAGCCGGGCCACTGGGTGGTGAACAGCGTCGTGTAGTTGTCCAGCCCGGTGAACGAGGTGGACGCCCCGGCCAGGCCGGAGTAGTCGGTCAGCGAGATGGCGATGTTGGCCACCGCCGGGGCGATCCCGAACAGCAGGAAGAAGGCCAGCCCGATGGCCACGCCGCCCCACATGACCAGCCGCGACGGGCGGGACAGCAGGCGGACGTTGCTCGGTTTTCCCGACCTCCGGGCCATAGGCGCTCCTCCGTGACGGCGGGCAGAGGTTTCGTCCCCGGCCCAGGGCGGTAGCCCCGGGCCGGGGAATTATTACCGGCGGATCAGCCCGTCTTCCAGTCCGACTGGTACATGGCCACCGCTTGCTGCGGGGTCTTCGAGCCGGCCATCACCGACTCCTGCAGCAGCGGCCACTGGGTAGCGGTGTCCCAGTAACCCTGGTCGGCCGACAGGGCCGGCAGCACGTCGCCGGGGTTGAAGCCCTGGCCGAACAGCGGGCCGAGCACCTTGGAGCTGAAGCTCGAGTACGGGCCGCCGGACTTCATGATCGGCGAGATGCCGGTCATGTTGACGTACTGCTTGTAGATGGCCGGGCTGGTGAAGAACGCCATCCACTTCATGGCCAGCGCCTTGTCCGGGGCCTTGTTCAGCACCTCGAAGGTCAGGTCCTGGTTGGCGACCGGCTGGTTAGCGGCCGGGTCGTTGCTGCCCGGCAGGGCGAAGCTGCCGACCTGCATGGTCGGGTTGGCCTTCTGCACGCTGGTCAGGTCCCAGGAGCCGTCGAGCAGCATCGGCGCCTTATCCTGGGCGAACGCGTTGGGCATGTCCTGCCAGGCGGCACCGGTGTAGGACGGCTCCAGGTACTTGGCGAGCTGCTGCTCACGCTGGAGAACCTGGATCATCTCCGGGCTGTTCCACTTCAGGTCGCCCTTCTCCAGGGCCTGGGCCAGGGTCTCACCGCTCGCCTTGGGCGCCCACAGCGAGTTCATGAACGGCTCGGCGATGAACCGGGTCACGTACACGCTGGCGCCACTGCCGAGGCCGAGCCACAGCGGGCTGCTGACGCCCTTGGACTTCAGCGTGTTCATCAAGGTGATGAACTCGTCCCAGGTCTTCGGCGGGGTCACGCCGTACTTGGTGAAGTCCGCCTTGTTGTAGAACACCAGCTCCTGGTAGACGCCGGAGAGCAGGCCGACCAGCTTGCCGTTGTAGGTCTCGGCCTTGACGGCGGTGTCGTTCAGGTTCTTGGCCCAGGGCTGAGTGCTCAGGTCGGCGAAGACGTTGTTGGTCGACCAGAACTGCGTCGGCGTCTCGGACTTGCGGGTCGGGTTCAGCGGCAGCGGCTGGAGCTGGTCCACCGTGGTGACGATGTCCGCGCTGCTGGAGTTGACCGACGTCTGCAGCAGGTTGGCGTACCCGGTGGCCACGTTGACCGCCGTCTGCAGCTGGACATGGATCTTGGGGTACTTGGCCTCGAATTCCTTGTTGATGGCGGTCAGGGCGGAGACGGCCGGCGGGTTCACCCAGGTGATGATCTTGAGGGTGCCGCTGTCGGCGTTGCCGCCGCTGCCGCTGCTGCCGCCGCTGCCGCTGGAGCTGCAGCCGGCCAGCGCGGCGGCGCCGAGCGTGGTGACGGCTGCGATTCCCGCCAGCGCTCGCCGGCGTCTGGACCGGCCGAGGGTTCTGCTCAGCTGCATGAGCGTGACCTTTCTGCGAGGGATGGCGGTGAGCCTAAGCCACGTGTGAACCGATGGTCAATACCACTGGTAAAAATGCAACGCGGCCGTCATCTTAGAACGGGAACAGCGTGGCCGAGGCCGCGTCGGTGAGCGGGGCCCCGTACTCCGACACCTCGAACCCTTCGGCGTGCTGAACGGACGCCCCGGCCTCCGCGCCGTACCGGGCCACCAGGGCCGCGCGGTACCGGCCGGCTACCTCGCGGGCGGCCGCGGCCACCCGCTGGTTCGCGTAGGCCTGCCGCCCGGCCCGGTCGCCCGGCATCTCGTCGGCGTAGCCGCCGATCCACGGCAGCCACTCCAGCACCTGGGACTCGTGCGCGCGCACGGCGGCGAGCTTGGCCTCCAGCACCGGGTCGATGCTGACCACCACGTCGGGCCGCAGCGGCTCGGGCCGGGTGAAGCGGTCGTCCATGAACAACACGACCGGGTCGCGGTCGGGGACCGGTACCAGCGGGACGATGTTCGGCACCTTGAGCAGGTAGCAGGCGTCCTGGACGAGCACCCCGGTGTAGCGGTGGTCGGGGTGATAGTCGCTGGTCCGGGGGCAGACGATGACGTCCGGCGCGAACAGCCGGATTTCCCGGATCACCCGGAACCGGTTCTCCAGCGTCGGCATCAGCATCCCGTCGGTGTTGTCCAGGATCACCGAGTCGGCGCCGGCCGCCCGCGCGCCGGCCGCGGCTTCGGCGCGGCGCCGCCGGACCAGCGGCTCCCCCGCCAGCTCGTGGTGCCCGGCGCTGCCGTCGGTCAGCGCGACAAAGCGCGCCTGGCCGCCGGCCCGGGTCCACAGCGCGGCCAGGCCGCCGGACTTGATCTCGCAGTCGTCCGGGTGGGCGCCGAAGCACAGCAGGCGGGGACTGCGGTCCTGCTCAGGTTCCATGTCCGCTCCTCGTCTGGTCGAGAGTCCTGGAATCGTCAGTACTGATCAAAGAGGTCCCGAACGGGGCAGGCAAACGCCCGCCCCGGCTCCCCTCGTCAGGCCGGGTGGCCGACGTGGGCCGGGTGGCCAGGGCGAGCGCCACCATGGCCAGCCCGGCCAGCGAGAAGCCGCCCCGCGGGCTGACGGTGGATACCAGCGCGATGAGCAGGCCGGTCACCGGGTAGCTGCCGGGCAGCGCCATCGTCCAGATGCCCGAGATCCGGCCCCGCAGCCGCGGCTCCGAACGCAGCAGGACCAGCGTGCTGGCCGCCGCGATCAGCCAGATGGACAGGAAGCCGGCCAGGGCCAGGCCCACGAAGGCCCCGGCCGTCACCGGGCTCAGCGCGGTGGCCACCACGGCCAGCCCGGTGAGCAGGGTCAGGATGCGCAGGCGGCGGCCGTCCGGCTCCCGGCCGGCGCCGGCGGCCACCAGGGCGCCGGGCAGCGCGCCGAGGCCGAACGCCGCCATCAGCGCGCCGTAGCCGCCGCCGCCCAGGTGCAGGGTGCGGCTGGCGAACGGGGGCGCGGACACGCTCAGGTCGAACAGCATGGCGCCGGCCAGCGCGATCAGGACGCAGAACCGGATCTCGGGATGATGGCGGACCAGCCGCAGGCCCTCGCGCAGCCCGGATCCCAGCTGCCCCCGCGCGGGCGCCGGTAGTCCCCCGGCCTGGGCGTCCGGCTTGAAGAACCACAGCATCCACAGCATGGGCAGGTAGGACGCCGCGTTGAAGGCGAAGCACGGCGCGGTCCCCACGGCCGCGAGCAGGATCGCGCCGGCGGCCGGGCCGAGCACGCGGGCCGCGTTGATGACCACCTCGAACAGTCCGACGGCGCTGGCCAGCCGCTGCCGCCCGACGAGCTGGAACACGTAGACCTGGCGGACGGGCGAGTCGACGGCCATCACCGCGCCGTTCAGCGCGCCCAGCGCGAAGATCATCCAGAGCTGGATCCGCCCGCTGGCCACCAGCACCGCCTGGATCACGTTCACCACGATGAACAGGGCCTGGGTGGCCATCATCAGGTGGCGGCGGTCCAGCCGGTCGGCCAGGGCACCGCCCCAGGCCGCCCCGAGCAGGACCGGCGTCCAGGTGACGATACCCAGCAAGCCCAGGTCGACCGCGTGCCCGGTGAGCCGGAACACGAGCCAGGACTGGGCCACCGACTGGGTCATGCTGCCGGAGGAGGAGAAGATCTGGCAGACGAACCACCAGCGGTACCGGCGGTCCCGCAGGGCGTGGATGGCCCGGCGCAGACCTCGTTCTTTTATTTGATCGGATTCGGTCAAATTAACGGCGGCCTGATCGGGCGGATTGGTCACGTTAATCCAGGTTACCGACTAAGGCTGGTTAGCGAAATGGAGCCTTCGGCACATTAAATTGATCGAGTCCGTCCTTAATGGCGTACGATACGGGCGTGGATGACCGGAGCCGGACGATCCGCCGCCCGAATGAGCAGCGCGTCCTGACCCGGCTGGCGCAGGCCGGCCAGGCCAGCCGGGCCGAGCTGGCCCGGGCCCTGAACCTGCCCAAGGCGACGGTGGCCGATCTCGTCACCGCCCTGATCGGCCAGGGCCTGATCGCCCCGGTCCCGGCGGCCGGTGACGTCCCGGCGGCTGGCGGCCGGCTGGCGCGGGGGCGGCCCGGGCAGGTCCTGGCGCTAGCCGGGCTGGCCCCGGCGGTCGCGGTGATCACCTGGACAGCGGGCCAGCTGCGCTGTTCGGTCGCCACGCTGAGCGGCCAGGTCCGGACCGAGGACGTGCTGGTCCCCGAGCTGAGCCCCGCGGACGAGGGTGCACCGCCGGCCGAGGTGGCCATCGCCGGGCTCCGGCGGGCCTGCGCCGCGGCTGGCTACGAGATCGGGGCCCTGGCCGCCGTGGTGCTGAGCGTGCCGGCGCCGTTCCAGCGCGGTGTGGGCCGTGCCGTTACCGTCCCCGCGCCCGAGGTCGGCGGGGGCGGGGGCCCCGGCCGCCGCCCGGCCTGGGCCGGGGAGGAACTGGCCGACGCGCTGACCGGGCAGGCGGGCGTCACCGTGCTGGTCGAGAACGACGCCAACCTCGGCGCCCTCGGCGAGCACGCGTTCGGCGCGGGACAGGGACAGCCGGATCAGGTCTACGTGAAGTTCGGCCAGGCCAGCGTGGGAGCTGGCCTGATCATCGGCGGCCGGCTGCACCGGGGCGCCCGGGGCTTCGCCGGCGAGATCGCGCACGTGCAGGTGCGGGAGAACGGCCCGGTGTGCGCCTGCGGCGGCCGCGGCTGCCTGATCCGGACGATCGGCACTGAGATGATCGACCTGGCCCAGCCGGCCTACGAGCCGCGGCTCACCTACCCGGTGATGATCAGCCTGGCCGAGGCCGGCGACGTCGGCATGCAGCGGCTGCTCGGCGACTTCGGCCGCGCCATCGGCCGGCCGCTGGCCGACCTGTGCACGCTGCTCAACCCCGGACTGTTCGTGCTGGACGGCTCGATCGGCCGGGCCGGACAGCACGTCATCGCGGGGATGCGCGAGGTCATCGACCGGCACGCCTGCCCGGTGATGTCCGCCGCGGCCCCGGTGGTCCCGGGTTCCCTCGGCCACCGCGCGGAGGTGCTCGGCGCGGTGGTCCTGGCCCGGCAGGAACGGCCCACCGGGTTAGCTCCGGGCGGGCGGCGGGCCCGGCGGGCGGCTGGCCGGAGAGCAGATCGGAGCGTCGTTCGCCGGCCCATTCCTGCGGGGGGCGGGGACGGTGCGGTGAGCCTGCCTCCGTTCGGCCGTCTTGTCTTGGATCTTCGGTTAGGGTGATCGCGGCCACCGGGCAGGCGCGGGTTCCATCACGACTCCTGGACGATGTTCGGTTGGTAGCGCGGCTCCTGCTCGGTCACCCCGAACGGGGGGAACGCCTGTAGTCGGTAAATAGCCGGGTAACTATCGACTTCCGTTCCGTTGTGTGCGATAACGGTTCGGATGCGGGGGGGCGGTCCTTTGACGAGCCGGACGGAGCTCGCGCACAGGTCATGCGCCCGCTCTTACCCGATGCGGGCGGAAAAGTCCGCAAAGGAGTGGGTTTGAGCGTGTTCTCCCGAAGGCTCGCGCGGCTGGGCAGCCGAGCCGTTCTCCCCGTGGCCGCCGTCGGCGGCCTCGCCGGGCTGTCGCTGGCGGCCCCGGCCGTGACCGCGGCGGCCCCCGCCGCCGCGCACCTGACCTCCGTCAGGGTCGTTCCCGCGATCGGCCACCCGGTCCTCGGCAAGGCGCTCACGGCGCCGATCTCTACGTCGCAGTGCCAGGCCCAGATCGGCATCGAGTGCTTCTCACCGATGCAGTACCGGGTCGCCTATGACCTGAACCCCCTGTACAGCAGGGGCATTACCGGCGCCGGCCGGACCATCGTGATCGTCGACTCGTTCGGCTCGCCGACCATCGCGCACGACATCCAGGCGTTCGACCAGCAGTGGGGTTTCCCCGATCCTGACCTGCAGGTCATGAAGTTCGGCAACGTTCCGCCGTTCGACCCCACCGACTCGACGATGGTCGGCTGGGCTGAGGAGACCACCCTGGACGTGGAGTACGCGCACTCCATCGCGCCCGGCGCAAAGATCGTCCTGGCCGAGACCCCGGTCGCCGAAACCGAGGGCACGACCGGCTTGCCGGAGATGATGAACGCCGAGAAGTCGCTGATCGACAGCGGCATCGGCGACGTGATCACGCAGAGCTTCGGCGCGACCGAGAACACCTTCCCCGGCTTCGCCAGCGGCAACTTCTCCAGCCTGCTCGACCTGCGGTACGCGTTCAAGGACGCGCAGGCCCACCGCGTCACCGTGCTCGCCTCCTCCGGTGACGACGGCGCGACCGACGCCGAATCCGACGGGACCACGCTGTACCCGTTCCGGGTGAACTCCTGGCCGTCGTCGGACCCGCTGGTCACGTCCGTCGGCGGCACCCAGCTCAACCTGGACAACACCGGCAACCGGCTGTCGCCCGACGTGGTGTGGAATGACGCCAGGGGGTCTGGCGGAGGCGGTGTGTCGGGGGTCTTCGCGCGCCCGGCCTACCAGAGCCTCGTCGCCAAGCAGGTCGGCAAGAAGCGCGGTACGCCGGATATCTCAATGAGCGCCTCTACCAGCGGCGCCGCCTGGATCTATACGTCCTTCCCGGGCGTGAGCGCCGGCTGGCACCTCGTCGGCGGCACCAGCGAGGCATCGCCGATATTCTCCGGCATCGTCGCACTCGCCGACCAGGTGGCCCGCCACCGCCTCGGCCTGATCAACCCGGGGATCTACGGCCTCGGCGCGCTCAGCCGGAGCGGCAGCAGCAGTTTCGGGATCGTGGACGTCACCTCCGGCAACAACTCCTTCGCGGGCGTCACCGGCTTCGACGCCGGGCCCGGGTATGACCTGGCCAGCGGCTGGGGAACGATCGACGCGGCCAAGTTCGTCCGCGAGCTCGCGCTCCTCGGCTGACCGGCGGATTCAGTCAGCAACGCCACGACGCCGTCCGGGTCCACCCGGACGGCGTCGTCATGTCCGGGCTGAGGGCGGGCCGACCGTCGGATCCTGCCCCGTTGCGGCATCCGGTCGTGACAGCCGGTCGCGACAGCCGGTCGCGACATCCGGTGCGACCGGATCGATGGAGCATTGAGCCGGCTATTACCGGCTCGGTGGAACATTGAACCGGTTCATGCCGGGGCAATAGGCGGCTGGCAGCCGTCACCTGGGCCCCGGCACCACTTGGATCACAGCACGAGCGGATTAGCCATCGTCGTGGATCATTGCCCGCGGATTGCCGCGGTGAATGTCCACGGTGACGGGCGGTGTGAAAGTAGCGGCACCTGGGAAAGTGCCCCTGGCCGGGGACCGCGCGGTTAATCTGCTGGCCCTTTCCGCCGCCCGCGGGAAAGCGCGGCGGCCGGCGTCGCCGCCGCGTTTCCCGTGATCGCGAAGGGTTTTTAGTCTGCCCGGACTGAGAACCCTTCGCGATCATGAAGGGACGCCCGGAAACGCGGGGCTGGAGGGAGCCAGCGGGCGGGTGCGGTTATAGGTGCCGCCGTGGGGCGGGTGCGGTTATAGGTGCGGCCACGGGGGGAAGGTTTTCATGCTGGCCGCTGCCCTCGGGCGGATCAGAGCCGGATCGTCGCCTCGATGGTCAGGCGGCGGGACTGGCCCGCGTTTTCCTACTCGGGATCCCGCTTTGCCGAGGGTTCGATCCGCGGTATTGCGATCATGAACAATCAATAAAACGGGCTGCCGGCATGCTTGCGGGTTCATGATCCGTGCGTCCGCGCAGTTGCATGGAGGAGGGCTGCACTGCCGGGTGGCCGACTAAGGTGGGCCGCTATGCGTACCTTGAACGTCGGCCTGCGGGTCAGCGATCTCAAGCGGTCACTCGCGTTCTACACCGCCGTCGGTTACACGGTCGTCGGGACCGTCGGAGAAACGCCGTCCGGCAGCCTGACCATGCTCCGGCTGCCGGACGACGGCTTCGTCACCATCGAACTGGTCCACGACCCGGCGGGGGGCCCGGTCGACATCGGCACCGGGATCAGCCACCTGGCCATCCAGGTCGAGTCACTGGATACGATCGTGGCCGGCCTGGCCGCCCAGGGGATCACGGCCGGCTCACCGGAGCTGCCCGGCGGCCCTGACGGCCCGCGGACCAGCTGGATCACCGACCCGGACGGCTACCAGATCGAGCTGGTCCAGTGGCCGGCCGGCCATGCCGACGGCATCACCGAGGCCGACTTCGCCTGAGCCGGAGCCGCGCGGGGCACTGTCGCGGTGCTGAGGCGGGACCTAGGGTGGCCTCATGCAGGTACGGCTGTTGGGTGAGCTCCCAGGGGAAGCCATCCCCGCCACCGGCGCCGGCTCGGCTGAACCGGAGGCCTGATGCCGCACCTGCTCGACATGAAGGTCTATGTCCCGAAGTCCCGGCGAGGCCTGGTGCCGCGTCCGCGGCTGAGCGAGCGGCTGGACCGCGGGATCGCGTCGAAGCTGACGCTGGTCTCCGCGCCGGCTGGCTTCGGCAAGACGACACTGCTCACCGAGTGGCTGGCGCGGGGGGCGGCCGCGCCGGGCGGTAAGCAGCTGGCGGCCGCGCCCGGCGGTGAGGAGATGGCGGAGGGGGCGCTCGGTGAGCGGCTGGTGGCATGGCTCTCGCTCGACCGGGCCGACAACGATCCCGCCTCCTTCTGGACCTATGTGATCGCCGCGCTGCGGACGGCGGCGGCGGGGATCGGCGAGAGTGCGCTGAGCCTCTTGCAGGCGTCCGCGCCTGCCCCGATCGAAACGGTGTTGACCGTTCTGCTCAACGAGCTAGGCGCCATCGCGGCCGATATCGTGCTGGTCCTCGACGACTACCACGTGATCGAGGCGCGCGAGGTGCAGGACGGGATGGCGTTCCTGCTCGATCACCTGCCCGCCGGGCTGCACGTGGTGATCGCCAGCCGGGCTGATCCCGTGTTGCCGCTGGCCCGGTTGCGGGCACGGGGCGAGCTGGTCGAGACCCGCGCGGCCGAGTTGCGCTTCACGCCCGATGAGGCCGCGGCGTACCTCAACGAGATGATGGGCCTTCGGCTGACGCCGCAGGACGTGGCCGCGCTCGAGGGGCGTACCGAGGGCTGGATCGCCGCGCTCCAGCTGGCGGCGCTGTCGATGCAGGGGCGAGACGACGTGGCTGGCTTCATCGCCGGCTTCGCGGGCGATGATCGTTACGTGGTCGATTACCTGGCCGAGGAGGTGCTGCAGCGTCAGTCCGATCGGGTCCAGGCCTTCCTGCTGCAGACTTCGATCCTGGGCCGGCTGAGCGGTCCGCTGTGCGATGCGGTCACCGGGCAGGACGGCGGCAAGGCCATGCTGGAGGCGCTGGACCGGGGGAACCTGTTCCTGGTCCCGCTGGATGACCGCCGTCAGTGGTACCGCTACCACCAGCTGTTCGCCGACGTGCTCCAAGCGCGCCTGCTCGACGAACAGCCCGGCCAGGTGCCTGACCTGCACCGGCGGGCGAGCGCGTGGTATCAGCGCAGCGGCGAGCCGTCCGCCGCCATCGGCCACGCGCTGGCCGCCGGGGATTTCGAGCGGGCCGCGGGCCTCATCGAGCTGGCGACTCCGGCCCTGAGCAAGACCCGGCAGGAAGCCACGGTGCACGGCTGGCTCAAGCTGATCCCCGACGAGGTGATCAGCGTCAGGCCCGTGCTCAGCGTGGCCTTCGCCTGGGTACTGCTGTCCATCGGCGAGTTCGACGGAGTTGAGGACCGGCTGCGGGACGCCGAGCGATGGCTGGACGTCACGACGGATACCGGTGCGGGATCCCCGTCCTCGCCGCCTGGGATGGTCGTGGCCAACGAGGAGGAATATCGCGGCCTCCCGGGGACGATCGAGCTGTACCGGTCCGCCCTGGCCCTGACCCGGGGCGAGCCGCTCGGCGCGATCAGCCACGCCCGGCGGGCGCTTGACCTCGCGTCCGAGCAGGACCATCGCTGGCGGGCCGCAGCGTCGGGAATCATAGGGCTCGCCTTCTGGACGACCGGGGATCTCGAGGCCGGGTACGCGGCTTACGCCGAGTGCGCCGCGGGACTACGGCGGGCCGGGCATATCGCCGATATCTTCGGCTGCGCGGTAGCGCTGGCCGACATCCGGATCACCCAAGGTCGTCTCGGTGCGGCGATGCGCACGT
>Ga0136846_1217869_pt1 | contig 11350 bp, 20 predicted proteins | sample HopSoiMetagenom2_FD_96841 | JGI IMG/M metagenome (GOLD analysis project Ga0136846, IMG submission 96841) | Grasslands soil microbial communities from Hopland, California, USA - 2 Assembly 2016 (version 4) | ecosystem: Environmental > Terrestrial > Soil > Grasslands | place: USA: Hopland... | reverse complement strand
TGCCATAGGAGTGCCGCCCCCTCGTACATGAAGATCATGCAGCACCTCGGCGTGTTCACGCCCGGCGGTCCACAGCTCACCGGGTACACGGCCACGTTCGGCCGGTCGGATGAGCGCAAGCTGGCCACCGTGTACGAGGGGGTGGCGTTCTCCCGGGACATCTCCTGGATGATCCGGCGCCGGTACCTCATCCCGCCGGTGGGCCGGATCGTGCAGGTGCCCGACCTCGACCTGGCCGGCGTGCGCACCTCCCGGGGCGAGTATGACGATGCCGAGCTCGGCGAGGCCCTGGCGGAGTCCCTGGCGCCGGAGCTGGTGGCTCAGGCGTACGTGGAGCACGCGGCCGGGCGGAAGGCGGTCGGGTTCGCCCCCACCGTGGCCGCGGCCGAACGGTTCATGCGGGCGTTCCAGGCGGCCGGCATCCCCTCCGAGATTGTTCACGGCAAGCTGGATAAGGAGGAGCGCGCGCTCGTGCTCAAGCGGCACCGGGCGGGAGATTTCCCGGTGCTCTGGAATTGCGCCGTCTTGATCGAGGGGTACGACGATCCGGAGATCGACTGTGTGATCATCGGGCCGGTCAAGTCCAAGAACCGGTACCAGCAGATGGCCGGACGCGGCCTGCGGGTGGACCCCGCCCGCCCGTACGAGGACCAGGACTGCCTCCTGCTGGGCTACGCGCCCACCGTGCTCTCCCACGATCTCCGCTCGATCATCGACCTGTCCGAACGGCCCCTCAAAGAGGCCAAGGACGGCAAGACGCTCGTGGAGCTGGAGGACGAGCTTGATGCGGGCGAGGGCGTTCCGGACGAGGCGGAGACCTTCTACAAAGGCCCGATCGTGGTTGGCGAATTCGACCCGATCGGCCGGCCGAGCACCCGCGTGTGGCTCAAGACCACCGGCGGCACGTACTTCGTGAAGGCGGGCAAGCGGTCGTATGTCTTCATCATGGAGTACCCCACGGCCGGCCAGTGGACGGTATGCACGCTGCACGTGGACGAGAAACGGCCCCGCACGTCCGAGCACCGGGGCCTCCCGCTGGATCAGGCGTTGGTGTGGGCGGAAGATCTCGCGCTGGATCTCGGGGCAGACCTGAACACGGGCAGGAAAGCCCCGTGGCGCAAGAAGCCGGCCTCGGAGGCCAGCGTGACCCTGGCCCGTGGCTTGGGCCTGAAGGTGGCCATGGATGGCCTCAAGGTGCTCGAACGGCAGGGCGCCCTGTCGGACCGTATCGATGTGGTGATCGGATCGCGCAAGCTGGACCAGATCGTGACCAAGGTAAGGGGAATGCGATGAACGAGGACGTCGACAAGCACATCCAGGCAGCGCACCGGTTCGAGGAGGCTGCCCAACGGAAGATCACGGAGCTGGAGGGCCGGAAGGGATTGCAGGCGGAACAGGCGCAGATCGACTGCCTGATCATTAATGCTCTGCTCACCCGTGCCGTTCTGCACGCCACCCTGGCCGTGGCGAAGCGATGAGCGAGGAGTGGCGCGCGGCCAGGCTCCAGGGCAGCGGGATGGACTTCACGGAGCTCACCGTGTGGTGCCCGGAGACCGGCTGCGGGTGGGAGCACACGTGGGATGACACGGTGACCCTGGACGAGGTGCATGACGTCCTGGCCCAGCACATGCAGACCGAGCATGGAGAGTAGCATGTCCACTGTGGACAGTGACCCGTTCGATGACTTTGCCACGCCCACGCCCAAGCAGGAGGGGCCGCTCCGCCGTGGCCGGTATCACCTCCCCAAGCTGGACGGCACCAAGCAGCCCCGAGGCTGGATGCGGGTGTCCAACCTGGTGAGCGCGTACAGCGATCAGTACGCCCTGCGAGTGTGGGAGCACCTCGAGGTGCTCAAGGCCGTGGTTCAGGACCCCCATCTCCTGGACGCGTTCAGTCTGGCCCAGCTCAAGCAGCTGGCCACCGCCGACTTCGGGAACCGCAAGGAATTCGTGGAGGAGTGGCTCACCCGGGCGAAAGCCGTGTCCGGCGGGGACGCTGGCACCACGTTCGGCACCCAACGCCACCACGCGGTGGAGGGCCTGCACGCCGGCCTGCCGGCGGCCAGGCACGATGCCGGTACCCGGCGCCACCTCGCCCTGTATGAGAACGCCCTGGAGCGCAACGGCCTCGTGGCCCTGCCGGACATGCAGGAGCGGATCGTGCACGTACCAGTACTCGAGGTGTGCGGCCGGATCGACAACATCCTGGCTCAGCCGTGCACGGACTGCGATGAGGACACGAACTGCTCCTCCTGCTTCAACGCGCGGTGGACGAACCCGGTGATCGCAGACCTGAAGACGCAGCGGAAGTTCCACAGCTGGCTGGAGATCGGCGCCCAGTTCGCTTGCTACGCCAATGCTGAGGCCATGTGGGACGAGGACCGCGGGGTGTGGGTGGACATGCCGCACGTGTCCAAGGATGTGGCCCTGGCCCTGTGGATGCCCCGGGAGACCGAGGATGGCGAGCCCCGGGTGGACGTGTGGGAGGTGGACATCCGGAAGGGCTGGAAGACGGCGCAGCGAGCGTTTGAGGTGGTCCAGGACCGCGCCGAGGCCAAGAGCGTGAACGGGGGCAGGGCGTGGCTGCGGCCGGCCCCGCCGGTGACCGAGGTGGAGCAGTACGCCGCCCGGTACGCTGCCGTGGACTCCCTCACCGAGGGCCGGGAGCTCTCGATCGAGATCCGGTCGAAGGGCCTGTGGTGCGAGCCCCTGGCCCTGGCCGCGAACAAGGCGTTCGAGCGCTTGACGGGAACGCCGGCATGAACAGTTGGAGCAGGGCGGTTCGGCAGGCTATCCGGCTGAACCTTGAAATGGGCTGGAAGGACTACCGCGTCGGGTGCGTCTGGTACACACCGGGCCGGTTCGAGTACGACGTGATTCCGATTCCGGCAATCCCCGCCTTGACATCGGTACCACAATCGTAGTACGGTAGGTGCAGAACGAGGGAGGTGACAGGATGAAGGACTTCACGTGGGACTGACCTCCCCCCGATGCACAGAACGCCAGGCCGCGAGGCGGTCTCCGGCCTGGCGAGCAAGCCCAGGTAGCTCAACGGTTAGAGCGGCCCCACTCGTGGGTGTGATCTGGTTCGACTCCAGATCTGGGCACGGTGTTCGAGTGGGCCTCATAAGCTCGCACGGCACAAGGGGATGCCAGTCCCCGGCCATCGTCAGTACGACAGCCCCTGGCAGGGCGCGTGCAAGGTGGTTCAGGGCCGCCCAGCTTTTCGCGGGGCTGGACGGCCCGCACACCGAGATAGCTCAGTCGGGACGGAGCGCCACCAACAGACCACGAGCGCTCGTGGTCGCCAGCCGTTGGCCAGGCTGGAAACGAAGGTGGAGGTCGGTGGTTCGAATCCATCTCTCGGTACGCAGGGCCGGATACACCACGGATTTTCGCGGGTCCGGGGGCAGTGACCGGAGCAACCCTGTAGCGCCGGATGGGCAGTTGTCAGCCCGGGGATTCGCGGCCCCGGGTGAGGCCGGTTCGAGTCCGGCCCGGCGTGCGAGGCACAAGGCCTCCAACAGAACGGAGCAGAGAGCGTGAGCGACATCGAGGACCCGTTCGCGGGCGTGGATGAGGATGAGGACGAGTTCGCCACCGCCCAGACGGAGTGGCTGCGCCTGGAGGACCTAGACGAGCGCCTGGTCATCTTCGACGTGATCAAGATGGGCACCAAGAAGGGTACGGACGGCCCGTACGACTACGCCGAGTGCAACGTGCTCGTGCTGGACGGCGCCCCGATCGAGCCCTTCGTGCCGACCATCCCCGGCGCATACCAGGGTCTGCACGTCATCGCGGGCGGCGTGGTGCCCCAGCTGAAGCCGTACGCCGGCACCGGCAAGCCGTTCCTGGCCCGCCTGGACAGCGTGCCCAGCAACCGCAACAAGAAGATCAAGGTCATGGGCGTCCGCAAGTACGAGATCACGCCGGCGGACAAGGCCGCGGCCCTGCCGGTGTGGCGCAAGTACAAGTCCGAGGTTCCCTTCTAATGCGAACGGTCAAGGTCAAGAACGCGGACGGCGCGGCAGCGGGCCGGATCGTCGCCGGCCCCTCGCATCCGTCCGGTCGGTACTGCCGGATCACCATCCGGGACAACGCCGGCGGATATCTCGGCGTGGGCCTGGATGAGGGCGAGCTCGCGGAATTGATCGTTGCGCTTCAGCAGGAGCTCGTGGAGCTGGACGCGCGGAACCCCTAGATCAACACGGACAACGACCCGTCTGGCCCTCACGCCAGACGGGTCGTACCGTCTGGTACATGACCTGGTTACTGGGCGTATGGATCGCGGTGGCCGTGGTGGTGTTCGTGCTGGCCTGCTGGGGCGCGTACGCGCTCACGGGGGACGGCTACCGGGGTACCCGCACCCGGAAGGCGCCGCGCCAGCCGGTCCAGCGCCAGCACCGGGCGGAGAATCTGGACGAGGGTACGATCACGATCCGGCGGGGCCGGTACTACAAGGGCAGGGGAGTTTGACCATGAAACAGACAGGACGCCGGTACGGACCGGCGCCGAAACACGCACCGAGGCCCGCCAGCGCTTCGGCGCTGTCGGCCGCCGAGCGTGCGGACCGGCGCCACCAGAAGGCCGCGGTGACGACCAGTCCGCGCACCTACACGCCGCCGAAGGGCCGGCCCACGCCCGCGCGGCGCGCCCACTGATGCTCAAGATCAGTAGCGTGGCCGATCTCCAGGTAGGCGATGTGGGTTTCGGCGTGATTCCCGGTCGGGTAGGCGGGATCGTCAGCTTCGGCCAGTGGCTGATCGACGCTGCCAACCTGGCGCACGGCCGGACCACGGAACAGGCGTGGTTCACGCACACGTGGATCGTGGCCGCCACCGGGGACGGGTGGGCGCAGATCATCGAGGCCATGCCGCACGGCGCCCGGTCCGTCTACCTCAAGGACACCGACCGGATCGGCCCCGGCTACGGGTGGGCGCGGCCGGTCGTTCCGGAGCTGGGCACCGATGCCAGGATGATGGTCCGCCAGGCCTGTCTGGAGTACGTCGGCACCCCGTACAGCTTCCTGGACTACCTGTCCCTGGCCCTGCTCCACCTCGGACTGCCACGCCGGCTCACGGCCCGCCGGGTGACCGACAGCGGTCACATGATCTGTTCGCAGCTGGTGGACACCGTGCTCACGCGGGCCGGCGTGCACCTGTTCGACGATGGCCGGCTCCCGCAGGACGTGACGCCGGGCGCCCTGTTCCGGCGTTGTGGCGCGCTCGGTGAGGTGTGCTGGTGGTAGCCTGACCTTGGATTTCCCCCCGGAAGCCCGAAAAAGCCCCCGTCCACAGTTCGGGGGCTTTTTCGTGCCTTGTGCTTGTACTCAGGTTGTAGTACAGTACGGGTATGACGCGAGATGAGGCGTACGAGTACCTGAAGTCCATGAAGGTTGCCAAGACCAAGCTGGACGAGATGGCCGATGCCCTCGGCGTGGAGCCGTACGGATACGGCTCCGTCGAGGTGATCGGGGCCCGGGTGGCGGTCGGAACGGTTGAGGCCCACGGGCTGGAGATCACCGTGGACGCCAACGGCAACGCCGTGCACGTCTCGTCCCCCCACGGCTTCTACCTGGACGAGGTGCAGTAATGAGCGACAAGCCGAAGGGGTCAGGCCCCTGGTACATCGCATTCGTGGTCGCGCTCGGGGTGTCTGTGGACACCTCGTGGCGGTACTTCGGAGAGCGCCTGCACATCCTCGGACCGGAACGGGTGCTCCTGTTCTCGGTGGTCGAGGTGATGCTCCTGGCCGCCGCGTGGTCGATGCGGGCCGGCGTGCGGCGCAACGGCCACCCCGGTTCGGCGCGCGCGGTGGCGTGGGCCCTGTGCGGGTTCCAGGGGTACATGGCCCTCGAGCTTTCCGGTCCGGCCGCGGGCATCGCCCGGGTGGTGCTCGGCTCCGGCCTCGCGCTGGTGGCTCTCCACCAGGCCCTGGGGATCGAGATCAAGGTCAAGACCGGCGTGCGGTCCGGCACCCTGGCCCGGATCGGCCGGGAGCTGCGCGAGCGGGCCCTGTCCCGTCTGGGCCTGGCCGATGACGCACGCGACGCCCTGGCGCGCACCAGGGAGCGGGCGGCCGTCCGGGCGGCCGAGATCGCCACCTCGGCCAAGCCGTCCCGGCGAGCCCTGCGCCGCGCGGTCCTGAAGGCCGGACCGGAACTCCGTCCGCTGATCCTGGACACCCGGGCCGCACTGGGCTCGGTGGACAGGCTGATGGACGCGGTGGTGGACAACCCGTGGACGTCCGTCCAGCCCGTCCCGTCCGTCCCTCGTTCCCGTCCGTCCGCTCGTCCGACGTCCGGCGGTCCGTCCATCGGCTGGGACGTGGACAAGGTCGTCCAGCTCGTCCGCGAGGGACGTCCGGCCGCCGAGATCATGGACGCGTGCGCCGTCACGTCCAAGACCGTCCAGCGAGTCACCCGGGTCGTCCGGGCCATCGCGTCCGGACAGCCGGACGCGGACATTGTCCGCGGGGACATCACCGCCCCGTACGTCCAGTCCATCAGGAAGGCAATGGCGTGATCTATGTTGACGACTTCCGGGTGCCTGCCAAGGTCGGCAGCACCCGGGCCCGGTGGAGTCACCTCACCGCGGATACCGAGGAAGAGCTACACGCGTTCGCGGCCAGGCTGGGTCTGAAGCGGGAGTGGTTCCAGACCTGCAAGCGCAAGTGCTCGCCCGAGGGCATCCCGTGCCCCCACTGGCATTACGACGTCACCGATACCAAACGCGCACTGGCCTCGGCGTTCGGGGCGACTGCCATTACGTACCGCCAGATGGGTTCGTTGTGTTCGGCGCGGCGCAAGGGCGAGACGTGGGCGCCGTGAAGATCACGTGGCGACTGGCCGAACCCTGGGAGGTTCGGCCACTCCTCTGCCTAGCCCGGCGTGGCCGGTACTCCCGGGTCAAGTGCGGCCGGATGGCCCTGCACTGCGGGCACCATGCCTCGCGAGGCCGGATCGGACAGTGGTTCCTGTGGTGAAAGGCCGCTGGGTGATCGCGGGTACGGCTCTTTCGGAGCCGTACCCGTGCCGGTGCCACGAGCGCATGGGCAAGCAGTGCTCGGCCGCGTGGTGCCCGTGCGCGGGCCGCCCCGACCCGCCGGACGCCCGGTGCTGCGCGAACTGGTTCACGCCGGCCGACCACATGGCGGCCATGGCGGAGTGGCGGATTCGCAAGCTCCAGGGTTGACAGTTGTAGTACAAGTGGAGTACAGTACAGGTATGACGAACACGAAGCCCCTTGCCCCCGGCGAGATCCGCATCGCCACCGCCGAGGACGGCACCACGGTCCAGCTCATGGAGGTGGCCGGCGGATCGTTCATCAACGTGCAGGCGCGGCGGGGCCTCCAGCTCCTGTACACGCTCACCCGGCCCTCGACTCAAGACCAGTTCATCCGGGACATGTACCGGTCCCTCTGTCGGGTTCACGACGCCTCCTGAGCGCCGAACGCCCCCGGGTCTGTCTCAGACCACCGGGGGCGTTTTCCGTGCTCACAGGGCCTTCTAGGACATGGCGTAGAGCCGCTCCAGGTCCGCCAGGTCGTACAGCAACGCGTTCCCCTCGCGCCCCTTCGGCTCGAGCGCGGCGCGCTGCACCCGCTGCCGCAGGGCGTCCAGGGACGGGTGGGCGGGCAGCATCTCCACCGCATCCGAGAGCTTGACGAGGCGCTCAATGGCCCGCTGCTCATGGTGCTGGATGAGGCGGGCTCCGCCCAGCACCGGGCCGGCGGGGGCCGGCCCGGACAGGGCCAGCTGGTACGCCTCCTGATCGGTCACAAACGGCACCCGGAAGAACGTCACCTCCCCGCCCTGCACGCTGGCCCAGATGCCGCGCGGCCCGCCCGGGAAGGCCTGGAACGGCACGCTGTCCGCCAGGAGCATCCACGCCTTCTTGGTGTACTTGGACAGGAACCGGTTCGAGAAACTCTCCCGGACGGCCCCGCCATCCTTGGGAGCGAGGATGGACGCGTCCAGCCGCTGGGCGAGCGCGTGGACGTGGACGTGGAGCTCACGCCCCATCTGGACGAGTGCCCCCAGGGCGTCCACGGCCGGTGGCACCACCGGGAGGTAGGGCGGGGACATGTCCATGTCCTTGGCCTCCTGGACGAGCCGCTTACGCTCGTGTCCCCACCACGTCCGGAGCTTGCTCGCCAGGGTGTTCAGCTCCTCGATGACGAGATCGATGGGCCGGAAGGTGGACAGGTCGTCCGGACGCGTCTTCAACACCTCACGCCGCCGAGAGAACTCGGCGTACACGGCGAGGATGGCCTCGCTGATCTCTTCCTCGTCCGTGACGTACAGGGCGCGGTGTGGGTCCTGCTGGGCAATCCGCCGGATGAACGGGTGCGAAGTGACCTTGTAATCGCAGACGATCACGCCCACGCCGGACGCCATCCGGCGGGCCAGCACGAGCCGCATAAGGGTGCTCTTGCCCGCCCCCGTGCCCGCGCTCACCCCGATGTGCGGACCATCGTCGTCCAGGTCCGCGTACACCGGTGTGCGTCCGGCGGCCAGGCCCACGAACGGCTTCTGTTCGGACGCGTCCAGGACCAGCTGACGCACGTCCGCGAACACGAGGCGGGTGGGAGGCAGGGCGCGCGGCGCGATGTCCACATGCGCGCGAGCGCCCCGGATGGTCCAGGAAGCGGCCGGGTCCTTGATCCCCAGACGCTCCGCGGACGAGGTGACGATCCGCTTCTTTACCCCCTCGTCCAGGGGCACCACCGGGAGGTGGATGCGGACGGACAGCTCCGGGGCCTCGCCTGCCTCGTCTTCCTGGCCGAACCCCGCGGGAAGTTCGATCATCCGTACGGCTCCTCTCCTGGAGTACTTCTCGTTCAGGGCTTTGGCCACCACCTGCGCCACCGGGTGCACGAACTCGCGGCGCACCTCGCGCACCGGCCACCAGGCGGCCAGGGCGCGCCACCCGTACCAGCCCCCGGCGGCCAGCTCCAGCAGGAGGTAGCTCAGGACGTACCACTTCCCGAGGGCGGCCCAGAGCACCATGGGCGCGCCCGCGGCCCCCCACCGCCACGCCAGCCGGCGCCACCGGGCGCGCGTGAGCTTCTCCGTCGGCCCGCCCCGGTGGTCCACGGTGGCGTCATGGAATAGCGTGGCGTTGTCCCCGCGGCCCCACACCGGACGCCCGGTGACCCAGAACCGAATGGTGGAGCGCAGCATCCAGTACGCCATCCCGGACGGCTTGTACCACCGCAGGGACGGCCCGTGGATGCCGGGCTGGAGCACTTCATGTCTGGCCATCTACCTATCATCGCACTACATTTGTGGTCTTGTCCCGTGTACTACAACGGTGGTACGATAGTGGCATGAGCGAGTACGGAGCACAGTTCGACCGCTTGGCGCAGCGATGGGCTGTCGTCGAAAACGAACACGACAAGATCCACGCGGACAGGGATCGCTGCGGCGGAGTCGGTGGCTGCACGATGATGCACACGGCCGTGCGACTTGAGCAGGAAATGATCGACGCGTTGGAAGAGTGGCGGAGGCTGACGCGATGACCGTCCGAGCGAACACGAGGATCTTCGACATTCCGGGACCCGGCCGAACCTCCCGCGTCTCGTTCGAGCGCAAGGACGGTTCGGCGGGGTGGGCCGAACGGAACGCGGCTGGCCTGTGGCGGGATGACCTCGGCACCTGCTACTCGTGGGTGGAACTCCTGGTGGCGTTCGAGCCCCTGCGGCAGGTCCGGGTGAGCGCTCGTGTCTAGCGGCGGCGTGTACGCGTACCGCACCCGCAAGCCGGGCGCGCGCCTGAGCATCCCGTTCCTGTCGCGACACTGGGGCTACGTGGGTCAGACCTCCTCGTTCTGGCACCGGGACCGCCAGCACCTGTGGGGCGATGTCCGCTACGGGCACGTGGCCAAGCCATGGGCAGACCTGGACCCCAAGTGCTACCGGCTGCCGCTGCCGAACTGGAAGTGGCTCCGCCTCGCCGTGGAGGCCGTGGCCATCCTGCTCCTGGCCCCGGTGTACAACGACAAGCTGAACCGGTGGAACCCGCGGCGGATCCCGCTGTCGGTGGCTGCCCGCCAGCGGGCCCAGCGCAACCGGGGGCTGGTCCTGTGGACGGTGCGGCCGGTCCACGTGGTGCTCATCCTGGCCGCGTGCGCGCTGGCCTGGTACCTGATCGGAGGGAGGGCGTAATGGCCAGCGTGGTGGTTCCCCGGCGGGCCCTGCCGACGTTCATGGACGAGGCCGGCCGGGTACTGGCGTGTACCCAGCGGCCGGACCTGTTCGTGTCGTTCAATGACCGCGGCAACGCCCGCACCCGCCGGGTCCGCCACGCGGCTGCCCTGTGCGAGGACTGCCCGGTCAAGGCCGCGTGCCTCGCGTGGGCGGTCAAGTACGGCCAGGATGGTGTGTTCGGCGGCAAGCTGGTGTCCCGGGGCCGGGTGCTCCAGTGAACCGGGAGCTGACGCGGGAGATGGCCCGCCCGGTGCTGATCACCAACCCGAACCCGCACGAGCTGGCCGCGCTCGTGCGGGATCAGCGCCTCGTGGTCCAGGCCCCGATGGCGCTGGTGGCCCCGGGCCTGTACGGGGTGGTGGTGCTGGCCGCCCGGCCGATCCGGGCGAAGCGCCGCACCTGGCCGCTCGTGGCCGCCGGAACGGCCGTGGTGGTGCTGGGCGGAACGGCCGTGCTCATCGGCTGGTGGGAAGCGGGCCTGCCGCCGCTGTGCGCCCTGTTCCTGGCCGGCGCGGTCACGCTCGGCTGCGTCATCTGGCGTACCCGTTGACAGTTCTAGACAGCGAACGGCCCCCCGACCGGCCAGGAATCGGGGGGCCGTTCTGTGTCCGAGCTCAGCGCTTGAACCGGGGCAGCGCCTTGCTCGTGAGCCACCCGACCGCGAGGCCGGCGGCCGGACCGCCGAGGGTGCCCACCCACGCGGGCCACGAGGACCAGTCGATGTCCCCGAGCCACACCACGCCCGCGGTGATGACCGCGGCCACGAGGCTGTTCCAGAGGTTGCAGAGCTTGGCATCGTGGAAGAGCCGGCCCCGGCCGTCTCCCGCCTGTGTTCCACTGCTCATGATCCCTCCTAGACTCTCGGCGGCCAGTACGCCGCCACGCTCCGGTTCGGGTCTTCCGCCACCCAGGCGCGCGCCGAGTCCTCGTCCTGGTGGATCTTGATCGAGGTGAGTCGCTGGGGCTCGCCCGCGATGTCGCGGAACGCGGTCACGTTCACCAGGTCATCGGACCACACGCGGGTCACGATGGCCGGAACGGTGGCCGTGCCGTTGGCCTCCACCGGCTTGCCGGTCACGAGCACGATCCGTCCGAGTGACGCTTTCATGATCTCTCCTAGCATCCGAGGTCTGTGCGGTACC
>Ga0136846_1215794_pt1 | contig 11350 bp, 7 predicted proteins | sample HopSoiMetagenom2_FD_96841 | JGI IMG/M metagenome (GOLD analysis project Ga0136846, IMG submission 96841) | Grasslands soil microbial communities from Hopland, California, USA - 2 Assembly 2016 (version 4) | ecosystem: Environmental > Terrestrial > Soil > Grasslands | place: USA: Hopland... | reverse complement strand
GTGATCGCGTTCGACCCGTACGTGAGCGCCGAGCGCGCCAAGGAGATGGGCGTCGAGATCATGCCGACGCTCGAGGCGCTCCTCGTGCAGTCCGACTTCGTGTCGATCCATCTGCCTCGCACGCCCGAGACCGAGGGTCTGATCGGCGAGAAGGAGCTCCGCATGATCAAGCCAGGCGCGCGGATCGTGAACACCGCGCGCGGGGGGATCGTCGACGAGGCGGCCCTCAGCAAGGCACTGGAGGACCGCCACCTCGCCGGCGCGGCGCTGGACGTGTTCGCCGTCGAGCCGACGACCGACTCGCCGTTGTTCGCGATGCCGAACGTCGTCGTCACGCCCCATCTCGGCGCGTCGACGCGAGAGGCGCAGGACAAGGCGGGCGTCACCGTGGCGGAGATGGTCCGCCTGGCCCTGAAGGGCGAGTTCGTCCCGTACGCGGTCAACGTGTCCGCGGGGGCCGAGGTCGCCGAGACGGTGCGGCCGTTCGTGCCGCTGGCGGAGCATCTTGGCGCGCTTGCGGCGGGTCTCGCGGGGGGCGGCGTCCGCACGGTGGTCGCCTCCTACCTGGGCCGCATCGCCGAGCACGACACCCGTGTGCTCACCCTGGCCACACTCAAGGGGATCCTCGCGCGGTCCGTGAACGAACCCGTCACGTTCGTGAACGCGCCGATGCTTGCGCGCGACCGAGGCCTCGCCGTGAGCGAGATGCGCTCGACCGTGAGCCAGGACTACGTATCGCTGATCTCGATCCGCGCCGAGACCGACCAGGGACCCGTGCTGCTCGAGGGCACGATCGTCGCCAAGGACGCGATCCGGGTCATCAAGATCGACGACTTCGACGTCGAGGTCGGCCTCGCCGATCGCATGGTCTTCTTCCGGTACGTCGACCGGCCGGGGATCATCGGCAGGGTCGGCACGATCTTCGGCGACGCGGGCGTGAACATCGCGACGATGGACGTCGGGCGTCGCGCGCAGGGCGGCGACGCGTTGATGGTGCTCACGGTTGACTCCGAAGTTCCCGCCGAAGTGCTCGATCGCGTCGCCGCGGCGATCGAAGCGGATCACATCCGCGCCGTGTCTCTCGTGTGACGAGCATCACACGGTGAAGTCCTCGACCGAGCGGATGCTCGGTGTTACCCTCGATGAGCCATGGAGTGGATGCTGATCGTGACAGGGGATCCGGGCGCCGTCTGAGCGCCCGCGCGATCTCGCGCACCCTGTCCCGATCCACCGAGCACCACCGCCCCCCGAAGCCAACACCGAGGAGCCGCTCCATGACCCTGTATCCCATCGAAGCGCGCGCGAAGATCCGTCGCCTTGCGACCGGCCGACTGATCTCCGTGACCGGCGGCGCGGCCGCGTACACCGCGCTCAACTACACCGTGTGGAGCCGTACGCATTCGCCTGGCATGCAGGCTCTGTCGCTGTTGCTCACCTTCGGCGTCGCCGGCATCGTCGGCCCGTTCGCGGGCGCGCTCGGCGACCGGTTGGACCGCCGAAAGGTGATGATCTGGTGCGAGGCGGTGTCCGCGGCGTTCTTCGCGGCGATGGCGTTCGCGCACGCGCCGATCATGTTGATCGTGCTCGCGTTCGGGTCGGCGCTCGCCGAGATCCCGTTCATCACGACGTCGCGCGCGGCGATCCCGAACCTCGTCGACAGCGAGGACGACGTCAGCTGGGCGAACAGCCTTGTGACGATGGGCACCCATGCCGGCATCGCGGTCGGACCCTTGATCGGCGGCGTCCTCGTTGCGACCGCCGGCGCGTCATGGGTCTTCGGACTGAACGCGCTGACGTTCCTCGTGTCGATCGCGCTGACCCTCACGGTTCGCGGCTCATATCAGCAGACGCGTGACAGCGCCGAGCACGACGAGCATCGCGGCCTCATGGCGGGTCTCGCGTTCCTGTGGAACGACCGGGTGCTGCGGCGGCTCACGATCGCATGGTTCGTCTTCGTGCTCGGCATGGGCATCGGGATGGTCGCGGACGCGCCCCTCGCGGAGCACTTCGGCGCCGGCGCCGTCGGCTTCGCGGCGCTGATCGCGTGCTGGGGGACCGGCTCGGTCCTCGGATCGGGCGCGGGCAGGTTCTTGCGGCCGTCGACCGAACCGGTGTGGCTGGTCGTCGGCTCGTTCGGGATCGCCGTCGCGGCGTTCGTGGTCGGGTTCGCGCCGGCGTTCGTGCTCGTGCTCGTCGCGCTGTTCGCGATGGGGGCGACCGACGGCCTGACGATGGTCGCGGAGACCGGCATCATGCAGCGCAGGACGCCGGATGCCGTCCGGAGCCGAGCGATGGCCGGCTTCGAGGCGGCGCTGTCGCTCGGTTTGGCGGTGGCCTACCTGGTCGCCGGTCCGGTGTTGAAGCACGTCGGCCCGCAGGCGACCTATCGGATAGGCGGGGTGAGCGCACTCGCCGCCGCGATCGTGCTCGTGCCGCTGCTTCGGCTCCGACGCGAGACCGGTTCCGACGACCGCGTGGCCCTCGAGGAGCCGCTCGCCTCGAGCGAGCCCGTCGGTGAGGTGATCGCGGGCGAGGTGCCGCGCTACGCCTCGGCCGAAGCGCTGGAGGCGGCGATCTACCCCGAGCCCGAGCCCCGCTCCGCCTGACGGCGGCTACCGGGGCCGGGCCCACGGGGCCTATCCTCGGCGGGATGGATGCCGGACGGTACGACGCGATCGTGGTGGGAGGCGGGCACAACGGCCTGGTCGCCGCCGCCTACCTCGCGAAGAAGGGCGCCCGCACGATCGTCCTGGAGAGGCGGCACAAGGTCGGCGGCGCCGCCGACACGATGGCGCCGTGGCCGGAGGCGCCCGAGTTCAAGGTCACGACGCTCAGCTACGTGATGAGCCTGATGCCGGACACGATCCAGAACGACCTCGAGCTCGCTCGCCACGGGTATCGCTCGGTGCCGGTCGGCCCCTACTTCGTGCCGTTCCCCGACGGCCGGTGCATCGTGCAGGCCGACGACGACGCCCAGTGGAACTACGACGAGTTCGCGAAGTTCTCCAAGCGCGACGCCGACGCGATCGAGCAGTGGGACGCGTGGATCGGCGGGCTCGCGTCGGTGCTGGGCCCGCTGCTGATGACCACCCCGCCCAAGATGGGGTCGATGTCGGTGGCCGACCTCCAGGAACAGCTCCGCCTCGTCTGGCGGTTCCGCGGGCTGAACGTCCGCGGCGTCGCGGACGTCACGCGGTTGATGACCATGTCGATCATGGACATCCTCGACCGGTTCTTCGAAAGCGATCAGGTCAAGACGGTGATGGCCCTGAACGGCCTCATCGGCACCTGGGCGGGCACCTACGAACCGGGGACGGGCTACGTGATGGCGCACCACTCGATCGGCGAGGTCGGCGACGGTCACCTCGGCGCGTGGGCGACGCCGATCGGCGGGATGGGCGCTGTCTCGGATGCTCTCGCATCGAGCGCCCGCAGCTTCGGCGCCGAGATCCGGTGCGACGCGCCGGTCGAGCGGATCGTGACGGTCGGCGGCCGGGTCCGCGGCGTGGCGCTCGCCGACGGCACCGAGCTCACCGCCCCGATCGTCGTGGCCGCGACGCACCCGCAGATCACGTTCCTGCGCCAGCTCGACGCGTCCGACCTGCCCGCGGAGTTCGTCGACGACATCCGGAACTGGCGGTCCAGGAGCGGCACCGTGAAGATCAACCTCGCACTCGACCGCGCGCCCGTGTTCACGGCACGCCCCGAACAGCAGGACTTCACCGGCGGCATGGAGCTGGCGCACTCGATCGCCTACCTCGAGAAAGCGTTCGAGGAAGCACGGGCAGGTAGGCCGGCCACCGCGCCGTTCTCCGACGGCGTGATGCCGACGTACCACGACCCGTCGCTCGCCCCCGAGGGCGCCCACATCGTGTCGCTGTTCACGCAGTGGTGTCCGGCCGAGTGGGCCGACGAGCCCGACGACGCCGGGCTCGACGCGTATGCCGACCGCGTGATCGCTGGCTACGACGAACTCGCGCCGGGGTTCGCCGACTCGGTCCTGCATCGTCAGGTGCTCGGCCCGCACGAGATGCAACAGGAGTGGGGACTGATCGGCGGGAACATCTTCCACGGGGAGCTCTCGGCGGAGCAGCTGTTCCACATGCGCCCGGCGCCCGGGTACGCCGACTACCGCACGCCGATCCACGGGCTGTACCAGTGCTCGAGCGCCACGCATGCCGGCGGCGGTGTGACCGGGATCCCCGCGTACAACTGCGTCCGAGAGATCGTCAAGGACAAGCGCCGCCGAGCGCGGCGCCCCGCGATCACCATCTCCTGACGCCACGCCGACGGTCGGCGATGATGCCGGTGTGTCCACGGAGCTGACCGGTCATCTCCTTGTCTCGAACGCGTCGCTGTTCGACCCCAACTTCCGGCGCACGGTCGTGCTCATCGGCCATCACGACGACGAGGGCGCCGTCGGCGTGGTGCTGAACCGGCCGCTCGACGTGACGGTGGACGAGGCCGTGCCGCCGCTGGCCGAGCTCGTCGCCGCCGACGAAGCGCTGTTCGAGGGGGGACCGGTCCAGCCCGACGGCGCGGTGGTGCCGGCCGAGTTCAGCGACCCCGCGCTCGCGGGGGTGGTCGCCTTCGGATCGGTCGGGTTCCTGCCCGACGAGGTCGACGACGCCGATCGCAGCGCCATCGTGCGGGCGCGGATCTTCGCCGGGTACTCGGGGTGGGGTCCGGGCCAGCTGGAGGCCGAGCTCGCCGAGGACGCGTGGCTGCTCACGCCGGCGACCGCCGCGGACGTCTTCACCGAGGAGCCGGAGCGGCTCTGGGAGGCGGTCGTGGCGCGCCTCGGCCCGGCGTACGCGATCTTGCGGTCGATGCCGCCCGATCCGTCGCTCAACTGAGCGGTTCGCTCGGTGCGAGCAGCACGTGGAACGCCGCCCCGCCGCCCGGCCCGTCCTCGACCCAGGCACGACCGCCGTGCAGCTCGGCGAACCGAGCGACGAGCGACAGGCCGAGCCCCACGCCGGGTGACTGCGGATTCGCACTCGGCCCACGTTCGAATGGGCGGAACAACGTGTCGCGGAGCTCGGGCGGCACACCGGCGCCGTCGTCCTCGACCACGATCTCGGCGCCCGCGCCGACGGGCCGCAGGCGGACACGGATCGCGGCGTCGCGCGGCGTGTGCTTCGACGCGTTGACGAGCAGGTTGTCGACCACGCGCTCGACCATCGAGCGATCGACCATCGCGACGACCGGTACGAGGTCGAGGTCGACGGGGCGGTCGCCGATGAGGTCGGCCTCCCGGCTCACCCGTTCCACCAGGCCGGCGAGCTCCTCCGGCGCGAACCGCGGCTCGAACGCGCCGCGCGTCAGCCGGTCCATGTCGAGCAGGTCGGTGATGAGGTCCGTCAGCCGCCGCGCCTTCGCGGCGAGCGAGCGGAGCATCTGCCTGCGCTCGTCCTCGGACAGGTCAAGCTCGTCGGCGTTCTCCAGCGTGATCGCGTTGCCCAAGATCGTCGCGAGGGGCGTGCGCAGGTCGTGCGACACGGCCGTCAGGAACGTGTTCTTCATCTCGTCGGCGCGCCGAAGCTCATCGAGCGCGCGCTCGAGTTCCTCCTTGGCGCGGCGGCTCTCGGTCACGTCGGACAGCACGCCTTGATAGAACAGGCGCGTCCCGTCCTCGTCGCGCACAACGACCGCCTCATCCTTCACCCACACGACGTGCCCGTCGCGGTGGCGCATCCGGTACTCGAACGCCCACCCCTCGGCGTCCGGCCTTAGCGCGGCGATCTCGGCGAGCACCCGGTCCCGGTCCTCGGGATGCAGGAGCCGTTCCCAGAGCGCGGGGTCGGCCATGCGTTCCTCGGCCGTGAAGCCGAACATCGACTCGTATCGGGGACTCACGTACGTCGGACTGACCCCGTCGCCCAGCGCCTCGATATAGATCACCGTCGGCACCTGCTCGACGAGCGTCTGGAACCGCCGAACCGCGGCGCGGAGCTCCTCTTCGGTGCGCTTCTGGTCCTCGATGTCGACGAGCATCCCGATCCACATCTGCCCGTCGGGCTGCCGGTGCGCCTCGTCGCGCATCCACCGGTACGTCCCGTCGGCGACGAGCAGGCGGTACTCGCAGTGGAAGCTGCCGTCGAGGTCGGCTCGGAGGTCCGCGAGCCTCAGCCGTTCCTGATCTTCGGGGTGCACCAGCGTGGCCCAGATGTCGTCGAGGCCGGTAAACGTCGAGGCGGGCCGGCCGACGAGCTCCTCGACGCTCGGGCTGATGTAGACGGTGGTCGCGATCCCGGACCCCTGCTGCACGTAGACCGTTCCCGGCACGTGGGCGAGCCACTCGCGGAAGGGAAGCCCCAGGGCGTCGGCGCGCTCGTCACTGCCGGTCTGCATCCCTGAGGCATCGGCACCGCGGGCGCATCTCGTGAGTCGATACGCTGCGCCGATGGGCCGAGAGGGGTCGGTGTCGTTCGAGCGCGCGGCCGACGTCTACGACGGCACCCGCCTCACCGACCCCGCCGCCCTCGCCCACGCGCTGGACGTGCTCGACGGGGTGCTGCCGCCCGGGCCGGCCCTCGAGATCGGCGTCGGGACGGGCGCGATCGCCGTCCCGCTTGCTGGGCGCGGCCGGCGCGTGGTCGGAGTGGACGTCTCCGAGGCGATGCTCGAGCGGCTGCGCGGGAAGGACGGCGCTGGCGGCGTCGCCGTCGCGATCGCGGACGCGACGCGGCTGCCGATCGCCGACGGCGCCTTCGCAGGCGCGTACTGCCGGTGGGTGCTCCATCTGATCGCGCCGTGGCGCGACGCCGTCTACGAGCTCTGCCGGTCGGTTGCGCCCGGCGGCGTGGTCGTGGTCGAGCCCGGCGGCTACTCGGGCGGGTGGCGAGAGGTCTGGCTGCGGTTCGTCGAGGAACTGGGGCCCGGGGCCGAACCGGTCGGCCTGGATGCCCGCGGCGGGTACATCGACCTGGACGAGGCCTTGGCGGCCGCCGGCGCGCACAAGCGAACGGTGATCGAGACGAGGATGCAGATCGACAGCTCGCTCGAACGGTTCCTCGGCGAGGCGGCCGGCCGCGCGTACTCGTGGACATGGCGCGCCGGCGACGGCGAGCTCGCGCGTGCCGTCGACGCCGTGCGCGCGTGGGCGATCGAACGCTTCGGTCCCGATCTCACGCAACGGTTCTCGCCCGATGCGCCGCAGTCGTGGCGCGTCTACGACCTGCGCACCTGAACGCTATCCTGTACCGGCGCCCGGGCCGACCGGGCAGAGCCGAGAGGAGCCCGTCGTGCCGATCACCGAGGTCGACAAGATCTGGATGAACGGCGAGCTCGTGGATTGGCCCGATGCCCAGATCCACGTGCTCAGCCACGGACTGCACTACGGCTCGGGCGTATTCGAGGGCATCCGCGCATACGCGACCACCCGCGGGCCTGCGGTGTGGCACCTCGACGCGCACCTGGACCGGATGTTCGCCTCCGGCGCGATCTACCACATGGAGCTGCCGTACTCGAAGGAAGAACTGATCGCGGCGACGAAGGAGCTCATCCGGGTCAACGGCCTGGACAGCTGCTACATCCGCCCGATCGCGTTCCGCGGCTACGGCGAGATGGGCGTCAACCCGCTGGCCGCCCCCGTCGAGGTGGCGATCGCTGTGTGGCCGTGGGGCGCGTACCTGGGCGAGGACGCCGTCGAACAAGGCGCCCGCGTGAAGATCTCCAGCTGGAAGCGGCACGACCAGAATTCGCTCCCGTCGGCGGCCAAGGCGACCGCGACGTATCTCGGCTCGATCCTGGCCAAGGTCGAGGCGGTCAAGGGCGGCTACGACGAGGCGATCCTGTTGAACCACGCCGGCATGATCGCGGAAGGATCGGGGGAGAACGTCTTCGTGGTCGATCGCGGCGTCCTCGTCACCCCGCCGCCGGCCGTCGGAGCGCTCGGCGGCATCACGCGGAGCTCGGTGATCACGCTCGCGCACGATCTCGGGTACGACGTCGTCGAGCGCGACCTGGTGCGCACCGACCTGTACCTCGCCGACGAGGTGTTCTTCACGGGAACCGCCGCCGAGATCACTCCTATCCGTGAGGTCGACGACCGCGCCGTCGGCGTCGGCCATCGCGGGCCGGTCACGAAGGAGCTGCAGGAGGCATTCTTCGCCGCCACGAAGGGCGAGGATCAGCGCTACATCGACTGGCTCACCTTCGTCGATGACTAGGGTTCGGGCATGACGTCCGGATCTCCGTACCGGCTCCCGCGGAGCGTGACTCCGTCGCACTACGCGATCGAGCTGCGCTTGGACCCGGAGGCGCCGACGTTCGACGGCACCGAGGACGTCTCGATCCGCGTACACGAGCCCGTGACCGAGATCGCGCTGAACGGCAAGGAGCTGACGGTGCACGCCGGCGCGGTGATCGCCGACGACGGCTCGACGGTCGAGGTGGCGAAGGCGGTGCCCGACCCGTCGGCGGGCCGCATCACGCTCGAGCTCCCCGGCGAGCTCGCCGCGGGCGACTACACGCTGCGCGTGTCGTTCACCGGCCGGCTCAGCGACCTGATGGAGGGCATGTATCGGTCGCGGTTCACCGACGACGCCGGTCGAGACCACGTCATCATCACGACGCACTTCGAGGCGACCGACGCCCGCCGCAACTTCCCCTGCTGGGACGAGCCCGATCTGAAGGCCTCGTTCCAGATGACGCTCGTGGTGCCCGAGGGCATGACCGCGCTGGCCAACACTCCCGAGGCCGGGCGCGAGCCCGCCGGCCCGGGGTTCACCCGCGTACGGTTCGAGCCGTCGATGGTCATGTCGACGTACTTGGTGTGCGTGGTCGTCGGCGGCCTTGGCCTCACCGAGCCGTCGTTCGCGGGACCGACCCCGATCCGTGTCGCCTGCCGTCCCGACCGTCTCCACCTCGCCGGCTACGCCAACGAGGTCGCCACGTACGCGCTGAACTGGTTCGGCGACTACTACGCGATCCCGTACCCCGAGCGCAAGCTCGATCAGGCGGCCATCCCGGACTTCGCGCAAGGCGCCATGGAGAACACCGGCCTCGTGACGTACCGCGAGACGCTGCTGCTCCTGGACCCCGCGCTCGCGTCCTACGTCGAACAGCTCGACGTCGCCGAGACGATCGCGCACGAGCTCGCGCACATGTGGTTCGGCGACCTGGTGACGATGCGTTGGTGGAACGGGATCTGGCTGAACGAGGCGTTCGCGACGTTCATGTCCTACCTCTGCGTGAACGAGATGGAGCCGAGCTGGGCGGTCTTCGACGCGTTCCAGACCATCCGCATGACGGCCTTCGAGGTCGATGCCCTGACCACGACGCGGCCGATCGAGTTCCCGGTCGAGTCACCCGACGACGCGAGCGGCATGTTCGACATCCTCACGTACACCAAGGGCGGCGCGGTGTTGCGGATGATCGAGCAGTGGCTCGGTGCGGAGGTCTTCCGCGACGGTATCCGCCGGTACCTGGCCGCGCACGCCTACGGGAACACCGAGACGCACGACCTGTGGGATGCGCTGGAAGAGGCGAGCGGCAAGCCCGTGCGCCGGATCATGGACGCGTGGATCTTCCAGCCGGGCTACCCGGCGATCGACGTCGCGCGGGACGGCGACCAGATCCGCCTGACGCAACGCCGGTTCTCGCCGTCGCTGCCCGACGACCAGACCACCTGGCCGGTGCCGCTGATCGTCCGGCAGGCCGGGGCCGCCGGCGAACGGGTCGACCACGTGCTCGTCGAGGCGGACGGACTGTCGATCGCGCTCACCGACCCGGACGCGCTCGTCGTTGCGAACGGCGGCAGCTCGGCGTTCGTGCGCACGTTCTACGACGACGAGCTGCGCGCCCGGCTGACCGCTCGGCTGAGCGATCTCACGCCGGGCGAGCGCCAGAGCCTCGTCGACGACACGTGGGCGGCGGCGGTCGCCGGACGTGCGACCGTATCTGCGTTCCTGGACGTGGCGGAGCGGTTCCGCGACGAGACGGCGCCGTCCGTATGGCAGACCATCATCACCGGGCTGGTGTGGTGTGACCGGTTCCTGGAGGGGGAGCCGCGCGAGCGGTTCCGCGATTTCGTCCGCACGCTGGTGCGGCCGGCGCTCGACCGTCTGGGATGGGACCCTCGCCCCGACGACGGCGAGCTCGACAAGGAGCTTCGGGGCGACCTGATCCGAACGCTCGGCGTGCTCGGCGACGACCCCGAGACCCAGGCGATGGCCCGCGAGTCCGAGGCGCTCTCGCGCTCGGGCGGAGCCGTCGACGCGACCGTCGCCGCGGCGGCGGTCGACGTGGCGGCGTTCGCCGGAGGCGAGGACGCCTTCGAGGCGTTCCGGGCGCGCATGCACGACGCGCCGACGCCGCAGGAACAGGACCGCTATCGCTCCGCCCTCGCGCGCTTCCGCGACCCGGCGCTGATGGAACGGCTCTTGTCGCTCGCCGTCTCCGATGAGGTCCGCCCGCAGGATGCGCCGTTCCTCCTGCTCCGCGCGGAGGTGAACCGTGACCTCGGCCCGATGGCGTGGCGGTACGTGCGGGACCACTGGGACGAGCTCGTTCCGCGGTTCGCCGCGTCCAACGTGATCCAGCTGGCCGCGGGCGCGCGCACCTTCACCGATCCCGAGCTGGTCGCCGAGGTGCAGGCCTTCTTCGCCGAGCACGACATCCCGCAGAACCATCTGTCGCTGCTGCAGGGGCTGGAGCGGCAGCGGATGATGGCGGCGATGCGCGAGCGATCGAGCGGCGAGCTCGCGGCGCGGTTCAGCTAGTCGTCCGCGTCGGACAGATCCGCGGGATCGGCGTTGGCGCCGCACAGCACCAGACACACGCGCTCCTCGGGGCCCGGCCGGTATCGGCCCGTCTGCAGCGCCGCGAGCGTCGCGGCCGCGCCGGGCTCGGTGGCGACACGGCACACGTCCCATAGCGCCCGCCGCGCGCGCATGATCTCGTCGTCGCGCACGGTCACGACGTCATCGACGAACCGCTTGGCGATGTCCAGTCCGATCGTGCCGACGCGTCCGGCGCCGAGCGCGTCGGCCGCGACCCCGCCGACCTCCACGTCGACCGGCTCGCCCGCGCGAAGGGCCGCCGACAGCGTGGGGCACCGCTCCGGCTCGACGCCGATCACGCGGGCGTCGCCCGCGTACCACGCCGCGACGCCCGCGATCAAACCCCCGCCGCCGACCGCGACGACGACCGTTCGCACCGCGGGCGCCTGATCGTCGAGCTCGGCGGCCATCGTCCCCTGTCCCGCGACGACCGCCGGCTGGTCGTACGGGTGCATGAACACCGCGCCGGTGTCGAAGGCGCGTTCTTCACAGGCCGCGTACGCGTCCGCGTAGAACCCGTCGACCACATGCACCGTCGCGCCGTAGGAGCGGATCCGCTCGAT
>Ga0136846_1235488_pt1 | contig 11351 bp, 7 predicted proteins | sample HopSoiMetagenom2_FD_96841 | JGI IMG/M metagenome (GOLD analysis project Ga0136846, IMG submission 96841) | Grasslands soil microbial communities from Hopland, California, USA - 2 Assembly 2016 (version 4) | ecosystem: Environmental > Terrestrial > Soil > Grasslands | place: USA: Hopland... | reverse complement strand
TCGCGAAGGGAGCGGTGCGCGGATGACAGGCGATCCGCTGCTGGCTCTGCGCCCCTGGGAGTCACCCGAGGTGACCTCCTGGGGGCGGCTGCCCATGAACGCCGTCGACCGGCGTGCCGGGGCCCTCTCCCTGGACGGCGACTGGCGCTTCCAGCTGCTGCCGCACCCCACGGCCGAAGTGGGCGACGACTGGTCCTCGGCCCGGGTCCCCGGCGCCTGGACCCTCCAGGACACCGACGATCCGCCCTGGTACACCAACGTCCGGATGCCGTGGCCGGACGTCCCGCCCGGGTCACCGGCGGCCAACCCGACGGGTGTGTACGAGCGTGGGTTCGACGTTCCGGCCGAGTGGGCGGGCCGGCGGATCGTGCTCCAGGTGGGTGCCGCCGAGAGCGTGCTGCTCGTGCGCGTCGACGGGCGGGCGGTCGGCGTCTCCAAGGACTCCCATCTGGCGGCCGAGTTCGACCTCTCCGACGTCGTACGCCCCGGCGTGTCCGCGACCGTTCGGCTGACGGTCGTCAAGTGGTCCGACGCCACCCACATCGAGGACCAGGACCAGTGGTGGCACGGCGGCATCACGCGTTCGGTGCTCCTGTACGCGACGGACCCGCTGTACCTCGCGGACATCACCGTGCGGGCGCCGGCCTCCGGTGAGCTGCGGGTCGACTGCCGGGTGCGGGACGCGGGCGGCGCGCTGCCCGAGGGGTGGTACGTCACCGGCGAGATCGACGGGCAGGTCCTCGTCCAGGACGCCGAGTTCGACCGCGCCAACGCCGAGGACGACCGGGTCTCCGACTTCCTCGGCGAGCCCCGGCTGTGCGCGCACGTGTCCGACGTACGCGCCTGGACAGCCGAGACGCCCGAACTGTACGACCTGACCGTCCGGCTGCACCGCGCCGACACAACGGTCGCCGACATCTCGCGGCGGCGGATCGGCTTCCGGGACGTCGAGATCGTCGGCCGGGATCTGCTGGTCAACGGCGAGCGGATCTACGTCCGGGGAGTCAACCGGCACGACTTCCATCCGCTGACCGGCCGGACCGTGTCCTACGACGACATGCGCGCCGATCTCGTCCTGCTGAAGCGGTTCGGGTTCAACGCGATCCGTACCGCGCACTATCCGAACGACCCGGCGCTGTACGACCTCGCCGACGAACTCGGTCTCTACGTGGTCGACGAGGCGGACATCGAGTCGCACGACCACGCGCATGAGATCGCCGACGACCCGCGCTATCTGAACGCCTTCGTGGACCGGGTCTCGCGGATGGTCCTGCGGGACAAGAACCACCCGTCGGTCATCATCTGGTCGCTGGGCAACGAGTCCGACTACGGGGCGAACCACGACGCGGCGGCGGGCTGGCTGCGCCGGCACGATCCGACCCGGCCGCTCCAGTACGAGGGCGCGGCCAAGCTGGGCTGGGCCGATCCTGCGGTCGCCTCCGACATCGCGTGTCCGATGTACGCGCCGCTGGAGGACTGTGTCGCGCATGCCCTGTCCGGTGAGCAGACCAAGCCGCTCATCCAGTGCGAGTACTCGCACGCCATGGGCAACAGCAACGGCACGCTGGCGGAGCACTGGGCCGCCATCGAGTCAACGCCGGGACTTCAGGGCGGGTTCATCTGGGAGTTCTGGGACCACGGAATCCTTCAGTCCGTGAACAGCGGCAGACCGGTCGGGCGCGTGGGCGCCGGGCTCTATGACAACGGTGTCGCCGCCCCCGGCATGCGCTGGGCCTACGGCGGCGACTTCGGCGAGACACCCCACGACGGTGCTTTCATCGCCGACGGTGTCGTCTTCCCCGACCGCACCCCCAAGCCCGTCATGTACGAACACCGGGAGATCGCGGCTCCGGTGCGCCTGGAGGTCTTCCGGCACGAGGGGCTCGTGATCGCCAACCACCAGTCCTTCCGGGGCCTGGACTGGCTCGCGGCCACCTGGGAACTGGCGCTCGCGGACGGCCGTACCCTCACCGCGCCCGCCGAACTGCCCGACCTGCGGCCCGGCGAGACGGCGGCTGTGCCCCTGCCCATCGAGCTGCCGGCGGACGGCGGCGAGGCCTGGCTGACCCTGCGGGTGACGACCGCAGGCGACGAGCCGTGGGCTCCGCGCGGCACCGAGGTCTGCCTGCCCCAACTGCTGCTGCGGGCCGCGCCGGACGCGTCGGAGGCGGCGGTCGCGGGACCGCGCGTCAAGGTCGACGCGGACGGGCTGCTGGTCCATCCGCTGCTGACGTCCGCGCCCACGCTGTCCCTGTGGCGGGCCCCGACCGACAACGACGAGCTGGGCGGAACAGCGGCCCGGTGGCGGGCCTGGGGGCTCGACCATCTCGTACGCAAGGCCGTGGACGTGCGGCGCGACGGCGGAGGCGTGACCGTGCTCGCCGAGTACGCCGGGAACGCGGGCGTCATCCGCCACGAGCAGGTGTTGAGGCCGGTGCGGGGCGGTATCCGTGTCGAGGAGAGCGTCGAACTGCCGGACGCCTACGCCGATGTGGCGCGGGTCGGTTCCGTGTTCGAGACGGTGTCCGGGCTCGACCTGCTGGAGTGGTTCGGGCAGGGCCCCTGGGAGTCCTATCCGGACCGTGCCGCCAAAGCGCCCGTCGGGCATCACTCGGCACCCGTGGACTCCCTGTTCACCCCTTATCTGCGACCCCAGGAGAGCGGCGGACGGCACGGTGTACGACAGTTCAGGCTGTCGGCGCCGGACGCCACCGGGCTCGCGGTCGTACTGGACCGGCCGCGCCAGGTCTCCGTGACCCGGTTCCGCGCCGAGGACCTGACCGCCGCCACGCACCACGACCAGCTGAGGCCACGGCCCGGCTGTGTGGTGCACATCGACGCGGCACACCGGGGGCTCGGCACGGCGTCGTGCGGCCCCGACACCTACCCCTCCTATCTCCTTCAGCCGGGCACCCACCGCTGGGCCTGGACTCTTCGCACGCTCTAGCCTCCCCCCACACACCGCCTCTCACCTCACAGAACCTCTTACGGAGTCAGTTGTGTGCACCTCGCACGAGTCCGGGCACGAGCCTGCCCTCGAAGCACCTCAGGCGGGCGCCGGACGGCGTACCTTCCTGCGGGCGACGGCACTGATCGGAGCAGCGGCCACCACGTCCGTCGCCCTGCCGACGGCCGCCGACGCCCTGACGGACAAGGCACGTACCTCATGGCGGCCCGACACCGAGAGCCGCCGGTTCACGCTCGCCGTGATGCCCGACACCCAGTACCTCTTCGACGGGCCGAGCATCGACAAGGCGCCCGTCGAGGCGTCCCTGCGCTATCTGCTGGAGCACGGGCGGGACGAGAACATCGTGTTCCTGTCCCACCTGGGCGACCTCACCCAGAACGGCGCGGCGCCGGAGATCGCCGCGATCGGTGAGGCGTTCCGGCTCCTCGACCGGCGGGGCGTCGGCTACAGCGTCCTCGCGGGCAACCACGACGTGAAGTCGTCCACCACCGACCAGCGGGGCGCCTCCCCGTACCTCGACGTGTTCGGGCCGGAGCGGTTCAAGGGGAAGCGGACCTTCGGCGGGGCGTCGGCGGACGGCTACAACACCTTCCATGTGTTCCGGGCGGCCGGGCGGGAGTGGCTGGTCCTCGCGCTGGACTGGCGGCTGTCGGACAAGGGGTACGCGTGGGCGAAGGGCGTCCTGGCGGAGCACCCGACCCTGCCGGTGATCCTCACGACACACGAGCTCGTCGCCGAGGACGACTCCCTGTCGGAGTACGGGCAGCAGCTGTGGGACCGGCTGATCGCCGACCACGACCAGATCTTCCTCACCCTGAACGGGCACTACTGGCCCGCCGGCCGGGCGACGCGCAAGAACGCTGCCGGGCATGACGTCGAGCTGCATCTGACGAACTATCAGAACCGGTACTTCGGCGGCGCGGCCATGATCCGCCTCTACCGTTTCGACCTCGACCGCGACACCATCGACGTGGAGACGGTCTCCCCGTGGATCCTGGGCCGGGCCGCGAAGGGGATCAACGAGCTGGAGCGGCAGGAGATCGAGCTGAGCGGCGACGCCGACCGGTTCTCCGTCGGCATCGACTTCGCCGAGCGTTTCGCCGGCTTCGCCCCGGTGCCCGCGCGTCCCGCCCGTCCGGCGTCGAGGATGGTGATCCCGGGCACGGTGGCCTACTGGCGCTTCGACGGGCAGACCGACGGGGCCGCCCTCACCGGCACGGTCCGTGACCGGTCCGGCCACGGCAACGATCTCACTCCGGTGTCGGTCGGCGGCGGCACGCTGAACTGGTCCAGCGACCATCACCCGGACCAGCCCGGCCACGGCAGCCTCGACTTCAACGGCTTCAAGTCACCGCTGACGGGCGCCTATCTGCGCACGGTCGACGATGCGCCCCTCAACTCGGCGACGTTCAGGTCCGGTTACACCATCGAGGCGTTCTACCGGCTGCCCGCCGACTGGGACCCCTCGCACCACGCCTGGGCCGGAGTGGTCAGCCGTACCGGTACGGGCGGCGGCGCGGGCAAGACGGGCGACGACCCGGACGAGCCGCTCGCCACGCTGTCCCTGTCCAACGACCGTGAGCCCCAGTGGGCCATGCGGCCGCTCAACCAGCAGGGCATCGCCACCAACTGGGGCCAGGAGACACCGCTGGAGACCTGGTGGCACCTCGCCGTCGTCAACGACGGCAGGCACACCACGCTGTACGTCCAGGGCTGCCCGGTCGTCCGCAACCCGAAGCCGGCCTCGATCGGCATCACCTCGGTGGGGCTGCCGTGGCTGCTCGGCGGCTACGAGTACGCGGGGAAGATCGACCAGATCCTGCACGCCCGCCTCGGCGATGTGCGGATCGTCGAACGGGCGCTACCCGTCAGCGCGTTCATGAACCACTGACCCGCACCGTCAGGCTCCGCCAACCCGCCAGGACTCCACGCCTCCACGACTCTCCGGACCCCAAGGAACCACAGCCATGACAGAGCAGCAGCTGCCCGCCTGGGCCGATCCCGCCGTCTCCCCCGCCGGCCTCGACGCCCAGGGCGTCTCCCGACGTCAACTCCTGTACCGTGCGGGCCTGTTCGGCGCCGCCTTCGCCGCCGGACCGCTGGCGACGCCCGCCGACGCGGCCGGCCCGCGTCGGCTCGGCGGCCACGACCCGCGCCTCGCCTATCTTGTCGGCGACCATCACATCCACAGCGTCTACAGCCACGACGCCAAGTACACGTTCTCCCAACTGGCGGCGGCGGGCGAGAAGTTCGGCCTCGACTGGATGGTGTTCACGGAGCACTCCAACTTCGGGCACGCCGAGTTCGGTGCCCCGATGGAGCACGCCGAGATCCTCCAGGCGAGGGCGGAGAACCCGCGTCAGCTGATCTTCCAGGGCCTCGAGTGGTACATCCCGGGCGCCGAGCACTGCACGGTCTTCTCGCCGCCCGGCCCCCACGAGGTCGACCTGCTCACGAAGTTCGAGAGCGCCTATGACGGCAAGCTCCTCGGCTACACCGAGGGGGCGGCCGGCGGCGCGAACACCGCCCGCAACGAGGCGCACGCGGTCAAGGGCATCCAGTGGCTGGCCGAGCAGCGCCGCACCGGATACGTCGACGACGTGCTGGTCCTCGCCAACCACCCGATGCGCCTGGGCATCGACTCCCCGCACGAGATGCGGGCCTGGCGGGACGCGGCACCCGAGATCATGATCGGTATGGAGGGCGCGCCCGGCGCGCAGGGCGCGGCCATCCCCGGCTGGCGCGGGGCGACCTCGATCCGCGGCGAGTACGAGAACAAGCCCTCGGCGCAGTCCTGGCAGGGCTACCCGGCGGACGGGTATCTGACGTACGGCGGCTTCGACTGGGCGACCGCGACGGTCGGTGGTCTGTGGGACTCGATGCTGGCAGAAGGCAGCCTGTTCTCGATCACCACGAACTCCGACGCGCACCGGATCGTCTTCGACACCTGGAAGAACGGCGACTGGCCGGCCGGGCAGAACTTCGACAACACCGGCAAGCTGCCCGACCCGGTGAACACCGACTCCCCGCAGCCCGGCAGCGACTTCTGGCCCGGCCAGTTCAGCCGCACCCACGTGGGCGTCACCCACCACGGCTACCGCGCGGTGATGGCGGGTATGCGCGCGGGCCGGGTCTGGCTGGACCACGGTCATCTGCTCGACGGGCTCGACGTACGGCTGACGCGTGACTGCGACTTCGGCCGGGGTGTCACGCTGGGCGGCCGGCTCCGCGTCCGCAAGGGCGAGAGGCTCACGCTGAACATCACCGTGACCACCGCCTCGCGTCTCAACCCCCAGGGAATCCTGCCCGAGTTGGCGCACGTGGACGTGATCCGGGGTGCGGTGCGCGGTCCGGTCGCCGACCGGGACAGCTGGCAGGCGCCGGACACGAAGGTCGTGAAGTCGAAGGACGTGTCGGGGCGCACCGGGACGTACACCGTGCGCGTGCCGCTGACCGTGGGCGACGAGTCGTTCTACGTCCGGCTGCGCGGCAGTGACGGCAACCGGAACGGCGCCGGCTACCTCGGTGCCGCCATCGACCCGCACGGACCGATCCCGCACACGCCCGGGAACGGTGACCCGTGGGCCGACACCTGGTTCTACTCCAACCCGGTGTTCGTCGACGTCGTGGGCACTGATTGATGGAGTGTCAACTCATGCCCCTCAGCGCGTTATTAGGCCGGCCGGGGGCGCTCGTGCTGGCGGCGTTGCCGGGCGCGTCCGTCACCGGCGTGCGGTGGAGGTGGACGGACTCGGCCCAGGCCGGCACCCAGAGCAGCGGTCAGGGTGCCGGCCTGGCGTCCGCGCACCGGCGGCCACCGTCCGCTCGTACCGGCAGGTCACGGGCTGACGGACTGATCGACCGGGGCGTACCGTGGCCGCGTGACCACCGAGGAGTCGCTGCGGCCGCAGTCCCTGATGCTGACGTTCCTGGGCGATCAGGTGCTCGGGCGTGACGTCTGTGTGTACTCGGGCAGCGTCATCGACGTGTTCGCGCGGGCGGGCGTCGGCGAGCAGGCGACCCGTTCGACGCTGACCCGGATGGTGACCCGCGGGCTGCTGCGCCGCCGGCGCGAGGGGCGCCGGATGTACTTCGGGCTGACCGGGCGTTCGGCGGCCGTCCTGGCGGACGGCGAGCGGCGCGTCTGGCACACCGGTGCGGTCAACCGGCACTGGGACGGCACCTGGACCCTGCTCGGATTCTCGCTCCCCGAGTCCTGGCACCGCCAACGCCACGATCTGCGCTCGCAGTTGACGTGGAGCGGCTTCGGGCCGCTGTTCAACGGCCTGTGGATAGCGCCGGGCGAGGTCGACGTGTCGGCCCTGGTCGCCGAACTGGGCCTGGCCGCCCACGTGAAGGTGTTCCGGGCGCACGCCGACCTGGGGATGGACATCGGCGCGATGATCGAGGAGACGTGGGAGCCGGCCGAACTGGCCGCGCGTTACGAGGCGTTCGTACGGCGGTGGCAGCCGTGGGAGACAGAGTTGCCGGCGGCGGACGACGCCCTCTCCCTGCGCCTCGTCCTGCAGGCAGAGTGGCTGGGGATCATCCGCCGCGATCCGCGTCTGCCGGTCGGGCATCTTCCGGACGACTGGCCCGCGGAACAGGCCGAGAAGACGTTCCGCGCGGTGCGCGAATGGCTGGCACCCCTCGCCCGGGACGCTTCGGAACGCCTTCTCGACCTCGTGCCCGTGCGCGAGGATCCGTCGGATCTGAGGGATCAGGCGTAGAAACGCGACAGGCTCTGCAGCACCGCCGCCGGCTTCGGGGCGCCCTCGATCTCGATCGTGCCGTCCACGGTGATCTGCACGCCGCCCGGCACGTCCTCGACGTCGGCCAGCCTGCCGACCAGGCGGATCTTCGAGCCGACCGTCACGGGTGAGGGGAAACGGACCTTGTTGAGGCCGTAGTTGACCTTCGTGGTGACGCCCTGGACATCCAGCAGCTCGGTGAAGAGCGGGATGAAGAGGGAGAGCGTGAGGTAGCCGTGGGCGATCGGGGCGCCGAAGGGGCCCTCGGCGGCCTTCTCCGGGTCCACGTGGATCCACTGGTGGTCGCCGGTCGCGTCGGCGAAGGTGTTGATGCGCTCCTGCGTGACCTCGATCCACTCGCTGGTTCCCAGGTCGCTGCCGGCGAGCTTCTTGAGTTCGTCGATGCCGTTGACCGTGATGCTCATGTCGTGTTCCCTACTCGGAAGTTGGTGCTCAGGAATGGGTAGTCAGGAGTCGGTGCTGAGGATTTGACGCTCAGGAGTCCGTGCTCAGGGGTTCGTGCCGAAGTGCTTGCGCACCTGGGCCTTGAGGAGCTTTCCGGAGGCGGTGCGCGGGAGTTGGTCCGCGATGACGACCGACTTCGGGATCTTGTACTTGGCGAGCCGTCCGGACAGTGCGGCCAGCACCTCGTCCGCGTCGAGGAACGTACCCTCGCGGGGCACGACGACCGCGCGCGGCACCTCACCCCACTTCTCGTCGGCGACGCCGATGACCGCGCACTCGACGATGTCGGGGTGGGCCAGCAGCAGGTCCTCGATCTCGGCGGGGTAGATGTTCTCCCCACCCGAGATGATCATGTCCTTGATGCGGTCGACGACGTAGACATAACCGTCCTCGTCGATCCGGGCGGCGTCCCCACTGCGGAACCAGCCGTCCGTGAAGGAGGCCGCCGTCTCCTCCGGCAGCCCCCAGTAGCCGGGCATGACATGCGGCCCGCGGACCACGATCTCGCCGGTCTCGCCGACCTCGGCCGGCGTCAGGTCCGGCCGTACCACCCGTACGTCGCTGAAGAAGTGCGGCACGCCCGCCGAACCGGCCTTACTGATCGCGTGTTCGGCGTCCAGGAAGAGGGTGCCGGGTGAGGCCTCGGTCATGCCGTAGCCCTGGAGGAAGGTGAGTCCGCGTTCCTGGAACCGGGCGATGAGCGGGGTCGGCACGGGTGAGCCGCCGCAGGAGAGCATGCGCAGCGACGACAGGTCGGCGTCGGCCCAGCGCGGGTGTCTCGCCACCTGGTCGAACATGGTCGGCACCCCGAACATGAAGGTGATCCGGTGCGTTTCGATGAGGTCGAAGGTGTCGTCCGCCGTGAAGGACTCGACCAGGACACAGGTGCCGCCCTTGAGCAGCACCGGCAGGGTGAGCATGTTCAGCCCGGCCGTGTGGAACAACGGGGCGGAGACCAGGGCGCGTTCGTCGGTGATGATGTCCTGGTCGACGAGCACGTTGACGGCGTTCCAGGTGAGGTTGCCGTGCGTGAGCATGGCGCCCTTGGGGCGGCCCGTCGTGCCCGAGGTGTACATGATGACGCAGGTGTCGTCAGCGGTGACCGGCGCGTCCACGGGCTCGGCGGAGGCACCGGCGAGCGCCTCCTCGTACTCGGTGCCGACCTCGACGTACGCGCGCACGTCCGTGCTGCCGGGGAGTCCGGCGACGAGGCCGGCGTGCGAGGGGCCGTAGACGAGGGCCTTGGCGCCGGAGTCGGCGAGCTGGTAGGCGATCTCCGGGCCGGCCAGACGGGTGTTGAGCGGTACGAAGACCGCGCCGAGTGTGCCCGCCGCGAACAGCGTCTCCAGGTAGGTCGGGTGGTTCGGGCCCAGATAGGCGATCCGGTCACCACGGCGCACGCCCCGGTCGCGCAGGGCGTGCGCGAGGCGGGTGGTGCGCTCGTACAGCTGTGCGTAGCTGATCGCGGTGTCGCCGTGGATCAGGGCGGTGCGTTGGGGGGTCTTGCGGGCCCGGCGGGCGGGCCAAGACCCCAGTCCCTCGTTGCGCATCGTTGCGCCCCTCTACGAGTAACGATTGACGGGTAACGGGTTGCCGGACACGGGTCACACCGGTCCTGGCTTCGTCAGCCCGAGCAGCCGGGCGGCGTTCTCCTTGAGGATCTTCGGCCGGACCTCGTCCTTGATCGGGAGCTTCTCGAAGTCGGCGAGCCAGCGGTCGGGGGTGAGCACCGGGTAGTCCGAGCCGAAGAGGACCTTGTCCTTGAGCAGTGTGTTGGCGTACTGCACGAGCTGCGGCGGGAAGTACTTCGGCGACCAGCCGGACAGGTCGATGTGCACGCCAGGCTTGTGCGTGGCGACGGCGAGCGCCTCGTCCTGCCAGGGGAACGACGGATGCGCCAGGATGATCTTCATGTCCGGGAAGTCGGCGGACACGTCGTCGATGTGCAGCGGGTTCGAGTACTTGAGCCTGATCCCGCCGCCGCCGGGGACGCCCGCGCCGATGCCGGTCTGGCCGGTGTGGAAGAGCGCGATCGTGCCGGTTTCCTCGATCACCTCGTACAGCTCGTAGGCGACCGCGCGGTCGTTGGGGAAGAAGCCCTGGATGCTGGGGTGGAACTTGAAGCCCCTGACCCCGTACTCCTCGACCAGCCGGCGGGCCTGCTTCACGCCCGCCCGGCCCCGGAAGGGGTCGATGGAGGCGAAGGGGATCAGCACGTCCGGGTTGGCCGCGGCGGCCTCGGCGACCTCCTCGTTCGGGACGGGCGCGGTGCCGGTCGCGGACTCGGCGTCCACCGTGAAGATGACGGCGGCCATCTTCCGCTCGCGGTAGTACGCGGCGGTCTCCTCCAGGGTCGGCTTCCGCTTGCCCTCGACCTTGAAGTAGGCCGACGAGGCGTCGTGGAGGTCGTCGTCCAGGGACGAGGTGCCCTTGGAGGAGATCTCGGCGTGGGTGTGGACGTCGATCGCGACGAGTTCCTCGACATTGAGGTTCGCCATGGTTACGCCTCCGGGAACTTGGGGGCGGGGATGCCCACCGACTGGAGCTCGGCGCCGACCGAGGTGGGCCAGGCGTCGGCCAGGGTCTGGGGGGTCCAGCCGCCGTCGGCGTACGCGGTCTTGATCTCCTGCGGATGCGACCAGAGTGCCACCTTGTCGCCGCCGATGCCGATGGCCTGGCCGGTGATGCCCCGGGCGGCCTCGGAAGCGAGGAACGGGACGAGGGCCGCGCAGTCCTCGGGGGTGCCGAAGCCCTCACCCTTGCGCAGGAACGACGGGAACGGCTCGCCGTTCTTCAGCGCCTCGATGTACGGGGCGAAGGCAGGGATCGTCTCGGTCATGGCGGTGGCGGCCACCGGCACGATCGCGTTGACGGTGATGTTCGCGCGGCCCAGCTCCATCGACCAGGTACGGGCGAAGGCGGCGATGCCGGCCTTGGCGGCGGCGTAGTTCGTCTGCCCGAAGTTGCCGCGCTGTCCGGCCGGGGAGCCGACCAGGATCAGCGTGCCGCCCTCACCTTGCTCGCGCATGCGTACGGCGGCGGCGCGGGCGCAGGTGAAGGTGCCCTTGAGGTGGGTGGTGATCACCGCGTCGAACTGCTCGTCGGTCATCTTCCACAGCGTCGAGTCGCGCAGGATGCCGGCGTTGTTGACCAGGATGTCCAGCCGG
>Ga0136846_1214077_pt1 | contig 11351 bp, 10 predicted proteins | sample HopSoiMetagenom2_FD_96841 | JGI IMG/M metagenome (GOLD analysis project Ga0136846, IMG submission 96841) | Grasslands soil microbial communities from Hopland, California, USA - 2 Assembly 2016 (version 4) | ecosystem: Environmental > Terrestrial > Soil > Grasslands | place: USA: Hopland... | reverse complement strand
CGTGGTGCAGCCGGATCATCTCCGACAGCGTCTGCTCGGCGGTCTGCCGCGGGTCCAGGCTGGTGTACGGATCCTGGAACACGATCTGGACCTCACGCCCCCGGCGTCGCCGGTCCCGGGCGGCGCGGGCCGGCCGGGACCGGTCGTTTCCGCAGGCGGTGATCGTGCCGCCGGTCGGGCTCTCGAGCCCGACGATCATCCGGGCGATGGTGGTCTTGCCCGAACCGGACTCCCCTACGATCGCCAGCGAGCCCGCTGCCTGGACCGTAAAGGTCACGTCGTCGACCGCGACGAGGTCGCCGAACTCCTTGCGCAGGCCAGCCACCTCCAGGACCGGCCCGGACCGCTGGCCGGCCCCGGTAGCAGGTACCGGGCCGCGTACCGTCGCGTCAGGCATCGGCGGCCTCCGGTTCGGCGAGTTTGCCGCGCAGTTCACTTGCTCGCAGGCACCGGGACAGGCCCCCGTCGAGCTCGGCCATCCCGGGCGCGGTCTCGCGGCAGGCGTCCTGGGCGTAGGCACAGCGCGGCGCGAAGGCGCACTGGCCGTCCGGCGCCTCGAAGGCCGACAGCGGACGGCCGGGGATGGCCCGCAGCCGCGGCGCGACCCGGGTGATGTCCGGCCGGGCGGCGGCCAGCGCCGCCGTGTACGGGTGCAGCGGATCGTCGTGCAGCCGGGCCGAGGCGCGGACCTCCACGATCTGCCCGGCGTACATCACCGCCGTCCGGTCGCAGATCGCGGCGGCGAGTTCCAGGTCGTGGGTGATGAACAGCATGCCCAGGTGCAGCTCCCGGCGCAGGTCGTCCAGGATGGCCATGACCTCGGCCTGGGTGGTCACGTCCAGCGCGGTGGTCGGCTCGTCGGCCAGCAGCAGCCGCGGCCCGGTGAGCAGCGCGGCGGCGATCATCACGCGCTGGAGCAGCCCGCCGGAGAGCTGGTGCGGGTACTGGCGCAGGCGGCGCTCGCCGTCCTCGATCCCGACCTGGGCCAGCATCTCGACGGCCCGGCGGGCCGCCTCGGCGGGCCGGACGCCCAGGTTGGTGCGCAGCGCCTCGGTCATGAAGTCGCCGATCCGGCGGACCGGGTTGATGTGCGCGCGCGGGTCCTGGAAGATCATCGCGACCTGGCTGCGGTAGCGGCGCAGGTCGCTCCCGGTCAGCGCGGCGACGTCCCCGCCCTGGAAGCGGATCGCCCCCTCGGCCGCCGCGCCCTCCGGCAGCAGGCGGCCGATGGCCCGGGCCGTCATCGACTTGCCGGAACCGGACTCGCCGACCAGGCCGACCGCCTCGCCCGGGCCGATCCGCAGTGAGACGTCGCGGAGCACGGGCCGCGACCGCCCTTCCACCCGCAGCCGCACGGTCAGGTGGTCGACCTCGAGCAGCGTCCCGCTCTCCGGCCCGGCCGCGGGCCCTGGTGCCGGTCCTGGGCCGGTCACCGGTCCACCTCCGCGAACAGGCGCTCGCCGAGCACGTTGAACGCGACCACCACGACCACGATGCAGATCCCGGCGGCCAGCGCGGGCAGCGGGTAGCCCTGCTGGATCCCGGTCTGGTTCTCCGCGATCATCACGCCCCAGTCCGGGTTGGGCGGCTGCACGCCGAGGCCGAGGAACGAGATGGCGGCCAGGTCCACCATGGCCCAGCCGAACATGATGGTCGCCTGCGCGATGATCAGCGGCAGCATGTTCGGCACCAGGTGACGCAGGCAGATCCCGGGGGCGGAGACGCCCTGCACCTCCAGTGCCGCCACGTAGGGCTGGCCGCGTTCCTTCAGCGCCGCCCCGCGCAGCACCCGGGCGACGTAGGGCGTGTAGGCCACGGCCAGCGCGATCGCCGCGGCCAGCAGGCCCGCCCCGAACACCGCCGCGGCCAGCACGGCCAGCAGGATGCCGGGGAACGCGAACAGGATGTCAAGGCCGGAGGAGATCACCGCGTCGGCCGCACCGCGGCGCCAGGCCGCGACGACCGCGAGCAGCGCGCCGGCCGTCATGGCGAGGATCACCACGGCCAGCGGGCCGAGCATCGAGGTCGTTGCGCCGGCCAGCAGCCGGGACAGCACGTCGCGGCCCTGGCCGTCGAAGCCGAGCAGGTGACCGCCGACCGGGCCGACCCAGGCCAGCGACAGGTTGGTCAGCACCGGGCTGTACGGGGCGAGCAGCGAGCCGAACAGCGCGGCGAACATGGCGATCACGATCACGCCCGCCGACGCCAGGCCGGCCGGCCCGGTCGCGCGCAGCCGGCCCAGGACGCCGGTGCCCGGGGGGCGCACGTCGGCGTCCGCGATCAGCGCCGCCGCGCCCATGGCCTCGCTCACTGGGCCCTGCTTCCCAACGTGACCCGCGGGTCGAGCACCGCGTACAGCAGGTCGACGATGAGGTTGACCACCACGAACGCAGTCACCAGCACCAGCGAGATGCCCTGGACCACGGCCAGGTCCTTGGACTCGGCCGCCTGTACCAGGTAGGCGCCCAGGCCGTTTAGGCTGAACGCCGTCTCGATCACCGCGTCGAGCGCGATCAGCGAGGCGATCGTGATGCCGGTGATCGTGGTGATGGGGATCGCGGCGTTGCGCAGGACGTGCCGCCGGATCAGCAGCCGGGCCGGGATGCCCCGGCTGACCGCGGTCTGCACGTGCTCACGGCCGGACTCGGTGCGGACCGCGGCCCGGGTCACCCGGGCCACGATGGCCAGCGACGAGATCGCCAGGGCCACCGCGGGCAGGGTGAGGTGCTGCAGGTTGCCGACGAACCCGGTGCCGTTGCCGAGGGCCGGGAACCAGCCCAGGTCCACCGCGAACACCAGGATCAGCACGATCGCGGCGACGAACCCCGGGATGGCCGCCGAGATCGCGGTGAGCAGCAGCGTGCCGGTGTCGACCAGGCCGCGCCGCAGCCCGGACAGGACGCCCAGGCCGATGCCGAAGATCACGATCAGCACCGAGGCGTAGGCGACCAGGCCGGCGGTGGTCCAGATCCTGGACGCGATCAGGGTCGAGACGTTCTCCCGCAGCGTGATCGATATCCCCAGGTTCCCGTGCAGGGCCCCGCTCAGCCAGTACCAGTACTGCACGAAGAACGGGTCGTTCAGGTGGTAGCGCTGCTCCAGCACGGCCAGCGAGGCGGCCGGCAGCGACCGCCCGCCGGACAGCGCCGCGACCGGGTTCCCCGGCGCGGCGTACAGCGCCGCGAAGATCACGAAGCTGGCCACCAGCAGGCTGGCGAGGAGCATCGCCAGCCTGCGGGCCAGGAACCGTCCGAGCATCGCCGCGCCCGCTCAGCCGGTTCCGCCGAGGCTGTCCGCCCAGGGCGCGAACATGTACGCGAACGAGGCGACCGCGCCGGTCAGGTTCTTGCTCGTGATCAGCACGCTGACCGGCTGCACGTTCGGGATCCACGGCAGGTTCTTGACCGCCAGCTGCTCCGCCTGCGCGACCAGCGCGGCCCGCTGGCCCGGGTCGGCGGTGCCGCGGGCCTGCTCGAGCAGCGCCGTCGTCTTCGGGTCGTTGTAGTTGTCGTAGTTCTGCGAGCCGCCGGGCAGGACGATCGTGGACAGCAGCGCGGCCGGGTCCGCGTAGTCGCCGTAGTTGATGGTCAGGAAGCCGTCGACGCCCGCCCGGGCCTTGGGGTCGGTGAAGAAGTTGATGTAGTTCTGCGCCGAGACCGAGTGGAGCTTGGCCTTCAGCCCGATCGCCTGCGCGGCTGAGGAGTACGCGCCGGCCACGGCGGCGATGTCGGACAGCTGGCTGGACATGCCGATGGTGATCGTCTTCCCGGTCGCGCCCGCCTGGCTGACGAGCTTCTTCGCCTGGGCGAGGTTCTGGGTCAGGACCGGCGAGCTGTCGTACGCCTTGGCGAAGACCTGGCCGCCGTAGCCGAACGTGCCGGGGTTGGCGATCCAGCGCGGCAGCAGCGCGGCGCCCTTGTAGACCGAGTTGATGATCGACTGCCGGTTCACCGCGAGCGACAGGGCCTGGCGGACCTTCACGCTGCCGAGGACACCCTTGAAGTTCGACACGATGAACAGGTCGCTGGACCAGCCAGGACCCTGGGTGACGCGGACCGCCTTGCTGGCCCGCAGCTGGTTCAGGGTGGACAGGCCGCCGGGATAGGCTCCGTTGATCGCGCCGGTGAGCAGGCCCGAGGTGAGCGTGTTGTTGTCCGGTACGCCCTTGAGCGTGATCTGCTGCACCTGCGGGCGGACCGCGGTGTTCCAGTAGTGCGGGTTGCGCACGGCGACGACCCCGACCCCCGGCGTCCACGACTTGAGCATGTACGGGCCGGAGCACATGATCTTCCCGGCGGGCGTGCCGTAGTTCTTGCCCTGCTGCTGCGCGACGCTCTTCTCGATGACGATGCCCGGCATCGACGCGAGCTCGCCGTCCAGCCAGTAGTCCGGCTGCTTCAGCGTGATCGTGACCTGGTTCGAGCCGGTGGCGGCGATCGACTTCACCCGCTGGAAGACCAGCGGGTAGAAACCGCCGAGCTTGGCGTCGGCCGCCCGGTTCAGGCTGTACACCACGTCGGCCGGGGTCACCGGGTGGCCGTCCCAGAACTTCACTCCCGGCCGGAGGGTGTACACCGCCGTGGTCGAGCTGGGGTGCGTGACCGTGGCCAGGCCCGGCTGGAGGGCGCCGCTCGGCGACTGCCGCAGCAGCGACTCGCACATCAGCGAGTCCGCCGTGTTCTCCGGGTAGTCGAAGGCGAAGATTGGGTCGAGCGAGTTGACGTCCCGGTAGACCGCCCAGACGACCGACGCGACCGGCTTGGTGCCGGCCGCGGTGGTAGCGGTCAGGCCCTTGGTCGGGGAGACGTTGCCGGCCGTCGAGCCCGCGCTGCCCGCCGACCGGCCGCACGCGGCCAGGGCCAGCGCGAGCACCGCGGCGGCGATCGGAACCCATCTTCGTGGTCGGGTCATTGGTTCCTCCTTGGGAGAATGGGTGTCCCCCGGAAAGCCCTGGAGCTATGCCGCCTCGAAGACGGCCTGGCCGCGGACCCAGGTAGCGGTGACCGCGGCGGTGCCGATCTCGGTGGCGGGCAGGTGGCCGAGGTCGGCGTCCACGATGGCGAAGTCGGCGTCGAGCCCGGGCCGCACCGACCCGGTGACGTCCTCCAGGCCGTTGACCCGGGCGCTGCCCGAGGTGTAGGCGGCCAGGAAGGACGGCAGGTCAAGCGCCTGCCCGGGCAGGAACGGGTCACTGGTCCCGGGGCCGGGCGCGGCTCCGGCCGGGGCCGCGCGGTTGACCGCGACGTGCGCGGCCCACAGGGGGTTCGGGCTGCTCACCGACCAGTCGCTGCCGGCGGCCAGTTCGGCCCCGGCGGCCTGCAGGGAGCGGAAGGGGTACTGCCAGCCGGCCCGGCGCTCCCCCAGGAACGGGATCGTCAGCACGTCCATCTGCGGCTCGTGCGTGGCCCACAGGGCCTGCATGTTGGCCGTCGCCGACAGGGCCGCGAACCGGGGGATGTCGTCCGGGTGCACGACCTGGATGTGGGCCAGGTGATGCCGCCGGCCGCTGGCGCCGTTCGCGGTCCTGGCCGCCTCGATCGCGTCCAGGGCGTTGCGCACCGCGCGGTCCCCGAGGGCGTGGAAGTGGACCTGGAATCCCTCGCGGTCCAGGGCGGTCACGAAGCGGGGCAGTTCGGCCGGGTCGATGAAATCGAGCCCGGTGTGCTCGGTCGCGCATCCGTCCGCGTCCAGGTAGGGCTCGAGCATCGCGGCGGTGTGCGTCTCGGCCACCCCATCGAGCATCATCTTGACGCTGGTGGCGCGGAACCGTCCCGCCTGCCCGTCGGCCCGCCGCCGCAGCAGGCCAGGGAGCTGGTCCAGGCCGCGGTCCCGTTCCCACCACAGCGCTCCGACCACGTTGACCAGCAGCCGCCCGGCGCCCGCGGCCCGCAGGTAGGCGGGCAGGTTGTCCCGCTCGCCCGGGTCGCTGCCGATGATGGCGTCCTGCCAGCCGGTGATGCCCAGGGACAGCAGGTAGTCCTGGGCGGCGGCGAGCGCGGCGTCCATGTCCTCGTCGGTGGTCTCCGGCAGCAGCCTGGACACCAGGTTCGCGGCGCCCTCCTGCAGCGCGCCGGTCGGCTCGCCGCTGGCGTCGCGTTCGATCCGGCCATCGGCGGGATCGGGTGTCGAGGCGTCGATCCCGGCCAGCCGCAGCGCGGCGGTGTTCACCCAGGCACCGTGCCCGTCCCGGTTGGGGAAGAACGCGGGCCGGCCGCCGGTGACGGCGTCCAGCGGCTCGCGGCTGGGCAGGCCGCCGGGGAAGGCCTCCATCGACCACCCGCCGCCGGTGATCCACTCCAGGTCCGGGTGGGCGGTGGCGTAGCCGTCGATGATGGCCTGGTAGTCCGCGGCGGTCGCGCCGTCCCGCAGGTCGCAGCGGCGTAGCTGCCCCCCCGCGTACACCGGGTGCACGTGGGCGTCGATGAAGCCCGGCAGCAGCGTCCCGCCGCCCAGGTCGACCAGGCTGACCCCGGCCAGGGCGAGCCTGCCGCCGCCCCCGGCGGAGGGGGCGACCTCCCCGGCCGGCCCGACCGCGGTGATGGTCCCGCCCCGCACCCGGACACAGGTCCCCGGCGGCAGGAAGGCCTGGCCGTCGAAGACAGTCCCGTTGTGGAAGATGATCTCTTCGTCAGTGATCGACACCGCCACCTCCGGAGAGCCAGGGGGCTCTTCTGGCGAAACTCAATCACTGGCCTATGGCTATGTCAATGTCTGTGACAAAATCTATGACAGTCACTTTCCCCTGCTCAGGGCGATCGCGGCCGGAGGACCTCTCCGTTTCCTGGAACTGGATGACGATGGACACGACCCCTACGCCGCCGCAGGCGCGCGGCCGCCGCGGCGGCCTCAGGCGGGGATTCCTGACGGCCGGGCGGATCGTCGAGGAGAGCCTGCGGCTGCTGGACGCCGGCGGCGTCACGGGATTCAGCATGCCCAAGCTCGGCCGGGCCCTCGGCGCCGACCCGACGGCGGTCTACCGTCACTTCGCCAGCAAGGATGACCTGATCCTGGCCATCGCGGACCGGCTCATCGCCGAGGCCATGGAGGACCTCAAGCCGGACGCGTGCTGGGTGGAGACGCTGATCGACGCCACCAGGCGGCTGCGGCGCACCTACCGCGCCCACCCGGCGGCCGCCTCCTTGTCGTCGTACCGCACCACGCAGCGCCCGGCCGAGATCCGGGCCGTGGATGTCCTGCTCGACGCGGTGCTCCAGGCCGGGTTCGAGGGGTTCCAGGCGGCCGTGGTCTACCGGTCGCTCGGTGATTTCGCCCTGGCCTGGTGCGGCGGCGAGGCCGCCCTGCTGGCCCTGCCCGAGCCCCTGGAGACGGCTGACCGGGCCGCCTGGACCCGGACTTACCGGGCCGTCGAGCGAGCCGAGTACCCGCACATCTGGCAGGTCAGGGATGAGCTCCCGCTGGTGACCGACGACGACATCTTCGAAAGCATCCTGGCGATGGTGATCGCCGGGCTGTGCCAGCGCGCGCCTAGGCCCTGCATCTGCTCCCGGCACCCGGGCAGCGTTCGCTAGGGGCTGCGGGCACCGGAGCCAGGACCGTTCGGGCCGGCGGCGGCGCAGGAACACACCCTGCCCGCTCAACGGGGACGGTAGCGTGGGAGCGCGTTCACTGCGCGAGGCCGCAGCGGACGCTCAGCCACTGCTCGGGATGTCGGCGGGCACGCGAGGCCGTCCGAGCCAGCCTCCGGTGGCCCATGATCATCACGCCCAGCCCGGCGGTGCCGTTCCGGCACCTGCAGCGGCTCACCGACAGCGTCGGCGTGCTCGAGCACGCTCACGGGACCGTACCGCGGTACGAGCACGGCTACCGGGTCGACGACGTCGCCCACGGCCTGGTGGTGGTGTGCCGGGAACCGTCGCCGTCCGCCGAGCTCATCACCCTGGGCCGCCGCTACCTCTACTTTCTCGCGCAGGCGCAGGCGGCCGACGGGAAGTTCCGTAACCGCCTCGGCGACGACCGCCGGTGGCGCGGCCAGCCGGAGGCGCGGGACGCCTGGGGCCGGGCGCTGTGGGCCCTGGGCACCGCCGCGGCCCGCGGTCCCACCGCGGGGATCCGCGCGGAGGCCCGCACCAGGTTCGACGCGAGCGCGCGCGTCGTTTCCCCGCTCCCGCACGCCATCGCGTTCGCCGCTCTGGGGGCGGCCGAGGTACTGCGGCAGTGGCCGGGCGATCCCGGCGCGCTGTCGCTGCTCGCCCGGGCCGGCACCGTCATCGGCGAGCCGGCCGCCGACGCCGCGTGGCCATGGCCGGTCCCCCGGCTCAGTCACGCGAACGCGGCCATCGCCGAGGCCGTCATCGTGGCCGGAGACCAGCTCGGTCGCGACGAGCTGCTGCGGACCGGCCTGCGCATGCTCGACTGGCTGCTGGCCGGCGAGACCAGCAACGGCCATCTGTCGGTGGTGCCGGCCGCGGGCTGGGGTCCCGGCGAGGACCGTCCCGGTTTCGACCAGCATCCGGGCCAGGTGGCGGCGCTGGCCGACGCCTGCGTGCGCGCGGCGGCGGTGACCGGCGACAGTACCTGGCTGTCGGGCGCGGAACTGGCGGTGGCGTGGCTCCACGGCAGCAACGACGCCGGCGTCGTGATGCTCGATCAGAAAACCGGCGGCTGCAGCGATGCCCTCAGCCGCACCGGCCGCAGCCGTAACCAGGGCGCCGAGGCGACCCTGGCGATGATTTCCGTACTCCAGCAAGCCCGCCGGGCGAGCCTGTCCGCGGCTCGGTGACCGGCCGGCCGCCCAATGGTGTTAAATGAAGCTGGTTGTTGTCGAAGTTCGTGTCCGTGTCACAGCGCCTGCGAAACTCTGACCGCGGGCGCCGTCCATTCCCAGGCCTGGCCTCGGAAGTACAGGCGGTCGCTACAGCCCGGTACGCACGCCCGTGCATGCCGATATCGCCTTTACAGGAGAGCAAGTGGCTCAGGGAACAGTGAAGTGGTTTAACGCGGACAAGGGCTACGGATTCATCGCCCCCGACGACGGCACGCCGGACGTCTTCGTCCACCACTCCGCCATCGAGGCTGAGGGTTTCCGCAGCCTCCAGGACAACCAGCGGGTCGAGTACACCGCCTCCCGGGGCGCCAAGGGCCCGCAGGCGGAGCAGGTCCGCCCGATCTGAAACCCCGCCGTACTGAGCCCGGGGCGGGCTCGCTTGCCGACCCGCCCCGGGCTCAGCGGCGTCAGAGCTTAGCCAGCTTCGCGCACGGTGTCGTGATCCGCACCCGGCGCGCGCCGAAATCGATGATCAGGCTCTCGTCGGCCTCAACGCTCACGACCCGGCCGAGGCCGTACTTGTCGTGTGTTACCTGGTCCTGCGCCGCGAACTGCTCGGCGGGCAGAGCCTCGGGTGCCCTGAAGGGACTAGTGGGCAGGTGACGCCGGGTCGCGGCGCGGGCAGGCTTCATCATTACCAGTATGCGCCTCTGGCGCTCGCCGCGCCCACATCACGGTCCGAGTGCCTCTGGGGTGCCTGCTAGCGGCGCCCGCGAGAGCCGCGGAAGCTCCCGGACGCGGCCGCCGCACCACGGCCGGTGGCCGGGGCGTCCCCCGGGTTCGGGACCGGGGCCAGCCTGGTCACCGGGGCGACCCGGGTGACCGGGGGACCCGCGATCGAGCGCACCACGGCCGAGGCCGGACCGGCGGTGACGGCCTGCGGGGTAACGCCCGCCTTGCGCATCAGGACCCGGACCTCGGCGGTCTGGGCCGCGGTCTGCACGGTGACAACCGCCCCGTCGGCGCCGCCGCGCGCGGTCCGGCCCGACCGGTGCACGTAGGCCTTGTGCTCGGTCGGGGGGTCGGCGTGAATCACCAGGTCGATACCGTCCACGTGGATACCGCGGGCGGCGACGTCGGTCGCTACCAGGACGCGCGTCGCACCGGCGGTGAACGCGGCCAGGTTACGGCTGCGATCGCCCTGGGTCAGGTTGCTGTGGAGTTCGGCCGCGGGCACCCCGGCCCGGGTCAGCTGGCGGGCGAGCTGCTGCGCACCGTGCTTGGTCCGGGTGAAGATCAGTACCCGCTTGTCGCCGCCGGCCAGGGCGGCGACAACCGCCACCCGGTCGGCCGCCGTGACGGTCAGCAGGTGGTGGATGATCTGGGCCGGCGGGGAGGCGCCGTCGACGGAGTGCCGGGCCGGGCGGTTCAGGAAACGCCGCGCGAGGACGTCCACCGCCCGGTCCAGGGTGGCGGAGAACAGCAGTCGCTGCCCTTCCGGCGCAGTGGCGTCAAGCAGCCGCCGTACGATCGGCAGGAACCCCAGGTCGGCCATGTGGTCCGCTTCGTCGACCACGCTGACCTCGACATCGCCGAGGTGGCAGTGATCCTGCTCGATGAGGTCGGCCAGCCGCCCGGGGCAGGCCACGACGATATCGGCCCGGTCGCGCAGGGCCGCCACCTGCGGGCCCTGCGGGGTACCGCCGAAAACGGCGGCGACGCTCAGCCCCATGGCCTGCGCCAGCGGCGCCAGCACCGCGACGACCTGGGTGGCCAGCTCACGGGTGGGCACCAGCACCAGGCCGCGCGGGCGGCACGCCATCGTGTAGCCGTCGGCCAGCCGGGCCACCAGGGGAATGCCGAACCCGAGCGTCTTGCCCGACCCGGTCTGGGCCCGGCCGAGAATGTCGAGGCCGGCCAGCGCATCGGGCAGCACCGCCGCCTGCACGGGAAATGGCACCGTAATGCCGTTTCCGGCCAGCGCGGCTACCAGCGGGGCCGGGACGCCGAGATCAGCGAAAGTGGCCGGGCCGACGGGCATCGGGACGGATTTTTCTGCGGGCAGGACTGACAAAGATGATCTCCAGGACTTGTGTGGTCGCATTGCCGAAGGCGCCACATCCGTGGAAACCAATTCGCTCACCGAGCGACAGACGACCGGCGCGCCCCGATGGCGGCGCCTCAGCGCGCATTGCGTGCTTGAGCCCACATTAGCGCACGCCGTCCCCGGGTGATAACGGTGCCGGGGCACGCACCAGGCTCGTTCGGCCTCATGGTTTTGATGGTTTTCCGCGGCTCGCTCAGCCGGGCCGGCCGTGGACGGCGGGCCGGTACGGGCCGGACGGAAGGAGCCGGCGCAGCTCGGTGGCGGTCGCGGCGACGGCCGGCGAGTGGGTGAGCGGGTGACGCAGCAGGCTGGCCAGCAGCGACCGGGCCGCTTCCCTGAGATCGCCGCGGTTGGCGCCGGCGTGCGCACGGGCCAGCGCGGAAAGGGGACGGGTGAGCCGGCGGTCGGGATCGGCGTCGCGCCACGCGTCCGCGTGAGCGAGCAGGGCGGTGACCGCCTCGTGCACGTCGTCATCGCCGGCCCCGGCCGGCTGCTGCCACTGTCGCCCGGGGTCAGCTG
>Ga0136846_1212506_pt1 | contig 11351 bp, 8 predicted proteins | sample HopSoiMetagenom2_FD_96841 | JGI IMG/M metagenome (GOLD analysis project Ga0136846, IMG submission 96841) | Grasslands soil microbial communities from Hopland, California, USA - 2 Assembly 2016 (version 4) | ecosystem: Environmental > Terrestrial > Soil > Grasslands | place: USA: Hopland... | reverse complement strand
CTCGTGCAGCGGCGGGTCAAGCAGCCGGATTGTGGTCGGCAGCCCGTCCATCGCCGTCAGGATCTGCAAGAAGTCCCAGCGCTGCAACGGGAGCAGGGCATCCAGCGCCTGGGCGCGCGCCTCGTCGTCCTCGGCGAGGATCAGTCGCTCGACGTGCTGGCGCCGCTCCCCCAGGAACATGTGCTCGGTGCGGCACAGCCCGATGCCCTCGCCGCCGAACCGGCGCGCCCGCTCGGCGTCCTCCACCGTGTCGGCGTTCGCCCGCACCCGCAGCCGCCGTACCTCGTCGGCGCGGGCCATCACCCGGTCCACGGCCCGGACGAGGTCGTCGGCCTCCGCGGCGTCGGCGTCGAGGCTGCCCTCGAAGTACTCGACCACCGGCGGCGCCATCACCGGCACCTCGCCCGCGTACACGAGCCCGCTCGACCCGTCGACCGAGATCACGTCGCCCTCGTCGATCACCGTGCCGTCCGGCGCGGTCAACCGGCGCCGCTTGGTGTCGACGTTCAGCTCCTCCGCGCCGCACACGCAGGTCTTGCCCATCCCCCGGGCGACGACCGCCGCGTGGCTGGTCTTGCCCCCGCGTGAGGTGAGGATGCCCTCGGCGGCGATCATCCCGTTCAGGTCGTCCGGGTTGGTCTCGCGACGCACGAGGATGACCTTCTCCCCGGAGCGGCTCCACTTCACCGCGGTGTAGGAGTCGAACACCGCCTTGCCCACGGCTGCGCCCGGCGAGGCCGACATGCCGCGGCCGAGCACCGTCGGCCCTTTCTGGGAAGCCTTCTCCCCCGCCGACCCCGGCGAGGTGTCGAACCGAGGGAACATCAGCTGCACCAGCTGCGCGCCCGAGACACGCCGCACCGCCTCGTCGGCGTCGATCAGCCCCTCGTCCACCAGCTGGGTCGCGATCCGGAACGCCGCCGCCGCGGTCCGCTTGCCCACCCGCGTCTGCAACATCCAGAGCGTGCCGCGCTCGATGGTGAACTCGATGTCGCACAGGTCGCGGTAGTGGCCCTCCAGCAGCGCCATGATCCGCAGCAACTCGTCGTAGGAGACCTTGTCGATCTCCTCCAGCTGAGCGAGCGGCACCGTGTTGCGGATCCCCGCCACCACGTCCTCGCCCTGGGCGTTCTGCAGGTAGTCGCCGTACACGCCCTGCGCCCCCGTGGCGGGGTCGCGGGTGAAGCACACCCCCGTGCCGGAGTCGGGCCCCGTGTTGCCGAAGACCATCGCCACCACGTTCACCGCGGTGCCCAGCTCGTTCGGGATCCGCTCCTGGCGGCGGTAGAGCACCGCGCGGTCGGAGTTCCACGACGAGAACACCGCGTCGATGGCGGCCGCCAGCTGCTCCCGCGGGTCCTGAGGGAAGTCGCTGCCGGTGTGCTCACGCACGATCTCCCGGAACGCTCCCACCAGCTCCTCGAGGTCGGCGGCGTCCAGATCCAGGTCGCCGTGGACGCCCTTGCGCTCCTTCAGCTCCTCCAACGCGTGCTCGAACCGCTCGCCGTCGATGTGCTGCACCGTCTTGCCGAACATCTGGATCAGCCGCCGGTAGGAGTCCCACGCGAACCGCGGGTTGTCCGACTGCGCCGCCAGGCCGTGCACCGACGCGTCGTTCAGCCCGATGTTCAGGACCGTCTCCATCATCCCGGGCATGGAGAACTTCGCCCCGGAGCGCACCGACACCAGCAGCGGGTCTTCGGGGTCGCCCAGCTTCTTCCCCCGGGTCTCCTCCAGGGTCGCGAGGTGGGCGGCGACCTGGTCGTCCAACCCGGCAGGGACCGTCCCCGCCTCCAGGTACGCCCGGCACGCCTCGGTCGAGATCGTGAAGCCGGGCGGCACCGGCAGCCCGAGCCTCACCATCTCGGCCAGGTTCGCGCCCTTCCCGCCGAGCAGGTCCTTCTGGTCCTTGTCCCCCTCGGAGAAGTCGAAGACGTACTTCGTGGTCTGCGCAGGGTCCGTCGTGGTCATCGGGGTCGCTCCTCGCTCCGCGCGCCGTGGCGCGCAAGGGTCTGGGGTGGCCGGCCGGGATCGTCGGACCGGTTGGTGCAGGTCGGATCAGTGTGACGGCCGTGGGCCGTGCTGAATCGGTGCGGGAGACGTGGGTCTCCGCCCGCGGGTCAGCTCGCCGCGCGCTCGGCCGCCAGCTCGAGGGCGACGTCGATGATCATGTCTTCCTGGCCGCCGACCAGCCCGCGCTCCCCGCAGCGGGCGAGGATCTCGTGGGCGGGCACCTTGTAGCGGTCGGCCGCGCGCTCGGCGTGCAGCAGGAAGCTCGAGTAGACCCCGGCCCAGCCCTGCACGATGGCGTTGCGGTCCATCTTCGGCCACCGCTGCAGGTAGGGCCGCACGACCTCCTCGGCCGCGGTGAGCAGACCGAGCACGTCGACGCCCGTCGAGATGTCCATCCGGTCGAACACCGCACCCAGCACCTCGGTCGGCGAGTTGCCCGAGCCCGCGCCCAGCGCGCACAGCGAGCCGTCGATGCAGCGCACCCCGGACTCGTACGCGATCACCGAGTTCGCGATGCCCAGGCTCATGTTCTGGTGGCCGTGGTAGCCGACCCACGCCTCGGCGGTGTCGTCCGAGCCGACCTCGGCGACCAGCGCCTCGAACCGGGCCCGCGCCTCGTGCATGAGGAGCGCCCCGGCGGAGTCGGTGACGTACGGGCACTGGCAGCCGGCGTCGACCATGATCCGGGCCTGCCGCGCCAGCTCCTCGGGCGTGGTCCGGTGGCTCATCATGAGGAAGCCGGCGGTCTCCATGCCCAGCTCGCGGGCGACGGCGAAGTGCTGCGGCGAGACGTCGGCCTCGGTGCAGTGGGTGGCGACGCGCACCATCGTCGCGCCCGCGGCGTGGGCCCGGCGCAGGTCGTCGGCGGTGCCGATGCCGGGCACCAGGAGCACCGCGATCTTCGCCCGCTTCGCCTCCTCGGCGGCCGCGGCGATCAGCGTCATCTCGTCGGTGCGGGAGAAGCCGTAGGTGAACGACGAGCCGCCGATCCCGTCGCCGTGCGCGACCTCGATGACCTCGACGCCCGCGGCGTCGAGCGCGCGGACGGTGTCGCGCACCTGGTCCTCGGTGAACCGGTGCGCCATGGCGTGGCTGCCGTCGCGCAGGGTGGTGTCGGTGATGCGGACGTCGTGGGTGAGTGCGGGGCGGGTCATGCGCGGGCCTCCTGCCTGCCAGAACCGATCGGGGCGATGCGCTGTGCCATCAGCTCGCCCACGCGGGCGGCGGCGGCCGTCATGATGTCGAGGTTCCCGGCGTACGGCGGCAGGAAGTCGCCGTTGCCCTTGACCTCGAGGAACACGCCGACGCGGCCGTTGCCGCCCCAGTCGTCGTTCGGGTCGTCGAACTGCGGCTCGGCGCGCAGCGTGTAGCCGGGGACGTACTCGCGGACGGCGTCGACCATCTCGTACACCGACGCCCGGATCCTGTCGTGGTCGGCGTCGGGCCCGATCGCGCAGAACACCGTGTCCCGCATGATCATCGGCGGGTCGACGGGGTTGAGGACGATGATCGCCTTGCCCCGGTCGGCGCCGCCGACCTCGGCGACGGCCTTACCTGTGGTGTGGGTGAACTCGTCGATGTTGGCGCGGGTGCCGGGGCCTGCGGAGCGCGACGCGATCGAGGCGACGATCTCCGCGTAGGGCACCGGCGTCACGCGCGAGACCGCGTGCACGATCGGGATCGTCGCCTGCCCGCCGCAGGTGATCATGGAGACGTTGAGGTCGTCGAGGTGCGCCGCGCCGTTGACCGGCGGGCAGACCATCGGCCCGAGGTGCGCGGGGGTGAGGTCGACGGCCCGGATGCCGGCCTCGGCGTACCGCGGGGCGTTGGCCCGGTGCGCGGCGGCGGAGGTGGCCTCGAAGACGATGTCGGGAAGGGGGTCCTGGCGCAGCAGCCAGTCGACGCCCTCGGCGGACGCGGTGATCCCGCGGCGGCGGGCTCGCGCCAGCCCCTCGGACTCCACGACCCCCACCATGTACGCGACGTCGATGGCGCTGCTCTGCTCGAGCTTGGCGAGCAGGTCGGTGCCGATGTTCCCGGGCCCGACGATGGCGGCGATGCTCATGCGGTCGAGAGTGACGGGCGCCGCACACATGCGGAAGCAAACCGTTCCGCTCATCGGAACGGGCGCAGCTTGACCGATTCCGCTTCCCGACGAGCGGCCCGTTCGTCGGAACCTATCCGACGAGAGTGCCGCTCGTCGGGAGACGAGGCCGGCTCAGTGTGGTCAGGAAGTGGTTACGAGACCCGCTCCACCACCGCGGCGATGCCCATGCCCCCGCCGATGCAGAGGGTCACGAGCCCGTAGCGGGCCTGCCGACGCTCCAGCTCGTGCAGGGTCTTGACCGTCAGCACCGCGCCGGTCGCGCCGATCGGGTGGCCCAGCGCGACGGCTCCGCCGACCGGGTTCATCTTCTCGTCGGGCACCTTCAGCTCGCGCTGCACCGCGAGGGCGACCGACGCGAACGCCTCGTTGGCCTCGACCACGTCGATGTCCTCGATGGTCAGCCCGGCCTTCTCCAGGGCCTTGAGCGACGCCGGGACCATGCCGATCCCCATGTACGCCGGGTCCACACCGCTCACGGCCGCGGACACGAGCCGCCCGGCCACCGGCAGCCCCAGCTCCTCGGCCTTCGCCCTGCTGGCCACGAGCATCAGCGCCGCACCGTCGTTCACGCCGCTGGCGTTGGCCGCGGTGACCAGGCCGTCCTTCTTGAACACCGGCCGCAGCCGTCCCAGCCCCTCCGCCGTCGCGTCGGGCCGGATGTGCTCGTCGGTCGTGAAGTCGACCATCTGCTTCTTCTGCTTGATCTGCACCGGCACGATCTGGCCGGAGAAGACCTCCTCGCTGTGCGCCTTCGCCGCGAGCTGGTGGCTGCGCGCGGCGTAGGCGTCGCAGTCCTCACGGTTGATGTTGTAGCGCTCGGCGACGTTCTCGGCCGTCGTGCCCATGTGGTAGTCGTTGAACACGTCCCACAGGCCGTCGAAGACCATGTGGTCGAGGATCTTCGCGTCCGGCATCCCCATCCGGTAGCCGTAGCGGCCCTTGGGCATGAGGAACGGCGCCTGGTCCATGTTCTCGATGCCGCCGGCGAGCACCACGCCGGCGTCGCCGAGCGCGATCTCCTGCCCGGCGTTGACGAGCGCCTGCAACCCCGAGCCGCACATCCGGTTCAGCGTGATGCCCGGCGCCCCGACCGGCACACCGCTCTTCACGCCGACCTGGCGGCCGGGGTTCATGCCCTGCCCCGCCGAGAGGATGTTGCCGACGATCACCTGGTCGATCTGCTCGGGGTCGATCCCGGAGCGCTCGAGGACGGCCTTGCCCACCGTGGCCCCCAGGTCGGTCGCGGGTACGTCCTTCAGCGAACCGCCGAACGTCCCGATCGCCGTACGCAGCGGGGTGGAGATCACGACGTCCACGTCACTCGTGCCGAAACCCATGTCACACCACTCCTTCGTTGCACCGATGCACTCGGGTACCCCGATCGTGCCCAGGCGTGCCTCCGTGGGTCAATGGTTTCGGACCGACCGTTCCGATACGTTGGCCACACCCGACCGCCGCAGCAGGAGGTGATGGCCGTGCCCCGGAGACCGACGACCGGTGCCCGCGAACGCATCCTCGACGCCGCGGGCTCGCTGTTCTACGCGCGCGGTGTGCGCGCGGTCGGGATGAACGACGTCGTCGAGGCGGCCGGGTGCGGGAAGAACCTGCTCTACGCGCAGTTCCCGAGCAAGGTCGACCTGGTCGCGGCATACCTCGAGCGGTTCAGGGCCCGTCGCGTCGCGACCGCGGACGCGGTGCTGCGCGGCCACGACGGCGACCCGGCGGCCCAGCTCGTCGCCCTGACCGCCGAGGTGGCCCGGCGGGCCGACGCGCCCGGCTTCCGCGGCTGCGCCATGCGCAACTACCTCGTGGAGTTCCCGGACGCCGACGACGCCGCGAGCCGGGTCGCCCGGAGCTACCTGTGCGACTCCCGCGCAGCGGTGGCGGCCCTCGTCGGCCACCTCGGAGTGGCCGACGCCGCCGGGGTGGCGGAGCGGATCTGGCTGGTCGTCGAGGGCCTGTACGCCGCCGCGACCCGGCCCGCCGAGGGGTCGAACGCGCGGACGGCGGTGGCGCTCGTCGAGGAGATCATCGCGGGCGCCCCCCGTAGGAGCCCGGCATAGATACGTAGTTCTCCCGGATGTGCCCGAGCCGTCGCCTGCGCGACCCTGGCACCACGACGAGGGAGACTCCTGTGGACGGACGCGCCGATGTCACCGTGGACGTCGCCATCGTGGGGGGCGGAATCGCCGGGGCGGCCCTCGCGACGGTCCTGGCCCGCGACGGCTACGACGTGCTGCTGCTGGAGCGCCAGACGAGCTACCGCGACAAGGTCCGCGGGGAGTTCCTCAGCTGCTGGGGCGTGGCGGAGATGCTCGCACTGGACCTGGAGAAGCCGCTCGTCGACGCGGGCGGGCACTACATCACCCGGGCCGTGATGTACGACGAGCTGGTCGACCCCGAGACCGCCGAGGCCAACGCGGCGCCGCTGGACCGCCTGCTCCCCGGCATCCCCGGCTGCCTGGACATCGGGCACCCGCAGGCCTGCGAGGGGCTGGCGGCTGCCGCTGCCGAGGCGGGGGCGACCGTGGTGCGCGGCGTCGTCGACGTCGAGGTGGTGCCCGGCGAGCCGCCGACGCTGCGCTACGAGCTCGGCGACCTGGTCACGACGGTGTCCGCCGGCCTCGTGGTCGGCGCCGACGGACGGACCTCGAGCGTGCGCCGCCAACTCGGGCTCACCCTGCACGCCACCGAGCCCCGCACCATGGCGGGCGGCATGCTCGTCGACGGGCTCGGCGGCTGGCCCGCGAACCAGCTGTCGATGGGCACCGAGGACGACCTCTACTACCTCGTCTTCCCCCGGGCACACGGCCGCGTCCGCCTCTACCTGTTGCACGACATCGCCCAGCGCGGCCGGTTCGCCGGACCGGACTCGCGCGCGAGGTTCCTCGACGCGTTCGGGATCCGCTGCCTGCCCGACCCCGGGATCTTCCGGGCGGTCCACCCGGCCGGGCCGTGCGCGTTCTACCCGATGAACGACACCTGGACCGACGGCCCGTGCGCGCCCGGTGTCGTGCTGATCGGCGACGCCGCGGGCTGGAACGACCCGATCATCGGGCAGGGCTTGTCGATCGCGCTGCGCGACGTGCGGATGGTGGCGGATGTTGTCCGCACAGGCCCGGACCGCGCGGTCGAGGCCTTCGCGCCCTACGTGCAGGAGCGGCGCGAGCGGATGCGGCGGTTGCGGGTCGCGGCCGAGGTCCAGACGGCCCTCGTCGCCACCTTCACCCCGGCCGGGGCGGCCCGCCGGAAGGCGTTCAACGCGGCCTTCCGCGCCGATCCCGTGCTGGGCGGCCCGCGCCTGGCCTCGCAGCTCGGACCGGACAACGTCCCCGCCGAGGCGTTCGGGCCCGACAACGTCGCGCGCATCCTCGCGATGGGGTGACCCGCGCCGCCTCAGCGGGTGGTGGGGACCGCCGTCACCGACGCCCGCGAGGTCGGCGCCGTCGGCGTGGCCGGCGACGTCGACACCGTGGTGTTCACCGACCGCGACGAGGCCGCCGCCGGCCCGGTGCCGGTCGCCGTCAGCGTGATCTTGTGGTCGGTGCCGTCGCACGGCACGGCGATGTTGCCCGTCCCGGTGGTCGGGAAGCCGGCGGCGGCCGGCAGCGGCTGCCCGTCGACCGAGAAGTTGACCGCCTGCGCGTTCTGCGTCACCCAGGCCGCGGCCACCTCGGCGGTGCCGCCCGGGCAGGTCACGTCTTCGAGCATGCTGAACCGCGTGATCAGCGGCGCGCCCACCGGCGGCGGCGCGTTGAAGGTGTTGACCTGGCGCGACACGGACGCCCGCCCGCTCGTTCCCGCGGCGACGAGGGCGACCTCATGCTCCTTGCCGTCGCAGGGCACGAGGACGTTCCCGGTGCCGCTGACCGCGTAGCCGGCGCCGGCTGTGACCGGCGCCCCGTCGACCTGGAACTCCACCGACTGTGCGTTGCGCGTCGACCACGCCATCGGCACCGCCGACGTCGTGCCGGAGCAGGTGACGTCCGGGATCACCGAGAAGCTGGTGACCACGGTCTCGGTGCTCGTGGCCGGGGCCGCGGTGGGCGAGGCGGTCACCGTCACGGTGCCGGGAGAGGCCGACGCCGGAGTGGTCCCGCTCGGCGCGGCCGGGGCGCAGCCGGCCACGAGAAAGGCCCCTGCCGCGATGAGTAGGACAGCAGCTGATCGGGCAGCGGATCGGACTCCGCCCATGGCGCCCCTCCCGGATCGCGCCGGCGACCCCGGCGAGATGATCAGCCAACCAGCACGGTAAAGGCCGGTCAATACGCCGGTCGCTCAGGCTCCCGTCGCGCGCTCGGGCTGCAGCACGAAGTCGTACACCGCCAGCAGCCACGGCACCTCGGACGTGCCGCCGTCCGGGGTCGGGCCCGGCTCGCGGTGCTCGAACTCGACCACCAGCTCCGCCTTCGTGCCGAACACGACGTCGCTGTCGAGGTACTCCGCGCCCTTCTGGAACAGGTGGGTGATCAGCGGCTCGTAGCCGGGGACGTTGAGGAGGAAGTGGACGTGCGCCGGGCGGAAGTGGCTGATGGCCGTCTGCGAGATCAGCTCGCCGACCGGGCCGTCCATCGGGATGCTGTAGCCGAGCGGAGCGATCGTCCGGACGCAGTAGGTCCCGTCCGACTTCGACGAGTACTTCGCGCGCAGCCGCGCCTCGTCGACGTCCAACTGCGCCTCGTACGCGCCGTCCGTGTCGGCCTGCCACACGTCGAGCACGGCGTCGCCGACGGCCTTGCCGTCGAGGTCGCGGACCGTGCCGGTCACGAAGAGCGGCGTTCCGGCCAGGCCCTCGGACATGTCGGCGCCGTACTCCAGCTCGGGCGAGCCCTCGATGTGGAAGGGGCCGAGCACCGTCGCGGGGGTGGCGCCCTTGTCGAGGCGGTGGTTCATCTGGACGACGAGCATCGACAGGCCCAGGACGTCGGACGCGAGGATGAACTCCTCGCGCTTGTCGTCGCTGATCTGCCCGGTGCGCTTGAGCCACTGGATCGCGGCCATCCACTCGGGCTCGGTGAGCCGCACCTCGCGCGCGAAGTCGTGCAGGTGCCGCACCAGCGCCTGCATGATCTCCGCGAGCCGCGGGTCGTGGGCGGTGCCCCAGCGCGCCGCGGCGAGGTCGGTGACGTTCTCCTCGGTGACCAGCTGCATCTCGGCTCCTCCTCCTACGACAGCTCGGCGCGCAGCAACGCTGCTGCTCCGGCCATGGATCGCATCTTGCCCTCCGCCGACGCGCGCGGCAGGTACTTCAGCCCGCAGTCCGGTGCGACGACGAGACGCTCGGCCGGGCGGTACGGGTACGCCCGCCGCACCCGCGCGGCGACGACCTCCGCGGCCTCGACCTCGGACGTCGACAGGTCGAGCACGCCGAGGATGATCGTCTTGTCGGACAGGTCGGCGAGCACGCCGAGGTCCAGCCCCGACTGCGCGGTCTCGATCGAGATCTGGTCGGCCGGGCAGCCGGCGAGCTCGGGCAGGAACGAGTAGCCCGCCGGGCGCTCGTGGATGATCGCCGCGTAGCCGAAGCACAGGTGCACGGCGGTGGTGCCCTCGACGCCGTCCAGCGCGGCGTTCAGTGCGGCGAGCCCGTAGGCGCGGGCGGCGTCCGGCCGGGCCTGCAGGTACGGCTCGTCGATCTGGACGACGTCCGCTCCCGCCGCGAACAGGTCCTTGATCTCGGCGTTCACGGCGGCGGCGTAGCCCATCGCGGCCGACTCGAGGTCCGGGTAGTGGTCGTTCTGGGCCTGCTGGCTCATCGTGAACGGCCCGGGCACGGTCATCTTCACCGGCCGGTCGGTGTGGCTGCGGAGGAACTCGAGGTCGCGGACCTGCACCGGATGCGGCCGGTGGATCGGGCCGACGATGCGGGGCACCGGGTTGGGGTGGCCGCAGCGGTCGAGCGCGGTGCCCGGGTTGTCGACGTCGACGCCCTCGAGCGCGGTGGCGAAGTGGTTCGAGTAGCTCTCGCGCCGGATCTCGCCGTCCGTGATCAGGTCGAGCCCGGCGCGCTCCTGGGTGCGGATCGCGACCTGGGTGGCGTCGTCCTGGGCCTGGGCGAGCAGCGCGGGCTCCACCCGCCACAGCTCCTTCGCCCGCACCCGCGGCGGGAAACGACCGGCGAGCTTCGCGCGGTCGATCAGCCAGTCGGGCTGGGCGTAGCTGCCGACCAGCGAGGTCGGGAGGACGGGGAGCGGCACTGCGCGCCTCCTCTGGCTCAGGGGATCAGGGGATGAGGACGATCCGGTCGCCCCCGCGGTCCCACACGCCGGTGACGTCGACGAGCGGCACGGCCTCGTGAGCGGTGGTGAGCCGACCGGCGCGCACCTGCGCCACGACATGGGCGAGCGCCTCGGCGCGCTGGGCGGGGGTCAGCTCGTTGTTGGTGTAGCCGAGCACGCGAAGGGAGCGGCTGCGCAGCGTCGACGAGTCGATCGGCGCCGTCTCCCCCGCGGAGCTGCCCAGGTTGACCAGCCGTCCGTGCGGGCGCAGCACGCGCAGGGCCGCCGCGGCCGCGGCGCCGAACAGCGGGTCGACGACGAGGTCCACCGGGCCGTCGACGCGCAGGCGGTCGGCCAGCTCGGTGACGTCATCGGTGTCGCCGAGGGGCACCGCGACGTCCGCACCCAGGGCGAGGGCCCGCTCCCGCGACCGCTCTCCGCGGGCCGCGGCGACGATCCGCCCGGCGCCCGCGGACCGGGCCAGCTGGATGGCGGCCTGCCCGACCACCCCGCCCGCGCCCAGCACCAGCACCCGCTCCCCCGCCGTCAGACCGCCGCGGAAGGTGAGCGCCATCCAGGCCGCCACGGCCGAGAGCCCGAGGGCGGCGAGCAGCACCGGGTCGGCGCCCTCGGCGAGCGCGACGAAGTCGTGCTCCGGGACCGCGGCGACGGAGCGCATGCTGCCGTCGCCGGGCTGCATGCCGGCGTTCGTCGCGAACCAGACCGGCGTCCCCTTCGGCAGGTCGGCCGAGCCCTCCAGCACGAGCCCGACCCCCTGCACCCCCGGGACGTACGGCGTCGACGGCACGCCGAAGTACGAGGTGCCCGAGGCGCACAGCCGGTCGAGCGTGACGATCGGCGCCGCGGACACGGCGACCAGCACCTCGCCCTCGCCGCGGGTCGGCTCGGGGCGCTCACCGGCCTTGACGATTCCATGGAGCTCCCGACCGACGACGCGGGCTGGGACGCGCTCGCCGTGGCGACCGTGCAGGCCCGGCGGGCCGCGGGCCGGT
>Ga0136846_1241085_pt1 | contig 11352 bp, 11 predicted proteins | sample HopSoiMetagenom2_FD_96841 | JGI IMG/M metagenome (GOLD analysis project Ga0136846, IMG submission 96841) | Grasslands soil microbial communities from Hopland, California, USA - 2 Assembly 2016 (version 4) | ecosystem: Environmental > Terrestrial > Soil > Grasslands | place: USA: Hopland... | reverse complement strand
GCGGTCGTGGCGGTGATGCTGCTCCGGCGCGACAGGCGCCAGCCCGTCGTCCAGGCACACGTGCCGACGCCGACTCCGGCCCCCATGCCGGAGGAGCCCGTGGCCACACCGCTCGCCGAGGAGGCGCCGGTGGAGCAGCCCGCCGTCGAGGAGACGCGCGTCGAGGAGGCGCACGATGTCCAAGTCGCAGAGCCGGCGGTTGAGGTCGAAGTCCCGCCGGCTCCGCTGCCGCAGCTGTACCCGGAGACCGACGGCGTACCCGAGGCGACGCCCGAGCCCGGGCACTGGCACGTTCCCACCGCTCCGCCCGCGCACTGGTCAGAGCCTTCGCAGCTCGACGAGCGGCGCTCCGCCTAGACCTCCCAGAGTCGCCCGGGCTCAGGCTCGGGCGACTCGCTACCTCCCGCTCGAGCCGAAGCCGTCCGCGCCCCGCGCGCTCTCCTCGAGCGACTCCACCTCCACGAGCTCGAGAGCCTCATGGCGGACTAGGAGTAGCTGCGCGATGCGCTCGCCCGGGGCGATCTCGAAGGCCTCGCGGGCATCGGTGTTGAGCAGCAGCACTCGTACCTCGCCCCGATATCCGGAGTCGATCAGCCCGGGCGCGTTGGGCAGCGTGATGCCGTGCCGCGCGGCCAGTCCCGAGCGCGGCAGCACCAGCCCCGCCCAGCCAGGCGGGATCGCCACCGCGATGCCGGTGCCCACGCTGGCGCGCTCCCCGGGCGCAATCGTGGCCGTCTCCACGGCGTAGAGGTCGTAGCCGGCGTCGCCGTGGTGGGCTCGGGTGGGTTCTCGCGCCTCGTCGCTGAGGCGGGCGAACTCGAGCGTCACTCGTCTCCCGGCGTGGTCCCGTTCACCGAGAAGCGCTCGAAGCGCGCCGCCACCCCCACCGGCACGCGCGCGCGAATATGGGCACCCTCGGGTGTGTCCTCGCGTTCCATCTCGCCGGCGAGGTCGTGCAGCTCGGACAGGCGGCCGCCCTCGTCGTAGGGCACGAGCAGCTCCATCGGCCGCAGAGTGGCGAGGAAGCGCGCCTCGATGGCCTCCGCCAGTGAGTCGAGCCCCTCCCCCGTGGCCGCGGAGATCTGAACCGCGCGCGGATGGCGGAACGAGAGCTCGCGCCGCCGCGCGTCGTCGACCAGGTCCATCTTGTTGAGAGCCAGGAGCCGCGGGCGCTCCGCGGCGCCGATCTCCGCGAGCACCTCGTCCACGGCGTCGACCTGCTCGATCAGCTCGTCCTCGGGCGCCGATGCATCGGCGACGTGCAGGATCAGGTCGGCCTCCATCGCCTCCTCGAGGGTTGCGGCGAAGGCGTCGACGAGCTGGTGGGGAAGCTTGCGGATGAAACCGACCGTGTCGGTGATCAGGTAGCGGCGGCCGCTGATCTCGAACGTGCGCGTGGTGGGGTCCAACGTGTGGAACAGCCGGTCCTGCACTCCCACCGTCGCACCGGTCAAGGCGTTCAGCAGCGTGGACTTGCCGGCATTGGTGTAGCCGGCCAACGCCACCGTGGGCAGGTGCGCGCGCTCGCGCTCGGCGCGCATCACCTCGCGCCCCGCCTTGGTCCGCTCGAGGCGACGCTTCAGCGCGGCGATGCGGTCGCGCGCCAAGCGGCGGTCGGTCTCGATCTGGCTCTCGCCCGGTCCCCTGGTACCGATGCCGCCGCCGAGGCGCTCCAGGTGCGTCCACAGCCCGCGCATGCGCGCGAGGTTGTACTCGAGCTGCGCGAGCTCGACCTGGAGCTTGCCCTCTGCCGACTGCGCGTGGTCGGCGAAGATGTCGAGGATGATGGCGGTGCGGTCGATCACCGGCACGCCCACGGCCTCCTCGAGGTTGCGCTCCTGGCGCGGGAGCAGCTCGTCGTCGCAGGCCACGAGATTCGCGTCGTTCTCCTTTATGGCCTGCTTGAGCTCGGCGAGCTTGCCCTTGCCGAGGTAGCGGTCGGGATCCGGGGCAGCGCGCCGCTGGGTGAGGGCACCAGCCACGGCCACGCCGGCGGTGCGCAAAAGCTCGCGCAGCTCGGCCAGATCCGGCGCCTCCGGCCCGACCGCGATGCACATCGCACGCTGGCGCGCACGCGGGTTGCGAATGCCCTCTCCATAGCGGCTCTCGGCCGCGCGTCCGTTTCTTGCTCTCTCCACGACTGTCCAGTGTAGGCCCGGGGAACTCGTTTAGAGTGCCGCGCGTGAAGGCCTTTGTGACGGGCGGAACGGGCTTTATCGGCAAGCGGCTGGTGCACAAGCTGCGCGAGCGCGGCGACGATGTGGTGGCGCTCGTGCGCACGCCGTCGAAGGCGACAGACCTTCGCGATGCCGACGTCCAGATCGTCGAGGGCGACCTGTCGAACGAGGACGCGATCCGGCAGGGCGTACAGGGCTGCGACTCCGTCTTCCACGTGGGCGCCACCTACAAGGTGGGCATCCCGAGCACCGAGCACTCCGCGATGTACGACGCCAACGTGCGAGGCACCGAGCTCGTGATCGACAACGCGGTGGAGGCCGGCGCTGCCCGGATCGTCTACGTCTCCACCGGCAACGTGTACGGCAACACGCGCGGACAGGTGGTGGACGAGAGCTACGTCCGCCCTCAGCCGCCCGACTTCCTCAGCTACTACGACAAGACGAAGTACGAGGCGCACCAGGCGGCGCTCGAGCGAATCGCGAACCGGGCGCCGGTGATCATCGTCCAGCCTGGCGGGGTGTACGGACCAGACGACCCGTCGGAGCTCGGCAACATGATCGACCAGGCGCGCACCGGCAAGCTCAAGCTGCGCCTATTCCCGGACGCCGGCTTCAACTTCATCTACGTGGACGACGTGGCCGAAGGCATCCTGCTCGCCCACGACAAGGGCCGCATCGGCGAGGCCTACAACCTGGCCTCCGAGAAGGCCACGATGGGCGACCTCGTGGACAAGACGTGCGAGCTGACGGGCCGCAAGCCGCCGCGCATCCCAATGCCCGCCGCGATGATGAAGCTCGCGATCCCGATCGGGCCCGTGGTGGGCAAGGTGATGGGGTTCCCGCCGAACCTGGGCGAGCTGATCAAGACCTCGGACGGCGTGACCTTCTGGATGACCGACCAGAAGGCCCGCGACGAGCTCGGCTTCGCGCCGCGCGACCTCGACACCGGTCTACGGGAAACGCTCGGGGTGAACTAGCGCTTTCCTCTTAGACGCATATCGGTGAGATGAAGCGCGGCCGGACGAAGATTCCACCGCGTGGGGGCGCGCACGAACGGCCGCAATAAACGGGCACGCCTAGGCCGGGATTTCGTTCATTGGACGCTTTGGCAGTCATAGGCACCCAAAACGTCCAATCGATGAGAAAGCCAGCTTTGGGCCGCCGTCATCGCTGCCGTAACCGCCAAGATATCGACGCCGCACCACAGCACACGCCGAGCCGTTAATCACACCGATATGGGTTGAAGCAGCGCTTTCTACGGGCGCGGGCCCTCGCCCGCGCCGACCTGCGGGATGCGTGCGACGGCGACGTCGCAGTACATGAACCGCTGAAGCGCGAAGTACCTCAGCTCCCAGCCATCGTCGCGACAGAGCTCGTTGACGGCGTGCACCACTCCGTACTCCTGCAGCTCGAGTGGGGACCAGACGGTGTAGTCGTTGAACACGAGCATCCCCTCCGGCTTCACCTTCTGCTTCGCCACCTCGATGTCGCGCTTCACGCCGGCGTAAGAGTGATCGGCATCGATGTAGATCCAGTCAAAATGGGCGTCTGGGAACGAGCTCACGACCGCCACTGAGTCCCCCTCGTGCGCGACGACGCGTCCTGACTCGAGCTCCGGCGCGAGCAGCTCGCGTTCGAGCCGTTGCAGGTCAATGTCGATCACGTGGAGCTGACTCGGCTCGGCGGCGTCAAGCAGCGTTCTCGCGAAGTGGCCGCGCAGTGTCCCGAGCTCTGCGGCGACGGCGCCCTTCTTCAGGACTTCGCGGGCGAGCACCTCGCGATCGGGGAGCAGCCGACAGTTCTCGACGTGCCTATGCTCGAGTGGCGGCGGCGCCATGAACGCGGATTCGAGGCCCTTGTCGAAGGGTCGAACGACCTCGAGCCAAACCGGCCGAAGCCGCTCGATCCAGGCCCGACGAGCAGCGCGAGATCTCCCGAGCACGGCCGGGACGATCGCTGCGAAAGCCCTTGCGGTCGCGCCAAGGAGCGTCCCGGCGGCAGCGGCCCTCTTGGCCGCAGCGCGAAGCATCAGGTCAAACCTTAGGAGATCGCGCGACAGCTTCGCACAGGCACAGGCGAGCTCCGGACTACCTTGCGGGCGCGCGGACAGAACCTCGCAGCGGCACCCGCGGCACCGGCGGGAGCACGCCCTCGGCGCTGAACCGCTCGGGAATGCGCGAGCCCGGGAGCACGAGCACGCCCTCGGCCGGGTCGCCCAGCCAGCACGCGTGTGCAACGGCGTAGCGATGCGCGGCGAGCGCGATCCCGGACGCCTCGAGCTCCTCGATGCGGCGATGCCAGAGGTCGCCGCCCGGGTCGTGCACGTGATCCTGCTCGAGCTCCTCGATGCGTCGCTGTATGCCGAGCGGGTGGCGCCGGGCGGGCACGCGGCGGCCCTGCAGGGCGGCGAACACGCCGTCGGGCGTGGTCTCGAACACGGCGGCGGCACGGAACGCGCCCTCCTCCACCTGGCCGCCCAGTCCCGCGGGCGAGTAGACGCCGAGGTCGGCAAGCTCGCTGTACAGCCGGGCCGCGTGCTCGGAGTAGGGCATCGGCGGGATGCCGCGCGCAGCCAGCTCGCGGTCGGCCGCGCGGTCCTCGCCTGCCGGCGCCCCGATGCCCACCACCACGTCTTCCAGGCCGCGGATCGCGGCGGTCACCTGATCCACGTCGCCGGGCTCGTAGAAGGTCGCGCGCAGGCGCACGGGCGGCTGCGGGACGAGCACCTCTTCAAGCGAGGCGAGTTGGAGGAAGCCGGGGCCGAGCGCTATGCCGCAGTAGTGCATTTGCGGCTCAGCCTCCGAGGCTCGACCTCATCCGCTCGACGGCCTCGCTGAGCCGGTCGTCGGGGACGGTGAGAGAAATCCGGAACCAGCCCTCGCCGCTCCGGCCATATGCGCCGCCCGGCGAGATAACGACGCCCGACTCCTCGAGCACCAGCTCGCAGTAGGACGCGGAGGTGTGCCCGTTCGGCACGGGCGCCCACACGTAGATCGTTCCCTTGGGTGGCTCCACATCCACGCCAATCTCCTCCAGCGCTCCGCACACGAGGTCGCGGCGGCGCTGGTAGATCGCGCTCATCTCCTTCGCCGCCGCCCCGCCCAGCTCGAGGGCTGTGGCGGTGGCGAGCTGCACGGCCTCGAACATGCCCGAGTCGATGTTCGTCTTGAGGCGCCAGTACTCCGAGATCGCCTCCGCGTTGCCGACGATCGCGGCCGTGCGCCAGCCGGTCATGTTGTAGCCCTTCGACAGGTAGAACACCTCGACTCCCACTTCCTTGGCGCCGGCCGTCTCGAGGAAGCTCGGCGGCGTGTAGCCGTCGAACGAGATCTCCGTGTAGGAGGCGTCGTGCACGACGAGGATGTCGTGCTGCCTGCCGAACTCGACGGCGCGCTCGAACAGCCCGTCGGGCACGATCGCGCCGGTCGGGTTGTTCGGGTAGTTGAGGAACATCAGCTTGGCGCGCGCTGGGTCCTCGATCGCGTCGAGGTTGGGCGCGAAGCCAAGCTCGGGCACGAGCGGCATCAGCACGGGCTCGGCCCCGCTCAGCAGCGGGCCGCCCGTGTACACCGGGTAGCCGGGGTCGCTCGCCAGCGCGGTGTCGCCCGGGTCGAGGAACGCGAGATTGAGATTGAAGATGCACTCCTTGGCGCCGAGCGCGGGCACGATCTCCGTGTCCGGGTCGAGGGCGACTCCGAAGCGGCGCTCGTAGAAGTCGGCCACCGCCTGGCGGAACTCGGGCCGGCCGCGGTTGGACGGGTACTGGTGCGTGCCCGGGTCGCGCGCAGCGTTTGCCAGCGCGTCGACCACGAAGGCGGGCGTGGGCGTGTCCGGGTCGCCGATGCCGAGGCTGATCACGTCCACGCCCTGGGCCTTCTTCGCCTGGATCTTGCGCTCGAGCTCCGCGAACAGGTACGGCGGTATGGCGTCGAGCCGCTTACTTTGCCTCACGCAGGTCCTCCAGAAGTTCGTCGCTGAGCGTGCCCGTGTAGACGGGTTTCGCCCAGCCGGTCAGTTCCACCTGTAGTTCCTCGCCCACCTCCACCTCGAGGTCACCGCCGTCGAGGTGGACGGTGACCGGGCTCTCCGCGCCGCCCAGCACCGCGGCAACGGCGGCGCCGCTCGCTCCGGTGCCGGAAGCCATCGTCTCCCCCACCCCGCGCTCGAAGATGCGTGCCGTGATCTCGGCGTCGCCGTCCCGGCGCCAGAACGACACGTTCGTGCGGTTGGGGAACAGCTCGTGGTGCTCGATCCCGGGTCCGTAGAGCCCGAGGTCGAGCTCCTCCAGCTCGTCGCCCACCTCGATCGCGCACTGAGGATTGCCGATCGACACGTGCTGGAAGACGAAGTCGCGACCGCCCGACTCGAGGGTGCCCGTGCCGTCCTCGCCACCAGATGGGAAGTCCTTGCTGCGGACGCTCGCCCGCCCCATGCCCACGGTGCAGGTGTCCTCGCCCGTGATGCGCGGCCGGATCTCGCCGGCGGCGGTTTGAATCGAGAACTCGTCCTCGTTCGTCCAGCCGTGCGCCCGCAGATACAGGATCGCCTCGCGCGCGCCGTTCCCGGACAGCTCGGCCTCGGACCCGTCGGGATTGAAGATGCGCAGCGATGCAACGAATCGGGGGTCGGAGGCGTCTGAAAGGAGAAGGATGCCATCCGACCCCACACCAGTGTGAGTGGCGCACATCAGCCTGACGCGGGCAGCCGTGAGCTCGAACGGGAGGACCCGCTCCTCGACGATGATGTAGTCGTTACCGAGCGCCTGCCACTTCTCGAACCGCACTTGGCTCCCTCCCTCGAAACCTGGCTTCCCGACTACCACGTGCGGACCGTGCAGCGACGCCTCTCGCGCGCGACGCCGGGGGACCTGTGGCGGGCCGCGGCACGCACGCGCATCCGTGACACCCGCGTGCTGCGCCCGGTCATCGGCGCGCGGCTCGGCCCGCACGCACCGCCGGCCGAGACGACATTCAGGGAGCTGTTCAGGACAGACATCTTCACGCTGCTCGAGGAGGGGGACCGCTACTCGATCTCCGGAGTGGCGGGCTGCCTATGGGCCCCGCGGGGCGAATTCGCCCGCTTCGAGTCGGCGGCGGACTATAGGCAATACGAGGACCCCGGACGGGCGAAGGCGGCCGTGATGACACTGGTGCGCGAGCATGAGCGCGGCTCCGAGATCGTGGCCGAGATCCGCGTGTGGTGCACCGACCGCCGGGCAGAGATGCGCTTCCGCTCGGTCTGGCTGCTGGTGGCGCCGTTCATGCGCTTCGTCCGGCTTGATCTGCTGCGGACGGTGGCGCGGCGGGCCGAGGCGGCCGCTTAGCCCAGAAGTGCCACCATAGGTCCGCCCCAATCGAGAGAGGAGACCCCATGCCCGAGTACGCACCCGGAACCCCTGCCTGGGTCGAGCTGTCCTCATCGGATCCGGACGCGGCCGCCACCTTCTACCGCGAGGTCATGGGCTGGCAGGCCACCGAGCCCGGCCCGGTCGAGGAGACCGGCGGCTACCGCATGTTCCAGCAGGACGGCAAGAACGTCGGCGGGCTGATGGGCCACATGCAGGAGGGACAGCCCACCGCTTGGTCCACCTACGTGAGCGTGGCCGACGCCGATGACACCGCGAGCAAGGTCAAGGCGGCAGGCGGCAGCGTGGTGGTCGAGCCGATGGACGTGATGGACCTCGGCCGCATGGCCTTCTTCGCCGATCCGACAGGGGCGGTGTTCGGCGTCTGGCAGCCGAAGAGCTTCAACGGAGCGGACCTGGTGAACGAGCCTGGCTCTCTCTGCTGGAACGAGGTGCTCACGCGCGACTCCGAGGCCGACAAGCAGTTCTATCCCGCCGTCTTCGGTTGGGATGCCGGCCGTCCCTCCTTCGAGGGAGCGCCCGAGACGTACGTCGTCTGGGAGCTTGGCGGCAAGCCCGTCGGCGGGATGATGCAGATGAACGACGCGTTTCCGGCTGACGTTCCTCCGCACTGGAGCGTCTGCTTCGCGGTGTCCGACTGCGACGCCACGACGGACAAGGCGCGAGAGCTCGGTGCGACGGTCACGTTCGAGCCGATGGACATGGCGATCGGCCGCTTCAGCGGGCTGATCGACCCGCAGGGTGCCCCGTTCACCCTGATGCAGATGGCCGCCGGAGGCTAGAGCTCAGCGGCGATTTCCTGCGCCACATCGACAGGCTGGCGGGCGGTCACGTCGATCGTCTTGACGCCCGCGAGCTTGCGCATCCAGGTGAGCTGGCGTTTGGCGTACTGGCGGGTGCGGCGCTTCATAGCCTCGACGTCGCCCGCGAGCAGCTCCTCGTAGCCGAGCGCCTTGCGCGCCGTCCGCGAGGCGCCCGCCTCCTCCACTCGCTCGACCTCCTCTTGTGCGCCGGCGGCGACCATCGCATCCACGCGCGCGTCGATGCGGCGGTACAGCTCCTCCCTCTCCGTCGTGAGCCCGGCCAGCAGCGTGGGGTGCCGCGTCTGCTCGGTCCAGAGCTGCGACTCGCCCTCGCGCGGCTCGAGCTCCCCCATCTCGAGCAGCTCGAGCGTGCGGACGATGCGGCTGCGGTCGGTCGGCTCGACTCCCTCCACCGCCCACGGCGCGCGCTCGACCAGCTCCCTGTGGAGCTCCTCGGGTCCGCGCCGCTCCACCTCCTCGGTCCAGCGCGCCCGCACCGCGGCGGGCGGCGGCGGGTAGAGGTCGAGGTCGGTTAGCGCCGCGCGCAGGTAGAGCCCGGTGCCGCCGACGACGATGGGCCGGCGTCCCTCCGCGAGCGAGTCGTCGATCTGCGCGTGCGCCAGCGGCATGAACTCGCCGACCGAGAAGGCCTCCGTCGCCGGCACGATCCCGAGCAGTCGATGCTCGAGGCGCGCCTGCTCCTCGGGCGTGGCCGCGCCGCTCAGCGTCTCGAGGCCTCGGTACACCTGCAGCGCGTCGGCGGAGATCGCCACCGGATCTTCCCCCCGCTCGCGCAGCTGGTCGGCTAGCGCGATCGCCACCGCTGTCTTTCCGATCCCCGTGGGACCGAAAATCGCGATGACCTGCGCGCGGTCGCTCAAGCGAGCGCGCGGGAGAGCAGCAGCTCCTCGCCCGCCAGCGTGGTGCTCGTGGCGCCGATGATCTCCACCTGCGCCATCTCCCCGGGCTGCGCGAGACCGGTGAAGTTCACGGTCTTGTTGTGGCGCGTGCGGCCGCGCAGCTTGGACGCGTCGGTGCGCGACGTGCCCTCCACGAGCACCTCCATGGTGCGCCCGACGAAGCGCTGCGCGCGCTCGCGCTGGATCCGCTGCACGGCGTCCACCAGCCGCTCCATGCGCGCGCTCTTCAGCTCGCGCGGCACCTGCTCCTCCAGCGTGGCGGCCTCGGTGCCGCGGCGGGGCGAGTAGATGAAGGTGAACGCGCCGTCGTAGCGCACCTCTTCCACCACCTCCATCGTCTGCTCGAAGTCCTCGTCGGTCTCGCCCGGGAAGCCGACGATGATGTCGGTGGTGATCGCGCAGTCTGGGACGTGCTCGCGGATCATCGCCACCCGGTCCATGTAGCGCTCGCGGTTGTAGGTGCGGCGCATGGCCTTGAGAATGCGGCTCGAGCCGGACTGGAGCGGCAGGTGGATGTGCTCGCACAGGGTCGATAGCTCGGCGTGGGCGGCGATCACGTCCTCGCGCATGTCCTTTGGGTGCGGGCTCGTGTAGCGAACGCGGGCGATGCCGTCGATCGCGTCGATCTCCCTCAGCAGGTCGCTGAAGCGGATGCGCGTCTCCTTCGGCAGGTCGCGGCCGTAGGAGTTCACGTTCTGCCCGAGCAGCGTGACCTCCCTCACCCCGTCGGCCGCCAGTCGCGCGATCTCGTCGAGGAGCTCGTGCGGGTCGCGGCTCACCTCGCGCCCGCGCGTGGACGGAACGATGCAGTACGAGCACTTGCAGTTGCAGCCCACGCTGATCTGCACCCACGCCTGGAACTCGCGCTCGCGCTTCATCGGCAGGTGGCCGGAGAAGCTCTCGAACTCGAAGAAGCCCTGGGCGGTGATGCTGTCGCTCGTCAGGAACTCGGCCAGCTTCGGGATCTGCCCGGGACCGAAGGCCACGTCCACGAACGGGAACTGCTCGAACACCTCGTCCTTCACGGACTGCGCCCAGCAGCCGCCGACGCCCACGATGCGCTCGGGGTCCTCGGACTTCAGGCGCTTCGCCTCACCCAGATGCCCGAGGAAGCGGCTGTCGGCGGTCTCGCGGATGCTGCAGGTGTTGAAGAGGATCACGTCCGCGTCGGCGCGGCTCGGCGCCTCGCTGTAGCCGAGCGACTCGAGCATCCCCTTCATCCGCTCGGAGTCGTGCTCGTTCATCTGGCAGCCGAACGTGGTGACGTGGTAGGTCTTCACAGCGCCCCAAGATAGCCGCCGCGCCCTGCGGGCACGCGGTTACTTCGCGTAGTCGACCGAGCGGCTCTCCCGGATCACCGTGACCTTGATCTGGCCGGGGTACTCGAGCTCCTTCTCCACGTCGCGAGCGATCTGGTGCGACAGCAGCGCGGCCTCGTCGTCGTCGATGTCCTCCGGGCTCACGATCACCCGCACCTCGCGACCGGCCTGCATCGCGTGCACCTTCTCCACTCCCGGATGGCGCATCGCGATCTCCTCGAGGTTGCGCAGCCGCGTGACGTACTGCTCGAGCGACTCGCCCCGCGCCCCGGGCCGCGCGCCCGACAGCGAGTCGGCCACCTGGACGATCACCGCCTCGACGGTCTGCATCTCCACCTCGTTGTGGTGGGCCTCCATCGCGTGCGCGACCGCCTCGGACTCCTTGTACTTGCGGGCTATCTCGCCGCCCACGAGCGCATGCGGACCCTCCACCTCGTGGGTCACGGCCTTGCCGATGTCGTGCAGCAGCGCGGCCCGGCGTGCCGTCTTCGGGCTGGCGCCCAGCTCGGTGGCCACCAGCGCGGCGAGGTGCGCGCACTCGATCGAGTGGGCCAGCACGTTCTGCCCGTAGCTCGTGCGGTAGTGCAGCCGGCCGAGCAGTTTCGCGATCTCGGGATGAACCGCGCCGACGCCCGCTTCGAACACCGCCTGCTCGCCCACCTCGGCGATGTGCTTCTCGATCTCCTCCTTCGCCTGCCCGTACGCCTCCTCGATCCGTGCCGGGTGGATCCGGCCGTCCTGGATCAGGCGCTCGAGCGTCAGGCGCGC
>Ga0136846_1229125_pt1 | contig 11352 bp, 9 predicted proteins | sample HopSoiMetagenom2_FD_96841 | JGI IMG/M metagenome (GOLD analysis project Ga0136846, IMG submission 96841) | Grasslands soil microbial communities from Hopland, California, USA - 2 Assembly 2016 (version 4) | ecosystem: Environmental > Terrestrial > Soil > Grasslands | place: USA: Hopland... | reverse complement strand
TCACGGTTCAAGCGGTGCTTGCGTTCTTCACGGTGACGGCGGTCACGAAATTCAGTAGCGATGGTTCTATCCTTTAACTCTTGCTATAAAAGCTATAGCGGCTTGCGCCCGTCCTACATGGACGAGAAGCTTTAATGCTCACAAATTCAGGTGAATCGTCAGCGGTTCAGGCTTTTTGTGCGATGTCAGAGGCAATTTGCTGGGCAAACGCATCGAGAGGCATCACTCCAAGGTCTTTGTTACCCCGGGCGCGCACTGCAACGGCTCCGGCTGCTTTCTCTTTGTCGCCTACGACAAGGATGTAAGGCAGCTTTTTCATCGAGTGCTCCCGTATTTTATACGTAATTTTCTCATTGCGCAGGTCCAGGTGGACCCTAAGCCCTTGATTTTGCAGCGTTTTGGCAACTTCCTGGGCATATTCAGCCTGGGAATCGGTGATATTGAGGACCGAAACCTGTTCCGGGGCCAGCCAGGTTGGCAGCGCGCCGGCGTGCTCTTCGATCAAAATCCCGATAAAACGCTCCAGGCTGCCCACAATCGCGCGATGGAGCATCACAGGCCGGTGGCGGGCGCCGTCTTCGCCCACATATTCGGCATCCAGGCGCTCCGGCATCGAAAAATCGACCTGCATGGTTCCGCACTGCCACTGGCGGCCGATCGCGTCTTTCAACGTGTATTCGATCTTGGGGCCGTAAAACGCGCCGTCGCCGGGGGCAATTTCAAACTCGCAGCCGGATGCGCGCAGGCTTTCCATCAAGGCGTGCTCGGCCTTGTCCCAGCTTTCATCGGAGCCGATGCGGGCTTCGGGACGTGTTGCGACCTTGTAGATGATGTTCTTGAAGCCGAAGTCGGCATACACCTTCTGGAGCAAGGTCGTGTAATCCACGCACTCCTTGAGGATCTGGTCTTCGGTACAGAAGATGTGGCCGTCGTCCTGCGTGAATCCACGCACACGCATGATGCCGTGCAGTCCGCCCGAAGGCTCGTTACGGTGACATTGGCCGAACTCGCCGTAGCGCAGTGGCAGGTCCCGGTAGCTCTTGATGCCCTGCTTGAAGATCAGGATGTGGCCGGGGCAGTTCATGGGCTTGAGCGCGTATTCGCGCTTTTCGCTTTCAGTCGTGAACATGTTGTCGCGGTACTTGTCCCAGTGGCCGGTTTTTTCCCACAGCGTCTTGTCAATGATCTGCGGACCCTTCACTTCCTGGTAGCCGTTGTCCTGGTAGACCTTTCGCATGTACTGCTCCACGCCCTGCCAGACCGTCCAGCCTTTGGGGTGCCAGAACACCAGGCCAGGGGCATGGTCGTCGATGTGAAACAGGTCCAGTTCCTTGCCGAGCTTGCGGTGGTCGCGTTTTTCAGCCTCTTCCAGCATGGTCAGGTAGTGCTGCAGCTCGTCCTTGGTGGCCCAGGCCGTGCCGTAAACACGTTGCAGCATTTCATTGCGGTGGTCGCCACGCCAGTAGGCCCCGGCCACCTTCATCAGCTTGAAGAATTTCAGCTTGCCCGTGCTCGGCACGTGGGGCCCGCGGCAAAGGTCTTCAAAGGCGCCCTCACGGTACAACGAAACATCTTCATTGGCGGGAATGCTGGCGATGATCTCTGCCTTGTAGTGCTCGCCGATGCTCTTGAAGTGCGCAACGGCTTCGTCGCGCGGCAGCACGCGGCGTGTGACGGGCTCGTCCTTGGCTGCGAGCTCCGTCATGCGTTTTTCGATCGCTACCAGATCTTCCGGCGTAAACGGGCGCTTGTACGAGAAGTCATAGAAAAACCCGTTTTCAATCACGGGGCCGATCGTGACTTGCGCATCAGGAAACAGCTCCTTGACGGCATAGGCCAGCAAGTGCGCCGTGGAGTGCCGAATCATGTCCAGACCGTCGGCGTCCTTGGCCGTGATGATGGAAAGTGTGCTGTCCTTGTCGATCAGATAGCTGGTGTCAACCACTTTGCCATCAACCTTGCCGCCCAGGGCGGCCTTGGCCAGTCCGGCGCCAATCGAAGCGGCAACTTCAGCGACCGTCACAGCTTGGGGATATTCGCGTTTCGAGGCGTCGGGAAGCGTGATCTGAATCATGGGATGTACTTTGAGGAAGAATTGAAATTGGCAAACAAAAAGCGCGGAACATGCCGCGCTTTTGAGGGGAAGATTTGGATTTAAGCTATGAAATGTGTAGCTAACAATCACCAAGGGGTGCGGCCTAGCGCCCTGGATGACTCCAGAAAACGGACGAAGTCGTAGTTCGCGGTGTCATAACCCGAACGATCCTTCCTGTTTCCAGCTTGATTGATTGCATGCCGTTATTTTACGGCAGGTTGGCAAGCCCCATTCACATCGGCCGTTCAAGCAGGCCCGGTTGTTGTTATTGCGGCGAGCCGGGCGGCAAAAAGCCGAGGCCGAGGCAACGCGGGCATTCTGTGATGACGGTCTGCTTTTCGACTTCGAAATCCTCGTTGATGTTTTCACTTTCGATGCGCAGTTCGCCAGACCCCTGGCAGTCAGGGCACGAAATACGCTTGAAACCCACGGTTAATTCCGACACGGCAGCCTCCTCGGTTTGATGTTCTCAGTCGTGCTTTATGTAACAAACTGCACTCTACGCCAAAACACGCCCACAAAAAAGCCCGGACAGGCCCTAAGTTCCTGTCCGGGCTAAAGCCGTACCTGTGAAGGCACAAGCGTCTGGGTAATTTATCTGCGGCGAAGCCAGCTCAGTGGAACTGCTCTTCTTCGGTGGAGCCGGTCAGCGCTGTCACGCTGGACTTGCCGCCCTGGATGGTGGTGGTGACTTCGTCGAAGTACCCAGTGCCCACTTCCTGCTGGTGCGACACAAAGGTGTAGCCGCGGTCGCGTGCTGCGAATTCGGGCTCTTGCACCTTCTCGACATACGCGGTCATGCCGCGCTTGACGTAGTCTTGCGACAGGTCGTACATGTTGTACCACATGGAGTGGATGCCGGCGAGCGTGATGAACTGGTACTTGTATCCCATGGCGCCGAGCTCGCGCTGGAACTTTGCAATGGTCGCGTCGTCCAGGTTTTTCTTCCAGTTGAAAGACGGCGAGCAGTTGTAGGCCAGCATCTTGCCGGGGTGAACCTTGTGCACGGCATCGGCGAATTTCTTCGCGAAGTCGAGGTCAGGCGTGCCGGTTTCGCACCACACCAGGTCGGCGTACTCGGCGTAGGCATTGGCGCGGGCAACGGCCTGGTCCAGGCCCTTGCGCGTCTTGTAGAAGCCTTCGGCCGTGCGCTCGCCGGTCAGGAAAGGCTTGTCGATCTCGTCGTAATCGGAGGTCAGCAGGTCTGCCGCTTCAGCATCAGTGCGGGCAATCACCAGGGTAGGCACGCCGCAAACGTCGGCCGCCATGCGCGCTGCAATCAGCTTCTGGCAGGACTCGCGGGTCGGGAGCAATACCTTGCCGCCCATGTGGCCACACTTCTTGACCGATGCGAGCTGGTCTTCCCAGTGCACGCCGCCGGCGCCGGAACGGATCATGGCCTTCATCAACTCGAACGCATTCAGCACGCCGCCGAAGCCGGCCTCAGCATCGGCAACGATGGGCGCGAAGTAGTCGATATAGCCCTGGTCGCCGGCATCGATGCCTTTGGAATGCTGGATTTCGTCGGCACGGCGGAAGGTGTTGTTGATGGTTTCAACGACCTTGGGCACCGAATCCACCGGGTACAGCGACTGGTCGGGGTACATCGACGAATAGGTGTTGTTGTCGGCGGCGACTTGCCAGCCCGACAGGTAAATGGCTTTCACGCCAGCCTTGACTTGCTGCATGGCTTGGCCACCCGTCAATGCGCCCAGGCAGTTGACGTAAGGCTCGTTGTGCAACAGGCCCCCCAGCTTCTCGGCACCGCGGCGGGCCAGGGTGTACTCGATGGGGAAGGAGCCGCGCAGGCGCACGACGTCGGCGGCGCTGTAGCCGCGCTTGATGCCTTTCCAGCGCGGGTTGGTGGCCCAGTCTTTTTCCAGGGCGGAAATCTGCTGGTCGCGGCTTAATTGTTCGGTCAGGGTTTGCGGCATGGTGGGCTCCTAGGTTGGAAAACAAAAAATCAAAATCGATGGACTGACTTTAAGTCTTCTACAAGACCTTGTGAAGCTCTTATGTCTTATATAAGACAAAAATAAAACTGAATGAAATCAACGACAAATTTTATATTTACCATAATACAAAATTCGCTCTCTCATATTGAGAAATAATTTTGCATTGCACCATTTTTACTTTTCACATTGCGGAACGTATTTATTGCAATATGAAAATGGGTAGGGGAATAGCGTAAATGGCGGAACACCTCAACGGCAGCCCAGGGACCAAAGCCCCTTCGCAGTTCAGCTCCCGCCAGCGCCGGCGCGATGCAGCACCCAGTCGCCCAACGTAATCAAGGGCTTGCCCTCAATGCGATCAGGCGCAATCTCATAGAGAAAGCACATCAGCTCACGCGCCTCGGACGGCCGCCCGGCTTCAGATATCGGCTCAAGCTGCACCATCACCTCCCGCTTGGTGTACTCACCGGTCTGCTGGGGCCACACCTGTTCGATTTCGTCTAGCACCAGCTCGAGTTCGGGTGTCACTGCATAGACCTCGCCCTGCACGGTGCCGGGGCCGGTCAGGGTCAGGCCTGGATAACTGCCCAGGTGATGGATCACCCCCGCCACGCTGGCGCGCCCTACCCAGCGAGGAGGCGGCTGCAGGCGGTTGATGTCGCGCTCTTCACCCTTGCGCAGGGTGCCGTAGACAAAAACATGGCGGGGAGAGGATGGCGGCATCGCGGGGGCCTCAAAGTTAGGATGACGGGGTTCGGGGTTCCCTGGGTTGCGGATTGAGATCATGCAAGAAAATTTAAGGCATGATTTCGCCCGCGCCTGGCACTGCCATGCAATCCCATCCAACCGGCAGGCTGCAAGGCCATATCAACAGGGAATCCCAGTTTAATGAACCGCATTGTGGCGTACGCCTGCCTCGCGCTCAGCATGTCTTTAGTGGGCAGCTACGTAGCCCTCTCCAAGTCTCTCGTCGCCGCCCTTCCCGTCTTTTTGCTGGCCTGGCTGCGCTTCGGCATCGGCGGTGCCGCCATGCTGCACTGGCTGAAAAAGCCTGCTGAAGAAGCGCCCATGAGCAGGCAAACCGGCCGGCTGCTGTTTTTTGAGTCTTTCCTCGGCAACTTCCTGTTTTCGATCTGCATGTTGTTTGGCGTGAGCATGACGAGCGCGGTAGCGGCCGGCGTCATCATGGCGTCCATTCCGGCAGCCGTCGCGCTGATGAGCTGGATGTTCCTGCGGGAGCGCATCGGCATGCGGGTGTGGGGCGCGGTGGCCTGCGCCGTCGTCGGCATCGGCCTTGTTTCGCTATCAAAAAGTGAGCTGCCCGCCCATACAGCTAATGGGCTGGAGGCCGATTTCATATCTAAAAATGCCTGGCTGGGCAATCTGCTTCTGGTGGGCGCCGTACTGTGCGAAGCCGCCTATGCGGTGATCGGCAAGAAGCTGACCGGCGTGCTCAGCCCCAAGCGCATCACGGCGCTGATCAACCTCTGGGGTTTTGCGTTGGTCACGCCTTTCGGTCTCTGGATGGCCTGGAGTTTTGACTTCAGCCGCGTGGCGCCTTCGTCCTGGCTGTTGCTGCTGTTTTATTCGCTGACAGCCAGCGTGTGGACAGTCTGGCTCTGGATGACGGGCCTCAAAACCATTCCCGCCAACCAGGCCGGTGTGTTTAGCGTCATGCTCCCGGTCAGCGCCGCCGCAGTCGGCGTCATCGTTCTCGGCGAAACCTTGAATCCCACGCAGATCGCCGCCTTCGGCGTCGCGCTGGCGGGGGTAGTGCTGGCTACTTTGCCGGGTCGGGGTCCGGGAAGGCCTGCTCAGGCCGGGCCGCCGCACTGATTTCGCGGTCCAGCCGCTTCTGCCGGCGCATCACCGAGATGCTGTAGGCAATGATGCCCAGCGATACCACCGTGATCAAAATCGTGGCGGCCGCATAAATCGAAGGGTTCACGCCGCGCCGGGCGTAACTGAAAATCACCTGCGGCAAGGTCGTCACGCCGGGCCCTGACAAAAACTCGGAAATCACCACGTCGTCAAACGACAGCGTGAACGTGAGCAGCCAGGCCGACACCAGCGCCGGCGCGATGCTGGGCAGTGTCACCAGAAAGAACACCTGCACAGGCCTGCAGCCCAGGTCCATGGCGGCCTCTTCCAGCGTTCGGTCCATTTCGCTGAGCCGCGACTGGATCACCACCGTGGCGTAGGCCATGCCCAGCAGTGTGTGCCCCGTCACGATGGTGATAAAGCCCCGGTCCGGCCAGCCTATGGTGCGCTGCACCGCCACCATCAACAGCAGCAGGGCCAAACCGATGATGACCTCTGGCATGACGAGCGGCGCATTGACCAGCCCATAGAACAGCGTGCGCCCGGCAAACCGCAAGTAACGCACCAGCACAAAGGCGGCAAAGCTGCCCAGCACCACGGACAAGGTGCCCGTGATCAACGCCACTTTCAGCGACAGGAAAAAACCCTCGACGAGCCGCGAGTCAGAAAAAAGCGCCTCGTACCAGCGCAGGGAAAAACCGGTGAAGACACCGTCTTGCCGGGTGCTGTTGAAGGAAAAGACGATCAGGAAAATCAGCGGGATGTAGAGGAACAGGTACACCAGCCCCATCCAGATCCGGCCGACGTTGTTTTCAAGAATGCGCAGCAAGGTTCTCAGCACATTGTTCATGTCAATGCCGTCCTTGCGCATCGCGGTCGCTGCTGGAGCGGTAGTAAAACGCCAGCGGCACGAGGATCAGCAGGATCATCACAACAGCCAGCGCCGACGCGCGTGGCCAGTTGTTGCTGCTGAACATCTCATCCCAGACCACACGGCCGATCATGATGTTTTCAGCGCCGCCCAGCAGTGAAGGAATCACGAACTCGCCGACGCTGGGAATAAAGACCAGCATCGAGCCTGCAATGATCCCGGACTTGCTGAGCGGCACGGTGATCAGCCAGAAAGCTTTCCAGGCGCTGGCGCCCAGGTCGTGGGCGGCCTCCAGCAGGCGGAAATCCATCTTCACCAGGTTGGCATACAGCGGCAGGATCATGAAAGGGCAATACACATAGGTCATGCCCACCAGCATCGACACATCGGTATAGAGCATCACCATCGGCTCCTGGATGATGCCCAGCGATATCAGCAGGTTGTTGAGCACGCCCTGGTCGGCCAGGATGCCCTTCCAGGCATACACGCGCAGCAGGAAGGACGTCCAGAACGGCAGCATGACCAGCATCAGCAAGGCCGGGCGAATCGCCGGCCGCGAGCGGGCGATGAAGTAGGCAAACGGGTAGCCGATCACCAGGCACGACAGCGTGGTGAGCAAGGCGTATTTCAGCGAGGTCTTGTAAGCCTCCATGTAGATGGTGTTGCCGAAGCCGCCTACGGCATCGGCCGCGTGGTCGATGAAAATCGACGCGTAGTTGTTGTAGCGCAGCATGACGTGCCACGAACCCTCGACCGTCTCGATCAGCGGCGCAAACGGATCCACGCCGTTGCCCATGTCGGTCACGCTGATGCGCAAGAGGATCAGGAAAGGCAGCACAAAGAAAAGCAGCAGCCACACGTAAGGCACGCCGATCACGAATCGTCGCCCGAGGTTGAGCTGAAGCCAGGAAGGGATTTTCATCGCCGTGGTGAGATGGATTAACGGTCGCTGGATTAACGGTCGCAGCTTATTGGGTCAGCACCACAGGCGCCGAATCGTCCCACCAGAAGAAGACCGGATCTTCCCAGGTGATCACGGAGCTTTCATGGCGTGTGGTGTTGGTCTCGGTGATCTTCACCCTGCGGCCGCCCGGCATTTCCACAATGAAGGTGTTGTAGCTGCCGAAGTAGGCGATCTCGCGCACTTTGCCGGTAAACAGGTTCACGCTCACATCCGGCCTGGTTTTGTCGATATGGATTTTCTCAGGCCGCACCGCGATGGCCACCGACATGCCCAGCGTTCCACTGATGCCGTGCCCTACATTCACCACGCCCTGCTCTGTCGTGACCTCGCAGCGGTCCGCCTGGTCCAGCGTAAGTTCGCCTTCAAACATGTTGACGTTGCCGATGAAGTCGGCCACAAAGCGGCAATTGGGATGCTCGTAAATTTCCTTGGGCGTGCCCACCTGCAACACGCGGCCGTGGCTCATGACGGCGATGCGGGAGGCCATGGCCATGGCTTCTTCCTGGTCGTGCGTCACCATTACACACGTCACGCCCACAGATTCAAGAATGTTGACCAGTTCGAACTGCGTGCGTTCGCGCAGCTTTTTGTCGAGTGCGCCCAGCGGCTCGTCGAGCAACAGCAACTGCGGCCGCTTGGCCAGGCTGCGCGCCAGGGCCACGCGCTGCTGCTGTCCGCCTGAGAGCTGGTGCGGCTTGCGTTTGGCGAATGTCTCCAGCTGGACCAGCTTGAGCATTTCCTGCACGCGCGCCTCGATCTCGCCCTTGGGCATGCCTTCGCGCTTGAGGCCGAAGGCGATGTTGTCCCACACCGTCAGGTGCGGGAAAAGCGCGTACGACTGGAACATCATGTTGATGGGCCGTTCGTAGGGCGGAAATGACGCAATGTCAACGCCATCCAGGATCACCGAACCCTCGGTGGGCTTTTCAAAGCCAGCGAGCATGCGCAGCAAGGTCGATTTGCCGCAACCGGAACTGCCGAGCAACGCGAAGATTTCGCCCTTGTGGATGGACAGCGACACGTCGTCGACCGCCGCCACACCATCAAAGCGCTTGACCAGCTGGTCTGTCCGCAAAAATCCGTCGCCGGCCGAGAGGGGTAGATTCATGAACAGGGGTTCCTGTCGCCTAAGGCCTGTGAACAGGCCCTACCAAGATGAAAAAAAGCTGCGCACACAACGCATTGCATGCACAGCCGGGGTCACACTGAAATCAGCGCTTGCCAGAGATCAGTAAAACGTCACTTGCCTTTTTTGAAGGCAGTGAACACATTGCTCATGGACTCGCGCGCTTCGTTGCTGAAGCTGGCCGGAGAGACCATTTTCTTCAGGTTGTCCGCATCGGGGAATACGGCCTTATCCTTCGCGATTTCAGGTTTGACGTTAGCCAGGCTGGCCTTGTTGGCGGTGGCGTAGCCCAGCTCGTTGGTCAGCGAAGCGGAAACTTCCGGGCGTAGCGAGTAGTTGATGAAGGCCAGCGCATTGTTCGGGTGCTTGGCATCTTTCGGAATCGCCAGCGTGTCAAAGAAGATCAGGCCGCCGGTGCTGGGCAGCAGGGCTTCGACGTCGTTGCCGCTCTTGTTTTCAATGGCGCGGCCACGGGCAATGTTGATGTCGCCGGCCCAGGCCAAGGCCACGCAGGCCTTGCCGCCGGCCAGGTCGTCAATCATGGTGCTGGAGAACATGCGGATGTGCGGACGAACCTTGGCCAGCATTTCAGCGGCTGCCTTGTGGTCGGCCGGGTCGTTCGAATAGGCGTTTTTGCCCAGGTAGTGCATGGCCGGCGGCAGCACTTCAGTCGGCGAATCCAGGTAGGCAATGCCGCAGGACTTGAGCTTGGCGGTGTAGACCGGGTTGAACACCAGGTCCCAGGCGTTTTCAGGCATGGGGGTGGAGCCCAGCGCCTTCATCACCTTGGCCTTGTTGATGCCGACGGTGGTGAAGCTCCAGGCCCAGGGAACAAGGTAGGCATTGCCGGGGTCGATGGTGCCCAGCTTTTCCATGATGGCGGGGTCGAGGTTGCCGTAGTTGGGGACCTTGGACTTGTCAAGCTTGGCGAGCAGGCCGCCGTCGATTTGCGGCTTGGCGAATACGGCGCCCGGCACCACGATGTCGTAGCCGGTGTTGCCGGCAACCAGCTTGGCATGCAGGGCTTCGTTGTTTTCAAAGGTCTGGTAGTTGACCTTGATGCCGGTTTCTTTTTCGAAGTTGGCGATCATGTCTTTGGCGACATAGTCAGGCCAGTTGTAGACATTGAGCACCTTTTCTTCGGCGGGAGCGGCGGCCGGTGCGCTTGCTGCGGGAGCCGGAGTGGCCGCGACAGGCGCCTCCTCTTTTTTGCCGCAACCGGCAAGCACCGCCAGCAGGATGGTTGAAATCGCCAGATAGCCAAGATGCTTTTTCATAATGTCCAGTCTCCCTCAAGGGTGGGTAACAACAGAAGGTTAAACACACGGCGGCCCGGATGCGCAAGCCCGCCCAGCCAGCCGCAGATTGTATAAGACCGGTTTTACGGGGTAAACCGCAAACCGGACTGACGGCCCGCCGGTTGCCGCGACGGACAAAAGGACCAGCAAGAGCCGTACCAGCCTCACGCCCGGGCGCCTCTCGCCCGCCGGACCGCAGGGACGATGTTGTCCTACAGGCCTCTGGAAGCGCGCGCGGTAAATATGGAGACGCAGCCCTCACCGTCCGCTCCATGAAAATTGCCCAGATTGCCCCACTCTTCGAAAGCGTTCCACCGCACGCCTATGGGGGCACGGAACGTGTGGTGTCTTACCTGACCGAAACCCTGGTGGCCCTGGGGCACGATGTCACCCTCTTTGCCAGCGGCGACTCCGTCACCTCGGCGCGGCTGGTGCCCGCGGTGGACAGCAGCCTTCGCCTCAGCCCCTACCGCGCGGACTGGCTGGTCTGGCACAGCCTGCTAATCGACCAGGTGTTCGAGGCCGCGGCTGAATTCGACATCCTGCATTTCCATAGCGATGTACTGCACCTGCCGCTGGCGCGCCGCTGCCCCGTTCCCAGTTTGACCACCTTGCACGGCCGGCTTGACCTGCCGGACCTGGCGCCGCTGTTCCGCCGTTTCGCGGCGCACCCCCTGGTGTCGATTTCCGAAAGCCAGCGCAGGCCGCTGCCTTGGGCCAACTGGCTGGCCACCGTCCCGCACGGCTTGCCGGAAGGCCTTTACAGCTTCCATTCGCAGGCAAGTGACTACCTCTGCTTCGTGGGCCGGGTTTCACCTGAAAAGCGTGTCGACCGCGCCATCGAGATCGCTCGCGCCTGCGGCAAGCCGCTGCGCATCGCCGCCAAGGTGGACACCGCGGACCAGGCCTACTTCGACGACTGCATTGCACCACTGCTGTCCGGCGCCGACGTGACCTTCCTCGGGGAAATCGGCGACGCGGAGAAAAACGAACTGATGGGCCAGGCCAGCGCGCTGCTCATGCCCATCGACTGGCCGGAGCCTTTTGGCCTGGTGATGATAGAGGCGCTGGCATGCGGCACGCCCGTCATCGCCTATGAACACGGCTCCGTCCCCGAGGTAATTGAGCACGGCGTCACCGGTTATGTGGTGCATAACCAGGCAGAGGCCATCGCCGCCGCGCGGGACATCGGGCGGATTGATCGCCGCCGCTGCCGCCGGGC
>Ga0136846_1238992_pt1 | contig 11353 bp, 7 predicted proteins | sample HopSoiMetagenom2_FD_96841 | JGI IMG/M metagenome (GOLD analysis project Ga0136846, IMG submission 96841) | Grasslands soil microbial communities from Hopland, California, USA - 2 Assembly 2016 (version 4) | ecosystem: Environmental > Terrestrial > Soil > Grasslands | place: USA: Hopland... | reverse complement strand
GCAGCTGTGCGATTCGCACGCGATCGTACGCGCGGTCGAATTCGGTGTGGTTCGACATCACGACGGTGGCGCCGGCGGCCGATGCAGCCTTCGCCATCTTGCGCTGGCTGTCGCGGTAGATGGCGAAGTTCTCCGCCCGCCGCGGGAAGTTGAACGCCGTACCGCCGGAGTACGCGACAACCATCGGGCGTCTGTTGTCCCTGACCGGGAAGATGTAGGACAGCGTGCCCGGCGTGTGACCCGGCGTGGCGATCACGTCGACGGTCGTGCCGCCGAGCGTGATCTTCGCGCCTTCGGGAGCGACGGCCACGTCGCGCTGCGGCACGCCGCCGGGTGTCGACGCGGGACGCTGGAGGGTCGACTCCCAATCAGCCGCGCCCATGACGATCTTTGCGCGGTACCGGCTCTGGAGCAGCGCCGCCCCCTGATCGTGATCGCCGTGCGCATGGCTGATCAGCACGTACTTGATACTGCGCGGATCGAGACCGAGCGTCGTCAGGCCGTCGACGATCTCGGGCTCGACGGCATAATCGAACAGCGTGTCGATGAGAATGATGCCGTCGTTCGTCGTCAGCGCCCAGGAGGAGTGGATTTTCGTGCCGACGAAGTAAAGGTTGTCGAAGACTTTGTAGGGCCTGGCGTACCAGAGCGCCCGGTCAGGCACGGTGCGGGCGGCGGCAGGCGCACCCCCTCGTCCCGCAGGGCCGTCGAGATTATCCGGCGCCACACAGATGCGAAGGAACGCGGCTGCGTAATCGAGACCCGCGGCGCGCTTCGCCGCCTTGATGAGGCTCTCGGGCGTCGCCGGTGGAGGCGCCTGGGCCCGAACCGTCAACGCCATCGCGGCGAAAAGCGCAGCTACGCACGACAGATAGCCCCTCATTTGCAGTCTCCTCTCGCGACGCGTCAATCGCGCGGCCCGTAATGCGGCGCTGCCTGACCGAGCTCGATCGCACCGAGATCGGGCGCCGTGCCGGCGAATCCATCCGTCACGTTCGGCAGCGTCTTTCCGCGATCGACTGGTGTCGATCCAGGCTTCAGCCTGAAGTCGAAGGATTCCGCCTTGTAGACTTTCTGGACCGTCGCGGCATCCTGTGCGTCCAGCCTGGGGACGTTCATGAACACGTCGTAATCGACAAGGACGCTGTGCTGATCCTGGTGGGTGGCACGGCTGTACTCCTCGAGCGTGCCGTACTGACGCGTCTCGAGCGACGACGACGCGGCGGCCTGACCGGCACCGCGTCCACGCATCAGTGGACCGTAGTCGGCCGCCGTCGCCCACGGCGGCGAGTTCCAGGCGAACGAATGGGGCGCCCCGGGATTCGGCCGGAAGCCCTTGTACTCCGACGAGGTGGAGTTCGTGTACGTGTTGATCGCGAAAATGGCGGGCGCCGAGTTCTCGCCGAGAAACAGGTTGTTCACCCAGTGGACGTTCGACGCGCCCTGCGCCTGCGTCTCCGAGAGGACGGTGTTGTTGTAGAAAATCGCGCCGGCCGAGCCGCCGGTCAGCCTCGTCGAACCGCCCGGCATGTGATACACGATGTTCCGGATCCAGTACACCGGCCCGCCGATCGCCGGCTGGTTGCAGAACGCGTGCGATGCGGAGTTGATCATCATGTTCCGCATCACCCGTACGTTGTGCATGCTGCCGTCCACTTCGAACGGGTTGTCGTGGAAGTTGGTCATGTAGTTGTTGTAGTAGTCGATCGAGACGGTGCGTCTGTCGAAGTACTCGCGAGTCGGATACTTCGGACCGCCGACCGCCGCCGAGCCGTCCGGATTGCCGTACGTCTCCGTATCGATGCCGTCGTGAAAGTTGGCGACGTAGTTGTACGCGATCACGTGGCCGGGGCCGTAGATCTTGACCGCGATGTACGATCCCATCACGGGCGGGAACTTCTGTCCGTCCTTGCCGTCGAACTTCCTCCAGAACTCGCCCGCCCAGCCGATGACGTGGTCGGGATCGTGCCGCCCGATGAAGTAGTTGTCCGCGATGTAGAAATTGCTCGATCCCGAATAGTTCGTGAACACGCCGGCGCCGATGTCCTCGAACCGCGAGCGTTTCACGGTGATGCCTTTTGCGCCGGCGAGGAACTGCGTGCCGGCGAGGATGGCGTAGTCGGTGTTCCGGAACGTCAAGCCCTCGAAGTACGTGTAGTCCGCGGCGCGGATGTCGAACAGCACGAAGTTGCCGGCACCGTCGAAAATCGCGGGACCGTCGCCCGCGCCTTTGATGACGATCGGCTTATCGGGTGTGCCCTTCGCGAGCAGGTAGTACGTCCCGTCGAGCGGTGTCGTGCGATTCACGGCAGGATCGTTGGTGTATTCGTAGCGGTTGTATTTGTACACCCCGGCATGCACGAGGATGGTGTCGCCGGCCTTCACGCGCGGACGGCCGGCGGTCGCCCAGTCGGTGCCGGCGCAGGTGACGTTGTACGCGCACATCAGGCCTTCGAACGACGGCTCGATCTTCGCGCCTTTATAGCCCGGCGGATACACGTGGTAGACGGCGCCGCCCGGCGCCGGCATCGGCTCGGGGCGCGTTCTCGCCGTGACGGTCTTCGTGGCCTGGCCGGTGACGCCGTCGGGATCGCGAAGCACGAACCGCGCCTCGTACGCCGTATTCGGTTCGAGATCGAGAATGCTGCCGGCGAACATGTTCGGCGAGATGACGTCGATCTGATCGCCCTGCTTGATGCGCTCGCCCTGAAGCCGCAGCAATGGCAGCGCCTGCTTCCACTCGGTCGTGCCCTGCTTCCGATACGACACGTCAACCGACGCGTTCCGGTTGTCGTCGCCCTGGATGAACCACTCGAAGCCGAGATTGATGAGCGTTGGCGGATCGACGAGGAACTCGCCGGCCGTGACCGCACCGCCGGCCGGGGCGGCCGCCGCAACGCGATGACGAAGGAAGACACCCATCGCGGCCGTGACCACGAGCGCCAGCGAACACGTTCGAACTGCGGCCGTCTTCATGACTGCCCCTCCTGAGCCGGTCACATCTTACTCGCGTCACTGGACATCGATGTTCCGGAAAACGACGGCTTGACGGCTTTTTGCGCGAGCGCACGCGACCGCCGTGCGACACTGGCCGTACCGGCGCGAGGAGAATGTTCAGGATGTCGATACACGGGCGGTTTCTTGCGGGTGGATGCGTTGCCGCGATCGCACTGGCCGCGCCCGGCCTGACGCCGACGGCGCAGACGCCTCCTGTGCGCGGAATCTACAACTGGATTCACGGCACGGGCGACGCCGAGCGCGCGTTCGCCTTCTATCACGATGTCTTCGGCATCGACCTCGCGCGATCGCCGTTTGCCGGCGGCGCCTCGGGTGGCGCACCGCCCGAACCGATCCGTCCCGCCGCACAGGCCGGTTCCGATCCGCTGGTCTGGGATCTCACGAACACCCACGGTTCGAGGTTCCGCACCGTGTTCATGCACGTTCCCAACACGCCGTTTGGACTCGAGCTGTCTGAGTTCTTCGACATCGCGCGCGGCGATCGGACGGCCAATCCGTTGGATCCTGGCGCGTCGGTGCTCGTCTTCTCCGTCCGCGACCTCGACGCCGTCGCGGCCCGGCTGCACGCTCGAGCCGCGCCCGTCGTGACGCTCGGCGGCGCCGCGCTGACCACGCCGAACGGCCGCGCGGTGCTCGTCCGCGATCCCGATGGGTACCTGATTGAAGCGAGGCAGGCGCCGCCTGCGGCCGTGTCGAACGCGACGGCGCCGGGCGAGGTCATCGAAACATCGATCGACGTCACCGTGGCCGGCCGCCAACGCTCGCGCGAGTTCTACGAGAAACTCCTGGGCTTTACCATCACGGGAACGCGCACCGCGAGCGCGGTGGAACTGCGCCTGCACGGTCTGGCCGCGGGCACGCTGACCGAAACGGCGATGGCGATCCCCGGGACCGCCGTGACCGTCGTCTTGTCGGAGTTCGCGCTGCCGGCCGGAAGCGCGCGGGCGGCCAGGCGGTTCGACTGGCGGCTTCAGGATGTCGGCTCGCCGCAATTCCAGCTCGAGGTGACCGGCCTCGACACACTGATCGATCGCACGAAGAACGCGGGCTACCGGTTCCTCAGCGTCGGCGCGAAGCCTATTCAACGAGCGTTCGGACGGTTCGTGTTCGCGATCGATCCCGACGCCGTCCTCGTCGAGTTCGTCGAGCCTTTTCGCTGATTCACCGGCGCGACGCGGGGTTACCGGTGCTCCTCACCGCGAGACGTCCGCCTTGCGTGCGCTGTCGATCGAGCTCAACAAACCGTTGACGATCGAAGACTCCGCGCATCCGGGCTGCACCCGCGACGACAGCACCTCGAACGTGTACTTCCCGTACGATGCATCGTCTGGAATGTAGCCGGAGCGCGCCGATCCGTTGGTGAGCGTCGCCATCATCGTGGCCTTCAGCGGCGACTCGCGCTTCAGCCGTTGCGCAATGGGGCTGAAGACCTCGGCATTCACGGCGCCGATCATGACGTCGCCCACCTGCAGCAGCCCCAGCCGGATCTCGACGGGCGCTGCTTCCTTGTACGTGCCTTCGGATCCGGCGCGGCCGTCATTCGTCCGCTCGCGGCCGGGGCACTGGATCGTCTTCTGGCTGCCGGACAACCGGACCTCCGTATCAGTCCGTTCGATGTTCCGCAGGACGTAGAGCACTTCTTCCCCGAGGAACTGACCCATCGACGACACCATCTGCCGCTGCTGGTTCATCAGGCGTGCAACGGCGGCGTTGTTCCGGTCGAGGCCCTGCCCGCCCGGCGGCATCGCGTTGCTGATGTCGCTGCCGCGCTTCGCGTAATCTTTGATGCGGATTTCCCGCAGGTCGTAGGTCTGCTGGAAGTAGATCGGATTCTGGTCGCCCGAGGCACCAGTGGACCAGACGGCGACGATACTGCCACCGGAGGCGTCTTCGATGTAGCGCGAGCTCGCGCCGGGGATGTCGCCGCTGATCTGATCGAGCTGACCGGCAATCACGCCGTGCACGGCGTAGTTGTAGTACACGGCAAGCGGTTCGCCGCCCAGGGTCTCGAATTTCAGGACCGCCACCGTCTTGTCCGACGGTCCCGCGCGGTTGGGGCCTTCCCACCACTTTCCTGTCTTCGGATCCGTAATCTGCCGGTTGACGTTGATGTAGGACTCGCCGGTCCCGTAGCCCACGCGCGCTGGCACCAGCTTCTGCTGGGCGAGCCTCGCAGCCTCCACGATCTTGCGTGCGTAGTCCGGGGCTGGCGGTCCCGGCACGCTGTGGGTGTGCGTCGCTGTCAGCAGAACGTTGACAGACGGAATGCGGAGCTCCGTCTCGATCTGCCGGGTTACCGCCTGCCAGACACCATCGGAAATCATGCCGGCATCGACCGTGATCAGCGCGGCCCGCGTGGCGCCGCTTTCCAGCACGATGGCTCTCGCGTATACACGGTCGAGCACGCCGAGGTAATTCCCGGGGAGCTCAGACTCGCTCGGCGTCACGTCCACTTTCGCGGCGCCCGCGCGCAGCGGCGACCTCACGCGAGCGTCCTGCGCGGCGCCGGCGTGCGGGACCACGAACGCCAGTACCGCAGCAAGCATCGTACGGACTCTCATAGCGATCTCCTGTGCCGTCGCCGGACACTGCGCAACGCGAGGCGGATCTGTACTCAACGGCCGAACCGGTTGTCAATGCGGCGGGCCGCTCGATCGCCCGAACCTGTATTATCAGCTTCGTGGGTTCGAAACCGGCGCAGTCCAAACACGCACGGATCCGGCAGACGCTGATCGACGAGATTGCGAGCGGCAGGTACGACGCCGGCCAGCGACTGCCCAGCGAGTCCGCTCTCGTCAAGACGTTCGGCGTGTCGCGCCCGACCGTGAACCGTGTGCTGCGCGAGCTTCAGCTCGCCGGCCTGATCGACCGGCGCGCCGGATCGGGCAGCTACGTGCGTGCCGACGCGGCTGCGCAGGGGTTCGTCTTCGGCCTGCTGATCCCCGAACTGGGACGCACCGAAATCTTCGAGCCCATCTGCCGCGGCATGGCCGACGCGCAGCACGGCAGCCGCCACGTGCTGCTCTGGGGCGCATCGCTCACCGACGGCGCGAATCTGGAGGAACAGGCATCGCAGGCCTGCCGTCAGCTCGTGGCCAGAAACGTCTCGGGGGTCTTCTTCGCGCCTCTCGAGCTGACGCCCGAGAAGGACGCCATCAATCGCCGTATCGCGAGCGTCTTCGACCGGGCCGCAATTCCCGTCGTCCTTCTCGATCGCGATCTCGTGCCGTATCCCGCGCGCAGCCACTACGACCTCGTCGGCATCGACAACCGTCGGGCCGGCTACGTGCTCGCCGCGCATCTCCTCCAGCACGGCTGTCGCCGCCTGGCGTTCGTCGGACGTCCGGGGTCGGCGCCGACGGTCGACGCTCGCATCAACGGCTACAGGGAGGCGTTGACCGACGCGGGGCTTGCCCCGAATGTCTGCCGCATCGACCCGGCCGACCGCGCCCAGGTGAAAGCCGCGCTGCGCAAGCCGCGTCCGGACGGCTTCGTGTGCGCCAACGACTACACCGCGGCGCAGCTCCTCAGAACACTCGAGGGCCTGAAGGTATCGGTCCCGCGCGACGTCCGGCTTGCGGGCGTAGACGACGTGAAGTACGCCAGCCTGCTGCCGGTGCCGCTGACCACCATTCATCAGCCGTGCGCGGAGCTCGGAACCATGGCGATCGCGGCCATGCTCGAGCGATTGGGCCATCCGAAGATGCCGCCGCGCGACGTGCTGGTCGACTTCCGTCTCGTGGTGCGGGCGTCCTGCGGATCGCTGAAGCATTGACAGCCGAACGGCGCGACTGCTACCGTCCCGCGCGACTCGATTGGAACATATCGTTTCGAAGAATCTGTCTATACAGGATGCGGCTGCGCCGCACGTCGTGTGCACCCGCGCGCTAGTGGTCGGCGAAGTCTTGTGGGACGTGTTTCCCGACGCCACCCGGCTCGGCGGCGCGGCGCTGAATTTCGCCGTTCATCTCAAGCGGCTGGGCCATGCCCCGCGGATCGTGAGCGCCGTGGGGCGGGACGCGCTGGGCGACACCGCCGGCGCCCAGATCACATCGCTCGGACTGGATACCACCTTTCTGCAGCGGGCGGACCGGTTCAACACGGGGACGGCGTCGGTGCAGCTCGGTCCTGGCGACCGCACGTCGTTTGTGATCGAACGCCCGGCCGCGTACGACGCCGTCGACATCCCGGACGCCACCCTCACCCAGATCGTGCAGTGGCAGCCGTCGTGGGTTTACTACGGTACCCTCTTCGCGTCGCGCGCGCAGGGCCGGCAAGTGCTGCACCGATTGTTCGACGCGCTGCCGGGCACCCGCCGTTTTTATGACATCAACCTGCGGCCCGGCTTCGAGTCGCGCGAACTCGCGTGCGACTTGCTGCGCCTCGCCGACGTCGTAAAACTGAACGAACGCGAACTGACGCTGGTATGTGACTGGCTGGGGCTCCCGGCGGACCCGGAGGGATTCTGCCGCGCCGGCTCCGCCCGCTTTGGCTGGCAGGCGGTCTGTGTAACGCTCGGCGCACGCGGCTGCGCGATGCTCGCGGACGGCAATTACGTCGAAGCGGCAGGTGTTCCCGTCGTCGTGGCGGACGCGGTCGGCGCCGGGGACGCGTTCGCCGCGGCATTCGTGCACGGGCTCGTCGCAGCGTGGCCGGCGCCGAGAGTGGCCGAGTTCTCGAATCTCGCCGGCGCGATGGTGGCCAGCGTGGCGGGCGCGATCCCGGATCGATGAAGAATCAGGCGCAGCTCGTCGCGTACGTCGATCGGCTCTCCGGCGGCACGTTCCACGACCTCCAGCGCCTGCTCGACGGCCCGCTGGCCGGCGCGTTCGGCGGCGTCCACGTGCTGCCGTTCTTCCATCCGATCGACGGCGCCGATGCGGGCTTCGATCCCATCGATCACACGCGGGTGGATCCTCGCCTGGGCACGTGGGACGACGTCGCGAGCCTTGCCGGACGCGTGGAGGTCATGGCGGACGTGATCGTCAATCACATTTCCCGTCGTTCGCCGCAATTCGCCGACTGGGACCGCCGCGGCGCCGGCTCTCCGTACGCGGGCATGTTCCTGACGTACTCGCGCGTGTTTCCTCGGGGAGCCTGCGAGGCCGACCTGCTCGCCTTGAGCGGCCCGCGCCCGACTCTCCCGTTCACGAAGCACACGAACGCGCGCGGCGAACAGATGCTCCTCTGGACGACGTTCACCAGCGATCAGGTCGACATCGACGTCCACGATCCCGAGGCAGGTCGATACCTGGCCGGCATCCTCGCGCGACTCCAGGCCGCACAGGTCCGCGCGATCCGGCTCGACGCGATCGGATACGCGGTCAAGCGGCCCGGCACCAGCTGCTTCATGATTCCAGAGACGCGCGCACTCATCGACGACATCACGGCGCAGGCCCATCGGCTGGGAATGGACGTTCTGGTGGAAGTGCACGGGCATCATCAGGCGCAGATGGACGTCGCCCGGCAAGTCGACTGGGTGTACGACTTTGCGCTGCCGGCGCTGGTGCTGCATGCGCTCTACACGCGTGACGCCGCGCCGTTGCGGCGATGGCTGGAGATACGCCCGCACAATGCGATCACGGTGCTCGACACGCACGATGGCATCGGCGTGGCCGACGTCGCGGCGGACCGGGACAGCGGTACGCCGGGACTGCTGCCGCAGGAGGCGATTGACGCGCTGATCAAAACGATCCACGCGCGAAGCCGCGACGAAAGCCGGCTCGCGAGCGGCGGCGCCGCCCGCAACGTCGACGCGTTTCAAATCAACTGCACGTTTTACGACGCGCTCGGGCGCCGCGATACCGAGTATCTCGTCGCGCGGGCGATTCAGTGCTTCGTGCCGGGAATCCCGCAGGTGTACTACGTCGGGCTGCTCGGCGGCACCAACGATCTCGACTTGCTGCGCCGGACGGGCGAAGGACGGGACATCAACCGGCATCGCTACACGCCAGGTGAACTGCAGCGGGCGCTGGAGCAGCCGCTTGTCCGGTCGCTCGTCGCACTGCTGCGAATCCGCAACACGCACGCCGCGTTTCAGGGCGGATTTGATGTGGAAACGGCAGACGCGACGCGACTCGTGCTCGTCTGGAAGAACGGCGCAGCCGTCGCGCAGCTGGACGTCGATCTGGCGGACATGCGCGCAAGCGTCACCTGCTCGGGTGACGGTTCCGGCGCAGCGATCCTCGCGTGGTCCAGCCCTGACCTGAACGGTGCGATGGCAGGAGAATGACGATGGCGCAGGCACGTTTCAGCAAGTTCGCGGTGCGGCTGTTTCAAGAGAGATTGGAGGCTTCCGTGTCTGCTTCTGCTGCTCGTACGGCGGTCGCGTTCGTCATCTCGTTACTGCTGGCGAGCGCCGTATCTGCCGGCCCCGTCAGGGTTGACGGTGGCCTGGTCGAAGGCACTTCCGAGGACGGACTGACGGTCTATCGCGGCGTGCCCTTCGCCGCTCCGCCCACAGGCGATCTGCGCTGGCGTCCGCCGCAGCCCGCGGCCAGGTGGGACGGCGTGCGGAAGGCCGACGCCTTCGGCCGCGCGTGCCTGCAGATCAACCAGGCGATCGCCAATCTCCCGGCACCCAGCGAGGACTGTCTCTATCTGAATGTGTGGACGCCGGCTACGCGCGCCGACGAGCGGCGACCTGTCATGGTGTGGATCCATGGCGGCGGGTTCACCGCCGGCACGCCGCCGGAGCGGCTGTATCACGGCGAAGCCATTGCCCGGAAGGGCGTCGTCGTGGTGTCGCTCGCCTATCGACTCGGAGTCTTCGGCTTCCTCGCACACCCTGCACTGAGCGCCGAGAGCGACATGCACGTCTCAGGCAACTACGGCGTGCTGGACATGATTGCCGGGCTGCAGTGGGTGAAGAAGAATATCGCGGCCTTCGGCGGCGATCCCGCCCGCGTGACGATCTTCGGCGAGTCGGCCGGCGGCATTGCCGTCAGCCAGTTGTGTGCGTCGCCGCTCGCGAAAGGACTCTTCCAGGCCGCGATCTCCCAGAGCGGCGGCTCGTTCGGACCGGTGCGCGAAGGCGGCGGGCCGGGTGAGAACATGCAGCCGCTCGCGATCGCCGAGAAAGCCGGAGCCGCGTGGTCGTCGAAAGCGGGCGCGGCGACCCTCGCCAATCTGCGCACGATATCCGGCGACAAGCTGCTCGATTCCGCGCGCGGCCAGCGCGGCATCGCCTGGCCGATCACCGACGGCCGGGTCATCCCCGACGATCAGTTCAAGCTGTACGCAGCAGGACACTACAACGACGTGCCGGTGCTCGCCGGCTACAACTCGGACGAGGGCGCGTCGTTCGGCAATGTCACCTCGCGCGACATGTACGTGATGACCGTTCGGCAACGGTACGAGCGGTTTGCCGACAGGCTGCTCGCCGCGTATCCGTGGGGCGAGGGTGCCACCAGGAAAACCGCGCGCGACCTGACGCGCGATACGACATTCGGATGGCACACATGGACGTGGGCGCGACTGCAGGAGAAGACGGGAAAGTCGAGGGCGTACCTCTACTACTTCGACCAGCACCCGGAGTATCCCGCCGACTCACCGCGGTTCGGCTTCGGTTCCCCCCATGCCGCCGAGATGGCGTACGTGTTCGGCCATTTCCTGAACAGGCAGCCGACGCCCGAGGATCTGATGCTCTCGGACACGATGATCACGTATTGGACCAACTTCGCAAAGACACACGACCCAAATGGTGCGGGATTGCCGGCGTGGCCGGAGTACCACGACGCCGCGCCGAAGATGATGTATCTGGCCGGCTCGCCGAAGGCGGTTCCCCTCGTAAGCGCCGAGGGGTTGAAAGTCCTCGACGAGTACTTCGCGTGGCGCCGCCAGTGAGGCAGCGCAACCTCGCGATGGTCAAGACGCTGACCTACGCGATGTTCGCGATGTTCGCGATGACGACCGACTCGGTTGGCATCATCATCCCGGAAGTCGTCAGGACGTTCCGGCTCTCGTTGACGGCGGCAGGGAGTTTCCAGTACGCGACGATGGGCGGTATTGCGGTCGCCGCGTTGGTGCTGGGACAGCTGGCGGACAGCATCGGCCGGCGCCGGACGATCATTGCGGGCCTGACGCTCTTCGCGGCGGCCTGCTTCCTCATCACCACCGTCGACTCGTTCGTGTTCTTCGCGGCTTTGCTGGGACTGTCGGGGATCGCGATCGGCATCTTCAAGACCGGCGCGCTCGCACTCATCGGCGATCTCTCCTCTTCGACGACCGAGCACACGTCGATCATGAACATGCTCGAAGGGTTCTTCGGCGTCGGGGCGATTGTCGGGCCCGCCGTCCTCGCGCGGCTGCTCGAGGCGGGCCTGCCGTGGACGCG
>Ga0136846_1238936_pt1 | contig 11353 bp, 8 predicted proteins | sample HopSoiMetagenom2_FD_96841 | JGI IMG/M metagenome (GOLD analysis project Ga0136846, IMG submission 96841) | Grasslands soil microbial communities from Hopland, California, USA - 2 Assembly 2016 (version 4) | ecosystem: Environmental > Terrestrial > Soil > Grasslands | place: USA: Hopland... | reverse complement strand
TCCAGACGGCGAGGGCCAGCGCCTCGGCGGCCGCCGTTCCGGTGCCGTAGATGATGACGCCGCCCAGCAGCGCGAGGAGGTACGTCATCCCTGGAATGGTCGCCGTGAACACCACGCCCGCCATCTGACTCCGCAGGCGCATCGTCAGATACGGCGCGACACACAAGCCGCCGATCAATGGAAGGTACAGCGTGGGATATCTGGGAAGGTTGCCGAACGTGTGCGCAAGCGACTGGAACAACACGAACCTCGCGATGCCCCCGAGCGCCACCAGCATTACGGCAAGAACGGACGTCTTGATCAACAGCATCGACGATCGCCTGCACGGCTGGACGAGCAGCGAGGCCAGCGTGCGGTTCGTGAATTCATGCCCGATGACGTGCGCGCCGAGCGCGAGCGATCCCGCGATGTACGCGAACATGCCCAGCGGGAATAGCGAGTCCATCCCCGTGCCGCGCAGCACCGTATCGGCCCCGACGGTAAAGGCCGCCGCCGCCCACACCGGGAGCAGCGCACGAAATTCCTTGAACGCTAGCGCCGTCAGCGGAGCCTGCCGCGCCGAAGCCGAAAGCGGAGCCTGCCGCGCCGAAGCCGAAGGCGGGGCCTGCCGCGCCGAAGCCGAAGGCGTAGGCGGGTTCATGCCGTCACACCATGCGGTTGAAGGGTCGTCACAAAAATCTCCTCGAGGCTCTTCTCGTGGCGCGCCCGTGCAGCGTCGGCATCGAGCGTGAGCACTTCACGCCCGCGATCGATGATCGTGAACTCGTCGATTAACCCTTCGAACTCGGAAATCAGGTGAGTGGAGACGAACACGGTCCGGCGGCCGGGATCGCCGTCCTGGTACGCTCCGATCACGGTCCGGATGAACTCGGGGCGGACGGTCGGATCGAGTCCCGACGTCGGCTCGTCAAGGATGAGCAGTTCGGGCTCGGGGCAGATGGCGATCACGAGCGCGAGCTGCGTGCGCTGGCCTTTCGAGAGGTGACTCGTCTTCTGGCGCGGATCGAGGCGGAACTGCTCGAGGAGCGCGCGCTCCGTCTCGCTGTTCCACTTCGGACGAAACGACGCGAAGTACCCAAGGGCGTCGCGGACCGTCATCCACGGATAGAACGCGACGTAGTCGGGGACGTAGGAAATGCGCGACTTGACGGCGACTTCCTCGCGCGCCGGATCCATCCCGAACACCCGCACCTCTCCGCTCGTCGGCCGCAGCAGGTTCAGCAGGCACTTGATCGTCGTCGTCTTTCCGGCGCCGTTCCTGCCGAAAAACCCGTAGCACCGGCCCGCCGGCACCGACAGGCTCAGCCCGTCAACGGCGTCGGTGCGTCCGTAACGGCGGACCAGGTTGCGGAGTTCGATCACGGGATTGTGGTGAGTCATAAGCATTCAGGAGTTCGCCGCGTGGCGCTTGTGCTCGAGCGCATCGAAGCGCTCCTCGGCGACACGCAGGAAGTCCGCCCTGTCGATTTGCAGGTGGTGCGCCTGAATAACTGCACCGTCGAGCGTTTCGGCGAGCAGCTTCCGGCGCACCTCCTTTTTGAATGGGGAATGGTTCGCGCGAACGAAGCAGCCTTTGCCGGCGATGGTCTCGATGACGCCCTGACTCTCCAGCGCGGAGTACGCCTTGGCGACCGTGTTCCGGTTGACGCGCAGTTCTTCCGCGAGTGGACGGATCCCCGGCAGCGGTGATCCTGCGTGGAGCGCACCGGATGCGGCGGCCGCCTTCACCTGGTCGACGAGTTGCAGGTAGACGGCCTTGCCCGATTTGTAATTCAACTGAAACAGCATATCCAACTGTCATATGACAGTATGACAGCCGGCCACAGTTTGTCAAGATCTGCCGCGCCGACGCCCCTGAGGGCGCGTGACTCACTACGGTGGGGGCCGCTTTCAACGGGGACCAACGCGCTGCATGGGATCTCGAAGGCCGGGGAGGTGCGGCTCGAACCTGGCACGACGAAGAACGACGAGGGTCGCGTCTTTCCGTTCACGAAGGAGCTTCGCCGCGTCATCGAGGCGCAACGACATCTCGCAGACCAGCTTCAGCGCGACAAGGAGGAATCTCGAGCGGTCAGGCGTATCGCGCAGTGTGGCTATGAAGCTGACGGGGCACAAGACGGAGGCCGTCTACAGGCGCTATGCTATCGTCAGCAATACGGATCTGCGGGACGCGGTGCGCCGGCTCGAGGATGGTGACACTTCCGGTGACACTCAGGGCTCGCCTGAGCACGCCGTCAAGCCGAATTCGCGGAACTCCTAGCAAAACCGAACGCGGAGAGATGGCCGAGTGGTCGATGGCGGTGGTCTTGAAAACCACTGTACCCGGAAGGGTACCGGGGGTTCGAATCCCTCTCTCTCCGCCAGCCCTCAACGGCGTCGCTGGTAAGCCGTGCCGCCGCCAGCCGAACACGCGCTCGGCGCAGGCTGTTTCGCCGTGGCGCGCGAAGCGTGCGGAGGTGGATGTCTGATCTCGACTCCTGGCTCGCCGCTCTGGAACAACGTCAACTCGCTAATCTCACACGGCCCGAGCTGACACGCGCGCTCCGGGCGCTGTCGTCCTGTTACGTCGAGCGCCGCGACCGCCTCGCGCAGGGCGCCGCGCTCGAGGGGGCCGGCAAGCGCGCAGCGTTTGCGCTGTTCTACGCACCCCTTCATTTCCTGACCGTCACCGAGATCGTTCGGGCCCTTGGCGCACACGAGCGGCGGCTGCGCGAGATCGTCGACCTCGGGTGCGGCACGGGCGCGGCGGGCGCCGCCTGGGCGCTGGCGCACGAGGAGCGCCCCTCGATTTCCGGTGTCGATCGCAGCGCGTGGGCGGTGCACGAAGCGAACTGGACCTATCGCCATCTGGCGCTGAGAGGACGCGCCACAACTGGCGACATCGCGCGGGCGAGGCTGCGTGCGGATCAGCGCTCTGGAATCGTGCTGGCGTACGCGGTGAACGAGCTCCCGACCGCCGGTCGGGCGGTGCTGCTCGAGCGCCTCGTCGAGCGGGTTCGCACCGGGGCGGCCATCTTGATCGTGGAACCAATTGCCCGGCGGGGCGCGGGCTGGTGGGACGAATGGTGCACGCGGCTGACAGCGGAAGGCGCGCGCGTGCAGGAATGGCGCTTCAGCGCACGCTTGCCGCCGCTGTTGGGCGACATCGCCAGAGCCGCCGGACTCAATCCTCGCGAGCTGACGGCCAGGACGATCTCGAGAACGTGACCGACCTCCCTACGCGCGTCCGGCGCGGTAGGCCGTCAGAATCTCGTCGAGCCCGATGACGCCAACGAGGCGGCTGGCACTCGCGCGATGCACGACGGGCAGGAACGGGTAATCGCCGATCGATCGCAATGCGACATCGAGCGTCTGATCGGGATAGAGCGTGGGCAGCGGCGTCGCCAGGGCCAGGGCGGTGCCCATCGCGAGCGCAGCGTTGCCGTCTGCGGCGAGACGTTCGGCGTCCTGCACCGAAAGCAGTGTCCACGTGCCGGGCCGCGGGGAGACCAGGATGGCATGCGCTCCGTCGCTCCGCGCGAGTGCATCGCCAACCGTGTCGGTACTCGTCAACACGTCCGCGGGCACGTCACGCATCGCATCCTCGACGCGATGGACCGCGGCTTCGCGTTGCTGCTCCATCGACGGGAGCCGCACGCCGTCCTGATGCGAGAGCACGTCGAAGATCGCGTCGCGCTGGTAGTGACGTGAGACCAGGTACGCAATCGTGTTCGCAATCATGACCGGCAGCGCGATCGAATAGTTGCCGCTCACCTCGATGATCATGAAGACCGATGTGATCGGCGCCCGCAGGATGCCGGCAAAGAGCGCCCCCATGCCTATCAGTGCGAAGGTGCCGGTCGGGGCATCGAAGCCGGGAAACAGCATTCGCGTGGCGCCGCAGACCGCGCCGCCGAGCATCGCGCCGATGAAAAGCGTTGGTGCGAAGAGGCCGCCCGGCGTTCCGCTCGAAAACGACAGGACGGTGGCGATGATTTTCAATGCGGCGATGGCCGCGAGTGTCTGCCAGACGTATCGATCGTGCATCGCCTGGTCGATGTAGTCGTAACCGGCGCCGGTGACCTGGGGGTAGCGCAGTGCAATCAACGCAATGAGGAGCCCGGCAATCGCCGGCTGGACGTACCATGTCCACGTCGGCAGCGCCCGCAGACGCGGCCGCGCGAACAGCGCGAGCTTGACGAAGACCAGCGACGCGCACCCGCCCACGACCCCGAGCACCGCGTAAACGCCAAGGTGGCTCGCGTGCGTGAAGTGATACTCGGGCACGCGAAACAGCGGCTGATCCCCAAGGAACCACTGCTGAACGACGGCACTGGACACGGCCGCCAGGACGATCGCGCCGAGCGCGACGGCGCTCCACGTGCCGATTACCTCTTCGATGACGAAAAGCACCGCCGTGATGGGCGAGTTGAATGCCGCAGCGAGTCCCGCGGCGGCGCCCAGCGGGGCGATCAGCCGCAGTGTGCCGCGCGAGAGGCCCGCGCGTCGTCCTATAGCAGACGCGATCCCGGCGCCGACCTGCAGCGACGGATCTTCCGGACCGAGCGACTGCCCGCTGCCGATCGCAAGCGCGCTCGTCGTGAATTTCCCGACGACCGTTCGAAACGAGATGTAGCCGTTGTAGATGTAGACGGCCGCTTTGGTCTGGTTCACGCCGCTCCCCCGTACGGCGGGAAACACGCGTTGCACGAGAACGGCCACGACGAGACCGACGGCGGGCAGGACGACGAGGAGTCTTCCGGGTGATGGCCGTGCCGCCGATCCGAGCAGCCACAGTCGTGTCGACTCGATTGCGACGCGGAAACACACGACGGACAAGCCGGAAGACACTCCAATGAGAAGCGCCAGTATCAGAAAGAGCTGGGGCTCGGTCAGGACGATGCGCCGAAGCCTCGGCCGCCGCAACGTCATTGGTGAGCCGCGCGGCTGCGAGCAATCAGGTACAGCGCCCGATCGATCCCTGCAGGCTCGCCGCATGTCCGGGCCGTGCCCATCTCGACGTCGAACACCGTTTCCATCACCGTTTCGAGATCGTCGGGATGCGCGTTGAGCGAGCGTTGTTGCGCACGCGCCGCGATCCCGGCGACCCGGGAGGACAGGGTGTGCAAGTCATCCGATTCGGGGTGAAGGGCGAGGCAGGCGGTCACACGCGCGCTGGCGGCCTCGAACGCACGGCTGGCTCGCGTTGCACGCGCGGCGGACCCGAGCCGCCGTTGCGCCGGATCGATATCGACGACGAGCTGGGCGGTCGCCGCGTCTCGTCTGACATCGGGTGACGACTCTCCTCGTGCAATGGCCCGCGTGAGATACCGCGCGGCTGCGGCGTACTCTCCAGAACGGAATGCAGCCTCGCCGGCGCCGCTCAACGCCTCGGGGTCGTTCGGCGCGGCGGTAAGGATTTGTTCGTATGCGGCCTGCGCCGAAGCCGTCTGGCCAACCCGCGCCAGGAGCGATGCGATCGTTTTCCGCAGGGCCACGTCTTCCGGGATGTCCGCCGACAAGGCGATGAGCTCCGGGCGCGCCCGCGCGGTATCTCCGGCTGACACCAGGTAGTCCACCAGTTCGAGGCGTGATTCCCGCCGGCGTTGCTCTGCCTGGCTGTCCCACGCCCCTTCGATGGCCGCGTGGTAATAACGAGTCGCTTCAGCGACGTTGCCGTCCCGGGCGGCGACTCGTCCGAGCTCGAGGTTCACGGGACCGTTACCCGGTTCGTCCTCCCACAGCGTCAGGAGGTAGCCTCGAGCCTCCGCACGACGGCCCGCGGCCACGAGAGCGCGGGCAAGCTTCAGACGGACGGCGCGATCATCGCGCGCATACACCAGCGCACTGCGAAAGTCGTCCACCGCGTCGCCGGCGAGGCCCGCTCGGTAGGCCCTGTCACCACGAGCGGACCAGTCGGCCGCGAGTGTTGAGAGATGGCGTTTGTGAAGCCGCGTGACGGTTGCGGTGACCACCGCCAGCGGGACGAGGATGAGCGACAGCCAGACGAGCGCGAACGGTCGCCCTCTGGCGGTCGTCAGCGTGGTCACTGATCTGGCCGATTCTCGGCGTCTGCCTCGACGCCCGCGCCCTCGCGGGCGCGTTTCAGCCCGAACGGAAACATGAAACTCACGCTCAAGACGCGCTCGCGCCGACGTTCCGCCTCCAAGTTGAGGGCCCGTGCTTTGAGCAGGTCGTCCAGGGCAATCATGCCGGCGACCCTCGGCACCGGCCCGCGCTCCACCACCGGGAAGCGGGTCAATCCGGTTTCCGCCATGCGATGCACGATCACACGAAGCGGCTCGTCAGGATACGCAACCGTCGGAGTCTTGCGCACGATGGCGTTCATCTGTGCTGTCGCATCTCCAGGTGACGTGTCGACCAGCCGCTGGAGGTCGACGCGCGTCACCACGCCGAGGAGCCGCTGGTCCTCGTCAACGACCGGGTACAACCGCTGGGGTCCCTTCGCGGGATCCACGTGCAGCGACCTCACTAACGTGTCGAATGGCGCGCCCGAGGAAAGCGCCACGATATTCGAGCGCATGACCTCGCGCGCGAACAGAATCTCCAACGGGTCGACTGCATACTCGCGGCTCAGATGGAAACCGCGCCGCGCGACCTTCTCAGTCAGGATCGATCGGCGCAACAGCAGCACCGTGCAGCCGTGCGCGATCGTGACGGCCACGAGCAGCGGCAGCAGCATGTTGACATCGTGGGTGAGCTCCAGCGCGAAAATTATCCCGGTGAAAGGCGATCGCATCGTGCCGCCGAGCATCGCGCCCATGCTCACCAGCGGCCAGAAACCGGCGCCTTCGTACGGCAGCATCATCGCTTCGACGCCCCCGAGCGCGCCGCCGATCATCAGCAACGGGGCCAGCACGCCGCCCGACGTGCCCGACCCCAGCGAAACGGACCAGATGAGCGACTTGACGAGCAGGATCCCGACAATCACGTGTCCGGCAACGTCCCCCTGGACCAGCGATCCAATCGTGTCGTAACCGACGCCGAGCGCCTGCGGAAAGACGTAGCCGCCAAGGCCGATGACCAGTCCGCCTATCGCAGGCCACCACATCCAATGGATTGGCAGCCGCTGAAACAGGTCTTCGGCCGCGTAGACCAGCCCGGTGAGGAGCGCCGACAACGCGCCGGCGAGCAAGCCCGCGAGAACGCACCCGGCAAGTCCCTGCGGCCCGATGAACGCGGGGTGCGGCGGCACAGGGAAGAGTGGGCCCAAGCCGATGATGTAGCGTCGGCCCGCCGCGGCGGTCGCGCTGGCGAGCGCGACGGGGATCATGCTTCGCGGTTTCCACTCGAACAGGAGAAGTTCGACGGCGAGCAGCACTGCCGCTACCGGCGATGCGAACGTCGCGGACATGCCGGCCGCGGCGCCGGCGACGAGCAGCGTTTTTCGCTCGGCGCTGGTCAGATGGAAGAACTGCGCGATGAGCGACCCGACCGCGCCGCCCGTCATGATGATCGGCCCTTCGGCCCCGAAGGGACCGCCGGAGCCGATCGAGATCGCCGCCGACAGCGGTTTCAGGATCGCGACCTTCGGTTCGACACGACTGCCGCGGAGCAGGATGGCCTCAATCGCTTCAGGAATGCCGTGCCCGCGAATGCGGTCCGACCCGTAGCGCGCCATGAGGCCGATGATCAACGCGCCCACCACCGGTACGAGGATGACGAATCCGCCAAGTGTGTGATTGGCCGGCGAGGCGACCGCCGTGCTCCAGCGTTGAAAAAAGAACAGGTTGGTGAACAGCCCGATCAGTTTCAGCAACACGAGCGCGACATACGCGCTCACGACGCCGATCCCGATCGCAATGGCACCGATCGTAATGACTCGATAACCTGTCGTGAAGTCGCCGAGTCCGGACAGATCGCTTCCGTGATTATCCATGCCGCGGCGTCCTCCGCTGGCGCCGTGCCGCTTCGTCGAAAAACATCACCGCGTTTCGATCGCTCACCGCCATGGCCTTCGTCAGCGCGTCGAGCGACACGGCAAGTGCCCGACGCCGCAGCGGCGGCAGCCGCTCGATTCCATGTATCAGGCGCTGCTGCGGCAGATTTGGAGCCCGCCGAATCAGCTTTCGGCCTTCTGCCGAGAGACGCAGCTCCACGCGGCGCGCATCGCTTTCGCCGGCGCCCCGGACGACGAGCCCGCGCTCGGCAAGACGTCGTACGACGGCGGAAACGGAGCTCTGATGTGTGTGCGTCCGCGCTGCGAGCTCGTTGAGCGACAGGCACGGCGACTCGGCAAGCTTCTGGAGGACGAACAGCTGCGCGGCCGTCAGCCCGAGGTGCTTCTCCGCCCACCTGGAGGATTCGTGCAGCGCCTGGACGATACGGCGGACCGAGTCGAGGACGACACGCGTGTCGGTGGCGCCATCAGATGTATGGGGTCCCATACATCTAGTGTAGCGTGCGCGGGCACCTTACACAACGTCCGCGAGCCGATTGCCCGCGCGTTTCGGATAGAATCGGCCGGATGTCCGAGCCCCCTGAGCCGCCCCCTCCGGGATCCCGCCTCACCCTCACGCAACGGATCTTCATCGGCCTCGCGAGCGGCATCGTCGTCGGCTGGTTCGTGAGCGAGTACCACCCGACGTGGGCGCCGTACTTCCGGCCCTTCAGTCAGTTGTTCCTGCGGCTGATCAAGATGGTGATCGCGCCGCTCATCTTCGCGACGCTCGTTGCCGGAATTGCCGGTGCGGGACACGTCAAGGTCGTCGGGCGGATGGGGCTGCGGGCGATCATCTATTTCGAGGTGATCACGACGCTCGCGCTGATCATCGGGCTGGTGGCGGTCAACGTGATGCGGCCCGGTGTCGGCGTGAACCTGCCGCAGGTCAAGGCGGACATCGTCGCAACGCCGCAGACATGGGATCAGATCCTCCTCCATGTCGTCCCCGAATCGGTCTTCGACGCGATGACGAGGGGAGACGTCCTTCAAATCGTGGTCTTCAGCATTTTCTTTGCAATTGCGCTCGGGATGATCGGCGAGAGAGGGCGGCCGGTCGTGGTCTGGTGCGAGGCGCTCGCGGAGACGATGTTCAAGTTCACGAATATCGTCATGCACTATGCGCCGATCGGCGTCGGCGCGGCGATCGCCTACACGGTTGGCCACGGCGGTCTTGGCGTGCTCTGGAACCTCGCGTGGCTGATCGCCACGCTGTACGTTGCGCTCACCGTCTTCATACTCGGCGTGCTGCTTCCGGTCGCGCTGATGTTTGGTGTGCCGGTGCGGAAGTTCGTGCAGGCAGTACGGGAGCCGGCCGTCATCGCGTTCTCGACGACCTCGAGCGAGGCGGCGCTGCCCCGTGCGATGGAAGTGCTGGAGCGCCTCGGCGTCCCCAGGCGTATTGTGGCGTTCGTCCTGCCCCTCGGCTACAGCTTCAACCTCGATGGCACGACGCTGTATCTGTCGCTCGCTTCGATCTTTGTCGCCCAGGCCGCAGGCGTTCACCTGTCGATCGGCCAGCAGATCACGATGCTGCTCACCTTGATGCTGACGAGCAAGGGGGTTGCTGGCGTTCCGCGTGCATCGCTGGTGATTCTGGCGGCCACCCTCGCCAGCTACCGTCTGCCGCTCGAGGGCGTCACCCTGATCCTGGGAGTGGATGAGCTGATGGACATGGCGCGGACCATGGTAAACGTGATCGGGAACTGCCTCGCCACGGTCGTGGTCGCCAAGTGGGAAGGGGAGTTCGTCGAAGCTTCGGATCGCGAACTGCAGCTCGCGGCGGCGCGCGGCGAAATCTGATCGAATGCATTACGGTCTGACGGATCGGCAGCGACGCCGATTCAAAGTCTGGTTCTACGAAGGGCTTCGGGAGGCCGCCCCAGGCGCAGCCACGGCACACCACCAGGCGCAGTGGTGGCAGGTGATGTGCCTGACGGGCGTCGATTACTTCTCGACGCTCGGGTACCAGCCGGGCATCGCGTTCCTGGCGGCCGGCGCGCTCTCGCCAATCGCAACCTTCGTCCTGGTGCTGCTGACGCTGTTCGGCGCGCTGCCGATTTACAGCCGCGTGGCGGAGGCGAGCCCCCATGGCCAAGGCAGCATCTCGATGCTCGAGGAATACCTTCCGCGCTGGAAGGGCAAGGCGTTCGTTCTCTGCCTCCTTGGTTTTGCCGCGACTGATTTCGTCATCACGATCACGCTCTCCGCCGCGGACGCGACCGCGCATATCATCGGCAACCCGTTCGTCCCCACGTCGCTCAATCACCCGGTTGCACTGACCCTGCTGCTCCTGGCATGTCTCTGCGCGGTTTTCCTCAAGGGGTTTGGCGAGGCGATCGGACTTGCCGTCGTCCTCGTCGCGATTTACCTGGTCTTGAACGTTGTCGTCATCGGCTACGCCCTGCTGCACCTGATCGGTCATCCAGAGGCGTTTCCCGCATGGCGTTCGACGCTCTATACGCAGCACGGCAGCCCGATCATGATGATCGCGATCGCACTGCTGCTATTCCCGAAGCTGGCGCTCGGCCTTTCAGGATTCGAGACGGGCGTGGCGGTCATGCCACTCGTCGAGGGATCTCCGAACGATGATCCGGCGCATCCGGCAGGACGCATTCAGAACGCAAAGAAACTGCTGCGGACGGCTGCGCTCATCATGAGCGTTCTCCTCATCGGCAGCGCGATCGCGACGACGCTGCTGATCCCGCCGCAACAATTCAAGGAGGGGGGACAGGCCGCGGGCCGTGCACTGGCGTTTCTCGCCCATCGCTACCTCGGCGAGGTGTTCGGCACGGTTTACGACATCAGCACGATATCCATCCTCTGGTTCGCCGGGGCCTCGGCGATGGCGGGGCTGCTGAATCTGGTTCCCAGGTACCTTCCGCGGTACGGCATGGCGCCGGAGTGGGCACGCGCAACGCGCCCGCTGGTCATGCTGTTTGCCGCAATCACGTTCCTGATCACCGTGCTCTTCGACGCCAATGTCGATGCGCAGGGAGGCGCGTACGCCACCGGTGTCCTCGTCCTCATGAGCTCTGCGGCCGTCGCGGTGACGCTCCATGCCCATCGCCGGCGGAGATACCAGCTTGCGTACGGGTTCATCACGCTGGTATTCGTTTACACGACGATTCTGAACATCTTCGAGCGGCCGGAGGGCATCAAGATCGCCTCCTGGTTCATCGCGATCATCATCTTCACCTCATTGATCTCCCGTGTCCTGCGCTCGACGGAGCTGCGTATCCACGACGTGCAGCCGGACGACACCGCCGAGCGTTTCATCCGCGAAGCTGGCGTCGCGCCCGTGCGCATCCTCGCGAACAGGCCAGATACCGGCGCGAAGGAAGAATACGAGCACAAGCTGCGCGAGGCGATGGAGTCACATCACCTTCCCACCGAGGAGCCTGTGCTGTTCCT
>Ga0136846_1236188_pt1 | contig 11353 bp, 12 predicted proteins | sample HopSoiMetagenom2_FD_96841 | JGI IMG/M metagenome (GOLD analysis project Ga0136846, IMG submission 96841) | Grasslands soil microbial communities from Hopland, California, USA - 2 Assembly 2016 (version 4) | ecosystem: Environmental > Terrestrial > Soil > Grasslands | place: USA: Hopland... | reverse complement strand
GAGGACAAAAAGCCGCTCGGCGTGATGTTGCTGAGCGACGCGTTGCGCCTGGCGCAAAGCAAAGGACTGGATTTGATCGAGGTGGCGGCGACGGCGAACCCGCCGGTCTGCCGGATTGTTGATTACGGCAAGTTTCGGTACGAGGAATCGAAAAAGGAAGCGCAAAGCAAGCAGCACGGAAACAAGTTAAAGGAGCTGCAGCTCAGCGCGGTGATCGACCCCCACGATTTCGCGATCAAAGTGTCTCATGCGATCGATTTCCTGTGTGAGGATATCAAGGTGCGTGTGAAGTTGCGCTTCAAGGGAAGACAGAAAGCGCACAAGGAGTACGGATTTGAAGTGGTCAATCGTTTTGTGCAGGCGACGGCGGCGTACGGCCGGCCCGATTCGCCCCCGAAAATGCTCGGGGACCGTGATTTGAATGTTCTGATCACGCCGCTGCCCAAGGAAAAGCGGGCAAAGAAACCCGAGGCAGCGCCCGGCGAGCCTGAGGGGCAATCATGAGGTTCCAATCAGCGGCCGCCCTGATTCTTTAAAGAATCATTCATTCCGAAGCTAACCCATCATCATGAACGGGTTGGCTCTCGAGGGAAAGGAAAGACCTGGCCTTGGATAAACTTCCATAGTCAGGCAGGAATTGGAATGAAACAGGGCGAAACGATTTTCCTGCGGCATCTGCTGCTGGCATGCGGCACCGCGGAATCGAAACGGTTGGATGAAAAACTTTGCGAAGCACAAAGCCATGAGCGCTGTGTTCTTCGGGGGATGTGGTGGGTATCTCAACTCATTCTGCTGACCCTGGCAGGCTTGGGATACACGGCGGTTTTGCTCCAGGATATTTCCGATGAAGGCTACGATTTCCTGATTCGGCTTTTCTCCCGAATCGGCTTTGGCTCCGCGATATCCCTCGCTGGCTTCTTTTGCCTTTGGCTGGGTTACCGCAAGCAATTGTCCCGGCAACGGAAAGAATGCCGCCATTTCATCACGCGCATTTTGCATTCTTGCGCGGAGAGGTCACCTTCCACTCTTTTGCCTTTGCCGCTCGGACGAATGCTCGAATACCCGACTGCAGAGCAAAGAAGGCAAAGTATCGAGTTCTGATGGTGTCCAAATACAAGGACTCAAGGAGCACTCGCTGAATTCGGGCAACCAGTCAAAGCAGAACGTATCGTAAATTATTCTTTGAGCTGCTCATTACCCTTTGAAACGACGGCCGGATCGATTTTAAACCCAAGCTTCGCCAGGAGCGCTTCGCTCCGGACGTCGCCCTCGCTGTAGCCGACATTCACGGCGGAGATTTTACCACCGCGGGCGATGAAGAACTGAGTGGGAATTCCAACGACTTTATAAAGTTTGTGGGATGCGCGCTCTGTGTAGGAATCGGTATTTCGATCGTGAGTTTCGCAGGTGAAAAGAACATCGGGATATTTCGACTGGTTTTTCTTCATCCATTCTTCGAAGTTGCGACGGGTGTCACTGGTGCAGACGGCGAGGACTACCAGTCCGGCGTCTTTGTGGGTTTTGGCGATCTCTTCAGTGTGGGGCAATGATTTAAGGCACGGACCGCACCAGGTCGCCCAGAAGTCGAGCAGGACAATTTTATCTTTGAAATCGACGAGCCGAACTTCGCGGCCGTTCACGTCTTTGCTCACGAAATCAGGGGCAAGCACACCGGCAGCAAGGGTTTTGCTGTCATCAGCGGCGCGACTCGGCGGCAGGGCTTGGATGACGAGGGTGAGAGCGAGAGCCGCGAAAGAAAAAGTAGTTTTTATCATGGTGATTAGTAAGACGAGAGGGTGAGCAGGTTTGTTCAAACAAGCGAAGGGTCGTGTTTGTAACTAAACGCTCAGATCTGATGTGAATATCATCTGCTTGCCGTCGGATTTTGAGCGGCATACTTTTGGGCGCGATGACGAATCAGACGGTGTTAAATCTTGAGTTGCCCGGGGTCAAAAAGCTGAAGAGCGGAAAGGTCCGCGAGATCTTTGATCTGGGTGATTCGTTTCTTTTTGTGGCGAGTGATCGAATTTCGGCTTTCGATTGCGTGATGCCGAACGGGATTCCGCGGAAGGGAGAGGTGCTCACCCAGCTTTCACATTTTTGGTTCGATCAGGTGGAGAATATTGTTCCGAATCATCGGCTGGCGAAGGCGAATGACCCGCTCCCGGCAAAGCTGAAACCTTTCGAAGCCCAACTCGCGCGGCGAAGCATGATTGTAAAAAAGGCGCAGCCGCTCGCGATTGAATGCGTGGTGCGGGGATACCTCGCGGGATCGGGATGGAAGGAATATAAGAAGAGCCAGACGGTTTGCGGGATCAACTTGCCGCCGGGTCTGCAGGATTCGTCGGAATTGCCTGAGCCGATTTTTACTCCCGCCACAAAGGCGGAGACGGGTCATGATGAGAATATTGATTTTGCGACTGCGGCAAAGATTGTCGGGCCGGAAATTGCGGAACGGGTCCGGGAGCTGTCGATTTCCATTTATCGCTTCGCGCGGGAGTACGCGCGGAAGCGGGGAATTATTATTGCGGACACGAAGTTCGAATTCGGAACGCTGCCAGACGGAAAGTTGATTTTGATTGATGAGGTGCTGACGCCGGATTCGTCCCGGTTTTGGCCCGCGGACCAATATCAGCCTGGGAAGAGCCAGCCGAGCTACGATAAACAGTTCGTGCGCGATTATTTAGAAACATTGGAATGGGACAAAACGCCCCCGGCTCCGACCCTGCCGCCGGAGGTGGTGGAGAAGACGACGGGGAAATATCTGGACGCTTACGAGCGGATCACCGGACGTAAGCTCTGAGAGACGTATCGGGAGTTCCCCGATGCCTTTTCAAGGCGTCCCCTGATTCAGTCCGCCTCGGGTGTCGCTTATAGAACACGTAGCAAATTCATTTTGCTAAGGATGTGGGGGGATTTGGGGCTGAAACCCCATTAACAGAGTGGGGAGAGCGTAAAAAGGTGGCCTTAGGAGGAGGCCACCTTTTTTCATTAACGATTGGTCGGTCTGATTGAGAATGGCGCTGAACGTTCGTTTAAGATCTGTGGTAACGCGCGCTTTTTACGGCGGAGGTAGATTCCTTCTTTTCGTTGGGCTCGTTCTTTTCGGAATTTTTCATGTTGCCCCTGCTCAAACCGGGAAAACCTACTGCAATCCGATCGATATAGATTACAAATACAACTTCGAACAAAAGGCGAGGAACATCTCTTTTCGGTCTGGCGCTGATCCGGTGCTGATCAACCATCTCGGAGAATACTATTTGTTCGGCACGATTGCGGATGGCTACTGGCACTCTACAAACCTGCGGGATTGGACTCACGTAAAACCGAAAGGCTGGCCGACGAATGATATGGTTGCGCCTGCTGCGATTTCGGCAAAAGGGAAGCTGTTTCTTTTTCCCGCCACTTACGAGCAGCGACCGATTTATGTGTTAAAAACGGGAAATAAACCGGAACTGGAGATATTCAATTCGTCTCTTCCCTTTCTGCCCGGGGCGCCGGGACCGTGGGATCCGGCGTTCTTCTACGATGACGGTACTGACCGCTGGTATATGTATTTTGGATCGTCGAATTTTTATCCAATTTACGGGATCGAATTGGATGAGCATCTTTCCTATCGCAAAACGGCCCAGGAATTAATTGCGCTTCGTCCTGAGTCGCACGGCTGGGAACGTTTCGGACGCGATCACCGGGACACGATCAAACCGTTTATAGAAGGGGCGTGGATGACGAAGCACAGAGGGATGTACTATCTGCAGTACGCCGCTCCGGGCACTGAGTATAACGCTTACGCAAACGGCACTTACGTTGGAAGGGATCCACTCGGCCCTTTTACTTATGCGGCGAATAATCCGGTGTCGTACAAGCCGGGCGGGTTTGTCACTGGCGCGGGACATGGGAACACTTTCGAGGACAAACACGGGAACTTTTGGAATACGGGCACTCCCTGGCTCGCGGTGAATTTTGATTTCGAGCGGCGGATCGCGATGTTCCCCGCGGGATTTGATTCTGAGGGGCTGATGTTTGCGGATACGCGGTTTGGCGATTTCCCACATTTTGTTTCGACGGGCAAGTGGACCCACGCGGAGGAATTGTTTGCGGGCTGGATGCTGCTTTCATATCGGAAGCCGTGCGTCGCCACCTCGGTTCAATATCCCTATGCGGCCGCGAATTTGGCGGACGAGAATCCGCGAACATTCTGGCTGGCGGGATCGAGCAAGGCGGGTGAGGGCGTTACGATCGATTTGGACCACAGTTGCGAGATCAGAGCGGTGCAGGTGAATTTTACCGATTACCATTCGGGAATTTTTGGGAGCGGGTCGAATGTTTACACGCAATTTCGGCTGCAGCACTCGCAGGACGGGAAAACCTGGAAGGACCTTGCGGACGTGACCCGTGAAAAACGAGACCGGCCAAATGCATACGTCGAACTCGGCGAACCCGTCCAGGCCCGGTACGTGCGTTACGAGCACGTGCACGTCGGCTCGCCGAAGCTGGCCATCAGCGATATTCGTGTGTTTGGATATGGACCGGGCGATGCGCCGCGCACTCCCGCAAGGCTGCAAGTACGACGAGACGCGGATCGACGGAATGCATTTCTGTCCTGGGAAGAAGTGCCCGGCTCGGTGGGATATAATATTCGCTGGGGAATTGAGCCTTCCAGGCTTTACCAATGTTATCAAGTTTTTGCTGACGATGGAACAAAGCTGGAAATCCGGGCACTGACCACCGACCAAAACTATAGTTTCGCGATCGAATCCTTTAATGAGCGCGGTGTTTCAAAATTGAGTTCGCCCGTTTCAGTTCAATAAGTTCATGTCTCGCTGGCTGTTTTTAGCTTTCATGACCTGCCCGAACGCCATCTGAAAAAAGTCGATCCTACAGAGTGATGATCTAATTCTATTTGACAGCATCTCTTATTGCGGATTCCATTACAGCCTCCCGATAGGGCGGCGGAGTGTTCCGCCGCGGTTGTCGGGCAAAAATCATCACCAAAGGAAGCTTATGCGCTCGAATCTTCGAAGAACTATCATTGCTCTCTCCACTGCGGTCCTGCTGGCCGCGGCTCTCTCACAACTCCCCTGGCAGGCGAAAGGCGATCAGTCGGACAACGATAATCCGCATATTGGACCGCCGCGCGAAACACCGCGCCCTGGATTGAGCCGGCAGGACATTCAAGCCATCCTTGATCACGCTGAAGCCGCAGCCAATACGACTGCTTCAGGCCTGCGCAGCGTGGGCGGCGTGGGGAAAACGACTAAAATGCACATTGCGATAGTCGATCGGGACGGCACTCTACTCGCCGTCCGTTCGATGTCTGACGCCTGGGTCGGCAGCTATGATATCGCCATCGCAAAAGGCCGAACCGCCACGTTTTTCTCGAGCGACGAAAACGCGCTGACCAGTCGGGTGATCGGTGAACTCTCCCAACCGGGCCAACCTCTCTGGCAGATAGGCGATTCGAATCAAATCGGCATTTCGGGTGGACCAAATACGCGGAACGGGCTGATTTGTTTCCCCGGTGGAATTCAGCTTTATAAGAATGGGCGGCTGGTTGGCGGGATTGGTGTGAGCGGTGACGGTGTTGACCAGGACGAAGCCGTCGCTCTCGCTGGCATGGCCGGATACGCTCCGCCAGCCAATATCGGGAAGGCCGGGCTGTAAAATCAGTGCAGGCCAAATTTACGGCGAGGGATTTCCCTCGCCGTTTTTGTTTAAAGGAATCGGTTCCGATTGCGGATGCGGCTGAAAAGTATGAAACGCATAGCCGATACCTGCGCCAAATCCGAGACCATAACACAATCCCCAGAGCAGCTTTTTCAGCAGAGAGAAGTGACCCCTTGATAGGTTTAAGAATTCGGGCGGCGTTTTGCTGTGCATATAGAGGATGCTTCCCAGGAAATAGCCGGCTGAGTGAGCGACGAACATTACCAGTACAACTTTCAGCAGTCCGGTCCCGCCATTGAAATATCTCGCGAGAAGAAGCGCGAAAACGGCACAACCAGCCAGGGAACCAAGCCATTCCCCGGCTCCAAAGTTCAATAGAAACCAACAGACACTCCAGACAATGGCGTAGGCAAAAAAGGCCGGGATAAAGGATTTATAGAAACGGATTACTTTCTTTTCTCCAAGAATGAGCGGATGAAGAAAAATTCCTGCCAGGACGATGAACACAATGGGGCGCAAGCTGTATAAAGCCCAGCCTCTCCGACCTTTCTGTAAAACCAGCTTCCTACGAAAGCCCAGATGGCAAAGCCGCCGAGACTCACGAGCGCAAATCCGCCCGCACCGAGGGCAACTGCCTGCATCGCGGTTTTCATTATTCCAAGGCAGTCCGTTATAGTTGCTCGCATTGCTAAAGTAAATGATGACGAGGGATGTTATCGATGCGAGGGCGCGCAAGAGAGAAGAGACGAGACGCGCGCTTGCGCTTTGGGTACAATAAAGGGCGTGAAGATTCTGGAACTCAATCATGTGGCAGTCCTGGTGAAGGACGTGGAGAAAAGTTGTGAGTTTTACTCGAATGTTTTGGGGCTGGAACAGATTCCGCGGCCGGCTTTCGATTTTCCCGGGGCGTGGTACCGCTTGGGCACGGAGCAGGAATTGCATATCATTGGGGGACGAACCGAACCAACGCCCTTGTTCGACCGGGGGAACCATTTTGCGCTGCGGACGAAGGACCTTGGGCCGTGGCAGGAGCATCTTAAACGATTGGGAATCGAGTTTCGCGGGCCGAAGCCGCGTCCGGACGGGGCAATGCAGATATTCCTGCGGGATGGGGACGGCCATTTGATCGAGCTTTTCACGCCTGCGCCGAAGTCATGAGCGATTGATTTTACCGTCAATAATTACGGCAATTCCCAAATAGATATATCCACCACGCGCATTTCGCCGCGAAGCACATTCCAGAAGGAAGGCCATTCATCAATTCCCCACCGCCGGAGAAATCTTCCGATTGAATGGAAGGCCGCCGTTCCCCGGCCGGTGGTGCGGAACCGGTAGGTGTGGACAATTGTGCCGCGGATTACTGCCGCGTCCGTGATTACATGCGGCGGAACCGATGTGGCGCAGAGGCACGTATAAACCACCAGCAGCACAGGAAGGAAGATGACCAGTAGCAACAGAGCGAAGATGCGTTCGGGAAGAGTTTTGAAAAACGCGAGATGCATATAAATCGCCTCCTGGTTTTCTATTCGTTTTCGAGAATTTTTGGCCAACCGTCGGGCTGCCATTGAAGTGGGCGAATGGCGAGTTTGCTGGCACCGCGATCTGTGGCGTCGTAGAAGTGCGTGCTGAACCAGTAGCGGTCACCGTCCTGAATGATTCCGGCGTGGCCGGGCCCGACGAAGGGGCCATCGCTATCGAGAAGGAGGCTTCCGCCGCCGTTGGCCATGTCCTCGCCCGATTTGTCAAGGTAAGGACCGGTGATGTTTGCGCTCCGGCCAATGCGAATGTTATAGGTGCTGTTGATGCCTCGGCAACAGAGGCCCCAATTCACGAAAAGGTAATAGAACTTTTCATGGAAATAGATGCAAGCAGCTTCGATGGATTGGTTGCGGGCAAGAGAGTAAAGAGGCGAATCAGGAGCGATGCGTTTGCCGGTATCGGGATTGAGTTCGATGAGTTTTATGCCGCTCCAGAATGAACCAAAAGCCATCCAGAGGCGGCCATCCGCAGCTTTGATGACGGCCGGATCGATCGCATTGAAGTTATTGGTGCGATCGGATGAGATGACGACGCCGTCGTCCCGCCACTGGTAACTCGGGGAAGCGGGATCAAGCGCGGCGTTGGAGGCGAGCGCGACGACGGAGCGATTCTTCCCAAAGCTTGAGACGGAATAGTAGAGAAGGAAACGGTCCACGGATTTAACGATATCCGGCGCCCAATAATAGATGCGGCGATTTTCCGGGACAGCATCCGCGGCCCAGGAGGGAGCATTGGTGAACACCGGAGGACCACTGATCCAATGGAGCAGGTCCTTCGAATGGAATGAAGGAACACCTCGGCCCGTGCAAAAGAGCCACCATTCATCGTTCTCGCGGATGATTGTCGAAGGATCGTGAACTCGGATCGGCCGTTTACCGAGTTTTTCAACGCGAGCAGTGAGCGCGTGATCGCTGGGAGAAGCCGGGCCGGAGGACGATGCCGAGCTTGTGCTCGTGACTTGACCATGGAGGGCTGGCGCGCAGGCAAGGCAGTTCACCGTCAGGATGAGCGTGCAAAGCCGATTGTTCATTTGCAGAAGTAATCACTGTTTTCGCGTCAAGCCGGTTGGATCACTGTCCTCCCAGCCTCGGCGGCTGTGGTAACGCCACCAATCCTGTTCGTCGACCATGCGTTTCTCGAGAGCAGCGTGACCATCGGCGAAAATCAAATTCAAGGAGTCTTTGTGAGCGGAAATTCTTGGGTTCCAATAAGGCATCTCCCAAACCAGAACCGCCCGGGTTGGGCTGCCGACGTCTCCGGTGCGGCGTCCACTGACAGGGCGGGCCGTTTCGTAGGTTGCATTATCCTTTTTTAAATAGATGTGATTCCAGACGTATGTGACGTGATCGTTATCGCGCAGCAGGTTGTTTAAGGTTCCAACGCCCGGATCTTTCGTCTTTATGCCCGTTGGGCAGGTGAATGTCCCACGCGCGGGAATGCTCGTGACAGCCTTGATGTAATTCGTGGGCTTCGAACTATTCGTGCCGAGATATGGATAAAGCACTTCCGGCATCCATTTGTTATCGTTGCGCAGTGCGTGATCAGTCCCCCAGGCTCGCCCCCAGTTCTGGCAAAGCGGAAAACGCTCATCCGAATCCATAGCGTAGAGCATCACGGCCAGACCGATCTGCTTTTGGTTATTCAGGCAGAAGTTTCGTTCGGCCTTGGCTTTTGCTTTTGCCAGAGCCGGCAGCAACATGCTGGCGAGAATGGCGATAATAGCAACAACGACGAGCAGTTCGATAAGTGTAAAGGCTGAAGGCTCGCCCCTTTTGGAGTTCGTACGACGAACAAAGGCTCCAGCTTGCATGATGCGTGATCCGAGTGCTTGTCTGAATGCTGGCATGGCCGGAAATCTTTGTAAACAACCGATCCGCAGAGATTCGCTCAGAGTCGCTCGTAAACGCGGATGTAATCTATTTCATACCTTTGCGGGAAAATTGCGTCATCAACGCCTTTTTGCGCGCCCCAGGAACCGCCGATGGCCAGGTTTAGAATCAAATAGAAGGGCTGATCGAATGGCCATGAATCTTCGCCTGCGCCGGGTTCCTTTGAGTAAGTGAAATATTTTTCATCGTCTGCAAAAAAATCGATTCGATCTGGATAGCGCTCAATCGCATAGGTATGGAAGGAATCGAAAGGTTTTTCTATTTTGATCTGACTTCCTTTTCCGTTGCCCCGAATATGATTGTATTTGGCGGTATGGATATTGGCGTGAATGACATTCTGATCGAAACCGACATACTCCATAATGTCGATCTCGCCGCATTTCGGCCACCCGGCGGAATGGCGATTTGTGCCGAGCATCCAAATGGCAGGCCACACCCCGCGTCCCTCGGGTAATTTCGCGCGGACTTCTATCCGGCCATATTTCCATGCGGCCAGTTTTTCGGTGGTAACGCATGCGGAGGTGTATTCGGCATATTCCGGATTGCGTGCGTCGGTCACACCTGGTTTATATCGCGGATTTGGAAAATGTTCTTTCCGCGCTTCGATGATCAATTTTCCGTTTTCTACCCGGGCGTTCTCCTTTCGGCCGGCGGTGTAAAACTGCAACTCACGGTTTCGAATGAAACCGACCTCATTTGTCCAGCGCTTTGGATCGGGCGCGCCTGTGTAGTCGAATTCATCGGCCCAGAGGAGTTTCCAGTTTTCGGCGGCGCCGGCGCAGATTGTGGCGAACCCGGTAAGCAGGGGAAGAATCTGAAAAAGTCTCATGCAAATACTGACGTTGCAAAGAAGCTTTCGACTCACTTTAGTTTTTTCCATCGGAAACAATCGACAAGGTGATCATTCACCATCCCGACGGCTTGCATGTAGGCATAACAGATGGTGGAACCGACGAATTTAAAACAGCGCTTTTGGAGCTCTTTACTCATCGCGTCCGATTCGGTTGTTTTTGGTGGAACGTCTTTTAACGATTCGCGGGCATTCTGGATCGGTTTGTGATTCACAAATTGCCAGATGTGCTTGTCGAAAGTGCCAAACTCTTTTTGGACCTCGAGAAAGGCTTTCGCGTTTTGAACGGTGGCGGCGATTTTCAGACGGTTGCGAACGATTCCCGGATTCCCGAGAAGTTCCTGGATTTTAGCTTCGTCGTAGCGAGCGATTTTCTCAGGATCGAAATCGTCGAAGGCCGCGCGATAGTTCTCTCGCTTTTTGAGAATGGTGGACCAGCTCAGGCCGGCCTGAGCGCCTTCCAGAATGAGCATCTCGAAGAGGTGCCGATCATCATGCGAGGCCAGGCCCCATTCTTCGTCGTGGTACTGACAGTACAGATCATCGATGGCCCATGGGCAGCGATTGAGTTTCATGACGGCGCCAACTTTCGGGGAGGCTGGGACGAAACTCAGTAAAATAATTGAGAACGAAGAGCATCAGGGCAACGCCTGATTTTTTTAAAAAAGACCGGGAGCTGCTTGACGCGGAGGTGGGTTGGCACAAGATTAGCCGCCTTACATAAAGGAATCATTCCATGAAAAAGCATTTTCTGATAGCTGGCATTCTGGCCGCATCCTTGGCCGTGCCGAGGCTCGGAGCAACCGAACTGGTCCGTGAGCTGTGGGACAATGTCGGGGACGGAGATTTGACCGGAACAGCCGACGGAACGACGTCGTTCGGGTTTGATCCGGCCGCGCAATGGTTGGTGAATAACGGCACCTACATCAAAGTCGCGCAAAATTTCAATGTGACAGAAGGAAACCCGGACAATATTCCGGGTCTTTCGTTTTCCGGCGGGCAGCCCGCGGGGCTGTGGGGAGATGAAAGCGGATTGGCCAATGCGTGGGACACGACCTCGTGGGCGACCCGGCAATTGGCTGCCGGATCCCAAATCAACTTCGCGCAAGACGGCGTTTATTGGCTGGCCGTGCGTATTAATAATGGTGGTGATTCCGCTGGAGGCATCGGCTTTGCGTCGGGCGGCGACGCGACCGCGCAGTTCGTGGGCGTTGGCGCGATGTGGAACAACGCTGCCGGAGGAGCCGCGAACAACGCCCTTTATATCAGTGATGGAACTTTGGATCAGGGGAGCGGGCCTTACGAGATTCGAGCGCACAGTTCGGCCGGGACAGTCAACGGACGCGGACTGCTTTTGGCGCGATTAACCACGCGAGCGACCGGACAGGATCGGCTTGAAGCGGCGGTC
>Ga0136846_1224302_pt1 | contig 11353 bp, 12 predicted proteins | sample HopSoiMetagenom2_FD_96841 | JGI IMG/M metagenome (GOLD analysis project Ga0136846, IMG submission 96841) | Grasslands soil microbial communities from Hopland, California, USA - 2 Assembly 2016 (version 4) | ecosystem: Environmental > Terrestrial > Soil > Grasslands | place: USA: Hopland... | reverse complement strand
GCTCGTAGCCTTGCGGCGCGATCGCCTTGTAGCCGGCGAGCAGCAGCAGGTCACGCCCGAGGATGACGACCAGGCCCGCCCAGGGCATGTGGTCGGCGGAGAAGAGCAGGATCACGGCGGCGTCGATCATCAGGCGGTCGGCGAGCGGGTCCCAGACGCGGCCGAAGTCGGACTCCACCCGCCAGCGTCTCGCGAGGTAGCCGTCGACCTGGTCCGTGATCCCGGCCACCCCGAAGACGATGCCTGCAGCCCAGCTGTGACCCCCCTCGGCGCTGAGCATGAGCGCGACGAAGATCGGGATCAACACCAGTCGCGCGATCGTCAGCGCGTTCGGAAGCCGCTGGAGCGGCACGGGAACGGCGCGGGTCGCCATCGGTGTGGAAAGGATACGCCCGTGGCCTCCACCCTCACCCTGCCGGGATTCGTCGACGCCCACAGCCATGGCTTTCAGCGTGCTCTGCGGGGCCGCGGCGAGGGCGGCGACTTCTGGGCCTGGCGCGAGGGAATGCTGGCCGAGGCCGAGCGCCAGACGCCCGACCTGGTGCGCCGCGAGTATGTGGCCGTCTACCACGAGCTCCGCTCTGCGGGGTACACGGCCGTCGGCGAGTTCCACTATCTCGGCTTCGAGGAGGCGCTCGCCGCTGCGGAGGCGGCGTCGGAGGCAGGCATCGCCCTCGTGGTCCTCCTCGCTGCGTATGAGCGCGGTGGTCTCCCCCGCTTTCGCCAGGGCTCGGCAACCGAGTACCTGCGGCAGATCGAGGACCTGCGTGGACGTGGCATCGCCGTCGGGCTCGCTCCGCACTCGGTTCGCGCGGTGTCGGCCGGCTGGCTCGAGGAGATCGGCCGCTATGCGCAGGCGGAGAAGCTGCCGCTCCACGTGCACGCCGACGAGCAGCCCCGCGAGATCGAGGAGTGCGTCGCCGAGCACGGCGTGCGCCCGCTCGAGTTGCTCGACAGGACGGGCTGCCTCGGTGAGCGCACGACCGTCGTGCACGCAACGCATGCCGACGGCGCCGAGCTCGATCTCATCGCGCGGTCCGGTGCGCGGATCTGCGCGTGCCCGACGACGGAGGCGAACCTCGGCGACGGCTTCCTCGCGGTCGAACGAGTCTGCGAGCGCAACATCGGCGTCTGCATCGGCTCCGACTCGAACGTCCGCATGGATCCGCTCGAAGAGCTGCGCGAGCTCGAGGGGATCGCGCGCCGGCAGAGCGGCCGACGCAACGTGATCTCAACCGAGACGCTGCTCTGCTTCGGTGCCGACGAGGGTGCCGGCGCGCTCGGGCTCGAGCATTGGGACGACGTCGAGGTCGACCTGGACCATCCGTCATTGCGCGGCGTCGAGAACGTCTTCGAGGGTCTCGTCGCCGGCTGCAGCGCCGACGTCTTCGTCTGAGCTAGCGACCCGTGAGGTCGGTCCAGTAGCGCGTGCGCGAGATGTACGCGCGCCCGGCGGCGCGGCCGTGCAGCCCGTACGCACCGTCGTAGCTCTGATAGCGCCCGCCGCGTCCGGCCGCCTCGATCTGCGTGCCCTCGCTCCATTCGTTGTAGCTAGTGATCGTGACGATGTCCGCGCCGGCCGCGTCGGCTGCGCGCCACATCGAGTCGTAGGTCGCGCCCTCGAGCCGCGGCTTCACCCGAAGGTCGCCGGTAGCCGCTCGGGCCTGGTAGCCCGGGCCGACCGAGGGCCCGCAGAGGATGCCGAGCGAACGTGCCTGCTGGCAGAGGCGCCCGAACTTCGCGCCGTCGTAGAGCAGGATGTCGTACGTGTAGAAGCCCGCGAAGCCGCCTCGCGCCGCGAACCCGACGCGGTTCGTCTGCGCCAGGAGTCGCATGCCGTTGGGTTGCCGTGTAACCGGCCACCACGCGTCCGGCTGGAAGTCGTTCGAACGGTAGACGTAGACGTCGCGGATCCCGAGACTGCGCAGGTAGACGATGTCCGCGCCGACCGAAGCAACGCTCCGATCCGGATACGGCTCGAGTTGCACTCCGACGCGAAGGTGGAACCGCTTCGCCGCCTGGATCACCTCAGGCAGGCGTGCGTCCTCGCGCGAGTCTCGTCCCCACCACGAGCTGACGACCTCGTCCACGCCGGCCCTGGCGATGTCTCGCATCTGGGCCCGCAGTACGTTCGGATCGCCGCTCGAATAGGGCCCGCGGGCGGGATAGAACTGCGACGCGAGGTCGAACGGCGGCTGGTGCCCTCCCTGCGTCCAGTGCGCGTAGCCCCCGTCGTGCTGCACGTTCGAGTACCAGGGGTAGAAGAAGATGGCGCTCTGCGGCGGACCAGCGTGCGCGAGCGCAGGCAGGCCGAGTAGAAGTGCCAGGACCAGTAGGGGGAGCCGCAACCCGCAAAGCATGGCATCCCCGTCGGATTTTGAACAGGGGCCTCGGATCACCAGGACGAGCGATGTCGGCCCGCCCCGAAAGGGCCGATCTGCCCGGTATGTCTCCCTCTGGCCGGACCGACCGCATTCGACCCAGCTGGCATCGAGAAGAAGCCCAAACGATGGCCGAGTACGCCGTCGTGATCGGCGTGATCACGCCCATCGTGATCCTTGCCTTTGCCGCGCTGGCCGGTGCCGTCCTTCCCGCGATCAACGCCGTCCGCGGTTTTCTCTAACCGACCGCCGGCTGCGCGCTAAGCCGCGCTACGAAGCGCGCGTACGAGCTCGGCCTTCGTCATCTTCGAGCGGCCTTCGATGCCGGCCGCCTTCGCACGCTTGTCGAGCTCCTGCTTCGAGAGGTCGCCGAGGTCTCCGTTCCGGCTCGGACGACGGCCGCCGCGGCTCCGCTCGATGCTCTCGCGAAGCGCAGTCATCAGGTCGGTGGGCGCTTCCTCTTCGACGTCGGGCGCGGCATGGACATCCTTGCCCTTGCGCTTCGCGCGGATGATCGCGCAGAGCTCGTCGCGGTAGGTGTCCTTGTACTTCTCCGGATCCCACTCGCTCGTAAAGGACTCGATCAACCGCTCCGCCATCTGCAGCTCTTCCTTCGAGACGCGCGCCTGGCCGGGCTTGATCTCGTCGACCGGACGGATCTCGTCGGCGAAGTGCAGCTGCTCGAGCGTGATCACGCCGTCTCGGATGCGCAGCGCGCCGAGGTTCTGCTTGTCGCGCATCACGAACTTCGCGATCCCAGTCAGCTCGGAGGTCTCCATTGCCTTCACGAGCAGCGAGTAGACCTTCTCCGCGCCACGGTCGGGACCGACGTAGTAGGTATGGGCAAAGTAGATCGGGTCGATGTCCTCGTACGGCACGAAGTCGACGATGTCGATCGTCTTGTACCCCTCGACTCGCGCAGCCTTGAAGTCTTCCTCGTCCATGAAGACGTACTCGCCCTTGGTGAACTCGAACGCCTTGACGATCTCGTCTTCGGAGACCGGTTTTTCTTCCTTCTTGCAGATCTTCTGGTAGCCGATCGGGCTGCTGTCCTTCTCGTGGACGAAGTGAAAGCGCAGCTTGTGCTCCTGCACGGCGCTGTAAAGGCGCACCGGGACGTTCACGAGGCCGAACGAGATCGACCCTGACCAGATCGAGCGTGGCATGCTGCGCGTGATTTCCGCGGCCGGGGAAGGAGAAACGTTGGAGGAGATCGACGAGCTGTTCGCGCTGCCGCTCGGCGAGTTCACGGCCGCGCGCAACGCGCTCGCGAAGCGGTTGAAGCAGGACGGCGATGCGGATACCGCAGAGGCGGTGCGCACTCTGGCGAAGCCGAGCATCGCCGCGTGGGCCGTCAACCAGCTCGCCCGGCGGGAACCTGAAGCCGTGCGGTCCCTGCTGAACCTGGGCGCACGGCTCCGCAGCGCGCAGGAACGCTCCCTGAAGGGCGACCGGGCCGCCGACGAGCTACGTGCCGCGCAGTCCGAAGAGCGCGAGGTCATCCGCACGTTGACGCGCGCCGCGGAGGGCCTGCTCCGAGGGGCCGGCCACGCTGCCGGCGGAACGACGCTCGAGCGCGTGGCATCGCTCCTGAGGGCTGCCGCCGTGGCCGAGCCCGCCGCGTTGCGCGAGGGCCGGCTGACCGGCGAGGTCGCACCGGCCGGGTTCGACGCGTTTGCGGGCATGGCGGTGCCAAAGGGAGGGCGGGCTTCAGGTTCGCGCGGTGACGACCTCGCCGAGCGCCGCCGAAAGAAGCGGGAGGCCGAACAGCGCCGCAAGCAGCTCGAGAAGCGCGTGCGCGAACTGACGGGCCGCGCCGAGAAAGCTGAGCGCGAGGCGGAGCACGCGCGGAAAGCTGCCGACGAGGCCGAGAGCGCCGCAGCCGAGCTGCGGCAGGAGGCCGACGCGGCCGGAGCCGAGCTCGCCGAGCTCAGCGACTAGCGCGTACGGCGGCGATTGCCGCGCCGATCCGAGCGCCAGAAGACGAGCGCCAGCACGAGCGACGTGACCAACCCTGCGTAGATCCCCAGCATCTTCCCCCTCCCCTTTGTTTCACTCTAGGGGGATGGGCCGTTGCAAGCGGCCTGTTAGTCGGTCCACCAGTCGCGCTGTCCGTCGACGTCCTCACGCGGAGCGTCGCCGAGACTCGGCGCGCCGATGACGAGGAGCTCGAGACCGTCCGGCCCGGCCTCGTAGCCTCGCCACATACCGGGTGGGATGCGCACCGCATCCCATTCCCTGAGCTCGAGGATCTCGCCGTCGACCTTCATCCTCCCGCCGCCGCGCACGACCACGTACACCTCCTCTTGCTTCCTGTGCGTGTGGCCGTACGGAAAGCGATAGGCGGGCGGGACGCGCTGGTAGCTCAGGCCGGATTCCTCGAGCTGGAGCCCCGCAGTCGCCGAGCGGAACTCCAGGTCCGGCGCGCCGTCGAACTTCGAGCCGAGATCCTCCAGATCTTCCTTGATGTTCCTGTGCGTGAAGGGCACGGCGCGTAGCTGTCGCTCAGACGCGACGGCGTCCCATCACCCAGCTGATGACCGCAATGACGAGCAGGATGATCAGCAGCCACCACAGCAGATGCACTGCGAAGCCCACGCCAAAGATGATCAGCCCAAGGATCAGAAGCACAATCAACAACGTCATCGATTTCCTCCTCGTGGTTGTCAGAACAGAACGAGAGTCGGAGCATGACCTAGCGCGCGTCCTCACGGAGCTTCAACGGATCGGGCTCTCGAAAAACGCCGGCCTCAGCCGGGACGGCGAGAAGCCCCGCTTCCGCGGGGCTTCGCAGACCGGCGGCGCCAACGATCCGCCGCCCTGAGTCACTTCAAGTGTCCTGTCACACGCAGAACACGTAGATGTTCGCCTTCAGGTCGTGACCGTTGAACGGTCGGCCGCTTTCGTTGCGGAGGGCAGCAAACCACGATTCCCCATTCCCGGGCCCGTTCTCGATCAGGCGCGCCTCATTCTCGTGGCCGTCGTGAACGAAGACGGGATCGAAGACCCTTGCGCCCCCGCCCGTTGCTTGCGTCCCTTGCGGGCATGAAGCCGTCCCGGCCGCATAGTCGGCCGCCCCAGGAATGTCGATCTGGATTTCTCGCGTGAGCACCGTGACCGTGCCGGCTGGGCCGGCATCGCCCTGCGGTCCCTGTCACCGACTGGGCCCTTGTCGCCGGCGGGACCCTTCGCTCCAGCATCACCCACTGATCCCTTGTCACCAATCGGCCCGGCATCACCCGTCGGCCCCTTGTCCCCGGTCGGCCCCTTGTCCCCGACTGGCCCTTTTGGGCCGCCGGCGTTCCAACTGATCTGCGTCTCGAGCGAGGCGCTACATCGTCCGAGCGCACCCGAGGTCGACGGATCGATCAGCCTGATCGTTCCTGTCGCGTTGAGCTTGCACGCCGTGAAAACACCGTTTGCATCAGGGATCGTCGCGTACGCGACACCGGCGCTGACCAATCCGACCAAGAGCGCCGCGACCGCGAGACGCGCCCGCGTGAGTCGAAGCCTGAGTTCCATCGTGTCCTCCTCCACTCGCTGACGCGACCAGTGTGGAAAAGGGCGCTCAAAAAACGCTCAAGAAAGCTGGGCTCCGACTCGTGACTCTTGCGACGCCGCCCCATCTATGCGGCATCCTCAGGCAGTCGGGGCGCCGAGATTCGAACTCGGGACCTCTAGTCCCCCAGACTAGCGCGCTAACCAGGCTGCGCCACGCCCCGCGACAGGAGGATGGTACCGCCTAACGGGCGTAGCGCCTGTAGAGCTTGTCGATCAGGTCGGGCATGCGCTCGAGCCGGTCGGTGATCACGCGCAGGCGGTACTCGCGGAAGTGCTCGGGCTCGACGCCGAGCGCCCGGGCGAGCGTCTCCATCACGTCGTCCGACGGAACGGGACGGTTGCCATGCACCAGATGATTGAGGTAGCCCGCCGACAGCTTCGTCTTCTCGGCGAGTGAGCGGTACGTCAAGCCGGCCTCTGTCATCAGCCGCTCGATCGTGGGACCAAACGCGTCGTCACTGAACCGCCGCTTCCGTGCCATCAGCTCACTTTCCCGCGCACTGCTGAGACGAGGTCATTCACGCTCACCGCGTCGTCTTCCCCTTTCGCGCGTTCCCGCAGGTCCACCGTACCGTCTTCGGCCGCCTTCCGCCCGACGGTCACGCGCAACGGGCAACCGATCAGATCCGCGTCCGCGAACTTCTCCCCCGCACGCGCGTCGCGGTCGTCGAGCAGCACGTCGAAGCCGGCTTCGTCGAGCGCAGCAGCCGCCGCTTCGCCGTGCTCGTCCATGCCGGCGAGGACGACGATGTGCACGTCGTACGGCGCGACGGAGAGCGGCCATGCGATGCCTTTGTCGTCGTGGTGCTGCTCGACGATCGCGGCCATCGTGCGTGCCGGGCCGATGCCGTAGCTGCCCATCACGAGCGGTCTCTCTTCCCCGTCCTCGTCGAGGAACGTCGCGCCGAACGGAACGGAGTAGAACGTCCCGAGCTTGAAGATGTGGCCGAGCTCGATCGCGGTGTCCTCGACGAGCTTGCCGCCGCAGACCGGACACGCGTCGCCGGCGTTCGCCTGACGGATGTCCGCGAAGCGCGGGTTGTAGTCGCGTCCGGCCTCGACGCCGCGCAGATGCCACCCGTCGCGATTCGCCCCCGCAACGTACTGACCCTGGCGCAGCGTCTCGTCGGCGACGATGTCTATCTCGACCGCCACCGGCCCGAGCGAGCCGCCGCCTGCGCCGTACGTCGCTCGGATCTCCTCGTCCGTGGCCGGCCGGTACGCCTCGCCGAGCACCGTCACGAGCTTTTCCTCGCTCAGGCGGTCGTCACCTCGGATCAGCGCGAGCACCGGGCGCTCGCCGACCATCACCGGCATCGCCTTGGACGTCGCCGCGGGATCGACGTCGAGGAACTCGGCCAGCGACTCGATCGTTGTCGCGCCCGGGGTCTCGACCTCTTCCGGCTTGTCGAGTGACGGCGGGAACGTCGGCTCGCGGGGAATCCCCTTCGCCGCGTCGTAGTCGGCGAAGTAGTCCCCGTTCTCGCAGCGTACGAGGATGTTCTCGCCGGATTCCGCCGGCGCCATGAAGCCCGACGACTCCTTGCCGCCCATGATCCCCGACTCGGCGACGACGAAGTGGGCCTCGAGGTCGCAACGCTCCCAGATGCGCGCGTACGCGGCCCGGTGCGCGTCAAAGCTCCGATCGAGCCCGGCCTCGTCGCGGTCGAACGAGTACGAGTCCTTCATGATGAACTCGCGCACCCGCAGCAGCCCGCCGCGCGCGCGCGGCTCGTCACGCAGCTTCGTGCTGAAGTGGTACCAGACCTGCGGCAGCTGCTTATAGGACTGCAGCTCGCGCGCGTGGAAGGTCATCGTCTCCTCGTGCGTGAAGCCGAGCACGAAGTCGCGACCCGTCCGGTCCTGCAGCTTGAAGACCTGCGGGATCCGAATGCGGCCGCTCGTCTGCCACAACTCGGCGGGCGTCAACACGGGCTCGAGCATCTCCTGGCCGCCGATCGCGTTGATCTCCTCGCGGATGATCTGGACGATCTTCTGGTGCACGCGCCAGCCGAGCGGCAGGAAGGTCCACAGGCCGGCACCCACCTGGCGGATGAAGCCGCCCCGCACGAGCAGCTTGTGACTGGCGGCGTCGGCGTCGGCCGGCGCGTCGCGCAAGGTCGGGAGAAAAAGCTGGGAAGCCCGGGCAATCACTGTTGTCCGGGCAGACTATTCGGCGAGCGGGATCAGTGACGCTTCGGCCATCGCAAGCGCGGCGGGCTTCGCCATCTTCAGGCGCTTGGGTCGTTGCATGCCTTCGGCAATCCACTTGTCGATCTCGTGGAACAGCTCGTCGATCAGGATGTCCGACGAGACCTTCTTGAGGACGCGGCCGTGCGCATACACAAACCCCGTGTCGCGTCCGCCGGCGATCCCGAAGTCCGCATCGCCCGCTTCGCCCGGGCCGTTGACCGCGCAACCGAGCACCGCGACCTCGAAGTGCTGCGGATAGCGGTGCAGTCGCTGCTCCACCGCTTCTGCAAGCGTCTGGACACCGACGTTGTCGCGGCCGCACGACGGACAGGCGATCATCACCGGCCCGCGCTCGCGCAGTCCCAGTGACTTCAGGATCTCGAACGCGACCTTGACCTCCTCGACCGGGTCGGCGGTCAGCGACACGCGCATCGTGTCGCCGATCCCGTCGACGAGCAGCGCACCCATTCCGACCGCGCTCTTGATCGATCCCGAGAACGGCGTTCCGGCTTCCGTCACGCCGAGGTGCAGCGGATAGGGAACCTTCGCGGCCAGCATCCGGTAGGCGCGGATCATCGTCGGCACGTGGCTGGACTTGACGGAGATCTTGAAGTCGCGGAAGTCGAGGCTCTCGAGCAGCCTCACCTCCTCGAGAGCTGCCTCGACGAGAGCCTCGGCCTGGTCCCGCTGGGCGACGTCGGCGAGATGCTTCGGCAACGAGCCGGAATTGGCGCCGATCCGCATCGGAATGCCCGCTGACTGGGCTGCGCGGACGACCTGGGCGACCTTGTCCGAGCCGCCGATGTTGCCGGGGTTGATCCGCACGGCGGCCACGCCCTGCTCGATCGCCTTGAGCGCGAGGCTTGCGTTGAAGTGGATGTCGGCGATGACCGGAATCGGCGAGAAGCGCACGATCCGCCCGAGTGCTTCGGCGTCCTCCGTCTTCGGCACCGCGACGCGAACGACCTCGCATCCCGCCGACGCGAGCGCCGCGATCTGCGCCGTCGTCGCCTCGACGTCGTGGGTCTTCGTCAGCGTCATGGACTGGACGACGACGGGCGCGCCGCCGCCGATCTTGACGCCGCCTACGGTGATGTGGCGCTCGGAGGCCATCCCGAGCCGAGTCTAGCCCCCGCCGAGGCGGTTGATGTCGTTCGACAACCCGATGAACATGAGGACGAGGAAGAGCGCGATGCCGATCGCCGACACCCGCTCATAGACCTCCCGCCCGACGGCCTTTCGGCGGAGCCCCTCGACGATCGAGAAGAGAATGTGACCGCCGTCGAGCGGCAGCAGGGGCAGGAGGTTCAGGAGCGCGAGCGAGAGGCTGACGAGCCCCAGCACCTGGAGGTACCAGGTGAAGCTGATCGAGATGACCTGCTGCGAGACGTCGCTGATGCCGATCGGGCCGGAGACTTCTTTGCGACCCGAGCTGGTCACGATCCGCGGCAGGAACGTGATCGTCGCCTTCGCCGCCCGCCAGTTGTCGTCGAGGCTGTGGCCGAGCGCGCCTACAGGGCCGTACTGCTTCGTGTCCCAGCCGTATTCGAAGCCGAGCACGTAGCGGTCGCCGATCTTGGTGGTGCGCACCGGCCCGAGCATCTGCACCTGACCGTGGCGAAGGATGGTGACCGTGATCGGCTTTCCGTTCGAGCCTCGAATGGCATCGGAGACATCAGGGACGTCCGGGGTCGCCTTGTTGTTGACCTCGACGATCTTGTCGCCGGGCCTCAGCCCGACGGTCTGCGCAGGCGTGTTCGGCTCGATGCGCTTGACCGTCGTGTTCACGTCGCCGGGAGCACCGATCTGGTACGCGATGAACGGGAGCGCGAGCGCGACCAGGATGTTCGCGCCCGGCCCGGCGAAGATGACTGCGATCCGCTTCCACGTCCGCTGCCGCCAGTACGCGTCCTCGCCGAGCCCGTCGCGCAACTCGGTGAGGCAGCGGTCAGCCGAGCGCGCGGCAGCCGGTGTCAGCTCCGCGGCGCCCACCGCCTGCACGAGCTCGGGCAGCAGCGCCCGCGCCTCCGCATGGTCGCCTGCCTCGAGCGCACGCTCGATGCGAGCCGCCTTCGGATAGAGGCTCGGGTCCTCCTTCATCGCCGGCCCGAGCTGCACGTCGACATCCGACGGCGCCGGCCGATGCATGCCCGGAATCTTCACGTAGCCCCCGAGCGGGATCGCGCCGATGCCGTACTCGATTCCCTTTCGCTTCACCTTCACGAGTGCAGGCGGGAACCCGAGGTAGAAGCGCCGCGGGCTCATGCCGACCGCACGCGCGACGAAGAAGTGGCCCGCTTCGTGCAGCAGGATCAGGACGGCGAGCCCGAGGATGGCGATCGCGATGTTCATGCGACCTTCAGCGCGCCCTCGGCAAGCTGCCGTGCGGCCGCATCCGCCGCGACCAGATCCTCGAGATCACGGGCGGCGGCAGTGTCGGCGGCGGCGAGCGTGTCGCCGACCACCTCCGCGATGCCCAGAAACGGAAGCGCTCCCGAGAGAAATGCTGCGACCGCCACCTCGTTCGCTGCGTTGAACACGCACGGCGCGGTTCCTCCATCCTCGCCGGCAGACCGTGCGAGCGCGAGCAACGGAAAAGTATCGATGTCCGGAGCGTGGAACTCGAGTGTCACGCCCGACTGGAGATCGAGCGGCGCCACTGGCGTCGCAGCACGCTGCGGATAGGTCAATGCGTACGAGATGGGCACGCGCATGTCGGGATAGCCGAGATGCGCGAGCGACGCACCATCGCGGAAGCGGACGAGCGCATGCACCGTCGAGCTCGGGTGAACGACGACCTCGACGCGGTCGTACGGAAGCGCGAACAGGAAGTGCGCCTCGATCAGCTCCAGCCCCTTGTTGGCCAGCGTCGCCGAGTCGATGGTGATCTTCGGGCCCATGTTCCACGTGGGGTGTGCCAGCGCATCCTCTGCGATGACATCTGCGAGCTCGTCGCGCGTTCGGTTTCGGAAGGGTCCGCCCGATGCCGTCAAGACGAGCGAGTGAACCTGCTCCGGGTCGCGTCCCTCGAGACACTGGAACGCCGCCGAGTGCTCGCTGTCGACGGGCAGCAGCAGCCCGCCTCCGCGGCGCTGTGCCTCGAGTGCCAGGTCGCCGGCCGCGACCAGGCTCTCCTTGTTCGCGAGGGCGAGCTCGACGCCGCGCTCAAGAGCCCAGAGCGTCGCGGGCAGGCCCGCAAAGCCGACGACCGCGTTCAG
>Ga0136846_1217331_pt1 | contig 11353 bp, 7 predicted proteins | sample HopSoiMetagenom2_FD_96841 | JGI IMG/M metagenome (GOLD analysis project Ga0136846, IMG submission 96841) | Grasslands soil microbial communities from Hopland, California, USA - 2 Assembly 2016 (version 4) | ecosystem: Environmental > Terrestrial > Soil > Grasslands | place: USA: Hopland... | reverse complement strand
GGCCCAGCGCGCTGACGATGCCCGCGGTGACGGTGTGTTCGAACCCCAGCGGATTGCCGATGGCGATGGCGATCTGGCCGCGCTTCAGCCGCTTCGAGTCGCCGAGGCGCGCGTGGTGCAGCGTCGCGCTGTCGTGCACGCGCAGGAGGGCGAGGTCGGTGTCGGGATCGCGGCCGAGGATCGCGGCTGCGAGGTGGCGGCCTTCGAGCGTGGTCACCTCCGCATGGCGGCCGGCCTCGAGGACATGGGCGTTGGTGAGGATCAGCCCGTCGGGCGAGACGATGACCCCTGAGCCGGCGCCGGCCCGCGCGCCGCCCTCGCGCATCATGTCGATGCGCACGACGGCGGGCGAGACGGCGTCGACCACGCCGGTGACCGTGCGGGAATAGGCGTCGAGAAGGGCGGGGTCGGAGGAGGACGCGGCTTGCGGGGCGTACGTGGCGCCTTCGAGCCCGCTGTCCTCGTCGAGGATGAGGCGAGCAGTGTCTAGCATGCGCGGGTATGTGGGGATTGGTGCGCGGCTCCGCCACAATGGTTGAGCAGGTCTGCACGGCGGCTAGGCTTGCGCCCTCTCATTGGAGTGCAAGCAATGCCGACGAACGTGGTCGATTTCTCCGCATTGTCCGAGATCATTCACGACGAGCCCTGGCAGCTGCATGTCTGGGAGTTGACGCCCGCCGAATATGTCGAGCAGATGAAGAACCCGCGGAAGTTCGAGAAGATGGGCGTCGAGCTGCCGGAGAATTGCCCGATCATGACCGAGATGCTGAACCACGATTTTTTCGCCGCGCATATCGCCGATGTTCGGGCGGCCGACACTCCGCCGATCAAAGTGTGCAACATGGGCGCGGCAATACCGGCATCGCCGCGTACCGGATCACCTCCTACGCGCATCTCGAGTCCCACGTCGGCCCCGAGCGATAAGAAGGTGCCCGGCACCTGATTTCGCGTGACCGCTCAAATGGAATGGTGGAATGAAGCCGCAAAAGTTCGGGATGGGACAGCCGGTGCGCCGGCTCGAAGACGCGCGGTTTATTTCCGGCGCGGGGAGGTACACGGCGGACGTGATGAAGGACGGCGCGCTGGCGGCCGTCTTCCTGCGCTCGCCGCACGCGCATGCGACGTTTGCGGTCGGCGATCTTGCTGACGTGCGCGCAATGCGCGGCGTGCGGCTCGTGCTGACCGCGCAAGATGTCGCGCATCTCGGTGGCGTGCCGTGCCTGGCGCCGATGCCGAATGCCGATGGGCAGCAGATGGCGCTGCCGGACTATCCCGTGCTGGCGAAGGGCGAAGCGCGCCATGTCGGCGATGCCGTCGCGATGGTCGTCGCCGACACTGAAGAGCAGGCGCGTGCGGCGGCGGAGGCAATTGCAGTTAGGTATGAAGAGCGGCCCGCGATCGTCGATTTGAACCGCGCGCTCGACAAAGGTGCGCCGTTGGTCTGGCCCGATCTGGGCAGCAACATCGCCTACGAGAACGCGATCGGCTCCGCCGACGCGGTCGCGCCTTTGTTCGACAAAGCCGCGCATGTCGTGTCGCTCGATCTCCTCAACAACCGGCTCGTCGCCAATTTCATGGAGCCGCGCGCGGCCATCGGCGAATACGATGGCGCGAACGGCGCCTACACGCTGACCACATCGAGCCAAGGCGTGCACGGGCTGCAGGCCGCGCTCACCGGGATTCTGAAAGTGGGCGCGGACAAAATCCGCGTCGTCACACCGGATGTCGGCGGCGGCTTCGGCACCAAAGCCTTCATATATCGCGAATATCCCTTGCTGCTCGAAGCGGCGAAACGCACCGGTAAACCCGTGCGCTGGGTCGCCGATCGCAGCGAGCACTTTTTGGGCGACGCGCATGGGCGCGACAATCTCACCCATGCCGAGATGGCGCTCGATGCATCCGGCAAGTTTTTGGCGCTGCGCGTCGACATCCGCGCCAATCTCGGCGCCTATCTCTCGCAGTTCGGCCCCTACATTCCATGGCTCGCGGCGAGCATGGCGAGCGGCCCCTACGACATTGAGGCGGTGCATGCGCGGGTGCGCGCGATCTACACCCACACGATTCCCGTCGACGCCTATCGCGGCGCGGGACGGCCGGAAGCCGCGTATCTGCTCGAACGGCTCGTTGATCAATGCGCCCGCGCGCTCGACATGCCGCGCGAGGAAATCCGCGCGAAGAATTTCGTCCGTCCCGAGCAGATGCCGTATAAGACGCATACCGAGCGCACTTACGATGTCGGTGAGTTCGAAGCTGCCATGCGCAAGGCGCTGCTCGCATCCGGCTACAAGGATTTCGCCGGCCGCGAGGCTATGTCGCGCGCTACCGGAAAGATCCGCGGCATCGGCTTTGCGAGCTATATCGAATGCACGGCGTGGGGCGAGGGCGAGAAGGGTTACGTCAGCCTCGATCCTGACGGCACGTTCACCGTGCTCGTCGGCACGCAATCGAACGGCCAGGGGCACGCGACCGCCTACGCGCAGATCGTCGCGCAGCATCTCGATGTCGCGCCGGAGCGCGTGAAAATTGTGCAGGGCGACACCTCGGTGTTGCCGACCGGTGGCGGCACCGGCGGCTCGCGCTCGATTCCCGTCGGTGCTGTCATGGTGTCGCGCGCGTCGGAAAAGCTGGTCGAGCAATTGAAGCAGCTCGCAAGCGAGAAGCTCGAGACCGCTGGTGCCGATCTCGAAATCGCCGATGGCGCGATCCGCGTCGTCGGCACCGATCGCGCGATTTCCTACGAAGAGCTCGCACCGTCGCCCTCGGCGACTCCCGATCGGCTCAAAGGTGGCGGCGAATTCGTGCCGCCGGATGCGACCTATCCGAACGGCACGCATGTCTGCGAGGTCGAGATCGATGCCGACAGCGGGCAAACCGATGTCCTGCGCTACACCATCTGCGACGATTTCGGCGTCACGCTCAATCCGCTGCTGCTCGAGGGCCAAGTGCATGGCGGCGTCGCGCAAGGCATCGGCCAGGCGCTGCATGAGCGCACGATGTTTTCGCCCGAGGGTCAGCTCATCACCGCAAGCTTCATGGATTATGCGATCCCGCGCGCCGCCGATTGCCCGAATTTTTCGTTTCAGACGCGCAATGTGCCCTCGACCACGAACCCGCTTGGCCTCAAAGGCGCGGGCGAAGCTGGGTCGATCGGCGCCGCGCCGGCGGTGATGAATGCCGTCGTCGACGCGCTGAGGCGCGCATACGGGATCGCGCATATCGACATGCCGGCGACACCAGCGCGGGTACGCGCCGCGATCGCGGGGGCATGAAGGTGACGAGTGACCGACACTAAGCGTTTGCTCAGGTATCCTGGAGCGATGAGGACAATGGGTTTATCGCCCTTGCGCCGGATCTACCCGGTTGCTCCGCATTCGGCGACAGGAAGGCCGAAGCGCTCACCGAACTCGACGATGCTATGAAGCCTGGATCGCGGCGGCGAAGGACGCCGGCAATCCCGTACCGCAGCCATCAAATGACCGTGCACAGTTGAGGTCAATGTGTAGAGCGCACGCCCTCAGCGGCTCGAATAATGCGCTGCCGCGATGACGAAGGGCAGCGCGAGTTCCGGCACGAGATAGCCGAGCCACAAAGCGTGCGGCTCCGGCAGTCCGACATGCCAGATCGACACGAGCCTGCCGATGCCGGCGAGAAGCACGCCGAGCGCCAGCAGATAGATGAGTGTTCCCTGCTGCCGGACGGTGATTGCCGCCCACAGACTGATGAGGCCGGTCGAGAAATACACGCCGGCCATGAAGCGATGCACATTGTCGAGGCGCGGCGCGGTATCGGGCTGACCGAGGTAGAACTGCAGGGCGCCGCCCGCCATCGCGATTCCTGCCACAAGGAAGAGACAGGTTCGCACCACGATCTGCGAGGTGAGAAGAGGACTGGCCGCATCCATTCGTGCCGCTCCTTCTTAACGAAGAGCGCACGCCGGCACAGCCGACTTGTTCTCTTTCAGAGGCCTGAGGAACGGATTTCGCGCAGCAAACCGGTGATTTGTCCAGATCGCGCGCGTTCGCAGCAACTAACGCAACAACCCGCCGCTGACCGCGGCGCCGAGCTCATTGCCGATATCGGCTTCCTTCCCCGCGCATCTCGGATGTCCGTACCCCGACTTGCTCGTGCCGGTGATGCCGATGTCGTAGATGATCGCGTCCTTCTTGTCCTTGTCCGGCCCTTTTTGCGCGTGATCGAGATTGAGCGCGTGGCGCACGCGCCAGGCGACATTGTGATCGGCGCAGGACGTGTCGCCGCTCACCCCGAGTCCGCCGACGAGGCTTGCATTATTATAAAGCGCAAGGCCGCCGCCGAAGGTCACGACGCCGCCGACGCGCCGGCCGAGAACCGGATCCGCATCGGTGCCGAATTTGTCGACCTCGCCTTCATAGATGGAGTCGTTCGGCGGATTGGTGCGGCCGATGCCGAACAAAAACCCTTCTGGTTGCGCGCCGGCGTAAAGATTGGCCGTCGACAGCGCCATGCTGTCGAGGCTGAAAGACATCGCCGTGTTTGCCTTCTCGACCGCGATCGGGCGGCTGCCGAGCCACTGATCCTTCCATGTGGCGCCGCTGAAAGCGACGGCGCAAACATTGCCGTCGCGATTGACGATCGCCGCCCATTCATTGTTGTCGAGGCCGCCATTGCTGGGGCCGCTAGCCGGCTTCACTGCGCCTTTCAGCGCGGTGGCGAGCTGCTCGCGCGTGACGGGGCAGTTCGAGGCGGCGCCGGTCGGCGGCTGCGCCTGCGCGTGAGCGGTGCCGGTTCCCAAACAGAGCGCGGCAATGGCCAGTGCGGCGGTCTTCGTGCGCATCCAGCTATCTCCCGAAATCGTGAGACCGGAACTTGCTGAAGCAAGAGAAAGTTCAAGCCGCGTGCGCGCTCACGCCACGCCAAGCTTCTTCTGCAGGCTCGTCGACGATGTCGTGTATTGGAACGTCAGCTTCTTGTCGGGATAAACGTAGCGGTGCACCTTTTGCGCCGCGAGCGCGGCCTCGTGGAAGCCGGAGAGAATAAGCTTCAGCTTGCCCGGATAGTGATTGATGTCGCCGACGGCGAAAATGCCCGGCACGTTCGTCTCAAATTTCTCGGTGTCGACCGGCACCAGGTTCTCGTGGAGGTTCAGGCCCCAATTGGCGACGGGCCCGAGCTTCATCGTCAGCCCGAAGAACGGGATGAGGCGGTCGCAGGCGACCTCTTTCTCGGTCCCGTCATTCGTCTTGATGGTGACGCTCGACAGCTGACCGTCGGCTCCAGTGAGCTTGCTCGTCTGGCCGATGATCAGATCCATGTTGCCGGCGCCGACGAGCTCGCGCATCGCGTTCACCGAATGTGGCGCGGCGCGAAAGTCGTCGCGGCGATGCACCAGCGTCAGCCGCTTGGCAATGGGCTGCAGGTTCAAGGTCCAGTCGAGCGCGGAATCGCCGCCGCCGACGATGACGATGTCGCGGCCGCGATACTCCTCCATCTTACGCACGGCATAAAAAACCGACTTGCCTTCGTAGGCGTCGATGCCGGCGATCGGCGGCCGCTTCGGCTGGAACGAGCCGCCGCCGGCGGCGATCATCACCGACTTCACGTCGAACGTTTTGCCGTTATCGGTCGTGATCTTGAAACGCGGCCCGCCGTCCACGCAAGTCGGCGTCAGGCTTTCGACCATCTCGCCAAAATGGAAGGTCGGGTGAAACGGCTCGATCTGCTTTTCGAGGTTCTCGACGAGCCCCTGACCGGTGACGATGGGAAAACCGGGAATGTCGTAAATCGGCTTTTCCGGATAAAGCTCGGAGCACTGCCCGCCGGCTTTCGGCAGGATGTCGACGAGATGCGCGCGGATGTCGAGCAGGCCGAGCTCGAAGACGGCGAAAAGGCCGATCGGGCCGGCGCCAACGATCAATACGTCGGTTTCAATCACATCGTTCATTGAGAAATATCCCGGAGTAGGGCGGCTCAGCCCTGCTGGGGCGGCGTCGTGACGGTCAGGCCGTCGAGCTCGGGCCGCACCTTGATCTGGCAGGAGAGCCGCGAATTCGGCTTCACCTCATAAGCGAAGTCGAGCATGTCCTCTTCCATCTGCGAGGGCCTGCCGACAATGTCCGTGAACTCCTCGCCGACATAGACATGGCAGGTCGCGCAGGCGCAGGCGCCGCCGCATTCGGCGACAATCTCTGGCACGGAATTGCGGATCGCCGATTCCATGACCGTCGAGCCTTCCTCCGCCTCGACCTCTCGCGAAGCCCCATGCGAATCGACGTAGGTGATCTTGACCATGCCTTGAGAGCGCTCCGGGGGATGGGGGGCCGATACCCGGCGGCCCTCCTTTAAGGCTTCGGATGCGCTTTGGCGAGAGGCAAGAGAGGCGGTCTTTTACTCCGCGCGAAGCAGGTCGCCGATGGCGCCGCAGGCCTCGTCGACGGCGCTCCTCAAGGCGGTGAGCGCGGGGTTCAGATCGGGCTTGCCGTCGCGCGCCTGGACCTCGTAAATTTCGGCCTTGATGGCGACGCGCGTCGCGCCGATCGCACGAGCCGAGCCTTTCAAAGTGTGGGCGAGATCGGCGCGCCAGGGAATATTGTTGCCGGGCAGATCGGCGGACAGCCGGTCCATGATCTGAGCGGCTTGCCGGCGGAAGAGGCCGAGAAGCTCGATTTCGAGATCACGGTCGCCATGCGTCTGGCGGGCGAGATGAATGAGGTCGATCGGGCGCTTACCTTCGCGTAGGGAATCGTGCGCCCGGGACGCGGCCCCCGACGGGATTGGTCGAAGCGACATAGCCGGGCTCGCCAATCTTCTTCTCCGTACTTCGCACCCGCTACAAGTCTCGTCACCTAGGGTAAATGCCGCGTTAACGACCTTTTACGGATCGCTTCAGCGGCTGTTCCTTTCAGCGGTTAGCGCCTGTACAGTAACCTTTGGTTAACTTCGGCCCCGCGAGGCGGGCGGCGGCCGTCGACACTCGTCCGGACGTCATTTAGGACGAGGGCGCAGCGTCTGAGAGGCAGTACCCATGGCCACACCGATCCGGGCCCAGGACCCCACGGCTACGGCATTATCGGCAATCGAAGAGGCGTTGAACCTCGAACCCGCCGATGCGCAGCCGCCTGCGAACAATCCCGCGGAAGGTCAGGCCAATGAGGCGGAGGCGCATGCTGAAGAGGCTGCTCTTGGCGCCGGCGTGCAGCTGCCGAAAGCGCGCACCACGCCGATCGATGATTGGACCGCGCCCGATTTGAACCTCCTGGAGCAGGGCGAGGCTCTTTTGAGTGAGCACGGCGGCGAGCAGACATCGACGGCAGCCGTCGTCGACCAACCCGCAGTGCCGCCACGGCCGGCGGCGCGCGACACCGCGCCGTTGACGCCGTCTGTCCCCGCCGCCAACGAAAACCGCCAGTCCGTCGGTGCCATCCTGCAGGCGATGCGGGTTCGCCCCAGTCCCGCGCCGATTATCGCGGCGCTCATCCTCTCGATCATCTGGGCGGCGGTCTGCGCGGCATACCTTGCTAGCCATCGCGACCTCTTGGTGGCGGGCGACGGCGTTCCGCTTTACCGCCGACCGGAGCTCGGAATCGCAATTCTCGGCATCCTCGGCCCGATCGTCTTCATGTTCGTCACCGCGCTGATGGCGCGCCGCGCCAACGAGATGCGGCTCACCGCGCGCTCGATGACGGAGGTCGCGATCCGCCTTGCCGAACCGGAGACCGTGGCAACCGAGCAGGTCGTGACGCTCTCGCAGGCGATCCGTCGCGAAGTCGCGTCTCTGGGGGACGGAATCGAGCGTGCGCTCGCTCGCGCGAGCGAGCTCGAAACGATGATGCGCTCCGAAGTCTCCAATCTCGAGCGCTCTTATTCAGATAACGAGCGGCGTGTCCGCTCGCTCATTGATGGGCTGTCGCAGCAGCGCGAAGAAATCGTCATCAATTCCGAGAAGGTGCGCACCGCAATCGTCGGCGCGCATGAATCGCTGTCGCGCGACCTTGCGACGACCTCGCTGCGGCTCGCGGAAACGGTCAGCGAGGCCGGCAGCCGCGTCACCGCCTCGCTCGGCTCGAAGAGCGAGGAGATCGCGTTCGCGCTGAGCCGGACGGGCTCCGATCTCGTGCAGAACCTGTCGGGTCATGGCGGCGACATCGTCCAGCGGCTGGCGGAGACCGGCGAGGCCGCAACCGCGCAGGTGACAACGGCCGGAGATGGTGTCGCGCAGACGCTCGCCGAACGCATCGCCGAAATCGATACGCGCCTGCGCACGACAGCGGAAGCGCTTCTCGGCGATTTCGAGTCGCATGGCGCCGAGGTCACGCAGCGCATCGAAGTGCTCGGCCAGCATTTCGCAGAAACGGTGATGAGCCATGGCGATCACATCACGGCGCGCCTCACCGAGACCGGCGATCGCGTCCACGATACGGTGAACCATGCGCACGAAGCATTCGCGCAATCGAGCGACCGCCTCGGCAGCTTGCTGACCGACGCACAGGAGAGACTGCGGCTCGATCTCGAGACGCATGCCGATACGGTGCACACGCAGCTTGCGACGAGGATCGCCGACACCGCCGCGGCGCTCGCGGCGCATGCGGGCGTGCTGCACGAGCAGTTCACCGGAACGGCGGAGCAGACGGTCTCAGCTCTCACCGGCAATGTTGCGGCCGTGCAGGAGCAGTTTTCGGCGACGGCAGAGCAGACAATATCGGCATTGGCGACCAACACGGCCGCCCTGCAAGACCAGTTCTCCGCGACCGCCGAGCAGACCGCGACGGCGCTTGCGACGCATATGGGGACGCTCGAACAGGCGTTCGCCTCGACGGCCGAGCGCACCATCACCGCGATGGACGAGCATACGGGCACACTACAGGATCGCTTCGCCACGACGGCAAGCGAGGCGATCGTCGCGATCGGCACGCATTCAGATCGGGTGCATCAAGCGATGGCCGAGCGGCTCGGCGTCTTCGAAGAGACGATGCTGCATTACGGCAGCGAAGCCGACCAGCGGCTCGAACATCATGCCGAACATCTCTCCGGCGTCTTGGGCTACCGCCTTGTTGCCTTGGAAGACGCCATTTCGCGCGCCGTCAACGATTCCGACGGCCGTATTGCCATGCATGCGGAGCGGCTGACCGGATCGATGGGTGCGCTCGAAGGAACGCTGCTTCGCCACGGCAGCGAGATCGACCAGCGCTTGGATCAGCATGCCGAGCGCGTCAGCGGCACGATCGGCGGATTCGAAGAAGCGCTGGTGCGCCATGGCAGCGAGACGCACGAGCGTCTGAGCGAGCAAGCCGAAGGTCTTGCCGCGGCGTTGAACGAGCGCGTTGGCGCGGTCGAAGGAGCTGTCGCGCAGCATGTCGGCCAAATCGACGAGCGCCTCGGCTATCATACTGAACATCTTAGCGGGACGCTCGGTGAGCGCCTTGCCGCATTTGAGGAAGCCACGGGGCGGCGCGCCGGCGAAGCCGACGAGCGGCTCACGCAACATAGCGAGCGTATCGCTGCATCACTCGATCAGCGACTTGGCGCATTCGAAAGTGCGGTCACGCAGCGCACCGGCGAAATTGACCAGCGTCTCGGCCACCACGCCGAATATGTGAGTGGCGCTCTGGACGAGCGGCTCGCCGCGTTCGAAGCCGCTGTGGCTCAGCGCACGGGCGAAGTCGACGAGCGCCTCGGCCACCACGCGGAAAAAGTGACCGGCGCTTTGGGCGAACGGCTCGCCGCCTTTGAGGCGGCAGTCAGTCAGCGCACCGGCGAAGTCGACGAGCGGCTCGGATCGCACAGCGAGCACGTCAATACGACGCTCGGCGATCGGCTAACCGCCTTCGAAGCGGCGGTTGCACAGAGCACGATCCGTGTCGACGAGCGGCTCGGCGCCCATGGCGATCACCTTGCAGCGTCGCTCAATGATCGGCTCGGTGCATTCGAGACGACCTTCCGCACGCACGGCGAGGATGTCGCCGCGCGCATCGCGGAGCATTCGAGCCGCTTCACCGGGGAAATCGGCGGGCATCTCGAGGCGATAGAGCAGGCCGTCACCGTGCACGGCACTGCGCTCAGTGCAAGACTGGAACAGCAGGCACAGGAAACCGCGGCGGTTCTCGGCGGCCATGTCGATGCGTTCGACGAACGCGCGGCAACGAAGACCGGCGAAATCAGCCGGCAGCTCGAAGAGCTGATCTCGCGCATCGACACCGGTCTGGAGACGCGGGCGAAGACATTGAACGACGCGCTGGCGATGCGCGCGCTTGAAATCGCCCGTGTGCTCGGCGAGGGCGGGCGCGAGGTCACGCGCGCGCTCGACAGCAAGGCACGCGAGATCGACGATATGCTGGTCGCACGTTCGACCTCGGTTGCCGATACGCTTGCCGCCAAAGCCGGCGAGATCAACGAGACGCTTGGCGGGCGCGCCAGCGAAATCGCCGACACGCTCGACAACCGCATCGCGATTTTCCAAGAGCGGGTGGTTGGGCACCTCGGCACGGCATCCACCGAGATCGACGAGCGCGGCCGCGAAGTCGTCGAGACGATCGGAGCGCGTCTGTCCGACATCCATGCGACGTTGGGGGCGGCGACGCACGAGCTCGACACGACCCTGCACGCGCGCGCCGGGGATCTCGGCGTGGCGCTCAACAATCGTGTCAGCGAGATCAGTTCGTCATTGGGCGACAGACTCCTCGCGCTGAATGTCGCGCTCGGCGAGAAAGGCAAGGAAGTTCACGACCTCCTCGTCACGCGATCGAGCCAATTGCAGGACCTCTTCGATACGAAGGCGCCGCTCATCGCCGAACTCATCTCGTCGCGCGGTGGCGAGATCGCCAAGGAGCTTGCCGACGTCGGCGAACTCGTCACCCACACGATCGAGAGCCGTGGCTCGGCGATCGTCGAGCAGCTCGGCATGCGGCGGAACGACCTCGCTGCGGCGATCGACGCGTCGAGCGTCGCCTTGCGCGAGGCAATCGACTCGAGTGCAAACGGCTCCATCGCCGCCCTCATGGGCGCCAACGACCGGCTGAAGAGCGAGATGAGCGCGGTCCTCGACCGGCTCGGTCAAACCAACGTGTCGCTGCAATCGATCATCTCGCAGGCGAACGACAATCTGTCTGCGGTCGAATCGAAACTCAGCACTAATCTCGGCGAGTTCGGCCGCGCCATCGAAAGCGTCTCCGAGCAGGTCGCGCAGCTCGGCGATGCGGCCAACCGCACGCTCACCGGCGCCGACGCGCTCACCGGCTCGATCGGCTCGCATACCGACGCGCTAATGCGCACCGCCGCCGAACTCGAACGCTCGCAAATGGGGCTTGATGCCGCGCTGGCGCAGCGGCACGAATCGCTGGAAGGCCTGCTCGGTGAAATCGAAAACCGGCGCAACGACTTC